>Ga0315272_10000427_pt1 | contig 21036 bp, 14 predicted proteins | sample C3_middle_MG_FD_203918 | JGI IMG/M metagenome (GOLD analysis project Ga0315272, IMG submission 203918) | Sediment microbial communities from Yellowstone Lake, YNP, Wyoming, USA - C3_middle | ecosystem: Environmental > Aquatic > Freshwater > Lake > Sediment | place: USA: Wyoming | collected...
CAAAGTCGGAAAAAGACTATCTCGAATTCGCGCAGACCGCGCTCGGCGTTACCTTGCTCGCTGACCTGCGCGCGAAACCGGCCTCCGAACTTCTAGAGACTTCGACCAAGCAGCACAAGGTCTCATTTGAACCCAACATCGACGGCTACTTCCTGCCCGAGGATGTCTATTCCATCTACGCCAAAGGCCAGCAGAGCCGCGTTCCGCTGCTCGCCGGCTGGAATGCCGACGAAGGCAACTACCGCACGTTCTTTGAAAAACAGGAGCCGACCGCGAAGAACTATGCCGCCCGCGCCGGCGTGGTCTTTGGCGACAAGGCCGCTGCATTTCTGAAGGTCTATCCCGGCGAGACGGACGCGGAGGCTAAGCGCTCGGCGCAGGATGTCGCCGGCGACCAGTTCATCGCCTATTCAACCTGGAAGTGGATTGAGATGCATCAGGCGACGGCCGGCTCGCCCATCTATCGCTACGAGTTCGACCAGGCTCCGCCCGCGGCCGACGGCAGCGCCGGTGAGGGCGGCGCATACCACTCCGCCGAGATCGAGTTCGTCTTCAACGTGCTCTCGTCCAAACCGCTGCCCTGGAAGCCTGAAGATAGAAAACTCTCGGATCTGATGTCCACCTACTGGTCCAACTTTGCGAAGACAGGCGATCCGAATGGAGCGGGCCTGCCGCAGTGGCCGGCCTTCCGCAAATCGGACGGCTATCAGGTGATGCACCTGCGTACGGACTCGGGCTCGGAGCCGGAGAAGAACCGCGCGCGGTACGAGTTCCTCGACAGCCTGAGCCAGCACAAGTAAGCGCGGGCTCATCCTCGACCGACTCAAAACGAGAACTTCGTCGCAATCTGGATCAATCTCGGCGCGGCGGAGTTCGTGATCTGGCCGAAGCTGCCGCTCGTGATATTGCCGTTGACCGCCGCGGCGCCGTAGAACTGCGCGTGATTGAAAACGTTGAACGCTTCGAGCCGCAGCTCCAACGCTCGCGACTCGCCGAAGGGCACGCTCTTGTGCAGCGCCATATCATAGTTCACGATGCCCGGACCGTAGAAGAACCGTCGGCCCGCGGTGCCCAGCGTGCCTAGCTCGGGCAGGCTGAACAACGCCGTATTGAACGCGGCCCTGCCGTTGCGCGGATCGGTGTTCAGCGCCAGATTGCCTGGCGTGAAGTTCGGCGTATCCACGCCGTTGTTGTTGATGCCGTTCGGAATCGTGCCCAGCAGCGAGGTGTCGTTGTTGTTGTAGAGCGTCACCGGCAGGCCCGTGCTGAAGCGCGTGATGCCGCTCAGCGACCATCCGTCCGTCCAGCGGTTGCGGGCCTCGAACAAGCTTCCGAATGGCAGCTTCCAATCGTAGCTGGCCACGAAGTTATGCCGCATATCGAAGGCGGATACGGCGCGGCTCAGACTCGGGTTGAGTGGATTCACCGCTTCGGAAAGACTTGAAGACTGGTCGATCGACTTGCCGTAGGTATATCCCAGCAGGAATTCGGCCGGTCCCGCGGAGTGCCGCAGCGACGCTTCAAATGAGTTGTAGTTGGAGTTTCCGATCGTCTTCTGATACGTGACCGCCGCGAAGGTCGAATCGAACGGCCCGCGCGTCCCCTGGATCGTCTGCCCGGCGCGGGTGACGAACGTACCGCTTTCTCCAAACGGTCCGCACGTCGCGGTGCCCGGCATGACGTTCGCGGGATCGCTCAGGCTCTTGCACAGTGCGGGATTGCCGGGATTGGCTGAGATCAGCACCAGCAGGTGATGCGCCTGCGAGCCTACATAACGGAGATTCAGCAGTGTGTGGCGTCCCAAGTCCCGCTCGACGGAGAAACTGTAGCTCTCCGTGTACGGCGTGGCGTTTCGGTAATAAAAGGAGGGCATGCCGGTGATGGGCATGTACTGCGACCAGTCGATCGAGCTGTTCGGGTGTTGCGCGGAGGCGCCCGAAGCGGGGATCGGCTCCGGGAAACGCTGCCCAACGTTCTGCCCGCTGGCGGCCGTCACGAAGGGCGTCTCAAACAGCGGCGGCGCGAAGCTGTCGTAGTCGTAACCGTATGGCGGGCAGGCGCTCATAATGCCGGCCGAGAGCCCTTCGATGGCCGTGTAGAAGATGCCGTAACCGGCGCGGATGCTGGTCTTCCCCGGTCCTCCGAACAGCTTTCCGAGCCATCCGTCCGCAAAGCCGGGCGCGTAGGCCAGGCCCAGCCGCGGTGCAAAATTCTTATACTGCGCCGGAGAGAGAGTGCTCGGAACGCCGGGGTCGCCCGGGAAGACCAGACCGGCCGGAGCAGTTGGATAGACCACCGACTGCTGGCCGCGCACGGCCGTCTGAAGCTGGTTGTATTTCTCCCGCCAGGGTGGCAGCAAATCCCAACGCACACCGTAGTTGAGCGTAACGTTCGGCCGGACCTGCCAACTGTCCTGGAAGTACAGCCCTGCATACATGTTGCGCAAGTAGAAGGCGTTGGAATCACCCTGCGCGTAGCTGCTTGCAATGCCCAGCAGGAAATCGGCAAAGTCCGAGCCGGTCTCGGTGCCCTGGAACAGGAAGGCGCCGTTGTAGGTCGCGTTCGGGTTGATGTTTACCTGGTCGAAATGCATCCCCGCGCCGAGTTTGAGCATGTGCCGGCCGGTGACCTTCGAAAACGCCTCCGACCATTGGTACGTGTTGTTCGCCTGCACCACGCCGGTCGTATCCACCCCGATGGTGAAATCGTTGAAAGAGACGTTTTCGACGCCTTCGATCTTCGGCGCGAGTGCGACAATACCGGGCGTCCCGGCAGCATCATGAAAGCCTTGCGAAACCAGGCTCGGGCCCACGCCGCCGGCGGGCTGCCCGATGTCGTTCGCGGCACGCGTATAGCTGATTCGCAACTCATTTGCAGAATCCGCGCTGAGCGCGGTGGTCAGTCCGAGCGTCGCCAGTTGTGCGCGGCCGAACGAAAGCGCGTTGAAACCCGGTACATTGGCTCCGCCCTGTCCAGTTGGATAGGGGTTGTCCAATCTGTAGTCGCCCACGTGATAGTAGGCCGACAGGACGCCCCAGCGCGTCGTGCTATCCAGGCGTATCGCGCCTTTGTCGTCGCGCAGGGTCTGGTTCTCCGCCGACGAGGAGAAAGTAGTCATCCCCTGGTTGGGCGTGGGTATGTAGGCGAGCAGCGACGCGGCGGGAGCGGACCAGGCGTGTTGAGGAATGCGCGCATCGGGCAGCACGCACTGCTCTGAATTCGTGCATCCGGGCGTGTAGTACGGCTCGCCGGCCAGTACGCCATAGCCGAGCCTCTGCGTCAGGAGATTGGCCCAGTACTGCCCGTTCACGGCGCCGGTGAGCGCCCCCGCGACGTCGGAGAGATCGCCCGTCCGGTCTTGTAGGGAAGGCACGGATATGCGCCCGGTCTCCAGGCCCTGTGTCATGCGCGTACCCTGATAGTCGATAAAGTAGAATGTGCGGTTCTTGTGAATCGGCCCGCCGAGCGTACCTCCAAACTGGTTCCGGTCGAAGCGGGCCCGCTCGGAGGCAAAGAAACTGCGCGCGTCCAGGTTCGTGTTGCGCAGGAATTCAAAGCCGCTGCCATGCAACTCATTTGCGCCGGATTTCGTGGTGACCAACACCTGGCCTCCGCTAAAGTTCCCGTACTGGGCGTCGAAATTACCGGTTAAGACCTGGAATTCCCGAATGGATTCGAGGTTTGGCACGATCGCCGCGCCCATATTGAAGTCCTCTTGCGCGGAGCTTCCGTTCACGAAGAATCCGTTGGCCGTTTCCCGCTGGCCGCTCACGGCAAGATTGCCCGGATTCAGATCGCCGGACGGCGGTGCGTTCGTGCAGCCGGACATGACCACGGCATTGGGCTGCTGCGAGGTTACCGGAATCACGCCGGGCTGCAACGCGAGCAGGTCCGTGTAGCTGCGCCCGTTCAGAGGGACGCTCTCCATCTTCGCACCGCTAATCAACTCGCCCATTTGCGTATTGGCCGCGTCGACCAGGACAGGCGATTCCTCAACAGTGATTGCTTCGCTCCTCGGCCCGAGCACCAGCGCGACATCGATCACCAGAACCGCGTTCGAAGCCACTTCGAGGTTCTTCTGCCGGTATGGCTTGAAACCTGGATGATCGATTCGAAACTCATAGCGGCCGGCGGGTAGCGAAGGGAAAGCGTACAAGCCCTCGGCGTTCGTGACAGCCGTCTTCTGGAAGCCCGTCTCCGTGTTGAGCGCCTCAGCAGCCACGCCCGCCATGGCTTCTCCGCTCGGGTCGGTGACCACACCAGACACCCGTCCACCGCCGTCCAACGAGCCGGCCGTCGCCCCCAATACAAATGCCGTAAACGCGAGTATGGCGACCCTTGAAACGCACGATAGGCGTCTCCGAAGACCGGGAACGCATCCCGCCAGCTTGCTGATTTGCGAAAGGCAAATGTGGTGATTAGGGTTGGATTGCATTGCGATGATTCCAGTCGGCGAGGGCAGGTTCCGCGCACGGATTTGCCACTCCCTTAAGAAACCACAAATTGCCCTGTGGGTGCAACTGAGTTGCATGTAAACATCGCAGCATTTGATCCGGCCGGAGCCGCGAGCGTCAGGGAGCCGAGTGTGCCCGATGAGCGTACCGCTATCATCGTACGCGGCTCTGTGCTCTTGAGCGGAGGACGGCCGGATGGGTGTCCTGACGCCGGGAAGGCCGTGCACCAACATAGGCGCTTCACCGCGCGGTTTGGGGAGCACGTCAACCGGCAGAACTCTTACGCGCTGCCTGTCTGTCTTTTACACCATATTAGTAGTTGCAACAGGTTTGCATTGTCTCGCATTGTTTCGGTTCGCTGAAATGGGGCCGCGCCAGACGCGGTCCCGTCTTCAGACGATCTCGAAGGTGTGTCAGACGAGGAGCGATAGCAGAAAACTCGATGGCCTGCGCCGAATTGCCTGTGCGGGATGCCCCAATCGTTTGAATGACGCAACAACGGGAACCGGCGCGTTCATCCCTGCGTACTTCAGGTTGGGTGAGCAGCCATGACCATGAATCCGCACGGATCTCTCTTTGATCGGCTCTTCGGCCCTGGCTTTGACCGGCTCTTCGGCCCGGGCAGTTCAAATCTCTGGCGCCAAAGAGCAGCATGGAGGGCGCAACGGCAGGCGCAAAGCGCTGCGTGGAAAGCCGCGAATGACGCCCAACGCGCGGCGTGGAAGGCCGAATGGCGCACCAGTCGCTGGCGCTACCGGAGCCCGTTCGCTGCGGTGTGGAAACTGATCTGGACAGCCGTCTGGATCGGGGTTCTGGTGCTTCTGGTCGTTTCGCCCGAGTTTCGCGCCAGCATGACCAACTTCATGCTGGCGATTCCGAGGTTCGTGGTCCACATGCTGTACGCCCTGGCAGGCAGGTCTGAAATCTGATCGGGTGCCGCGGCGAATTCAGGCCAACAGCCGGGCTCAGTCGTTGAACCCTGGCAACTCGACCCGCTTTGCGATGTGATCTTTGATCCAGTGCTCGTCCCACCATTCGCGTGGGTCGATCTGAACGCCATCGAGTTGCATGCTGAAGTGGATATGGTCGCCGCCGGCCATGCCGGTCATGCCGCTCTTGCCCATCACCTGACCGCGCTTCACCAGGTCGCCCTCGTGGACGGCGATCTCGCTCATGTGGCCGTAAATCGTTTGCAGGCCGTAGCCGTGGTCGAGCACGATGCAGTTGCCGTAGATGCCCAGCGGCGCGGCGTAGATTACCTTGCCGTCATTCGACGCTTCGACGCCGACATGCTGTGTGATGGAGAGATCGTAGCCGAGGTGAACCTGCTGGTCGATCTTTTTGCCCTGGTAGATATAGTTCCGGACGTCGGCGAAATGGGCCTCCACCTTGGAGTTGCGCTGCTGGCGGAAGGGCTCCGACCAGAGGAACTTCGGCTCCGTCTTCAGCCGTAGGTCGTGAAGCGTCTTGTTGTTAGCGCGACGCATCTCGCCGTTGACCTTCAAGAAGCGCGTAACCGGGTCGCCGGAGCCGCTCGGGTCCAGTTCATTGATGACCTTCTGTAAGAAGTGGTCGTCCACTTCCAGGTCGCGCGTACGGTAGACGGGCTGTTCCTTCTTGGGAAACTGGACGACCATCTGGCCGGTCACCTGGTTGCCCGCCGCGTTGGTCGCATAAACCACCGGCTCGGTTCCGGGCGGCGTATTCCAGGGGTAGGCAAATAACGAGAAGAGGCCGGGCTTGCCGCCAGGCATGGGCCAGGCGCGAAACTTGTCGTTGCCCACCCGGACGCCCGACTCGGTCGAGGCTCCGGACACCGTGAAGGTAACCAACTCCGCCATGCCGAGGTAGAGGTAGTGCTGGTCCGAATCGACGCTGAGCGAAGGCGGCCGGAGCACGACGATGACCTCGCGTTCGGAACGGCCCGTACTTCCACGGAAATCGTTCGATACGGCCTCCACAATGAGCGTCGCCTTACCCTCCTTCAGTTGAGGAACGGTTTGCGCGCCGGCTACGAATTGCAGCGTGGAATCCGGAACGTGACGCTGCCACAGGAACCGGCGGGAGGGTTGCGACATCTCCCAGGCCTTGTAGCGCACGCCATTCTGCTCGACAATAGCGGCGGCGGAGCGCAATCCGTGCGGCGCGTGCACGTAAATCGAGATGGGCGTCTGAGCACCCAACGCGTTGACGGCCGGCGGCAGGTCGAGAACGGGCGTCACCGAAAGCATCACCAGCAGAGCCAGCGGCGCCGCGATGATGAGAACGAGAATGGTGAGTATTGTTTTCACGGGACTCTTCCAGGATACCGCGCCCGTGAAACGGGGCCGTGGCTCCGTTAACGCCGGATTTCGTAGCGCTTGAGCTTCTCGTACAGCGTGGAGCGATCGATGCCGAGCGCAATGGCGGCCTCTTTCACGTTGCCGTCTTTGCGATCGAGCGTGGCCTCGATCATCAACTTCTCCATCTCGTCCAGGCTGACGTCGGGCGGCGTCCAGGCATGACCGTTGCCCGGGCGGGTGAGGAAGGCGAAATCGTCCTCCGTCAGGACATGCCCGCGGCAGGTGACCATGGCGCGTTCCACCGAGTTCTCGAGCTCGCGGACATTGCCCGGCCAGGAGTAATCCATCAACAGGCGCAGCGCTCCTTCGGAGATGCCCGAGATCTCCTTTCTGAGTTCGGGCGTCAGACGTTCCAGGAAGTGTTCGGCCAGCAGCGGAACGTCCTCGCGCCGGTTGCGCAACGGCGGGACATCGATCTCAATCACGTTCAAGCGGTAGTAGAGATCATCGCGGAAGCGGCCCTGCTGGACGGCCTCGCGCAGGTCCACCTTGCTGGCCGCGATGACGCGCACGTCGACCCGCACTTCGTCCGACCCGCCCACGCGGTAGAACGCCCGCTCCTGCAGCACGCGCAGCAGGTCCACTTGCAGCTTGGGCGAGATGTCGCCGATCTCATCGAGGAACAGCGTACCACCGTCGGCCATCTCAAACTTGCCCCGCCGCTGTGTGCTGGCGCCCGTAAACGAGCCCTTTTCGTGTCCAAACAGCTCGCTTTCAAGCAGCGATTCGGTGAGTGCGGCGCAGGAGACGGCGACGAACGGCCTGGCGGCGCGATCGCCTGAGAAGTGGATGGCGCGCGCAATCAACTCCTTGCCCGTGCCGCTCTCCCCCTGAATGAGCACGGTGCTGCGCAGGCTCGACACGTCGCTCGCGAGGGTGAAGATCTCCTGCATGCGCGCGTTCTTGCTGATGATGTCGCCGAAGCGGTACTGGCGGGTGAGCTTCTTGCGCAGGATCGTATTTTCCCGCTGCAGATTTTTGACCTTGATGATGCGGTTCACCAGCATCGAAATCTCTTCGGGGTTGCAGGGCTTGACGATGTATTCCTGCGCGCCTTCCTTCATCGCCGTGATGGCGGTGTCCACGGTGGCGTAGGCCGTGATGATGATGATGGAGGCGTCGGGATGGAGCCGCCGGATCTCCATCATCGTCTCGATGCCGTCGATGCCGCCGGGCATCTTGAGGTCGATGAAGTATATGGCGTAGTCCTTGCGGCGCGCCGCGTCGATCGCTTCCCGGCCGGAAGCCGCGGTCTCGACGGTGTAGCCGTCTTCACCGAGCCAGCCCGCGAGAGAATCGCGCATTACCTGTTCGTCGTCCACCACCAGAATCTGCCATTGGGTCTTCATTGTTTTACCTCGAACCGGCCAATCCGCGCCGCGATTATTCCCCATCCCTCATCGCATTCCGTCCTTCGCCCGCCAGAACGGCGCAGCCCGCGCACAGCGACGGCTGTTTCTCGTCAAGCTGCCGGATGCCTGTCGAAAGCGCCATCGCGCAACTCGTATCCGGGCAATGCACCAACCCGAACAGGTGTCCGACCTCGTGCAGGGCCTCCTTGCGCGCCCGCACGCGCAGCAGCTCTTCATCGGGCGGCAACCCATAATGCTCGGTCCGCAACCGTGCGATCGAAACTACAGCGACCTGCCCGCCAAGCTGCGCCTGCCCGTACACGAAGCTCAGCATGGGGATGTACAGATCCTGTTCCGTCACGGCGAGCAACTTGCCCGAGCCGGCTGCCACGCCATCCAGCAGGTGGCGCAGAATCAACGGCGCACTGTACTGCCCTCGCGCGCCATCCCAGGCGAATCCAGGTTCGCCGAGAGCGGCGCTGCGCTTCACCTCAACGCCATAGCCGTGGCGGAGCGATTCCACGATCGCCGCGAGCAGCGCCTCATCCAGGTTGCCCATCGGCGCGACCCGCAACACCATCATGCCTGTTTCGGCTCCACAGGCGGCTTCGCCTCGGACAATTGCGATGGGGACGCCGCCGCCTGAGGCGGCTCCAGCGGCAAAGTCACAGTGAACACGGTCCCTTCGCCCAATGTGCTCTTCGCCTCAATTTCGCCGCTATGGGCCTGCACGATTCCGTAGGAGACCGCGAGTCCGAGCCCGACGCCTTTGCCGTCTGACTTCGTCGTGAAAAACGGATCGAAAATGCGCGGCAGAATTTCGGGAGGAATTCCGTCGCCCGTATCGCTGACGCTCAGTTTTACCGACTGTCCGTCTTCCCCTGGAGCGGTGATCACCGTGACGGTTCCGCTCCCGCACGACTGCATCGATTCCGCCGCGTTCAACACCAGGTTGAGAATCACCTGCTGGATTTGGCCGCCGTCGCAATGCACGCTCGGCAGGCCCTCCGTGAGGCGCAAATCGAGCTTGACGTTGGCCAGCTTCAACTTGTGATCGACCAGTGAGACTGTCGTTTTCACCAGGCGGTTCAGGTCCGCCGCGCTGTGCTGCGGCTTGCCGCGACGGCTGAACGAGAGCAGGTCGCTGACGATGTGTCCGACACGCGAAGTCTCATTGATCACTTGCGCGAGATACTTGCGGAACTCGGGGACGCGCCCGGGCGGAATGCCGTCGTCCTTCAAGATGCGCTGCATCAACATGCTGAGGTTGAGCACGCCGGCGATGGGATTGTTGATCTCGTGCGCCACGCTGGCAGCCAGGGTCCCCAGCGAGGCCAGCCGATCGTTGGTCTGCAGTTTCCGCTGCGCAGCCTGCAACTGGCGGCTGCGCTCCTCCACCTTGCCTTCGAGCGTCTGGGTGAATTTCAGGATCTCGCCGTGTGCATCCCGCAGGTTTTCCCGCATGACCTCGAACGCTCTGGCGAGGCGTGAGATCTCGTCGCTATCGTCGCTGACCTGGACCGGCCGGTCGAGGTCCATCTGGCTGATGGCCTGCGCGCTTTTGACGAGTTGCAGGATTGGACGAGAGACAAAGCGCCGCGTGAACAGGACGATGAAGAGGCTGATGAGTCCGATCTCCACCAGCACGCGAACCAGGACGCGCATCTTCATCGTTTCCAGTTCCGCGTCCACGGTCGCCAGGCTGAGCCGCACGTCGAGCAGCCCCAGCACTTTCACAGAGGCGGGATGGGCATGGCAATCCGCTTGGCTGCAGGAGGGCTCGTTGGAAATCGGCGTCACCATGTCGAGACTGCGGCTGCCGTCCGGTTTGCGCAGGATCTGGGTGCGCCAGACGAGGTCCATCTTCTGGAGGGGCAAGGCGCTGATGTGGCAACCCGCGCAGGTCTCCAAACCGCGGTCTCTCTGATGGCTGATTTCCTCGGGACGCGTCGAGAAAGTCATCAGGCCGTTGCGGTTAATGATCCGAATGTGATTAATACCCTGCTTCTGGGCGATCGTCTGCATCACCTGGTAGGCGTCCTCGCGGCGGTCGGCCAGCATGGCGTGCCAGGTCGCGCTCGTGATGCTGCGCGAGAGCTGATCGGCGCTCTGGCTCATCATGCGCAGCATCTGCCGCTCTTCGCCGGCGATCGTGTAGAGCCCGGAGAAGGCAGCGACGACAATCACAATGATGGTCAGAGGAACCACCAGACGCTGCGCCAAGTGGCGAAACATTTCGGACCTCCCGATCCATTATTACTCTGACCAGGTAGTCCCGCCATCCCGGCAACGCGTATCGCCGGAATGGCGATCGTCTCAGGACGTCAGTTCCTCGCTCCGGACTGCCGGTGCGGGCATCGGCTCGTGGAGAGAACCAGGCCAAAGCGTTTGCCGCGGATTCGCGCTCACGTCGACGGCGGCAAACACATTGACCAGGCGGTTCATCTCATTGACGATGCGCTGCTGCAGGCGCGGTTCGACATCGGCGACGAGCGTCATCCTGGATGCACCTTCCCGGCAGGGATCGGGGATCACCGTGAGGGCATGAATGTTCGCGCCCTTGGCGGAGATGACGCCTGCCACTCGCATCAGCGCGCCGTGCTTGTCCTCCAGCCACACCTGGATGGTTTGCCGCATGTGTTCCTCACTTCGCTATAAATAGAAAAAGAGCCCCGGTACGGATCGAAATCCGCCCGGGGCCCTTTGGAAACTGGAGTCTGAACCTCCCGAATGCAGGCCGTCTCAGGCGGAGCCGGCGATAATAATCGCCGCCGCCTTAAGGAGGGACAGGCTCTGGACCGGTACGTTCATAAAATCTGCATGGACCGCTGCACGGCCCTTGTCAGGAAGCATAGACGATTCGGAGGTTTCCTTTCAAGCTACGGCGGCCGGTACGTCGCCACGACACGAGTTCCCTGATCGCGTGGGGTGGGGCGGGATTCATCCCGCGCGGGGCTTCAGCCCCGCACGAACTCCAGCTAAAGCCGGACGCGGCCTGAAGGCCGCCCCACCGCGGTTCGGCGACTTTCACGATGGGCCTAAAAGGCCTTAGTCCGCGCCCAGCCACCTCGACGTGATGGGCCCAAACGCATCGACTCGCCGGTCGCGGAAGAACGGCCAGTTGCGGCGGACCTCCTCGGAGTGCGCCGGGTCGCATTCCACCACAAGAATCTCTTCCCGGTCCTGCGACGCCTCGGCCACCACGACGCCAAACGGATCGGCTACGAAGGAGTGGCCCCAGAACTCGAGATCGTCTCCGGGCGCGCCTTCGAACCCGATGCGGTTCACGGCCGCGACGTAGATGCCGTTCGCGATCGCATGCGAGCGCTGAATCGTTTGCCAGGCCGCAAGCTGCGCCGCGCCGTGCTCGGCCTTCTCATACGGATGCCAGCCGATGGCGGTGGGGTAGAACAGCACGTCCGCCCCTTGCATGGCCGTCAGCCGCGCCGCTTCGGGATACCATTGATCCCAACACACCAGCACGCCGATGCGTCCGAACGGCGTGTCGAAATTGCGGAAGCCCAGATCGCCCGGCGTGAAGTAGAACTTCTCGTAGTAGAGCGGGTCGTCCGGGATGTGCATCTTGCGGTACAGGCCCAGCAGCGCGCCGTCGGCGTTCAGCACGGCCGCGGTGTTGTGGTAGACTCCCGCGGCGCGCCGCTCGAAGAGGCTGGCCACCACGACGGTTCCGGTCTCTTTGGCGATCCTGCCGATCACCTCGGTAGACGGCCCCGGAATCGACTCGGCCAGATTGAACAGCGCTGCATCTTCCGTGCGGCAAAAATACTGCGAACGAAAAAGCTCCTGCAGGCAGACAATCTGAGCGCCGCGCGCCGCCGCCTCGCGAATACGGGCTACGGCCTTTTCGAGATTCTCCGCCGGGTCTGCAGAGCAGGCCGTCTGCACGAGGCCAATCCGGAACTTCGGTCGCATAAAACGATTGTTCCACATGGCATTTATTTGTGGCTTGCAGCACTGTGGGGACGCAGGGAGCGGTCGTGCCCAAAGCCACGACTCACGGATGTGGCTCCATTCTGGACTTACACTCGTCTAGCACCGAACCGCGAATGAAAAGAGCGGCCCTTGGGGCTTTCCTCCCGCGATGTGGTTCTAGTCTGACGTCTCGCCTTCATTGAAAATAACGCAGCAACGACGCAGAGCGGAGGCCGACCCCAAGTGGCCGCTCTCTATCGTTCGCGGTTCGGTGCTGGCGGTGGCTGGGAGCGAAAGGGCCGCACTCGCCCCAGGCGCGGCCGTCAATGAGAAGCGGCGGACAGTGGCTGGCCCACCAGCACAACGGTTGAACGCGGCCCCACGCAATACTGCCTCGGATTCGGGAGCGCCTTTTCCGCGCCCGGCTCCGCGATGTCGTCCGGAGATTCCAGGCTGGTATCCACAACCCGGAGCCAGCGCCAACCGGCGGCCACCGGCAGTTCGAATTCGTGCGCCTCCCAATGCGCGTTCGAGATCAGGTAGATGTGCTCATACACGCCGTTCGGGCGGCCGTGCAGGTGCATCGCCAGCGTTCGCGAGTTTTGCGACCAGTCGGGTTGATGCAGCGCGACGCCGTGCCATTCCACGCACGGCTGCAGAGAATCCTCGCCCGACGACCCGAACGTCGCGCGCCGCAGAATCGGATGTTCCGCGCGAAAACGGATCAACAGACGGAAGAACCGCAACAGGCTGGCATTGGTTTCAGTCAACGTCCAGTCGAACCAACTCAGATCGTTGTCCTGGCAGTAGGAATTGTTGTTGCCACGTTTGGACCGTCCGACTTCGTCGCCCGAAAGGATCATCGGCACCCCATGCGAGAGCAGCAGCAGCGTGGCGAAGTTGCGCACCTGGCGTGAACGCAAAGAGAGAACGGCGGGATCGTCCGTCGGCCCCTCAACGCCGCAATTCCAGCTCAGGTTTTCGTCGAAGCCGTCGCGATTCTCCTCGCCGTTGGCCTCGTTGTGTTTGGTGTCGTAGGCGACCATGTCGGCGAGCGAAAAACCGTCGTGGCAGGTGATGAAATTGATGCTGTGCCACGGCTCGCGGTCGTTCAGCATGTACAGATCCGCGCTTCCCAGCAGGCGCGTGGCCAGCGCCGAGACCATGCCCGCCTCTCCGCGCACGTACCGGCGCAGATCGTCGCGGTACCTGCCGTTCCACTCGGCCCAGCGGCCCCAGGATGGGAACGTACCCACCTGGTACAGCCCCGCCGCGTCCCAGGCCTCGGCGATCAACTTCGTCTGCGCCAGCACCGGATCGTAGGCCAGATGTTCGAGCAGCGGCGGGTTGGCGAGAACCGTCCCGTCCTGGCCCCGGCCGAGGATGGAGGCGAGGTCGAAGCGGAAGCCGTCCACGTGCATCTCGGTGACCCAATAGCGCAACGCTTCGCAGACCAGGTCGCGCACCACCGGATGGTTGCAGTTCAGCGTGTTGCCGCAGCCCGAGTAATTCAGGTATTCGCCGGTGGCGCGATTGAGGGTGTAGTATGTCGGATTGTCGATACCGCGGAACGAGTGTGTCGGGCCGGTTTCGTCGCCCTCCGCGGTGTGGTTGAAGACGACGTCCAGGATCACCTCGATGCCTGCCGCGTGCATTCGCTTGACCAGCGTTTTGAACTCGTCCAGAGGACCGCAATCTCCGGGCGTTGTGGAATAGGCCGCGTTGGGTGCGAAAAATGAGATCGGGTTGTAGCCCCAATAATCGTATAGGCGGGCGCCGGTGGCGGGATCCGTATGAATGTTGCCACACTCCTCGAACTCGTAGATCGGCAGGAGCTCCACGGCCGTCACTCCGAGCGATTGAAGGTAAGGGATTTTCCCGATCAGCCCCAGGAACGTGCCCGGCTTTTCGACGCCCGATGAAGGGTGGCGCGTGAAGCCCCGGACATGCGCCTCATAGATCACGCTGTCGGCTAACGGAATGTTCAACGGCTGGTCGTACTGCCAGTCGAAGTGGCTGTCGACGACCGCACAGCAGCGCGGCGCGCGATCGGCGGCGGGAACGCCCCAGGCCGCGCGTGCGGAAAGTGCGCGCGCATACGGGTCCAGCAATACTTTTTGCTGATCGAAGCGGTAGATTGGCGGATTCTCATTGGGAATCCGGTCCATCCTGAACGCGTAGTGAATCCCTGGATTGACGCCTTGCAGAAACACATGCCAGACGTCTCCCGTACGATTGATGCGCGGATCGAGCGGGAACTCCACCAGCGATTCGCGATCGCCGGGGTAGAAGAGCGCCAACGTTACGGAGGTGGCATGTTTCGAGAAGATGGCGAAATTAACGCCTCCGCGGCGGACGCTCGCGCCAAAGGGAATGGGCGAACCCCGCTTGATCTCGAAATCGTCCGACAGCATCGCGAGCAACTCTAACCGCGCAGTGGTCACAACAGCCATTGCCGCACCCCGCCGGCGCGTCTGTCAATGATCGCGAACTCCCTATGTAATGCCGCACCGTACCCGGAAGCGTACGCCGCGGGCTCGGCGTCCGCGCGGAGGGCAACGGTCATATCCCGTTTCACTCATGCTCACTGGCCCGCGACAAGATGCGGAACGCCAGCCGGATCGAGCTCGACGGTGAATTTTTCGAGTTTGGGAGCGGCACCGGCGCCGAAACTGAGCCTGACAATCCAGCCCTTCCAAATGGGCGGGTCGCTGGGGAAATAGTCGAAGAGGAAGTTGCCAAGGCTGTAGACGACGGGGCGGTCCTTGTACCACTCGATAGTCTGGGTGACGTGCGGATGGGCTCCGATGATGGCGTCCGCGCCCGCGTCGATCAAACGATGCGCCAGAGCCTGTTGCGCCGGGAGCGGCGTCTCCTCCAATTCTTCGCCCCAGTGCAGGAAGAGAATCACCGTGTCCGCCTGCTGCCGTGCGGCACGAATGTCGCGCACGACGTCCTTCTCCACCAGCCAGGCCGTGCCCGGCGCGTTGCGTCGAGCGGCAAAGCTGCGCGGCGGGAAGTCGTTGTACCCGAGTAAGGCCACGCGGCGGCCGTTCGCGGTCAGCACCAGCGGCCGGTGGGCTTCGCGCTGGTTGGCGCCGCCTCCAAACCAGGGCAGGCCCATTTCCTTGAGCAGCGTTAACTCATCGGCAAAGCCCCGCCTGCCCCAGTCGCCGGAATGGTTATTGGCCAGTGAGACAGCCGAGAAGTACTTCTTCAACAGCGGCAGCGCGCTCTTCGTGCCTTTGAACGTATAGGGCTTGTCGACGGCGTGGCCCTCACGCGTGATGGCGCACTCGAGGTTGCCCACGGTCAGATCGGCATCGCACAGCACGGGCGCCACCGCGGCGAACGGGTCGCCGCCGTTGGTCACGATGTGACCGGGCCCTCCGTCGAGCATGATGTCGCCCACAAAGACGATGCGAACGGGAGCAGCCGGTTCCGCCGCGAAACACGCGGGTCCAGTCCAGAGCAACAGGGAGACAGCCGTGGCATTGAATGGCAGCATGAACCGTCAGCGTACCATCACGCAGAATGATCAATTCTTCACAGGTCTCTACTGGGTGTGCGACATAGAAGTGGACGCCGGCGCGATTCCTGGGCCACGTGGCCGGAAGCCGAGCGTATGGGCACGCAAGGCAGAGGGCGCTGTTGCGGGGCAGCTTGGCAAGCTGCGGCCGATTGGCAATCGGCCAACTGGCACTTCGGCGCGAGGCGGCGGCGGTAGGCAACCGCCCCGCAGGCTGCCAGCCTGCCCCACGGTGCCGGCACCGGTTCCACTTCTATGGCGCACACCCGTCTCTACTGTCCCAATACAGGCAGCGGACCGGCGACGACTCCGGGCTCAGCCAGCCCCGGCATCGGCTTACCTGCAAACAGGCCGCGGGCGGCCTTCGCGAAGAAGCGCGCCGACTTGCTGGCGCTCTTGCGCCGTGCGCTGTCGGTGGCGATGCCGGTGTTGGCGTACATGGCGCGATAGAGTTTAGAAATCAGGACGAAGGCCATTTTTGCCTTCAGCGACTTCACGCAATCGGCGCGCTTCCAGATCTCCTGGAAGCTGTAAAAGCGGTCCCAGACGCCTTGCGTGCGCACGCGGATCTCTTCCTGGCTCATGCTGCTGTGCGTTGCCCAAAGCCGTGGACGGCGATGCCAGGGAAGCCGCCAATAGCGTGTAATGGGGACGCCGTCGATCTGCGGCGCGCCTCCCTCTGCCGCCAGTTCCTTCTCCCAGCGTTCGAAGTCCACCGTGCCCGGATAGGGAGTCATCGTGACGAACTGGGCGAACGTGAGCTTTGCGGCGGAGGCTAATACGGCCGTTGCGTCGAACGTATCCGGCCGGTCGGAGGGGAGGCCGAAGATGAAAGATCCCAGGACGTGAATCCCGTGCTCGCGGAACGTGCGCAGGCGCACGGCCAGGCTGTCGCCGGATTCGTTGAAATCCTTGAAGACCGCCTTCAGCCCTTCCTTGGTAACCGACTCGACGCCGACCAGCGCGCCCAGGATGTGGGCCTTTTTCATGGCGTCCAGGAATGCCGGATCTTCGGCCGACTCCATCGTGATTTGCGTATAGAGAACGGTGTCGGACGGCAGCGCCGCCAGACGTTCCATCAGATCGAAGCGTTCGCCGCGCATGGCGCGCAACTCGGCCAGTTTCTCCTGATTGCCCTGCCGCTCGGCTTGCGCGATGTCGGTGAGCGTGACCGGATAGAAATTGTCGTCCGCCAGCGCGATGAAGCGAAACCCCATGCGCCGCAACTGGACGATTTCGCGAATCACCACTTCGTTGGAACGTTGACGGGGCCGCTGGCCATCGGTCCGCCATACCGAACAGAACGAGCAATGCTTAGGGCACCCTCGCACGGTTTGCACCGAGGCCCACATGTAGCTCTTCTCGGGAAGCAGGTCCCAGCGCGCGCCCAAAAACTCCGAACCGCCGATCTTGCCGCCGTCGTAGACCTGTTGCGGATTTCCGGCTTCACAGTCGGCGAGAACTCTCTTCCAGATGCCGTCGCCGTCACCCTTTACCACTGAATGAGCGGCGCCGAACTCCAGCGCTTCCTCGGGGAAGAGTGTGGCATGAATGCCGCCATAGACAACCCAGGCTCCCCGCTCGCGCGCCAGCCGGCCGACCTCCATTCCACGGAAGGCATTGGCCGTATGGATACCGATCCCAACCACGTCGCCGGGTTGAATGCGGGTCACGTCGAGTGTCTCTAAAGTTTCGTCGGTGATAATCGGATCGCCGTAGGCCGCCGGCGTCGCGGCTGCCAGTACGTACAACCAGCGCGGCGTAATGACGCCGACTCCGAAAGCCACATCACTTGGATTGACGAGATGAACACGCACGATCCGGATTACTCCTCGTTGGTTCTCGCGGCGACTAGCCGCGCTTGACGACATGTGCGGGGGAATCGAAGGTTTCGCCCGGGGGACAACAGCACTGCAATCATAACAGCCGTTGACATCGAACGATACCCGATCATTTAGGTCAATATTGAAGAACCCGAAAAAAAGTCACGTCTGGACCGGATTCCGCGCCAGCTTTTCGTTCCGCGCATTCGCTGCAACTGTTGGCTGGCGGGAGTGCGTCGGCAGGCAACCTCAGGCGCATCCATACCCGCGTCAATACCAGCGCCAGGGCTGCTTCCGGGTTCGAAAACTGATATGACATTACAGAAGGAAGTCATGCATATCCGACGAGTTCTACTCCCAGCCGCGGTGCTTTGCCTGCTCCAGTCGATGGCCTCAGCGGCGCCGCCATTGAAGGTTCTGATCGTAGACGGGCAAAATAACCATGCCTGGAAAGAAACGACGCCCGTACTCAAGACGCTTTTGGAGGAGAGCGGCCGCTTCACTGTAGAAGTTGCCACTTCTCCGGCGAAAGGCCAGGACATGAGCGGGTTCAAACCCGACTTCTCGAAATACGCCGTGGTGGTCTCGAACTACAACGGCGAAGCGTGGCCGGCGGAAACGCAGGCTGCCTTCGAGAGCTACGTGAAGAATGGCGGCGGCTTCGTCTCCTATCACGCCGCCGACAACTCGTTTCCACAGTGGAAGGAATACAACCAGATGATCGCGGTCGGAGGATGGGAGAACCGCACTACGGAGAAGTTCGGGCCGCGCGTGCGCTTCAAGGAAGGCAAGGTGGTGCTCGACCCGAGCCCGGCGCGTTGCGGCAATCACGGCGCCCGGCTGCCTTTCCAGGTGGTCATGCGGGACAAGAAGAATCCAATCGCCAAGGGACTGCCGGCGGAGTGGACTCACGCCCCTGACGAGCTCTATGACAGCCTGTGCGGGCCGGCCGAGAATCTCACCGTGCTGGGCACGGCGCACTCCGAGCCGTCGAACCATGGGACCGGGGAAGAGGAGCCGATGCTGATGACGATTCGCTACGGCAAGGGCCGGATCTTTCACACCACGCTCGGGCACGACGTAGCGGCCATGCAGTGCGTGGGCTTCATCACGACCCTGCAACGCGGGACCGAATGGGCCGCCACCGGCAAGGTGAGCATCAAGGTGCCGAAGGACTTTCCGACAGCCGCGGCGGCCAGCGTCCGCAAATAGTTTGGAGCAGGGCCGCCATCGTCAGGAAATTCCAGTGAGCCCGCGGAAGCGCGGAACAGCATGAAGATCCGCGAGGTTCACGGCCGCTTGGTCAGGGGTGGCCGGAGCCTCCGCGCGCCGCGGCTCGCCTCCCGTGCTCTACCGGCAAACTGGCTCTCTGCGGTCGGGAGGAACTGTTCCGCCAGCCCATCCTGGTATTCTGGGCAGTCGGAAGGCCAGCGCGCAGATGGACCATACCACCCAGAAGCGATTCTTTTTCCCCGGCAGCAACGAATTCGTCGTGCGCGAACACTTCGCCGTCGGCTTCGAGCCGGTGCACATCTCTTACCTGGGAGCCAATTTCAGAACGGTCTTTCTCGATCAGGTCGTCGCCGCGCAACCGGCAGGTTTCTACTCGACGATGAATCTGACGGAGCGGCTCACCGGACCGCAGATCATCGAGCAATTCGGCGCGGACCGCATGGCGGCGTTACCCGTCGCCTGGCACTTGTTGATGTTGCAGCGCTCCAGCGAGCCCGGCGCTCTATTTACGAGCGGACTGACCAACATCCTGATTCCTCCCGGTTCGGGCTACTCGGTGGGGATCTTCTGGTTCCGGGGAGCCTGGAGCATCCGCGCCTACCCGTTCGAGTCGGACAAGCCGCGCGGCTGGTTTGCCGGGAATCAGGTCATCGTGCGGATCGAGTAAAACGTTGTGGGCATTGGGAAGCCGCCCCGCTTTACAGCAGGCGCGGGTGCTTCTGATGCACCGTCAGGATCAGCTCGCCGAATAACGTGTTGGCCCAGGCGAACCACGGGCGCGTGTAGTTCGTCGCGTCGTCCTTGGAAAAAGACTCGTGCATGAAGCCCGTGCCCGCATGGGTGGCTTTCAGCGTCTTCAGGCACGCGGCGATCTCTGGTTCGGACTGGCTGGTGAGAGCCTGAACCGTGATGGCCAAGGGCCAGATCATGCCCAGGCCGGAATGCGGTCCGCCGGCGCCCGCGGCCGCTTTGCCGCGGAAGTAAGACGGGTTGTCCTCGCTCAGGACGAAGGCTCGCGTATTGCGATAAACGGGCGCGCTGGCTTCACACGATCCAAGGTAGGGCATCGCCAACAGGCTCGGAATGTTCGAGTCGTCCATGAACAGGTGGTTGCCATAGCCGTCTGCCTCGTAGGCGTAGACCTCGCCGTACTTCGGGTGCCGCGCCGTCGCTTGTACCTTGAGCGCCTCGCGGATCTGGCCCGCGAGCGCGCGGCACTCTTTCGCAAGCGCCTTGTTCGGCAGCTCAGCCTCGAAGATCTCGGCGAGCTGGTTGAGCGACGTCACGGCGAAGAAGTTCGAGGGCACGAGGTACGGGAAGATGCAGGCGTCGTCCGAAGGGCGAAAGCCGGAGTGGATCAAGCCGCAGGGCCGCGTGGGGTTGCCATAGCCGCCGTTGGGCAGTGAATCAGACGGGACTTCGGTCAGGCGCTGGAACGAGTATGGCCCGTGGCCATGGAAGCGCTGTTGCTCGCGGAAAGTCTTCACGATGAGCGCGGCGGCATCCTGCCAGCTTTGATCGAAGCAACTCGCATCGCCGGTTGTCTTCCAATATCCGTGCGCCAGACGAACCGGGTAGCACAGCGAATCGATCTCCCATTTGCGCTCGTGCAACTCGGGCTTCATCTGCGTGCGGTCCTTCGACCATTCACTGCCTGTGGGCCCGAAATTGAAAGCGTTGGCGTATGGATCGATCAACACGCAACGCGTCTGGCGCCGGATCACGCCCGCCAGCAGCGTCTTGAGCTTCGCATCGCCCTTGGCGAGCGGCAGGTAGGGCCACACCTGCGCCGAGGAATCGCGCAGCCACATGGCGTTGATGTCACCCGTGATGACGAAGGTGTCGGGCTTGCCATCCAGAGTGCCGGCCTGAACGGTGGTGTCAAGCGTGTTCGGGAAGCAGTTCTCGAACAGCCAGCCCATTTCCGGGTCCGCGATGGACTTTTTGACTTCGGCAATCTTGGCTTCGACCGCCTCGCTGACGAACTTGCGCTTGTTCACAGGCGGACGGCGGCTCGGGAAAGCGTCGTCCGCGGCCAACGATGCGGGCAAAGCCGCGGGCAAAGCCGCGGCGGCCGACAATGCCGCGGCCGAGTGCAGAAACTCTCTTCGGGTTGACATAACTCTTTTCAATTCTCTCGAAAGCCACGGCGCCGTGGGGTGCGTGACTCCTGGGCACGCCGAACTCCAGATCGGCCCAGTTGCCGCAGCAGCGGCAAATCGGCGGCGTAAGGTGCATGCTGGCGGCACGTCGGGGACGCCACTCAAGACTCCCACGACTCGCGGCTCAATGCTGGTTTAGCCCAAGTTCGTCACGAGAGCGCCCGAGGTTGGGTTAAGTCGTTCAGAATCAGTTCAGGCTACCGCCGAG
>Ga0315272_10000428_pt1 | contig 21023 bp, 31 predicted proteins | sample C3_middle_MG_FD_203918 | JGI IMG/M metagenome (GOLD analysis project Ga0315272, IMG submission 203918) | Sediment microbial communities from Yellowstone Lake, YNP, Wyoming, USA - C3_middle | ecosystem: Environmental > Aquatic > Freshwater > Lake > Sediment | place: USA: Wyoming | collected...
CGGCTCTGGAGACCTCCAGCAACGCGCCGAAGACGTCTCCGTTGGCGCCCCCCAGATGCTTGTAGAGGGCAAGGAAGAATAGTACGCCGGCCGCCGTAGCCGCAACGGCCGCAACCGGGCGGTAGGCAACAGCTATGGCGAGGGCGGGCGCCGCCAGCGGCCACCTGCCTCGGACGGCCTCTATGAAGAAGGCGCCGAGCCCCGGCTTGAAGGGCCTCGAGTAGCCAGCAACGGCGACGGTCAAGGCCTTGGAGTAGAGGTCTGCGACGAGGTAGTCCAGCGGGCTACGCGGGCTCGCGCCTGCGGCTAAGGCGACGACAACCGCGACGGCGAATACGCCGGCGGTGCCCCTCCGCGGGTCGTCTAGGACTGCCCGCGCCCTCTCCCTGTCGCGGACCATGAGGGCGTCCGCAGAGTCGGCGAGGCCGTCTAGGTGATTCAAGCCTGTGGCGAGGAGGAGGGCGAGGTAGGCGAGAAGAGGGTCGTGTGTAGCCGCGTAGACAAGGGCGCCGGCGCCCCCTACCACCGGCGCCGCCACGTAGGGCAGAGCCCACGCACATCTGAAGTCCAGCTCCGGCGTCTTGAGGGGCACCACGGTGAAGAAGGTCAGCAACGTCTTTAGGCACCTCATGGCGCTACGACGACGGCCACGGTGACGCGGCCGAGGGCCCGCTTCCGGTACATCAGAAAAGCGCCGGGGCCCGCCGCTGTGAGGGCGGCGGGCTCGGCGGCGCCTGGCACGCCGAGGGTCTCCAGAGCTTTGGGACTGGGCGGGGAGAGGCAGTCCCAGTCCAGCTTAAGCTCCTCCGGCTTGTACACCACGGCGGGCACCCCCAGCGACTTGGCGACTTCAGCGGCTACGGGCCCAGACGTCCCTCGAAGCGTCTAGGGAGAAGGCGGTGGAGCAGAGGGAGTTGGCCGTCTACAACTTGTCGGCAGAAGGTTGAGGTTTGGGTAGCCCGCACAGGCGTGGCTTAGGGCTGGGCGTAGGCGTGGCGCGGTCAGACGCCGATCCGTAGGGAGGCCGTTAGGAGGGGCTTTAAGGAGGTCTGGTTAAGAATCGGAAAAGGGGGGTTTACCGTTTCGGTCTTTTCCTCAAGGCTATGGCGACTATCGCCGCCGCGATCACGACCACTACAACCAACATTACCCAAACCGCGGCGTCTACGCCGCCAGAGGCGTTTGGAGTTTGGGCGGCGGGCTGCTGGGCTGCGGCTATTTGTTTCGTCAAGTTTTCAAGTGTGGAGAGGTAGTTTGTTGAGAAGTCTGCAATAATTATCTTCGGCTGGACGCCGAGTTCGTTCATCTTGTCTCTAAAGTTGTCGACTATTCTGAGGGCCTCGCCGCTGACCACGACCGCGAGGGCCGGCGCGCCTTCCTTGGCGTATTGAACTACTTTCTGTAGATCTGCCGGCGAAGGCGGCACGCCGGGCTCTTTAATGAAGAGAGCAATGTCTCTGAAGCCGAGCCAATACAATATGTACTGGGCCGTCGGCGTTATGGCTATTGCCTTGCCCGAGAACTTATTTGCATATGTGGCGTTGAGTTGCTTTAGCCTCTGTATGAAGTTGGGGTCCGGCTTTAGGCCCGTGGCGTTGGAAACTTCGTCGATTAATGCGAATACGTTGGGCGGGAAGACTCCGTGGTCGTGCATATTCACGCCGCCGTGGTCGTGCTCAGCTCCTTTGACCAGCGCGCCGTCCCATGTAAGGTACCACTGCACCTTGGTGAGGTCTATCAACTTGGCTTTTATCTCTCCGCTCTTGACCATCTCGGCGATCTTCAGCTCAAAGGGCGCATGCATAGAGGATATAATCACGTCTCTCTCAGTCAGCGCCTTAAGCATCTGGAGGTCCTGGGGGGTTAGCTGGTACTCGTGGGGGTCGGAGACGCCTTTCGTCAGGAGTATAACGTCGGCATTGGGGAACGCCTCTTTGAGTATTATGTTGTATGCTGGGAAGCTGACGACAATTTTCTGCGCCGAGGCGAAGACAGCCAGCAACAATAAGGCCGTTGCTGTCCAGACCCATCTTTTGTGCATAGGCATTTGATATTTTCTTTTTTTAAACTTGTGCACGACGTCTCGCTATGTACGGGGGCTCAACAGCGTTCCGTGCACGGCATGTTGCGGCGGGGGACGATTTGATAATATTTTTACATGAAATCTATAATGAAAACGGTTATTGAGCTGGCAAGAGCCGACTCGACGGAGGCGTTTAGAGAGCTGGACAAGCTGGAGGGCGTTTCGCCGGAGAAGTCTCTTCTAGACGCCGTAGAGCCCAGCTCCTCAGCTTAAATAAATCTTTACTGAAAATTATAGATATAATTATCTAAATATATAGCTAACAAAACCTGAGGATTTACGCAACAAAAGACGTGGGGGAGATCGGTGGGCGTTACGCCTTTTCCTCTTTTGCGCTTTTCTTCTTTTTACAGGGCATGTGTAGTTCGGCCTCTCTTCTTATAACGGTACTCTAAGACGGTGGGCTTATATGTGGATGTTATGGAATTACTTCGGTGGAGTCGAGCAGGGGGTCGTAGTTCAATGCGTCTCTGGCGAGTCTGCCGGTATCTATGAGTTCTTTTAGTCTCGGAGCCGCCTCCTCCAGAAGCCTTATCGTCTTCTTGGTCACTGTACACACCGCGTCGAAGCCCTCCTCGCCCCAGTAGTCCTCGTAGTGTGTGTAGAGGCAGCGGCCGCCGCAGACATGTCTGTACTCGCATCGGAGGCACTTATCCTTTAGCCTGGGGGTGCCGCCGTTGAGGCCGATCTTTATGTGCCCCGCCGTCGCCCACTTCTCGGAGACGGCTATGGGGCAGTGGAGCGCTCTTCCGTCGGTGTTTATGGCGAAGCTGTACTTGCCTGCGCCGCAGGGCACCCAGTCATACGGCTTCACGAGGAGCGCCCTGTATATGCCTACTATGGGCACTATGCCCAGCACCCTCCCCCTCTCGGCCTCCGCCAGGAATAGATCCCTCAGCTTAGCGACGCCGGGGAGGTACTCCGCCTCGGCCCAGCTGAGGAACTCGCGGGGCCCCCACTCGTCTGTCCAGATTACGTTGAGTTGCCAGTGTACTGCGTCGAAGCCGAGGGAGAGGAGGTGGGTGACGTCTCTGTATATGTTGGAGCGCCGCGACACAGTCATCCTGGCGATGATCTTACAGCCGCATTTCACCTCCTCCTTTAGCCACCGCAGCGCCTCCACCACCTTTTTGTAGACGCCTGGGCCTCTGTAGCTGTCCGTCACCTCGGGGGGTCCGTCTATGGACAGCAAGACTGTGGAGAAGCGGCGCCATGTTTCAGGCGGCAACCGCCTGGCGAGGGTGCCGTTGGTCTGGATGCCGAAGCGGGCGTGCGGCATAGCCTTCATCACGTCCTCAATGTACTGCGGGTTTAGAAGCGGCTCGCCGCCGTAGAAGAAGACGGTCGGCGCGGGGTCTCTCGCCGCGATGAACCTAGCCACGTCTTCCGCCTTGATGACAGGTCTCCAGGGGGAGTGGGCTGGGCTGAAGGAGCCGCCGCAATAGCTACACGCCAGGTTGCACGCCCCCGTCGTTAGGAGGAACCAAAGCACTGCGTCTCCGTTTTCTCTTATTAAAAACAGTGGCTGAAAAACCGCCTCAGCCCACCGCCGGCCCCGGGAGCCGCCTGGCGGCGGCTGGAGCCTGTGGGCGTGGAGACGGCGCCGAGGTTGCCGGAGATATTAGGGGAGGACGCTATACGTCGTTGGGAGTTGCACCGGGGGTTTAGAGGGGCTTTCGGCAATCCACCGTTTCCTCACCTCTCGGGGGCTCAGGTTCACCTCATCAACCGTCTGCGTGGCCCAGCCTCAAAAGTTTTGCGAAAAAGATTTATAGGGTACACGGTGTACTTTGCCATGGCGTCGGTGCAATATGAGTGCACTGGGATTGTGCCGTTGTATACTCACGTCACTGCGATAGTTGTACCGCTGAGTTGCAAGGAATACGGCGGTGCGTCAAGAGGCGTCTGGAGCCCCGTCGTCTCCCGCCTCTCTCCGATACTATTCATGCTGATATCTGCGGCAACTCTTCTGAGTGCCCTCCTTAAGCCGTATTAGAACCCGCCGCAACTGGCTGACCTCCCAAGAGGAATCTCTTGGACGCCGGGTTTTTCGCGGTGGAGGCACCCCCCCTAGACTGCGGTGTTGCGGCGGACTGGGGATAAGGTGGAGGCGTAAATAGAACGCAGAAGCCGTTGGGATTTGGAGAAAAAGCCGAGGTTATTCGGCAGTTGCGGGCCACTTGACTGTTGTCTCTTTGGGTTGCTCGGGCTCGAGCACCACTGCCGACTTCACAGTGGCTGGTGGTGTCTGGGCGGCGGGTGGCGGCGCCGCGTATCTCCTCCTGGTGAGAAACAACGCAATTACGAAGAGGAGCGCCACGCCGAGCGCCGTGGCCATGTTGACGGCCCATGTGAAGCCTGTGTTGAGCTCGGAGTAGCGGCTCTGGAGCAACGCCTTCTCCTGCTGGGCCTGTTGATAAGACTTGCTCAACTCGTCGTAGCGGCCGCTGAGCTCGCTGTACTTCGCAGACAGGCTGAAGTAACTCTCTCTGAGCTGTTGCTCTGCCTTCTGAAGCTCGTCGTAGCGCATCTGCAGTTCAGAGAGCTTGGCCTGGAGGTCGGCGATGGTCCTCTGGGCATCTGTGTACTGACCCGAGAGCTTGTCGTAGGAGGTCTTCAGCTCCTCTAGTTGCCTCCTGGCGTCGGCCAGCTGGGCCTCCACCGCCGCCTTGGCCTGGCTCACCGCCGACAGCTGGGCCTGGACTTGGTCCAGCTGGGCCTTCAAGGCGTCTCGCTCGGCTCTCACTTGCGCAAGGACTGCGGAGAGCTTCTCGTTGTCCATCCTCGCCACGGCTAGGAGGGCGGTTAGGTTGGCTACCCGCGCCTGTAGGTCGGCCACCTGCTTCTTCAGCTGGTCCACCAACGCCGTAAGCTCCTTGACCCTCTGCTCCAGCGAGGCGGCGTAGTTGGCTAGGTCTTCGTAGGTGGTGGGCAACACCCGGCCTATGTAGTAGTTGTACGATAGTGTGGAGTTGGGGAGGTATATCTGGATCTCAAGCAGGATTAGGGGGTCGACCCGCCTCTGGGGGCAGTAGTTGAAGGAGGCGACCAGCTGTTTAACTTCGCCTTTCTGTAGGGAGAATCCGTCGAAGGGCTTGGTCTGGGTCTCCGGATACAGCGTTCCCTCGGGGAAGAACTTGGCTACGACTTGTACCTTGTTTATCGTAACCGGGTCGAGAGCCTTGATTTGGATGGTTACGCCGTAGTCTTGGCAGAAGAGCCATTGGTCCGTCCTTATGACTGAGACCTCCACGGGAGGAGAGGTGAACTGGTCTGTCAACGTCCCGGCGGCGACAAGCGCCGCCGCCAGGAGCGCCAGAAGCCACCGCATGAGCTATTTTACGTGACGCATATTTATTTGTTTCTCAGCGGTTGCGCCGCGACCAGAAGGACCAGCAAGGCGAGGCCTAAAGCCGCGCTGGGCCACAGCCAAGGCAGTATCGTGTAGAGGAAGTGGGCTGCGGCGGCCGAGAGGACCGCCAGCGACACCGAGACCGGTATCTGTTCTGTCAGCCTGTGGCTGTATCTAGAGGCCGCGGCGCCGGGCAACACCAGGAGCACCGCAGGCATCAACGACCCCAGCGCGTATACGCTACCCGCCACCGCCAGCGACATGGCTACCACAAAAAGCTTGTCGAGCAACTTCGTATTTATTCCGATGGCCTGGACGAAGGCTTCGTCCACCGCCGCGTAGAGGTACTTGACTCCGTAGAAGAGTGGGAAAAGCGCCGAGGCGAAGAGAAGCGGCGCCTGGATCAAGACGTCTCGGGAGGTGATTAATACATACTCCCCAGTTATTATAGAGAGGGGGTCCAGGGCCGTGGCGTAGAGAGACCTAATTACGTACAGCAGAACTACCGACGCGGTGAGTTGAAAAGACATCACGACGCCAGTGGCGACGTCTTTCCTAAACCCAAGACTCTCCGTGAAGAGGACCAGCAGATTTAGCACGATTATGAAGAGGAGAGTGGCGAGGTAGAAAAGGGGGGAGGCGAGGCTTTGTGCGGCCGCGGCGGCCGCTATGGCCGCGGCGAGTGCTGCTGTGAGTATGCTGTGGCCCTGGGCGTGGGCCAGGAAGGTCATCCTCCTGCTAACCGCCAGTGGGCTCAACGCCGCCAGCACGGCCGCCGACAGGACTAGAGAGACTAAAGGCCAGAACAACAACGGCGCGTATAGATAGGCGTGGATAAAGGCGGCCGCCGCCGACGCCGCCGCCGCGGCCTCAATGAGGATGAGCATAGTCCTCCGTGACGCAGATAAAGCCGGCGGGTGTCTTGGCGATGCGGACGTATCGATAGACCTTCATGAGGATCTCCTCTCTAAACACGGCATCGGGAGGGCCGTAGGCGATGACCCTCTTGTTAAGCAACAGCACTTTGTCCGCCAGGTCTGAGGGAAACGTCAACTCGTGAGACGTCATGAGTATAGTCCTGTCTTTCTTCAACTCGCGGAGGAGAGACAGCAACTCCACGCGGCCTTGGGGGTCTACGTTCGCCATGGGCTCGTCTAGCAGAAGCACGTCGCCCCCCGTGGCCAAGGCCCTGGCTATGGCCGCCCTCTGCCTCTGGCCGCCTGAAAGCGCGGTGATCGGCCTATCTCTGAAGGCATACAGCCCAACGGCCTTGAGGGCCTCCTCAGCCGCCCTCTCCGCCGCCTTGATTCTTCTAAACTTGGCGGGGAGGTAGACGTATTCCCACACCGTGGCCTCCGCCTCTATGTGTATGTACTGAGGCACGTACCCCACCTTGGAGGCGCGGTCCTCTCCGCAGACTCCATCCACGCATATCTCGCCGCGGTAGGGCAGTAGTCCAAGTATCGCCAGAAACAAGGTGGTTTTTCCAGCCCCGTTGGGACCGCCTACGAGGACAAATTCGCGGCCTGCGGAAAAAGAGACGTCTTCCAACACCGCTCTTCCTCCCCGGAAGACCCAGAGGTTCTTCACCACAAGAGACACGTCGACGCGTTGACCTGTATTTATATGCACACAGCCGTGAGAAGTCCATGGGGGATGCGGCTGCGCCGTGCACAGTTTTAAAACCTCTCTACTGCGTCTTCTATGGATGCGTTAGAGAGGGAGTGGGTCAGAGGCGCCACGTGGTATCTAGAGAAGGCGGTTGAGGTGGTGGCCTCGTCAGCCGACCCCCTCGCCGCCGCGGAGAAGCTTAGGCAGGTAAGGCCCGGCATGGCCTCCCTCGACTTTCTATACCTAGTGGTCAAGGAGGCGGCCGCCCGAGGCTTCGAGGCGGCGGAGGCGGCTCGGAGAGTGTCGACGTATGTGGAGGAGGCCAAGAGGAGGCTCGACGCAGTTTTGGCCGAGGTGGAGTGCCCCCGTCGGGCGGTTACGATAAGCTTCAGCAGAGCCGTCACGCGCCTCTTGGAGAGGTGTAGAGGATCCATGGAGAGGCTGTATCTGGCCGAGAGCAGGCCGGGCCGCGAGCTCTCGGAGGCCTACGCCACGTATTCCCGGCTTGTGGAGACCGTGCCTATTCCAGACTCGGCGGTGGGGGCCTACGACTACGACGTGGCGGTGGCGGGGCTGGACGGCCGGTATCTGGACTACGCCGTCAACAAGGTGGGCACTCTTCCGCTGTTCGCCGCCGCCAAGGCCCTGGGGGCGAAGACGGTGGCGGTGTTCGAGAGCTACAAGGTGGTGCCCCTCCCCGCGCCTAGGCCGCCCGTCGTGGAGGTGGAGCTCGCCGGGAGGAGGGTAGAGGTCCCCCTCTTCGACAAGATGCCGCCGGGCCTCGTGGACCTAGCCGTTACCGACTTGGGGGTCTTAAGGGAGGTGCAACCCCGCGCCGTCTTTAGTTCTGTGGTTGAAAAAATTTTTATCTAGAGACGCGGGGGTTGTCGTGCTGTGTAGAGAGGTCTCCAAGGGCGCCTTGTATAGACTAGACGAGGAGGTTTACATACTTAGCGTAGAGAGACGAGGCCTCTGGCTCGTGGCGGTGGCCTACGTCAGATCCGAGACCGAGAAAGAGGTTTGCTACCAGGTGGTGCTCAAGCTGAGGCCCGGCACGCGGTATTTCGTCGGCCGTTGCGAATGCCCCGACTACAAATACAGAGGCGGCCCCTGTAAACACATAGTAAGGGCAAAGGTAGCGCTTCGGGAATACTTAAAAATGACGAAAGGGGCGAGGCAATGAGGCTCTTTACAGTCAAAGAGGCAAACGAGTTGATTAAGGAGCTGAAGCCTCTGCTTCTTCCCGTGGTCGAGGCGGCGCGGCGTTGGGACAGTTTGACCGCCGAAGAGGCGGAGGAGGTGGAGAGACAAGCCGATTGGCTCCTCAGAGCTGCCGCGGAAAACGGCTTCATAATCCGCGACTTCGTAAACGGGATTGTGGACTTCCCAGCACGTACAAAAGACGGCGAGGAGGTGTTCCTCTGCTGGAAGGTAGACGAGCCCGAAGTCATGTTCTACCACGGTCCCGAGGGGTTCAGCGGAAGGAGGAGAATAGCCCCCAGCCTCTTCCCAGAGTAGCTACCTCTTGGCGAGCTCCAGCGTAAGTTTGGCGATTTCAGCCGCCACGTCCACCCCGGTGACTCTCTGGACGTTTTTAAACTCAGGCACCCCGTTGACCTCTATGACGACGTACCCCCTGTCGGACTCCGCCACGTCGACGCCGGAGTAGTAGGCGCCTACCGCCTTGCTGGCCTTGACCGCCGTCTCCTCCAGCTCGGGGTCTATCTTCACGGGCTCGGCTCTCCCGCCACGGGCCGTGTTGGTGCGCCAGTCGCCGGGGCTGATGCGGTATATGGCCGCCACTGCCCGGTCCCCCACCACCGTGACGCGGATGTCGCGGCCGGGCTTCTTTATATACTCCTGCACTAGGTATATATGGAGGTTGCTCTCCATGGCCTGCCTCTGGACAATTAAGGTCTCTAAGTCCTCCGGCGAGTTTACCAAGCTGACGAACCTGCCCCAGGACCCGTCTGTGGGCTTGACTATGACGGGGTATGACAGCTTCTCCGCGACGGCCTTAGCCGCCTCCAGGCCGAAGACGAGGAAGGTCCTGGGCGTGGGGACCCCCGCCTCCCTCAGCTTGAGGTAGGTGAGGTACTTGTCGTGGCTGATTATAAGCGACTGGGCGCTGTTTATAGAGAGGCCGCCGGTGGCTTCGTAGGTGTAGGCCGCCGGTATCACGCGGGACCGCGCCGCCAGCCTAATGAGGCCCACAGCGCCGAGGCTGTCCGGGGCTATGAACTCTTCGGCGTTTACCAGACGAACATGCACGCCCAGTCTCTTAAGCGCATCTATAAGGAGCCTCTCGTCGAGTCTCGCAACGTCGTAGACGAAGTCGATTTCCCCATCGCCTCAGAAAAAGGCACAGTTTATAAATCTATTTCCTATTATCTAGATAGTGCCTGCAACCTTTTTTATATATGAACGCCCCTTCTCACATGAAGACAGGCCTTGTCGCTGTCCTGAGTTTTCTAGCGCTGGCGTTGGGCGGCCTCCTCCTAGTGTCGACCTTAACTAACCCCTCTTTAGACGCTTTAATACTGGCAAGAGACCTCGGCCTCTCTCTGGCCGCGGTGTCCACCGGCGTGGCTGCGCCTTTCCTGCACCGCAAGTTCGCCGGCGACGAGGAGAAAGACGTGGCGGCGAACAATTAAATACTTGCATTTTCCCCCTCTCTCATGAACACAAAGCCGCTGGTCTACGGCCTCAGCGCCGTGGCTGTCATCTTGGGCTTCCTCTTCCTCGTAAGTACCCTCTCAGCCCCCTCTCTCGACCCTGTCATATTCGCAAGAGACTTAATTACGTCTGTACTCGCCATAGTCCTCGGCGTGGCCGCCCCCCTCCTCATCAAGAAATTCGCTAGCGAGTAGTTTCGACAAACTCGTCGTATTTCGCCAGTAATATATTAATAACACCACCTTTGGTGACCTATGAAATTTAGAGACTTTCTAAATACCCTCGACGACCCTCTCAAGTTTTATCTTCAATACAGCTTAAAGAAGTTAGGCATTGCACTTGACGACTTAAAAGAGGAAGAAGTTATGCAACTCTTGACGGCGGCTGTCGGTTCTCACATCGCAGAGGTCCTCTACGAGATGTATCTAGAGGTGAAAGAAGGCAGAAAAAAGCTCATCGCTATAAGTGCTTAGCAAATTAACTCCACAGGCCTTCGCCCCACTTGAGGCCCTCTTCAAAAGAGGGAGGTTCAAAGAAGAGTTCAACGTAGAGCTGAAGCTCGGCGGCTCTCATCTGTGCCACGTCAAGGTATTCACCGGCAGGCCGCCTCACTACGGCCCGTGGGCGGAGGTCTTCAACCTAAGCCCCAGCTTCGTGGGAAGCCCGTGGGAGCTCCACGTCTACTGCGTCTTGCACAGATACATGGAGCCGGGAGACATGTTATACGTGGAGTACATAGAAGACAGAGAGACCTTCGACGCCCTGCGCCGCGGTGTCCCCCCTGAGGAGACCCGGCTAGGCAGACTCCTCGCCCAATGCGGCTTCCGCATCGTCAAAGACTGGTACTTCCCCGAGGGGTGGCGAGAAGGCGGGATGAAGCTACAGGCAGAGAAGAAGTAGCGCCGCAGACATGGCCGGTGAGCCCTCGCGGGAGGTAAAAGTCTAGTGGAGCTCCGCCGCGATGGATGCCTCCTTTAGGAAGTTGGCGAGGTGCGGCGCGGCGGCCGCCAGCTTCTCAATTGCAGTTGCGACGTCGTCTAGGGGGTTTACTCCGTATCTTCTTAGGCAGTGGGCGTGTGGGCCTAGGACTTGTATTACCGTCACCATGTGTAAGCCATTCATCCATTTTAAAAAATGTTCCGTAGCGGCGTCGAATATTTTTAAGCAACTGAGGCGGGTGGGTCGTGTCTGATTTTGAGTTTCTCCGCGCCTACGTCGAGGCGCGGAACGTCGCATACGCCGACCTCCGCCTAGTCAGGCAGGCGGCTGAGAAGATAAGCAGAGGCGTGCCGCGGGCGGAGATGGCCGACGAAGAGAGGCGGACTGCGGATCTTCTGTGGCACCTGGGGCTCGCCGTGGCGTCTATAGAGAAAGGCTTGACGTACCGCGCTACCCCTCAGCTCCTCCGCGTGGCAGGTGGCGACGTCTCTCTATTCGCCGTCCGGCTGGCCCGGTGGACCCCCATGAGGCTACTCCTCCACTTCCTAGCCGACAAAGGCGGAGAAGCCTTTCTCGATGAAGTGGAAGAGAGGCTGGGAGGCAAGATGCTGGAGGTGACCAAGAGGTACCTCCCGGCGTTGAGGTTGGTGGGGCTACGGAGGCCCGTCAAGAAGCCTTACAATAGACACGTCATAGAGGCCGTTCTGCTTAGGCTCGGCTCCGAGGCTGGGCTTCTCAAAGGCGATAGGGGGACAGTGGCGTTGACGGAGCTCGCCGAGGAGTTGCTAGAGACGGAGTCTGTGGAGGTGGTTAGGACGGGCCCCAACAGCCCCGTGGTGCTCGCGGCCGTGGCCGCCGCGGCGGCCTCCGGCAACAAGGTCTACCTGGTGTCTCCATGGATAGATAGAGAGGTCGCGGAGGCGCTGGCGCCCCTCCTCGAAGGCAAGGCGGTGGTGGTGTCGAGGCCGCCTAGAGAGACGCGGCACGCCGAGGCGTTGGAACTGCTGGCGCAACGCGGAGAGGTTCTGTGCTACGACAAACTACACACAAAAGCCGTGGCGGGGGCCTCGGCCGTCGTCACCAGCGCGAATCTAGTCAAGACCAGCCTCCTTAGGAACATAGAGACAGGGGTCTACTACCGCGAAACCCCCACGGCTCTTAGGCTACACCTAGAGGAGGTGGCCGCCTCTGGGAGGCTTTGCCGCTCTTCCTAGGGCCGCTTCTCGGCACGCGGCGTGGCGCCGGTTTCCGCGGCAGTCGTCACTCCGTGGGCAGTATGCGGAAGTCTTGAAACTCGCCTCTGTACTCCTCCCACTGGACCTCCACCGCCTCCACTCTGGCGCCCGGAGGCCCCACCCGCGCCCACTCTATCACCTTCTCCACGGCGTCGCGAGGACCCTCGAGCACGGCCTCTACGGTCCTCCCGTCCGACCTGTTGCGGACCCACCCCGCGACGCCGTAGTAGGTAGCCACGTCTTTCATTGCGCGGCGGAAAAACACCCCCTGTACCTTCCCCCTAACGAAGAGGTGGGCCCTCACGCGCTCCATGCCGGGTGTAACACACTTTTTTATATCACTTAACTCTCTTTATGCTTCACCTCGTGGACTACGCCCTCCTAAAGCCGTATCTAACTCTAGAGGAGGTGAGGCTAGGCGCAGAGAAGGCGGAGAGACTCGGCGTGGCCTCCTTTTGCGTAAACCCCCTTTACGTCCCGTACGTAAGAGACGTCTTGCGGCGGGTTAAGCTGTGCGCGGTGGTGGACTTCCCCTTCGGCGCTATGCCGACTCCCCTCCGGGTCAAGTTGGTGAGTTGGCTTGCCGACTGGGCCGAGGAGTTGGACGTGGTGGCGCCCATAGGTCTCGTCAAGTCTAGGAGGTGGTCGGAGGTGCGGCGTGATCTAATCAGCGTGGTGGGGGCCGCCGGCGGCAGGGTGGTCAAGGTCATAGTGGAGGAGCCCTACCTCACCGACGAGGAGCGGCACAGGCTCTACGACCTCGTGGCTGAGTCGGGCGCACACTTCATAAAAAGCTCCACGGGCTTCGCCGAGGAGGCCTATGCGAGGCAACTGGGCAACCCAGTGCACTCCACGCCGGAGCGCGCCGCCGCCATTGCTAAATACATACGCGAGAAGGGCTACAAACTCGGCATCAAGATGGCCGGCGGGATAAGGACCAAAGAACAAGCCCGCGCCATAATAGAGGCGGTGGGGTTTGGAGAGGACCCAGCCAAGGTGAGGCTCGGCACCTCAACGCCGGAGGCGTTGCTTTGATCTGTAGCCGTCGCCGCCGGCGTGGCGCAGCCTACTTGTCTTCGCCCACAGGTAGGTGGCTAGTTAAGAGCTTCCATAGGGCGAGGGACAACACGCCTAGGGCCACCAAGACGGGTAGCGCCGGGAGGAGCTGGTCTATGAGGCTCTGCGCCTCATGCTCCCTACCCTCTCTCCTCAGCCGCGCGGCCTCCTCTGCCCTCCCCAGCACCTCCCGGCGCCATTCCTCCAGTTGCCTCCGCCCCGTCTCAGTCAAGACGTATCGTTCCCCGAAGAGGGTGGGCCTTCTCTTCACTAGCCCCCTCTCCTCCAAGAGCTGGGTCACTGCGTAGACGTCGTGGGGCTCTAGGTCCAGAAGCTCTGCGATTTCCTCAGGCGCCTTCCCAGCCTCGATTGCCTCCAGCACCAGGTATTGTTCGATCTTCACACAACTCGCAACGTGCCGCCTTAAAAGCGTTTAAGGCCGCCTCCTGTTCATCCAGATAACAAACAACGCGGCAAGGATTATAACCACCAGCCAAGCCAAGACGTGCCAGAGAGGTATTCCGCCTCCCGCCGACTCCCGAGCCGTCGTGGTGGCTGCGGGCTGGGCCGGCGATGTGGCTGTGGTCTGCGTCGGCGCCTCGCCGCCTGCCTCCGTGTACCACTGGAGGATCAGCGCCCTTAGGCGGTCGGCCAGCTGCGGGTTGTATATCAGGAGGCCTACCTCCCTGTTGCGTTGGATTGAGTAGTAGCCGATGTTGATGGAGCCAACGTAGACGTAGGGCCCCACCACGATGATCTTCGCCACCAGGTCCTGGTCAGTCGCGGCTTTTATGTCGGCGTCTGTCCTGGCAACCACGGCGAAGTACCTCGGGTGCTGGAGGATGAGCGGCACGAGGCCCGAGTCCATGTAGATCTGCTCCATGGCGACGTAGAGGTCGCCCTTCTGCGTGAGGATCCACTCCAGCCCCTCCTGGGAGTTTATAGGCGACACCAAGACGCCGGGGAAGTCGTAGCGGGGGTACCGCCTGTAGAAGTCGTTCAGCACTATGGCCGCCAGCTGGCGCGCAAGCGTCGCGTTTCTAATCACCAGCATAACGCCCTTGTTGCGCTGGAATCCGGAGGCTGTTGGGTTTATGTTGCCGATTATCACAGTCTCGTTGTCGATTACGTACAGCTTCGTGTGGACGTTGGGGAAATCACCGTTCCACCTCACCTTCACCCCGTTGTCCTCGAGATACTTCGCTATGTCTCTGGCCTGCTGGGAAACCCCGCCGTAGACGTTGGCCGACAGAACCACGTAGACGTCCACCCCCCGCCTGGCAGCATCCACAAGCGCATCAGCCAGCGGCTTATACGTGAAGACGTAAACCTCCATGTACACAGCCTTCTTAGCCGACTTGACGTAGTCCACGATCTTGGTGGTGTTGATGGGTGACACCAAGACGCCGGCCACCTCGAGACGGATCGGCGACGCCGCAGAGATTAAAACCACCACCAGCAACAAGCCTAACACCACCCGCATAGACGTCCCATAGTAGCAATATAAAAAAAGTACTGTCTCGTCTCTAGCCGCTAAAGTTCTCTTATTCTAAGGTATGCCGAGGGGCCGTAGAGTAGGACGAGAAAGAATATAGGCCGTCCACGCGGCGTCTGGGCTCATAGGCGCCGCGAAGATGGGAGGACTGGGCGTCGGCACCGCGCGTGCGAGGATAGCTAAGGCGCCGTAGATTGAGGGCAACAGCGCGGAGGCCACTAGGCCGCCGAGGCCTAACTTAACTACGTCGCGCACACTTCCACAGACTACCCCCTTGACTACGGCTAGGCCGAGGATTGTGAAGTATATGTTGACGAAGGCGGAGATGAAGTTGGGCCGCAAAAAAGCCGAATCAGTCCACATAACAATTACCGAACTCCGTGACGTATGGGCTACATCTGTAGTGCACATCTACAGATCCGCTGTACTCTATGACGCAGGTAAAGGCCGTAGCTGAGAGTAAAAACAGCATAAAGTAACCGCTGCACTGCGTTAATAGATGCTTTTTGTTGTCTAGTAGAAATATGTGGTGGCTGTTTTTTGTGGGGCTGGGGGTTGTGTTGGTTGAGGCTGTGGCCTACTGGCTGGTTAGGCGTGGCGCCGCTGTGTCTAAGACGTTAACTCTCGCCACCGCCGCCTCCGCGGCGCTTATGTTGTTCCCGTTGGCAGGCTTGGTGCTCCTCATTGCCTGGGCTCTTGGGTGGTTCTGGGCAACGGCGGCGTTGGTGGGGTTCTTCTTGTTTCAATACCTCATGGGGCCTCGTCTTGTGCTCAACCGGAGCTACGTGAGGCTTCCCACGTGGGATGAGACTTGGCTAGTCGAGACGTTTAGAGAGGTGAAGCAAGCCGTGGGCTTCAACAAGCGGGTGGAGCTTTACATTGCGAGGGGCCCCCTTTCCCAACGCCTTTGTGGTCAGCGACGCCTTTAGGAGGGCAGTGGTGGTAAACGAAGGCTTGTTGAAGCTTGTGGACATCGGGGTGTTGGATAAGGAGGACGTCAAGGCAATACTAGCCCACGAGCTGGGACATATAGTCCATAGAGACAATACGTATGCCATAGCGGCCTCTATGATGCCCTACATGACCTACGTAGTGAGCTTCGGCGCCTTCTTAATTGGCGTGACGTGGACAAAACTAGCCTTTGAAGAAGACGACAATCCACTGCCTGGAATTGCCTTGACCATCTTTGGAGGCGCCTTGTTGCTGTTGTCGTTTCTCGTAAACGTAGGCGTGTTGGGCTTCTTACGTATGCGAGAGCGCTTGGCTGATCTCTTCTCTGTGAAGGTCGCGAGGAGTACAAAAATCGCCGAGGCGCTTGTCAAGATGGAGGCGGCGCTGGAGGCGTTGGGCGTGGAGCGGCGTAGAAACTCCGTCAAGCCGGACGCAAGGAAAATGTTGTACATACTCCCCATGGCCTACGGCTTCGTGAGCTACCTCTTCTTGACCAAGCCACTGTCTAGCCACCCCTCCACCGAGACCCGTTACTACGTCGTAGAGAGGTATTATCGACAGCTGTAGTTACTGTTTTTTCTTTAGGAGGCGGTACCACAGCCTCTGCCTGGCGACTTGGTAGCCGAGCCGTCGGGCGGTTGCGAGGGCTGTCTGCATCTTTGCCTCCAGCTCCTGGGGGCTGTGGGGGTTCGTGTAGCCGGCGGACTCGGGGGTCCAGTCGTATATGGCCACAAGACTCCTGGCGACTCGATCCATTTCGCGGAGGGCTTGTTCCACGTGGCGTATGTGGTGGAGGGCGGCCACAGACACGGCGGAGTCGCATTCGCCGTCGCCCAGCGGAAGCTCCTCGGCGGGGGCGTGTATGACCTTCAAGAGGCCGGCTTCTATGAAGTGCCTAAAAGCGGATTTTAGGTAGGAGACTGCCGAGGGGTCTATGTCCACGGCGCATACCCTGTGGCCGCGGGCGAGGAGCCAGTGGGTGGTTGTGCCGTAGCCTGCGCCTATCTCCGCCACTGCTTCGCCGAGCTCCAGGCCGGCTAGGTCGCCGAATATCTCGTCATGCATGGAGCTGGGCTAGGGCTTGTCTGGCGGCGGCTTCGGCGCTTTCAGCCTTCACAACTGCGAGGAAGCCCGTGGCGTGTTTGAAGATCACCTCTGGGCCTTGGAGCCTTCTGAAGTCTACGACGTTGGCGTGTCTGTCGGGGCGCCAGAGGGTGTAGGCGCCGGGGTTTCTCCTGTCTTTAACTACGACGAAGGCGGGTTCAGTGGCTGTGAGGACGCCTAGATCCTGTAGGGCGTTCCAGAGGGGGCCTGGGGGTACGTGGTCCTCGGCGGCGACGGCGGTGACGGGGCCCTTTATCACGGCGTATCTACCGGCGGCCGCGGCTTCGGCGGCTTTCTTGGCCTCGGCGTAGTGCCTCTCGAGGCCTTTAAGCACGTAGGGCTCGAGCTCGGGGACCGCCAAGACGGCGTAGCAGGCGAAGTCTATGCCGAAGCCCGCCTCAAGCGCGTCTCTGCTCATGGAGACTGAGACTGGGTCCTTTGCCGCCTCCAGCATTAGCTTCAGGGTGTGGAATGTGCGGGGGAACTTCTGCGCCAGGTCTGCGAATGGGAGCTTCTCGGCCAGCTTAAACGCCTCTGCGAATGCGGGGAGGTCGGCCTCGAAGGCGGAATATATGGCGTCGGCTAGGAGGTCTAGGAACTTCGCGTCCTTCACCCTGCCTGTAGGGGCCAAGTCGCCGAAGTATTTGGCGACGCCGTTGTTGAGGGAGTTGCCGTAGGGCCCCGCCCACCTCTTCACCGCGGGGCCGTATCTGTCGAAGAGGTCGACGTAGTGGATCAAGATGGTTGGGAGCGGCTTCAGCTTGGCGCCTACCGCCAGCGCTACCTGCACGACGCTGGAGGGCTCCTCGGCGGGGTCTCTGACGCCGTGGTGGTCCAAGACAACATACCTCTCCGGCAGTTGGAAGGAGTCGCCGATGTCGAAGACCACCACGTCTCCCTCCACCGCGAGGACCTCCTCTGGGGTGTTGTAGCGGTATATGGCCTCTGCGCCGTGTCTATGGAGAAGCGCGGCGGCTAGGGTGTCGTCCATATGCGCCACGCCGCCGTGGGTTACCGCCTTGAATCCGCCGCGTCTCACAACAAGAGCTGCCCTCTGGACGTCGTCTAGCCAAGTCACAGGCAACTGTTTTTGCTGGCTTATATGGTTTTTAATTTAATATTTAAATTTTCGTCTTTTGTAGATATCGTGGTTTCTGTGTCTGTTTCGAACTTGGAGAAGGTGTTTCCTCCTAACGTCTACGCGCTGAGAGATGTCTCTGTGGAGATCAGAGACGGGGAGTTCCTTGTGGTGCTGGGGCCGTCTGGGTCTGGGAAGACCACGTTTATTAGGTGTATTGCCGGTTTGGAGGCGCCGACGAGGGGGCGGATACTCTTCGGCGATAGGCCTGTTGTGGACGTTGAGCGGGGTATCGACGTGCCGCCTGCCAAGAGGAACGTGGGGATGGTGTTTCAGAACTGGGCCTTGTACCCACACATGAAGGTGTTTGACAACATCGCGTTTCCGCTTAAGATCAGGAAGTTGCCGAGGCACGAAATCGAGAAGAAGGTTAAGGAGGTGGCTGAGGCGCTTGAGATCGGGCATCTGCTCGACCGCTACCCGCGGCAGCTGTCGGGCGGCCAGCAACAGAGAGTCGCCATCGCGAGGGCTCTTGTGAAGGAGCCGCAGGTTCTTTTGATGGACGAGCCGTTTTCTAACCTAGACGCCCGTCTGAGGGTGTCGGCGCGTGAGTTCGTGAAGAGTCTGCAGAGGAGGCTTAAGATCACCACGATTCTGGTTACGCATGATCAACACGACGCATACGCCCTTGCTGATCGTATCATGGTTATCAACAACGGCGTGGTGCAACAGATTGGGACCACCGACGAAATTTTAAACCGTCCAGCCAACGTCTTCGTGGCGCAGTTCTTTGGAGACCCGCCTATAAACCTAGTGGAGGGAGTCGGCAGAGGCGACCACGTGGATTTGGGAGATCTAAAGATCCCCATATCGGCGCCTGAGGGGAGGCTTCAAGTTGGCATTAGGCCTACTGACATATACGTCGCGGATGCGCCTCTTTCGCCGGGTGATGTACAGCTCCCGCCGGGCAAGATAAAACTTGTGGAGTACCTAGGGTTCACTCCTATCGCAGTTGTGAAGTGGGAAAAAACAGAATTGCGCGCAGTGATGTATAGCAAACTTAGGGAGGGCGACTCGGCGAGGGTTTATTTAAAGAAGGAAGGCGTAAGGTTGTTCCGCGACGGCGTAAGCATCGAGAATTATAATTGATTAATTCGCAGACAAAAGGCATAACGCGCCCAGTCGCACCATATTTAAAAGCCTCAATGAATCAACTTATATGGGTGTCGTCATCGCAGGTTTCGTTAGGACGCCCATAGGCAAGTTCGGAGGGGCGCTTAAGGACGTGAAGACCCCGTATCTCGCCGCCTTCACCATAAAGAAGCTTCTGGAGAGGACTGGGCTGGAGGGGAAGCTGGTGGAGGAGGTGGTCTTCGGCTCCACCCTCCAGGGCGGGATGGGGCAGAACCTCTCTCGCTACGCCGCCATCCTCGCCGGCCTCCCCGTGGAGGTAAGTGCCTACACAGTAAACAGGGTCTGTTCTTCCGGCATGCAGGCCATAATCGAGGCCTATAGGGAGATCGCCCTCGGCGATGCCTCAGTGGTGATCGCTGGCGGCGCCGAATCTATGTCTACGCCGCCCATCTGCCTGCCGCAGGAGGCCAGGTGGGGTCTACGGCACTTTATCGGGCGGAGGGTGGAGATGGTGGACCTTATGGTTTACGACGGCTTGACGGACCCCTCCAACGGCCTCGTCATGGGGGAGGAGGCGGAGATGGTGGCTAAGGAGTATAAACTGACGCGGGAGGAGCTGGATAGGATAGCTTATGAGAGCCATATGAGAGCTTGGCGCGCCACAGAGAACAAGTGGTTCGAAGACCTCGAGCCCATCGACGAGGAGCTGGGGGGCGCCAAAGTGAAGCTGGATAGGGACGAGGGAATTAGGCCTGACACCTCGTTGGAGAAGCTTGCCAAGTTAAAGCCAGCGTTTAGGCCAGATGGCGTTTTGACAGCTGGGAACTCCAGTCAGCTTTCCGACGGCGCTGCCGCCCTTCTCCTCATGTCTGAGGAGAAGGCGAGGGAGCTTGGTGTGAAGCCGGTAGCCCGCATCTTGGGCTATAGCTGGCACATGACAGAGCCGTGGCGTTTCACCGAGGCGCCGGTCTACGCCGTCCAGAAGCTCTTGAAGAAGTTAGGAGTTAACCTCGAATATTTCGACTACGTGGAGGTCAACGAGGCCTTTGCCGTGGTGAACGCGTTGGTGCACAAGGTGCTGGGGGTCCCCTATGAGAAGTTGAACGTGTTTGGAGGCGCCATTGCGTTGGGTCATCCGCTAGGGGCCTCGGGAGCTAGGATAGTCACTACGTTGATTGCCGTGTTGAGAAGAATGGGCGGAAGGAGGGGAGTTGCCGCATTGTGCCACGGCACCGGCGGCGCCACCGCCTTGGCAATAGAACTTTTTTAACCGTCTTCTTTTTTCTTCAGTGGTGGATTCCCGCAGTGTGGTAGAGGCAATAGACTACGAGAAGGCGAGAAGTGTCATTGTCTCTTTTATTATGGACTACGTGACTTCCACAGGTGTTCGAGGCGTCGTGGTTGGGTTGAGCGGCGGCGTCGACTCCACGGTGGCCGCCGCTTTGGCCGTGGAGGCTCTCGGCCGCAGGGGGGTTCTTGCGGTTTTTATGCCTTCTGTCTACACGACGCCTGAGGACGAACGAGACGCGTATGAGGTGGCGAGGCGGCTCGGCGTTGAGCTTCTGCGTATTGACGTGACGCCCATCTTTGAGGCTTTCGTTAAGGCTCTTCCAGGTTATTCCCCGGAGGATAAGGTGGCGGCTGGCAACATTCTGCCCCGGATTAGGATGACTATACTCTACTACTACGCCAATAGGCGCAACCTCTTGGTGCTGGGCACCGGCGACAGGAGCGAGTTGTTGCTTGGCTACTTCACCAAGTACGGCGACGGCGCCGTCGACATTTTGCCAATTGGCAGCCTGTACAAGACGCAGGTCCGGGAGATGGCGAGGCGGCTCGGTTTCGGGTGGATTGCCGAAAAGCCCAGTAGCCCTAGGCTGTGGCATGGACATACCGCCGAGGGAGAGCTGGGGGCCTCCTACGACGTCATCGACCAGATCCTCTACGCCGTGTTGGATAAAAAGATGCCGGTGGAGGAAGTGAAGACGAAGTTTGGAGACGTTGTAGACCTCGTGTTAAGGCGTGTGAGGGCTAACTTGCATAAGCTCAAGCCTCCGCCCATCCCCGACCTCTCGGCGGCGAGGAGAGATGTTTAAACGGCGGCGGGGGATCTTCAAGGGAGTCGTCCTCTATGTGCTTAGATCCAGGCCGTTGAGTGGGTACGAAATCTTGAAAGAGCTTAGCAGGCTCAGCGCCGGCAGGTACGTCCCGTCTCCTGGCACTCTTTACCCCCTCTTGTCGTATTTAGAGTCTGAGGGGTTGATTACGGCGCGTGAGGTTTATGTTGGGCGGCGTCGGAAGAAGATCTA
>Ga0315272_10000430_pt1 | contig 20946 bp, 18 predicted proteins | sample C3_middle_MG_FD_203918 | JGI IMG/M metagenome (GOLD analysis project Ga0315272, IMG submission 203918) | Sediment microbial communities from Yellowstone Lake, YNP, Wyoming, USA - C3_middle | ecosystem: Environmental > Aquatic > Freshwater > Lake > Sediment | place: USA: Wyoming | collected...
CGCGAAGCTGCCGCAGGAGCAGAAAATTGCCTTGGCGAGTCAAATTCCGCTGGGTCGTTTGGGCCAGCCTGCGGACATCGCGCATGCGGTTGTCTACCTGGCTTCGCCTGAGGCGGCCTACGTCACTGGACAGGAGTTGCATGTCAATGGTGGCATGTACATGGGTGGTTAGCTGAGGATGGCACCGGCCAGGTTGAGAAAAGTATTAAATAGGCCGATTTATCTGCTCGGCAGCCGGGCTTGGGGTTTAGGCCTCAAGCCCGGCTAGAATCGCAGACTGTTTTACAACCCTCTGAGGGAATCCATGAGCGATATCGAAGCACGCGTTAAGAAAATCATTGCCGAACAACTCGGTGTGGAAGAGTCACAAGTCACTCGCGAAAAAGCTTTCGTGGCTGATCTGGGCGCCGACTCCCTGGACACAGTGGAATTGGTCATGGCGTTGGAAGATGAGTTTGGAATTGAAATTCCGGACGAAGATGCCGAAAAAATCACAACCGTGCAAAACGCAATTGACTACGCCAATGCACACAAGAAGGCGTAAATAAATTCTTATGTCTCGTCGTCGTGTTGTTGTTACCGGTTTGGGTTGTGTCAGTCCCCTAGGCAATACGGTGGCCGATAACTGGTCCCACTTGTTGGCCGGGAAATCCGGCATTGACCTGATCACCAAGTTTGACGCATCGAGCTTTGCTTGCAAAATTGCGGGTGAAGTCAAGGGGTTTGAGGTCGAGTCTTATATCAGCGCCAAAGAAGCGCGCACGATGGACAGCTTCATTCATTTCGGCATTGCAGCAGCCAGCCAGGCAGTTGCCGATGCCGGCCTGCCGCTCGGTGATGCCTTGGATGAAGAATTGGCCACTCGCATCGGTTGTTTGATTGGCTCAGGCATTGGCGGCTTGCCTATGATTGAAGCCATGCACAGCGAGTTCATCAACCGTGGAGTACGTCGGATCTCGCCTTTTTTTGTGCCGTCAACGATCATCAACATGATCGCCGGGCACGTCGCCATTCGCTTTGGCTTCAAAGGCCCCAATCTGGCCATTGTGTCGGCTTGCACCACCGGACTGCACTGCATCGGTGAAGCCGGTCGCATGATCGAATACGGTGATGCCGATGTGATGGTGGCGGGTGGCTCCGAAGCGGCGGTATCGCCCTTGGGTATTGGCGGCTTTGCCGCCATGCGCGCGCTGAGCACGCGCAATGATGATCCTCAATCGGCCTCGCGGCCGTGGGATCAAGACCGCGATGGCTTTGTCCTGGGTGAAGGTGCCGGTGTGATGGTGCTTGAAGAATACGAGCACGCCAAGGCGCGAGGCGCCAATATTTACGCTGAACTTGCAGGATTTGGCATGAGTGCCGATGCGGGTCATATGACCGCTCCTAATATGGACGGCCCACGTCGTGCCATGGTCAATGCGATGCGCAATGCCGGTGTTAATGCCGATCAGGTGGATTATTTGAATGCACACGGCACCTCCACGCCGCTGGGGGACGTGAATGAAACCCAGGCAATCAAGGCCGCATTGGGGGCACAGGCAAAAAAAATGGTGGTCAACTCGACCAAGTCCATGACCGGCCATTTGCTCGGTGGCGCGGGTGGTGTCGAGTCGGTTTTTACGGTGCTGGCGCTGCACCATCAGAAGAGCCCCCCGACCATCAATATTTTCAACCAGGATCCCGAGTGCGATCTGGATTACTGCGCCAATACTGCGCGTGACATGAAGATGGAGGTCGCCCTGAAAAACAATTTTGGTTTTGGCGGCACCAATGGCTCGCTGGTGTTCAAGCGCATGGCTTGAGGTTTTTCCGGAACCGAGTTATCCGTTCATCAACTGATTGCTTCTGGCATGCACAACGCCCCTGCGGTTAATTTTCCGGTGGGGCGTTCGCGTTTTCAGGGGTGGCTGCTTGGTCTAACCGGCTTGGTTGCGGTGTCGGTGGGCTTGCTCTGGTGCTATCAGGCAGACTCTGTCGGATGGCGTCAAGGTTTGTTTTTCTTGGTCCTGCTGGTCACTTGGGTGGTTGCCGCCCAGGCTTGGTTTCACTCTCCAGTTGGTGTTTTGCGCTGGGATGGGCAAGCCTGGAGCTGGAGCGGCGTTGATGCGCCGGTGAACGGGGTGCTGGCAGTTCATCTTGATTTGCAGTTTTTTCTGATTTTGAGCTTGCGCTTGGCCTGCGGCACCCGCATCTGGTTTTGGCTCGAACGTCGGGCTGAGGTGACGCGCTGGGCGGCTTTGCGCCGGGCGGTTTTTGCTCGCGGCGCCGGCCAGGGCTGGCACGCAGGTGCTGACCCCAATTAAAATCTTGCAGGTCAAACCCAAGCGCGGTGCGGCGCTGTCCTCAACGGGTCTGTTTTAAAGAAAGGTCGAGAATGATTTATATCGATTGGAAGAAGTTGAACACGCATGTTGGGGTGGGTGTTTTAGCATTGAGTGCATCACTTGGGCTGGTTTCAGTGACTTCGGCGCAAGCTCAGGTTCGCACCTTGCCCGACTTTACCGATCTGGTGGAGCAGGTTGGCCCATCGGTAGTGAACATCCGTACGCTTGAAAAAGTGTCGGCACCTCTGGGTGCGGGCAACGGTGTCGATGAGCAGATGCTGGAATTTTTCCGTCGGTTCGGTTTACCGGTTCCGAACATTCCCAACAATCCGCACCAGGCACCACGCAAAAACCAGCCCCAGTTGCCCGAAGAGCAGCAGCCGCACGGTGTCGGCTCGGGGTTTATTCTCTCGACGGATGGTTTCATCATGACCAATGCCCATGTTGTGGATGGTGCGGATGAAGTGCTGGTAACGCTCACTGACAAACGTGAGTTCAAGGCAAAAATCATCGGTGCCGACAAGCGCAGCGATATTGCAGTTGTGAAGATTGCAGCCACCGGGCTGCCGGCGGTCAAGATCGGTGATGTAACTCGGCTCAAAGTTGGCGAATGGGTGATGGCGATCGGCTCGCCGTTTGGTTTGGACAACACGGTGACGGCGGGTATTGTGAGCGCCAAGCAGCGCGACACGGGCGATTACCTGCCTTTCATTCAGACCGATGTGGCGATCAATCCCGGTAGTTCGGGTGGCCCCTTGATCAATATGCGCGGCGAAGTGGTGGGCATCAACAGCCAGATTTATTCCCGCTCTGGCGGCTCTATGGGTATTTCGTTTGCCATCCCGATGGATGAGGCGTTTCGCGTCAGTGAACAGTTGCGAGCTTCGGGACACGTCTCGCGTGGTCGTATCGGCGTGCAGATCGACCAGGTCACCAAAGAGGTGGCGGAGTCCATCGGTTTGGGTAAACCCCAGGGTGCGCTGGTGCGCAGCGTTGAGGTCGGCTCGCCGGCGGAGAAGGGCGGCGTAGAAGCCGGCGACATCATTACCAGGTTTGAAGGCAAAGTAGTCGAGAAAGCCACTGATTTGCCGCGTATGGTGGGAAGTACCAAGCCCGGTACACACAGCGCGTTGACCGTGTTTCGTCGCGGTAGTCGCAAAGAACTGAGCGTGGTGATTGCCGAGATCGAGGCTGACAAGCCGATCAAAGAATCCGATGACAAGGACAGCAAACCCAAGGCCTCGTCGGCCGGCCATGCGCTGGGTCTGGCGGTCAGCGAATTGACGGACGCTCAAAAGAAAGAACTCAAGATCAACGGTGGCGTCAAGGTTGAAGCTGCCTCGGACGCGGCGGCTCGCGCCGGCATTCGATAGGGGGATGTGATCGTGGCCGTCGCCAACACTGCCGTCAACAACGTCAAGGAGTTTGAGTCGCTGTTGTCAAAACTGAGTAAAAACAAGCCCGTCAATGTTCTGCTGCGCCGTGGCGACTGGGCGCAATATGTCGTGATTCGACCGGTGCCATAAGTCCGAACAATCGTTGCAAAGCCCGGGGCCAAAGTCGGGTTTGGTGTTTTTGTTCGCCCTCAAAAGACAGGCATAAAAAATATTTTTTATATTTTTCTAATGTTTGAGTGTAGGCGTTCACTAACTTTCAAGCTAGGCGAATGGTTATTTGGTTAGAATAGAGGTGAATCATTGAGTATTACGGGTATATGGAAAAGGTTGAAGTCCACGATGCGGGATGAATTTAACAAGTCCCTATGCCGTCCACAGTTGGCGCACAAGTTGTCCAGAGGGTGCCCACAAGTTATGTTGATAAGTTGTGTATAAGACCCTTGTTGCCATGGTGCAACGGCTCTGGATTGCGGTTTTTCGGACTGTACCTTGCAGGCTTTTTGCCTACAATGAAGTCCCAACTATCGCAGTTGCCAATGATTGTTGGTTCAGGGCGCGTCAGCATTCGACGCGCCCTTTTTTCTTGTCTCGTTGTTTTAATTCAATCACTTAAGCGTTCTCCTTGATGAATCACATCAGAAACTTCTCCATCATTGCGCACATTGATCACGGCAAATCTACGTTGGCCGATCGTCTGATTCAGCGCTGCGGCGGCTTGCAAGCGCGCGAGATGCAAGCGCAGGTACTGGACTCAATGGACATTGAGAAAGAGCGTGGGATAACCATCAAGGCGCAGACCGCAGCGCTTCAGTACGAAGCCCTTGATGGGCAAATTTACAACCTCAATTTAATCGACACGCCCGGGCACGTGGACTTCTCCTACGAGGTGAGCCGCTCACTTTCGGCGTGTGAAGGCGCCCTCCTGGTGGTCGATGCCAGCCAAGGTGTAGAAGCGCAGACGGTGGCCAATTGTTATACCGCGCTGGAGTTGGGCGTGGAGGTGGTGCCGGTGCTCAACAAGATGGATTTGCCCAATGCCGATCCAGATAACGCCAAGCTTGAAATTGAAGATGTGATCGGTATTGATGCCACCGACGCGATTGTCTGCTCGGCCAAGACCGGCATGGGTATCGACGAGATTCTTGAGGCCGTGGTGGCGCGCATTCCCGCTCCCAAAGGCAACGCTGCCGGTCCGCTGCGCGCCATGATCGTTGACAGCTGGTTCGATACTTACGTGGGTGTCGTGATGCTGGTGCGCGTGGTCGATGGTCGGCTGGCCAAGGGCGAGCGAATCAAGATGATGGCCACTGGCACCACCTACAACGCTGATAGCTTGGGTGTTTTTACGCCGGCCAATGAGTCGCGTGATTCACTGGAGGCGGGTGAGGTCGGTTACATCATTGCCGGCATTCGCGAACTGCAAGCCGCCAAGGTCGGCGACACCATTACCTTGATCAAGCCTGGCACCGGCGGTGCGGCGTTCACTGCGACGGAGCCGCTGCCCGGTTTCAAGGAAATCCAGCCGCAAGTGTTTGCGGGCCTTTATCCGACCGAAGCCAGCGAGTACGAAGGCTTGCGCGACAGCCTGGAGAAACTCAAGCTCAACGACTCTTCGCTGCACTATGAACCCGAAGTGTCGGAGGCGCTCGGTTTTGGCTTTCGCTGCGGTTTTCTCGGGCTTTTGCACATGGAGATTGTGCAGGAGCGTCTGGAGCGCGAATTTGATCAGAACCTCATCACCACGGCGCCGACCGTGGAGTACCAGGTGGTGCAGGCGGACGGCACGGTCAGAATGGTTGAAAACCCGTCCAAGATGCCAGACCAGGGGCGACTCGATGAAGTGCGCGAACCTATAGTCACCGTTCATTTGTACATGCCGCAAGAGTATGTCGGCGGCGTGATGACGCTGGCCAACCAAAAGCGCGGCGTGCAGATGAACATGGCGTACCACGGCCGTCAGGTGATGCTCACCTACGAAATGCCGTTGGCTGAAATTGTGCTGGACTTTTTTGACAAGCTCAAGTCGGTATCGCGTGGCTACGCATCGATGGACTATGAGTTCAAGGAGTACCGCGCTGCCGACGTGGTGAAGGTCGATATTTTGCTCAACGGCGACAAGGTTGATGCCCTGTCCATCATCGTGCACAGGTCGCAGTCGCAATTCCGCGGCCGCGCGGTGGTCGCCAAAATGCGCGAAATCATTTCAAGACAGATGTACGACGTGGCGATTCAGGCCGCTATTGGTTCCAATATCATTGCGCGTGAGACAATCCGGGCCATGCGCAAGAACGTGATCGCCAAGTGTTACGGCGGCGATATTTCGCGCAAACGCAAGCTCCTGGACAAACAAAAAGAAGGTAAAAAGCGCATGAAACAAATCGGTTCGGTTGAAGTGCCGCAAGAGGCATTTTTGGCAATTTTGCAGGTGGATAGCTGATGCAAGTTCTAACCTCAATCATCCTGGCCGCTTTTGCCGGCTATGCCGGTGCCTGGTACTTTGGCCTGCTCGAAGGCAACTTCGCACTGCTGCTGTTGCTGGCAACGCTGGTGACCGGCGTGTATTGGCTGGCCGAGCGTTTTTATTTTTTACCAGGACGTCAAAAAGCGGCGGCATTGCTGCAGGCACAGACCGTCCAACGTCGTGAAGAACTTGGCAAGATGGGTATCAGCCGGGTCGATGACGATATTGCCGAGACCAGAAATCGCATTCTGGCGCAGCCGTGGTGGCTGGACTGGACGGCTGGGCTTTTCCCGGTCATCATCGCCGTGTTTTTCCTGCGCTCCTTCCTGTTCGAGCCGTTCAAGATCCCGTCGGGTTCCATGGTCCCAACCCTGCATATTGGTGATCTGATTCTGGTCAACAAGTTTCACTACGGCGTGCGCCTGCCGGTCATTAATACCAAAATCACCGAAGGCAGCGCGCCGCAGCGCGGCGAGGTGATGGTGTTTCGCTATCCGCCCAAGCCGAGCCTGGATTACATCAAGCGTGTGGTGGGTGTGCCGGGCGACGAGGTGGCTTACCTTAACAAGCGCTTGACCATCAATGGCCAAGTGATGAAGACAGTGGCCGTGCCGGAGTTCTTTGATGAAGATGTGATGCGCTACTTCAAGCAATATGAGGAAACGCTGGGCTCGCACAAACACCACTTACTTATCGATGATGACCGTCCGGCGTTTGTGCCGGGTGCAGATGATTTCGTTTTCAAACAAAATTGCCGTTACAGTGTCGAAGGCGTGGTTTGCAAGGTACCGCCGGGGCACTACTTCATGATGGGCGACAACCGCGATAATTCGCTGGATTCCCGCTATTGGGGGTTTGTGCCGGACGCCAACATTGTGGGCAAAGCTTTTTTTATCTGGATGAACTTTAGTAGTTTGAAGCGCATCGGATCGTTCAATTGATCAGGAGAGCAGATGATGGCTCAGTTTAAATCGAGGCAGCGCGGCTTGTCATTTTTGGGACTTTTGGTGATCGGTGGCCTGCTCGCAGTGATCGGTGTGATCACGGCTCAAGTGGTGCCCACGGTGATCGAGTACCAGGCGGTAATCAACGCCGCCAACAAAGCGAGCGGCGGCAATTCGGTGGCTGAAGTGCGCAATATTTTTGACAAAGTTGCGGCCGTTGACGATATCAAATCGATTACCGGCAAAGAAATCGAGGTCAGCAAAGAAGGCGAGAAAATCGTGGTCAGCTTTTCCTACCAGCGTGAAATTCATCTGGCCGGCCCCGGCTACCTGACCCTCAAGTACAGCGGGCGTTCCCGTTGATGCACCGATGCCAGGGTAGCGCAGCGTGACTCAAGGTTTGCTGGCGCTGCAAGCGCGCTTGCAGCATCAATTTTCCAACGTCGGTTTGTTGACCCAGGCGGTGACGCACCGCAGTTTTTCTGCGGATCACAATGAACGGCTGGAGTTTTTAGGGGACTCGGTGCTGGGGCTGGCGGTGGCCGATTTGCTATACCAAAGCTTGAGCACACTGCCCGAAGGCGATTTGTCACGTGTGCGTGCCAACCTGGTCAAGCAAGACACACTGCACCATCTGGCGGTCGAGTTGGGCTTGCCCGAAGTGATCCGGCTCGGTGAGGGCGAGGCTCGCTCGGGTGGCCAAAAACGGCCGTCGATCCTGGCCGATGCGCTGGAGGCGGTGATCGGCGCCGTCTATCTTGATGCGGGTTTTATGGCCGCACAAGGCCTGGTTCAGCGCTTGTTCAAGGCGGTCGAAATCAACCCTGAAATGCAAGCCATTGGCAAAGACCCCAAGACCGAGCTGCAAGAATGGTTGCAAGGGCGCAAAATGAACTTGCCGCTGTACCGCGTGATCGGGACGCTGGGTGCGGCACACAAGCAGACCTTTGATGTTGAATGTGAAATTACGGAACTCAATTTTTCAGAGCGGGGCATTGGTGGCTCACGCCGCTCGGGCGAGCAGGCGGCGGCGGCGGCAATGTTGCAAACACTCAAAATAAAGTTCAAATCATGACTGCAAAAAAAACAACCGCAAAGACAGAACTGAGCGAGTCTGAAGGCCAAACTGACGTTGAAAGCATGCTCAAGAGCCTGCGCCTGGCCGCGCCGTCGGGCGCGCCTATGGCCGGTCAGCGCTGCGGACTGATTGCCATTGTCGGCAAACCCAATGTGGGGAAATCAACCTTGCTCAACGCACTGGTCGGCCAGAAAATCAGCATCACCTCGCGCAAGGCACAAACCACGCGCCACCGTATCACCGGCATGCACACGCAAGGCAGCAGTCAATTTGTATTTGTCGATACCCCGGGGTTTCAAACGCGTCACAACAATGCGCTCAACCGCTCGCTCAACAAGACCGTGCTTGGTGCGGTCGGCGATGTTGACCTGATCCTGTTCGTGGTTGAGGCGGGTATGTTCAACCAGGCCGATGCCAAGGTGCTGGCAGTGCTGAGCAAGGATATTCCGACCCTGCTGCTGGCCAACAAGCTTGATCAGGTCACGCGCCGGGCCGACATTGCGCCCTGGCTGCAGGAGATGCAGCAGCGCCACGCTTTTGCCGAGTTTGTGCCGATGTCGGCGAAGAACGCCAAAGATGTCGAACGTCTGCTTGGTATCTGCGAAAAATACCTGCCCGAGCAGGCCTGGTGGTACGCCCAGGACGAGTTGACCGACCGCAGTGAAAAGTTCCTGGCGAGCGAGACCGTGCGTGAGAAGCTGTTTCGTCTGACCGGCGACGAGTTGCCCTACACCTCCACCGTGGTCATCGACAAGTTCGAGGAAGAAGCGGGGCGCGGCAAGCAAAAGCGCCTGCTCAAGATTGCCGCCACCATTGTGGTTGAGCGCGATACCCACAAAGCCATGGTGATTGGCGACAAAGGCGAGCGCATCAAGCGCATCGGAACCGAGACCCGCGTTGAGCTGGAGAAGGCGCTCGACGCCAAAGTCTTTATCGAGTTGTGGGTCAAGGTGCGTTCCGGCTGGGCCGACGACGAGGCGCGGGTGCGCTCCTTCGGCTACCAGTGATCTTGTTGTCCATACCCAAGTGGGCGCTAAACGCATCTCTGATGAACCGGCCTATGTGCTGCACCGCTACGACTGGAGCGAGTCGAGCCTGATTCTGGAAGTGTTCACGCGCAACTACGGCCGCATTGCGCTGGTGGCCAAAGGCGTGAAGCGACCGAGCTCGAGCTTTCGGCCCATTCTGTTGCCGCTGCAGCCGCTGCAACTGGCGTTTGGCGGCGACGCTGAAATCCGCACCCTCAAAGCCGCCGAATGGCAGGGCGGGCACGTGATGCCAAGCGGCGACGCGCTGATGTCGGGTTATTACCTCAATGAACTGCTGCTGAGCCTGCTGGCGCGCGATGACCCGCATCCGCGACTGTTTGACGTTTATGCCGACGTGGTGCAGGTGATTGCCTCTGAGCACGGCGAGGCCTTGCAGTCGGCGCTGCGCGCGTTCGAGCTGCTGCTGCTGCGCGAGATTGGTTTGCTGCCCTTGCTCGACGCTCAAACCATGACCCTGCTCGCGCTCGATCCGCAGAGTCGCTACAGTCTGGTGCCCGAAGGCGGCCTGCGCCAGGCCAACGCGGCAGACCGGGCCAGCCTCAGCGGTGCGCAGTGGGTGGAACTGCAACAATCCCTGGCTGCCAGCGTGCCATTCACCACGACCCTGCGCGCCTGTTCAACCGTGATGGCCGAACTCAAACCGCAACTGCGGACCTTGTTGAATTACCATTGCGGGGTCGGTACCTTGCGCACGCGGCAAATGATGATTGACCTGCAAAATCTATAAGAATCTAGGATGAAGGAAATGACACACGCACCAGTTTCCGTCATTGCGGGTCCCCTGAATCCGGCCGATACCGCACACGAACCTCGAACCGGTATCGTCATTGCGAGCGAAGCGTGGCAATCCAGGGGTTCATGGATTGCCACGCTTCGCTCGCAATGACGAGATCAAAAAATCCCTTATCAATATGAACAAGACAGCGCTTTCGGTCAACCTGAACAAAGTCGCCTTGGTACGCAACACGCGCCACCTGGGCATTCCCAGCGTGACACGCGCCGCAACGCTGTGTCTGCAAGCCGGCGCCCACGGCATCACCGTGCATCCGCGCCCGGACGAGCGCCATATCCGCGTGACTGATGTCCGCGACCTGGGCGCACTGCTGCGCGACTGGCCGACCCGTGAGTTCAACATTGAGGGCAACCCGCTTCACAACCTGATGGCGGTTGTGGGCGATTTGGTGCAACGCAAGCTGGCGCTGCACCAGGTCACTTTTGTGCCCGATAGCGAAGGCCAGTTCACCAGCGACCATGGCTGGAGTTTCCCGGCTGACGCCGACCGTCTGCGCCCTTTGATTGCGCAAGCCCATGGCTGGGGCTTGCGGGTGAGTTTGTTCATGGACGCCGATCCCACCGCCATGGCGGCGGCCAAGGCGGTGGGCGCCGACCGCGTCGAGCTTTATACCGAGCCCTATGCCGCAGCCTGGGGCCGGCCGGAGCAGGCGGCCCAACTCAAACGTTTTTCTCAGGCGGCCCAAGCCGCACTGGATTTGGGCTTGGGCATCAACGCCGGTCACGATTTGAACCGCGACAACCTCAGTGCCTTTCTGAAACAAGTGCCTGGTGTCAGTGAAGTCTCGATCGGTCACGCCCTCATCGCCGATGCGCTGGAACTGGGCTACAGCGCCACGGTGCAGGACTATTTGCGCTGCATCGATGAAGGCTTGTCATGACCACGTCTGCCATTGCAAACGCAGCGTGGCAATCCATGCCTGCGGGGCGCACCATCATGGATTGCTGCGGCCTATGGCCTCAGCGTGACGAATGATCTACGGCATAGGTACCGACATCTGCGACGTACGCCGCATGCGGGCGACCCTGGCGCGCCGGGGAGAGCGTTTCGTCAAAAAAATTCTCAGCGACGCTGAATTCATCACCTGGCAAGAGCGCAGCGCACGCTGCCCCGAGCGCGGCGTGCGCTACCTGGCGAGCCGTTTCAGCGCCAAAGAAGCCTTCAGCAAGGCCATTGGTCTGGGCATGATCCAGCCCATGAGCTGGCGCTTGTGTGAAGTGGGCAAGCTGGCGCAAGGCCAGCCACAGGCCGGCAAACCCACCATCGTGCTGCACGGTGTTTTGAAAGACTGGTTTGAAGCGCGCAGCCTGCGCGCGCAGATCAGCATTACCGACGAAACCGATTACGCGGTGGCTTTTTGCGTGGTTGAGGTGGCAGCTCAACAGGCCGGTTTTTCATCCATGTTTCAGTGAACCATCCCATGACACCACACGCCCCCCTCATCATCGACGTTGCCGGTTTAACGTTGACCCAAACTGACATCCTGCGGCTCGCTCACCCGCTGGTCGGCGGCATCATCCTGTTTGCGCGCAACTGGCAAAGTCGCGCGCAACTCACCCGCCTGTGCACCGATATCAAGAAGGTACGTAAAGACTTGCTGATCTGCGTCGATCACGAAGGCGGCCGTGTGCAGCGTTTCAAGACCGATGGTTTTACCCATTTGCCACCGATGCGGGCCTTGGGCGAGATGTGGCGGCAAGACGGAAAAACAGGCGAGGGCAGCGGTGCCATGCGTGCCGGCAACGCCGCCAGCGCCTGCGGCTTTGTGCTCGGTGCCGAGTTGCGCGCTTGCGGGGTTGATCTGAGTTTTACGCCGGTGCTGGATCTGGATTACGGGCAGAGCAGTGTCATCGGCGACCGGTCCTTTCACAGGGACCCGCGCGTGGTCAGCCTGCTGGCCAAGAGCCTGATGCATGGCCTGCTGCAAAGCGGCATGGCCAATTGCGGCAAGCATTTTCCCGGCCATGGTTTCGTTCGGGCCGATTCCCACACAGACGTACCGGTCGACAAGCGCAGCCTGAAGGCCATTCTGGCTGACGACGCCGCCCCCTACCGCTGGCTTAGCACGACGCTGGCGGCGGTCATGCCGGCGCATGTGATTTACCCCCGGGTGGACAGCCGCCCGGCCGGGTTCTCGGCCAGGTGGTTGAACGACATCCTGCGCGGCCAGTTGGGGTTTGGCGGCGCCATTTTCAGTGACGACCTGTCGATGGCCGGAGCCCGATGGATTGATGGGCAGGCGCAGAGCTACACTGGCGCTGCGCTGCTTGCATTGAACGCGGGTTGCGACATGGTGCTGCTGTGCAACCAGTCCGTGGACGGAGGCGCCGAGCTGGACAGCCTGATCAATGGCTTGACCGAAGCGCAGCTCAAAGGTGAGTGGCAGATGCTGGAGGCCAGTGCCTACCGGCGCCGCGCCTTGCTGCCGCGCGGCCCCAGCCCGTCGTGGGATGCGCTGATGGTGCAGCCGGACTATATGCAGGCACTGGCTTTGCTGCCCTGAACGCCATGCCAAAGCCGCCTTCGCATGGAGCCCAGCCGCGCAACCCGCTGCATGGTCTGACGTTAGAGACTATTCTGACCCAACTGGTAGATCATTACGGCTGGCCCGGTTTGGGCGAACGCATCCCGGTGCGCTGTTTCACCAGCGATCCCAGTATTGCGTCGAGCTTGAAATTCTTGCGCAAGACACCCTGGGCGCGCGTCAAGGTGGAAGGCCTTTACCTCTTGATGACACGCTCCAGGTCGTAAATTCTTGTGTCGGCTGCGCTGGTGCAAGCTACCGCTCGGCGCGCCGCAGCGTCTCTATCACCGGGCGCTGCAACACTTCACGCAGGCCCCACCAGCCAGCCGCCAGCGCCAGCAATGCGCCGCTGATGGAACCGAGCAGCGGCACCCAAAGTGAGACGATCCATTCGAACTCAAACACATACCTGGCCAAAGCCCAGCCCACCCCCATGGCCACCAGGGACGCCAACAAGCCGGCCAGCAAACCGACGCCCATCAGTTCGGTGCTTTGCACCTGGCGCAGCAGGCTGTTCTTGGCACCGAGCGCGCGCATGATGGCAAACTCACGCGCGCGCTCGTCACGCGTTGCCGTTACGGCCGTGAACAACACCACCAGACCCGCGGCCAGCGTAAAGCTGAACAAAAATTCTACCGCACCAACCACCTGATCGAGCACGCGCTGCACCTGCGCAAGGGTGGCTGCCATATCGATGCTGGTAATGTTGGGAAAGCGGCGCACCAGGGCATTGTCAAAACCCGCGCTGGTCGGTGCCTTGAACGCACTCATGTAGGTGGCGGGCACATTGGGCAGCCGGCTCACCGGGTACATGACAAAGAAATTGGCGCGCATGGAGCCCCAGTTCACCTTGCGCAGGGAGGTGATGGCGGTGTCGGTCTGCACCCCACCAACATCAAAACGCAGAGTGTCGCCGAGTTGGAGACCCAGGGTTTTGGCAATGCCTTCTTCGACACTGACAGCCCCTGATTCTTCATCAATCCAGCGCCCGGCCGCCACCGTATTTTGAGACGGCAGGCTGGCACGGTTGGAGAGGTTGAACTCGCGCTCGATCAAATGCTGGGCGCGCTCGTCGGCGTAGTCGGCGGCGCTCACCGCTTTGCCGTTGATCGCAATCAGCCGCGCGCGAATCATCGGGTACCAGTCGAACTGGCTGACGCCGGCCTCGCGCAAAGCCTTCGTGAACGCAGCGCCTTGTTCGGGCATGATGTTGATCACAAAGCGGTTGGGCGCATCGGCCGGCGTGGCCTGGCGCCAACTGCTGATCAGGTCGGTGCGCAACATGACCAGCACAATCAGCGCCAGCAAACCGACGGCCAGACTGCTCACCTGCACCACCGCATAAGCCGGCCGCGCCGAAAGCTGCCGCGTGGCCAGTACCAGCGCGCGCGGCGCCGTACCTTCGTTGACACTGGAGCGCAGCAGGTGGACCGCCAGCCAACTCAAGGCGGCAAACACCAGCGTTGCCAGCGCAAAACCGCCGACCGTGATCAGCCCCAGCTTGACGTCGCTGCTGGCGGCCAGCAGCAAGGCGGCGAAACCAGCCACGCCCAGACCAAGCACGCCGATGGAAGCGGGCTTGAGGCCGCCGACATCCCGGCGGATGACGCGCAGCGGCGGCACTTGCGCCAGTTGCAACACTGGCGGCAGGCCAAAGGCCAGCAGCAGGGTCAGCCCCATGCCGATGCCGAAAATGACCGGCCACAGGCCCGGCGCAGGCAGCGCGGCATCCACCAAACCGGCCAGCAGGAACACAAACACATAATGCACCGCGTAACCAAAGGCCAGCCCGAGCACGCTGGCAAGCAGGCCGATGAGGGTGAACTCAAAAGCGTAACTGGATGCGATGCTGCGCTGGCTCAGACCCAGCACGCGCAGCATGGCGCAGTCGTCCAGATGGCGGCTGGCAAAACCGCGTGCCGACAGCGCCACCGCCACCGCACTCAGCAGGGCCGCCAGCAAGGCGATCAAATTGAGAAATTTTTCGGCGCGCGCCAGTGTCTGTGCCAGTTCGGGGCGGCCGCCTTCCAGCGACTCAAGCTGCACCCCACGCACGCGTTTGACCTCATCCTGCGCCCACGCCACAAAGGCGGCCACCGGTTGATCGGCGCCGGCGATGGCCAGGCGGTAGCTCAGGCGGCTGGCGGGTTGGATCAATTGCGTCGCCGCGACATCGGCGCGGTTGATCATGACGCGCGGCGCAAAGTTCATGAAACCCGCACCCCGATCGGGCTCGTTGGCAATGATTTTTGTGATGCGCAGGCTGGCTTCACCCAACAGCAGCGGGTCGCCCATCTGAACGCCGATGGCATCGAGCAGGCTCGCTTCGATCCAGGCCTCACCGGGCGCAGGAATGCTGCGCGTCGAGGTTGCGGGTTCACCCGGGTGGCTGGTCACCTTGAGACTGCCGCGCAGTGGATAACCCGGCTCCACCACCTTGAGTGCCACCAGCTTGGCGCCGTTGCCCTTGGTCTCGCTCGCGCGTGCCATGGTGGGGAAGGCGAATGTTTGAACCACATCCAGGCCCAGCGCGCGTGCTTTGGCCGCAAATGATGCAGGTGTCGGGTTGTTGCTTGAAATCGCCGCGTCGCCGCCGAGCAACTGGTGCGCGTCACGTTGCAAGCCGCCTTTGAGCCGGTCCGCAAAGAAACCCACCGCCGTCAAGGCCGCCACCGCCAGCGTCACTGCAACGATCAGCAAACGCAGTTCGCCCGAGCGCAGATCGCGCCACAAAGAGCGGGTGCCCAGGCGCCAAAAAGAGATGTTCATGGCGCTACCTTAACGCAATTTTGCGTTTGGCGATTGAAGTGGTCGGGTCTCACCCCAGCTTCAACAGGTCAAGTCGCCGCCCGTCGCATACCCGCCAGTTCCGGTTGCAGAATCAAGCGCTCGGCTGCGCTGTAGCAAAAAAAGCGTTTGTTGGCGGCGCGGCCTATGGTGCACAGGTTCAGGCGCTGCGCCAGTTCCTGGCCCATCTGTGTGATGCCGCTGCGTGAAACCACAATCGGCACACCCATCTGGGCCGACTTGATCACCATCTCGCTGGTCAGGCGGCCGGTGGTGTAGAACACCTTGTCGTCGCCCGCCATGGCCGCGTCGCTTTGCATCCACATCCAGCCGGCAATCGTGTCAATGGCGTTGTGCCTGCCCACATCCTCCACAAAGACCAGCATGTCCTGCCCTTGAAACAAGGCGCAACCATGCACCGAACCGGATGACTTGTAAGTCGTCTCCTGCATGCGGATGGCGTTGACAATGCCATAGAGTTGCGACTGCGCGAGGCGTCCTGCGGGCAACACCAGACTATCGACTTCGGCCATCAGGTCACCAAACACACTGCCCTGGCCGCAGCCGGTGGTGACCACCCGTTTGGCGGTGCGCGCTTCAATGTCGGAGATGCCCTGGCGCGTTTTGACGGCCGCCGCGCTGACCTCCCAATCGACCGTGATGGACTCGACTTCCTGTACCGACGCCACCAGCCGCTGGTTGCGCAGAAAACCGAGCACCAGCAGTTCGGGCCGGGCACCCAGCGTCATCAGCGTCACCAGTTCGCGCTTGTCCACATAGACCGTCAACGCGCGCTCGGCCGGGATGGAGACGCTGGTCAGCTCGCCAAACTCGTTGACCGCATTCACCTCGTGCGTGAGCGGCGCTTGCGCTTGAGTCAGAAAAGGCAACGGCATGTGGGAAAGAATACAACAAAAAAGCCGCCACTTTGCAGGGGCGGCTTTTTAAAATGAATGCGCCGTCAGGATTTCTTGGCGGGCGCGCCAGCCGCAGGGGCGGCCGCTTTGGGTGCGGTGGCGGCACTGGCTGGGTCAACGAAAGGCCCGGGGTCGGTGCAGGCCGGCATGGCCGGAGCGGGTTTGGTTTCCTTGCCACTGAGCTTGGCGGTTTTGTAAAAGTGTGCTGCTGCCTTGTCCTGTGATTTGCATAACTGATAGCCTTCCACTTTGCCGCTCCAGGCGGTCTTGGCCGCTGCCTCGGCCGCTTTGGCTTTGGCCTCATCGGAAAGGGCGGGCAACTTGGCCATGACGGCAGTGACCAGCAAGAGCGTGCTGCCGGCCAGCAAAAGATGTTTCAGATATTTTTTCATACAAATTTCTCAAACTTGAACGGGTTGGGTGGGTACCGGCGTCTGCGAGCGCTGAGACGCCAGCTTGCCGCTTTTGATGTCATTGAGCCAGAGCGCATGGTGCTCCCTGGCCCACGCTTCATCGACGTAGCCGGTGGCCATGCCTTGGTAAGCGCCTTTGGTGCCCAGCGTGCCCATGTAGATATGGCCCAAAAACATGCAAAGCATCGCAATATTGGAGACCGCGTGCACCATGTGGGCGATCTGCATGCTGCTGCGCTCATAGACCAGGCCCGGCAGCAGCTTGTCCATGAACAAGCCAGAGGCGACCACGATCAACCCCAGCACCAGGACGCCACCCCAGAACGTGACTTTCTCGCCCGCGTTGAAGCGTCCCGATTCGATTTCGTGCCCGGACAAAATGCCGCCACCCTTGAGAAGCCAGTTCAAGTCTCCTTTGGCTGGCAGGTTGTCGCGCATAAAGGTGGCGATCACCATCAGCAGCGACACCGTAAACAGGGGGCCGGTAAAGTTGTGGACATTTTTCAGAACATAGGCCAGCCAGCCAAACAAGGTGCTACCGATGACCGGCAGCAAAAAGAACTTGCCGAAAGCCATCACCACGCCCGTGATGGCCAGAATACAAAAGGCAATCGCATTGGCCCAGTGCGCCGAGCGCTCCAGCGGCGTGAAGCGTTCGACCAGGCGACCGGTGGCTTCTTCCTTGACTTTCATGGGGCCTATGCGCCAATGAAACAGCGCGATGGCCACCAGCACGATCAGGATCAGGGAGCCGCCATAGGGAATGATCCAGTTGTTGCGCACCTGCCGCCAGGCCTCGCCGGCATTGGTCAAGCGCGAGCCTGGGTAGCGGACAAAGGGCTGGATCAAGACGCCGGCCTCGGGCGCATCCGCCTTGGGCAGGCTGCTGAAGCCCGTGACCCCGGAGCCGACCTGGCGCCACATCGGTGCGTTGTTGCCGGGCTGCACTTGGGCGCGTTCCGCGTTGCTTTGCGTGGCGTAGCCAGCTTGCGTGCTGGCATCGGGTTTGACCTCGAAAATAGTCTGGCTTTGGATGGCGCCGGCATCGACCGCTGCGGCCGGCGCAGCGGGCAATACAGGCGCCGTTGGCTTGGCCGGGTTGTTCTGGGCCCCAACGCTGCCCCAGGCCAGAGCCAGGGCGCAGCAAACAGACAAGGCTTTTTTCATGCTCGCCTCCTGTTCAGTTCATGCGGGTGTAGTCGTTTTGACCATACTGGCTGCGTGCTTTAAGTTGCGACTCCCAACTGGCCTTGTCGCCTTGCAGCCAGCCGGCAGTTGTAAACGCCTTGCCGGTACCGCCGTAGGCCGGAGCATCACGCCCGCTGGTCTGCAGGGCTTGCGGCTTTTCGCCGCAGCCGCTCATGACGGCAACCAGCGCCACGACAAACAATGTATTTTTCATGGTTTTGCTCCTTGCGCTGCGGGCGCAGCGGGCGGCTGTCCCGCTTGCCGGGAACCGTAGGCGGTGCCCCAGCCCCACACTTCAGCGCCCTTGCCGCGCCTGAGCACGCGGTTGCGCATGATGTCGGCCACTACATCACCGTCACCGGCGATCAAGGCCTTGGTGGCGCACATTTCGGCGCAGACCGGCAGCTTGCCTTCAGCCAGCCGGTTGCGTCCATATTTCTCGAATTCGGCCTGGCTGCCGTTGACTTCCGGGCCACCGGCGCAGAAGGTGCATTTGTCCATCTTGCCGCGCACACCGAACGCACCCTGGCTCGGGAATTGGGGTGCGCCAAAGGGGCAGGCGTAGGCGCAGTAACCGCAGCCTATGCAGACATTCTTGTCGTGCAGAACGACGCCTTCATCGGTGCGGTAAAAACAGTTGACCGGACAGACCGCCATGCAGGGAGCGTCACTGCAATGCATGCAAGCGACCGAGATGGATTTCTCGCCGGGCACGCCGTCGTTCAAAGTGACGACACGCCGGCGATTCACACCCCAAGGCACCTCGTGCTCGTTCTTGCAAGCGGTGACGCAGCCGTTGCATTCGATACAGCGCTCGGTGTCACAAACAAATTTCATACGTGCCATATCAATCTCCTAATCTGTTTTTAGCGGCGTAGCGAGAGAACCCCAGGCTAGGCGGGCTTGCGCAGGCAGTGCCACAGGCACGACAAGCAAGCCCAACGACGCATGGGGTTCGCGCAGTAGCCGCTTCATGCTCGCTCGATGTTGCAGACGGTTGTCTTGGTCTCTTGCATCATGGTGACGCTGTCGTAGCCATAGGTGGTGGCGGTGTTGATGGCCTCGCCGCGCACAATGGGCGCCGCACCATTGGGGTAATAGGCCAGCATGTCAGCGCCCTGCCAGCGGCCCGAGAAGTGAAACGGCATGAACACGGTGTCGGGCCCGACCCGCTCGGTGACTTGCGCCTGCACATTCAGGCGCGCACCGGTGGGCGTCGAGACCCAGGCGCGCTCGCCATTGCGTATGCCCTTGGCAGCCGCCACCTTGGGGTTGATCTCGATAAACATTTCCTGCTGCAACTCGGCCAGCCAGGGGTTGGAGCGGGTTTCTTCGCCACCGCCTTCATACTCGACCAGCCGGCCCGAGGTCATGATGAAGGGGAACTTCTCATGCACCTTGTCGGCAATATTTTTCTGCTGAATCGTCTTGTACAAGGTGGGCAGGCGCCAGAAGGCTTTTTTATCGTCGTGCGTCGGGTACTTGGCGACCAGATCCGGGCGAATGCCGTAAAGCGGTTCGCGGTGCTGCGGGATCGCATCCGGAAAGTTCCACACCACGGCGCGCGCCTTGGCATTGCCAAAGGGATGGCAGCCATGCACTTTGAGCACCACGCGCTGGATGCCGCCGGAGAGATCGGTCTTCCAGTTCTTGCCTTCGGCGGCCTTCTGTTCGGCTTCGGTCAGGTCAGACCACCAGCCCAGTTTTTTCATCAGAACGTGATCAAACTCGGGGTAGCCGGTGGTGATGTCGGCACCCAGCGAATGCGAGCCGTCCTCGGCCAGCAGGTTGACGCCGTCGCGCTCGACGCCGAAATTGGCGCGGAAGTTGCCGCCGCCCTCCATCACGTGCTTGGAGGTGTCGTACAGGTTGGGCGAGCCCGGGTGCTTGAGCGCGGCGTTGCCGTAACAAGGCCAGGGCAGGCCGAAGTAGTCACCGCTAAAGTCGTAGCCGGTTTCCTTGTCGATGCCGCCTTTGGCCTTGAGTGTTTTGACGTCAAACAGATGCATGTTGCGCATGTGCGCCTTGAGCCGCTCGGGGCTTTGACCGGTGTAGCCTATCGTCCACATGCCGGCGTTGATCTCGCGCAGGATGTCTTCGGGCACGGGTTCGTCCAGGCCATGCACTTTTTGCATCTTGTAGTTCTTGGACAACTCCTTGCCAAAACCGAGTTTCTCAGCGAACTGCTGCATGATCATGTGGTCAGAGCGGCTCTCCCACAGCGGCTCGATCACTTTGTCGCGCCATTGCAAGGAGCGGTTGGATGCGGTGACCGAACCGCTGGTCTCGAACTGGGTGGCCGCCGGCAGCAAATAGACCGCGCGATTGGGATTCTGGTCTTCGGGTTTGCCCGGCATCGCCGCCATGGCCGCCGTGGCCGACGGATACGGGTCCACCACCACCAGCAGGTCGAGCTTGTCCATGGCGCGCTTCATCTCCAAGCCGCGCGACTGGGAATTGGGTGCATGGCCCCAATAGAAGACACCGCGCAGGTTGGAATCCTGGTCGATCAGCTCGTTTTTCTCGAGCACGCCGTCAATCCAGCGTGACACCGTGATGCCGGGCTTGCTCATCATGGCCGGACTGGAGAACTGCTTTTTGATCCATTCAAAATCAACCCCCCAGACCTTGGCGAAGTGCTTCCAGGAGCCCTCCACGATGCCGTAGTAACCCGGCAGCGAATCCGGGTTGGGGCCGACGTCGGTGGCGCCTTGCACGTTGTCGTGACCGCGGAAGATGTTGGTGCCGCCGCCGCTTTTTCCCACGTTGCCCAGCGCCAGTTGCAGGATGCACGAGGCCCGCACCATGGCGTTGCCGATGGTGTGCTGGGTCTGTCCCATGCACCAGACCAGCGTGCTGGGCCGGTTCTCGCTCATCATTCTGGCAACGCGCAGCACCTGATCTTCCTTGACGCCGCAGGCTTCTTCGACCTTGTCGGGTGTCCACTTGGCCATGACTTCTTCTTTGACCTTGTCCATGCCATAGACCCGGTCATTGATGTACTTCTTGTCTTCCCAGCCGTTCTTGAAGACGTGGTAAAGCACGCCGAACAGAAAGGGAATGTCCGAGCC
>Ga0315272_10000432_pt1 | contig 20934 bp, 23 predicted proteins | sample C3_middle_MG_FD_203918 | JGI IMG/M metagenome (GOLD analysis project Ga0315272, IMG submission 203918) | Sediment microbial communities from Yellowstone Lake, YNP, Wyoming, USA - C3_middle | ecosystem: Environmental > Aquatic > Freshwater > Lake > Sediment | place: USA: Wyoming | collected...
CCGGATGTGCCTCGCGCGATGATGTCGTGGCGTAACCCCGCCCTCGGCGTCGAAGCCGAAGCCTTGGGCGAGACCCAGCTGGCCGTCTATTTCGGCGTGAAAGACGGCGTGCTCGTGCGCTCGGTGGAGAAGGGAACAGCCGCGGAGAGGGCCGGACTGAAAGCCGGCGACGTGCTGCTCAGAGTGGACAGCAATCATGTCGCGTCTCCCCGGGAGGTGACCAACGCAATGCGCGAGGCTCGCAACGCGGGCAGGAAGACGTTCCCTCTCGTGCTTATGCGCGAACACAAGGAGATGACCGTCTCCGTTACCTTGGAAGATCCCCAAGTGGCTCCACCCAAGCCGCGCGCGTCTTCCGTGCGCGAGAAATTGTAAGAGCCGGAGAGCATCCCGGCGGCTCCCCAAGATCCCAGGCGGAAAAGTCTCCGCCCGGGCGTCCGGTCTCGAAGCGGAAGGACCCGGGCCGGGCGAACCGCATGGGCGGATTCCGCATTGATGAAGATCTCCTGGAAGCGCCGGGTGTCAAAGGGCGAACGATTCCGAGCAATGGTGAGCCACACGAAAGCGTCGCGCCCGGAGTTCCCCTGAGAATCGCTCGCGCCAACATCAGGTCGTTTCAGCTGCTGCCTCACGCTCGAGCGACTCGTTGGCAAGGTTCTGAGACATATCTCCCGGCCTTCTCTTTGCATGGGCAGTACCCGCGGAGGACCATGCGGCCGGGGGCGTGACCGCGCGGTGAACTTTCAGCAGCAGATCCACTTCGCTTTTGCTGATCTTGAGAGCTCCCGCGATTCTCGATGTCGAATCTCCGCGGAGGTGCATGCGGAGCACCTGGTTCCTCCGGCTCAAGTTCATCGACTGTCCGATGGGTACGCCCCCTGTCGCCGGTTGGTTCAGAGCGGCCAGTTCCTCGCTGATTTGCAGCATCTCTGATCGCAGGGAGTCTTTGGTCTCGCGGTGAGCCTTGAGCTTCGCTTCATACGACTTCCGCATTTCTTCCAGCTCCCGGCGAAGGCCTATGTACAATCCGAACTGCAGGAATGCAGCCATCGCCAGAGCGGCGACAGCCACGAATAAGGGGTTCGTCAGTTTCTCCATATATCTCGTCCGCCAACTGAGCTAAAACAGAGTCCGTAATCGTTCCTCGCGACTGATAATCTCCAGGATTCTCACGCCGTAATTGCCCTCTACCACGACCACTTCACCCCTGGCGATCACGCAGTTGTTCACGATGATCTCGACAGGTTCGGTGACAGCGCGGTTGAGCTCAACAATCGATCCGGTCGTCAGCTTCAACGCCTCTTTGAGCCGCATCTGCGTTCTCCCGAACGAGACGCCGATAGGCAGATCCACTTCGAGCAGGAGATCGAGGGTTTTTGAGTTCCGGGTAGCGGGAACCGCCACCGTTTGCTGATCGGGAGGCGTCGCGCCGGCCAGCGGGGTGACGGATGTTGCCGCTGTCGCGGCGTGCGCCTCTTGGCCCTGGACGGTCAGTGCGGCAGCCAGCTCAGAAGAGATGCCGATGGCGCAGGGAGGCAGGGCGCCGCCGAAAGCAAGCGCAATCTCCTGCCATTGGAATCCTTGCGAATAGTTCGTGACCTCCCGGCCGCTTCTGGTCTCAACCTCGGATCCAGATCGGGTTCCAACCTTCGTGGCAACCTGCGAAAGGCTCTGCCTGATGACTTCAAGAAAGGCATCTTTCGACGAAGCATCGTCCGAACCCTCAATGCCGGCGGACTGAAGTATTCGTGCGCCGACCGATTTCCATACAGCCTCGGGCAGGCGCACCAGGACCCGTGCCCCCTCGACGACCGTGAGATTCTCCTGCCAACCCAGTCCCTCCGGCGGCGAGTCAACACGCGGGCCGGCGCAGGTTTCGGCCTGCTCGCCCGTCATGGCGAATAGCGCGCTGGAGAGCGCCGTCGACCACTCCTCCGCAAACCATCTAAGAATCGAGTCAGTCATCTTTTCGGCACCGCCCTTCAGGAATGGCTAGACCGCCGCGCCCCGGCCCATCGGCCACTTCTTTTGGAGAAAGGATCTCAGCCTCGCAATAGCCTGGGTCTTCAGTTGGGAGACACGAGACTCATGGAGATTCACCATCGAGGCGATTTCCCGCAGGGTAAGCTCTTCCTGAAAGTAGAGACCCAGAACTGTTCTTTCGATGGCGGGCATACGAGCAATTGCCTGCGCGAGGATCCGCCTCAACTCGGAGCGCTCCAAGAGATTGGACGGCCACTCCTCTTCGCTGTCGGCCACAAAGCGCAGCAACTCGCGGCCGTCTTCGTCAGCAGGATGGCTCTCCAGGCTTCCCAGATTCAATCCTCGGATCTCCGTCAGCCAGTCGTAGTATTCACTGAGCGGAATGCCGAGTTCCTGGGCGATTTCCTCCTCCCCCGGGGAGCGGTGCAGAATCTGCTCCAGCCGTGAAATCGCGCCCTCGATCAGCTTGCTTCTGTGCCTCTGTTGCCGAGGCGCCCAGTCCAGCCCGCGAAGGCTGTCCAAAATGGCGCCGCGGATCTTATACTCCGCGTAGGTCTTGAGCTTCACCCCGTGAACCGGGTCATATCTGTCAATAGCGGATATGAGCCCGACGACTCCCGTGGAAACCAGGTCTTCCAGGCTGACAGTCTCAGGCAGGCGATCGTGAACACGTCGCGCAATGAGCCGGACCTGAGGCATGTGTTCAAGAATGAGGCGTTCTCGTTCCTCAGCACTGATCGACGCTGCCTGTCCTTGATACGGATTCATATATAGCCCCTGTTTCCGATGCTTCAAGCCGCGGCAGCGGCCACGAGAGGCGCTGCGCCGATCCAGCGCAGAAGCCCATGCCTTGTGGCGGACTCAATATCTTCGGGAACGCTCTGACCGGCACAGAGGAAGGACACTGGCCTTTCACTTTCCATCGCCAGACCGAGGATGCCCCCGCAGCAATTCGTTTCGTCCAAATGGGTAAAGATGAGGTGCGCGGGGCGCAGCGGCTCGAAACGCCGGGTCGTTCGGACCAGATCCGTCCCGCGCATCGTTGCAGGCAGCACCAGATGCACGTCAATTTCCCGGCGCGCGATCACCGGCCGCCACTCGTGCATGAGTTCGGGCTCGCGCGGTCCAATGCCGGGCATGTCCAGTAATACCGTTGTTTTGGAGCGATGCTCTTCCAGTGCGCGGACAAGCGCGTCCGGTGTTTCGACAACCTCGCACGCAACACCCAGTATGGCCGCGTAGGCTCGCAATTGGTCGGTGGCTGCTACCCGGTAGGTATCGGTGCTGAGAATCAGCGTCGGGCTATGGTTGGCCAGGCCCATCCGGACGGCAAGCTTGACGAGCGTCGTCGTCTTGCCGCTTCCGGCTGGACCAGCTAGAGCGACGATCTTTCGGGACGCTCCCGGTGCCCCGATTTCCGGGTCCACACGCAGGCGGCTGCCAATTTCGGTAACGATCGCCCGCTCGAGTGCGGCTTCGCTCAACTTCGCACCGCTGTCCGTCACACGGCAAGCCGCGGAGTGGAGAAGCGACTCGACGAGCGCGGGCGAAAAATCAGCCGCGGCGAGTCGCGCCCCCATCGGCAGAAGCTCGGCGGGCAAGGCGGGGGCCATCCGCACGGCGCAGCGGGCCAGAAGATCGCGCATTCCTGCGAGTTCCTGACGGATCTGCTCCAGGTCCTGCGAGCGCCCGGTGTTCCCGGAGGCGAAACCTAACGCTGGCTGTGAATCATGATGATCGGTTGGCAATGCCAGGGAAGAACCCTTCGCTGACGGCGAATCGCCTTCGACAATCACTTCGTACGCTCCGAGGTGCCTCTCTGCCGGTTCGGTCCGGCGCGACTCGACGAGGAGCGTTTCCGCTCCCATCTGGCGCGTCGCTTCGGCGATAGCGCCCTCCACGGTTTCGGCAAAGAACGACTTGCGAATGGGCATTAGTTAATACCTCCAAAGCTTCCCAGAGCGATCACTTTTGCTCCGGCTGGAATCTCTCCATGCGAGAGCACGCTGATGCCGGGAAACTGGCTTTCCAATATCTGGCGGAGGAAGAAGCGCGCCCCCGCGCTGGTCAGAAGTGCGAAAGAGCTACCATGTCTGGCGACCGCAACCTTGGCGGCTTCAATCAGCGTCCTTACCTGATGCGGCGCCAGATTGCAGTGCGATGTGGCATCCTGATGCTCCACCGCCTGCTCAATCTCCCTCTCAATGGATCCCTCGACGACCACGGCGGGAAGATTGCCGTCCGAGGAGACGAATGGCTTCACTACCGAGCGCCGCAGCGCCTGGCGGGTGTACTCAGTCAACAGGATCGGGTTGCGTGTGATGGCCGCGGCCTCGCTCAAGCTCTCGAGGATTACGACGCCGTCCCGGATGGGAACGCGTTCGCGCAACAGGTTTTGCAGAACGCGCTGTACGGTGGCGAGTGGCAGTAACTTCGGAACGAGGTCTTCGACAGCGCGTGGATTTTCCTCCCCAACGCGATCCAGAAGCCGTTTTGCGTCCTGTCTGGTGAACAATTCGTGCGTGTAACGCCGGCTCAGCTCCGACAAATGCGTACCTAGGACGCTTAGGGGGTCGACGACCGTGCACCCGGACGCTCGGGCACCCTCTGAGTACTCGTTTGGAACCCAGTAAGCTTCAATGCCGAAAGCCGGCTCTCTTGTTGCCGTTCCCTGTGCCGGCGGTTTGCCGTCGGGTGCCGGAATGACAAGCACGGAGTTCGGAGGCAACTCGAAGTGGGCGACCTCAGTTCCACGCACCAGTACGGCGTACTCCCGAGCCTTAAGGGAGAGGTTGTCGGTAACCCGCACGGGTGGAAGAATGTAGCCCAACTCCGTGGTCATCTGCCTCCGAATTGCTGAGATTCTGCGCAGGAGCGGAGAATTCGTCCCCCCTTCGGCGAACCTGAGGAGCCCCAGCCCGATTTCCACCGCCAGGGGTTCAACGTGCAGTAACGCCTCCAGATTCTCTTTGGGCGCTGCGGTAGCGGCCGGCTCAGCCGCCACCGCGCTGGCGCTTGCCTCTCGCTGAAGCTTCAACCCTAGATAAGCGACGCCCCCGCCAAAGACGAGGAAGGGGATCTTGGGCATACCAGGCAGAATGGCCATGGCCAGGAGTACCCCGGAGGCAAGGAATAGGGGCCTGGACGAACTGAACACTTGCTGGCCAACGTCGGCCCCCATGTCCTTGTCCGAACTTGCCCGCGTAACGATGAGGCCGCCGGAAATCGAAATCATCAACGCTGGAATTACGGTCACAAGTCCATCGCCGATCGTGAGGACGGTATAGGTCTGTAGGGCCTGGCTCAGTTCCATCCCGTGTTGAAACACGCCGATTAAGAAGCCAGCCACGATGTTGATCGAGGTGATCAGGATACTGGCCACCGCATCGCGCTGTGTGAATCGCGTCGCGCCATCCATCGCGCCATAGAACTCAGCCTCGGACGAAAGCGCCTTGCGGCGAGCTCTTGCGTCGTGCTCGTTAATCAGGCCTGCATTCAGATCGGCGTCGATAGACATCTGCTTGCCGGGCAGCGCATCCAAGGTGAACCTCGCCGTCACCTCCGAAATACGGACCGCGCCGTGGTTGATGACTACATATTGAATTGCTATAAGCACCAGGAACATCACGACGCCGATGACGAAGCTGCCACCGACGACGAATCCGCCGAACGACTCAATCACATCCCCCGCAGCGCTGGTGCCGCGCGCTCCATTCAGCAGAATCAGCCGGGAAGACGAGACGTTGAGCGCCAGGCGAAATAAGGTCATCAGGAGAAGAAGCGTCGGAAATACGCTGAACTCAACCGGTCGGCGGATGTTCATCGAGACCAGAAGGATGATCACGGATAGCGTGATGTTCGCGCTGATCAGGATGTCGAGCAGGAAGGTTGGAAGAGGCGTGACCATCGCCAGGAGGATCCCAAGCACCGAGACGGGCACGACGACTTCCGCGGCGGCCAGCTTCTTCCATCGAGCGGCGAGAGCACCGTTCGCGCCGGACGAGATTCGCTCAGGTCTGCTCCCGGAGCGAGGAGACGCAAGCGCCTGCGGTACGGCTGCTGGGCTGGAAATCACTGGCGCTGACAGTCCCACCTTGTCCCTTTCTCCTTGCTAATTCACTTTCCGGTTCAAAATCTTGAAGACATACGCAAGCACTTCGGCAACGGCTTTGTAGAGGTTGGCCGGAATTTCTTGGCCTACCTCGCAGTTCTTGTAGAGGGCCTGGGCGAGAGGCGGATTCTCGATGATTGGGATCTGGTGCTGTTTCGCCAGCTCTCGAATGCGCAGTGCCATGAAGTTCTTCCCCATGGCCACTACCTTGGGGGCGGCCATGACAAGGTGTTCATAGCGGAGCGCCACGGCGTAGTGTGTGGGGTTGACCACGATGGCCGTGGCTTTCGGAACTTCGGCCATCATGCGCCGTCGCAGAATCTCGTGGCGCAGACGACGGATCCGCATCTTGATCTCAGGGCTTCCCTCGCTCTGTTTGTACTCTTCCTTCACCTCTTGCTTCGTCATCTTCAGTTGGTTGGCATAGCGTTGCTTCTGACGGAACAGGTCGATGGCGCCCCACACGAAGAGGAGGAGCGCGGCGAACAGAAACAGGCGAGAGAAGGCCGCCCCGATCGATAGTAGAGATTCGCTCAAAGGCCGGTAAGGCAAACTGAGGAATTCCGGCGAGTATTGTGCAAATACCTTCCATCCGACGTAGCAGATGACGCCAAAGAAGACTACGGCTTGCCCTAGAGAGCTAAGATTGCGGCCGGGCATCTCTTTCAACCTCGACATAGGGTCCAGGCGGCTTAAGTCCGGGGCGATCTTGGAGGACGCAAATCCGAAGCCGGTCACACCGATTTGTGCGGCGACTGCAGTGGCGACCATTGCCAATCCCGCAACGCCAAGCGGAAGGAGCCAGAATAGGGCCGCCTCGAATGCTATGCGGCTGAGACCGCCCGCGGTCAGTTCCGAGCTGAAGGCGGCGCGCATCATGAACCGGGTGCCGCGCAGGAGCGAGCCGCTCCACGGGTGAGCGGTCCAAACCAGCATCACGACAAATACGGCGAATTGAACGCCGGACACGAACTCCTTGCTGGTCGGGTACTTGCCCTCTTCCCTCGCCTTCTTAAGGCGTTGAGGTGTGGCCTTTTCCGTTCGTTGATCACGTTCCGACACTGTCGCGTCTCACCTTGCCAGAGAATGCAGAATACTCACTGCGCTCGCCGCCAGGCGCAGGTAAAGCCAGCGGAGCGCCGGCGCCAGCGCGGCCACTGCCGCCATCGTTCCCAACAATTTCAGTGAGAACGACATCGAGAGAAATTGGACCTGGGGCTGCAAACGCCCGAACAATCCGATACAGAGATCGGCCAGAAACAGCAAAGCGATTATGGGCAAGGCGAGTTTTATTCCGATTTCCAGGCAATGCGCGGAGAATCCGACCAGGATTCGAGCTGTCTCCGGAGCGTGCAGCGACGCCTGACCGGGGGAGCGGAGTAATCCGGCCATCAACGCTCTGATTAATTCGGCGTACAGAGGCGATTGGAACAGGAGAAGATTGGCCGCCAGGCTGAAGATGGAGGGCAGGATGCCGGAGTCCGATTCGCTGAACGGATCGATGGTCGACGCATATGAGAAGCCGGCCTGAACGGAGATGACCTGCCCGCCGAACGTAAATGCCTCGACGACGAGCGTGGAGACAAGCCCGATGCTGACGCCTGTGAAGAGGTCGGCGAGGAGCCTGATCAGGAAGTCAGGACCTAAGCGCTCCTCGTATACAGCCGGTGGCGAAGAGGCGGCCAGCACAGCGGCAAGAGACAGGGCAAAAAAGACACGCGCCGCTGCGGGCAGACCCTTGAAGCCCGGCAACGGGAGAAACACAAGCATCGCCGAGAGCCTCAAGGCCAAGGAGGCCAATTGAAACAGCACGCCGGCATTAAAGACCTCAACGGGCATATTTGGACAGGTCCTGAAAAAGGTGGCCCGTGTACGTGGTGAGTCGTAGTATCATCCACGGCAGCATCAGCAAGATTGCCGCAAAGAAGGCCAGGAGCCGGGGCACGGCGGAGAAGGACGGGTCTTGAATTGAGGTAACAATCTGTAGAAGGCTGATGATCACGCCAGCCACAAGCCCGATCGCGAGGAGCGGAAGGCAGATCCAGAAGCAGTTCCAGAGCATTCCGGATATTAGGTCGACAATCGATTGAGGGTTCATGGCTTAATTGACACTCTTGAGCAAAGAGCCGACGACGAGATTCCATCCATCTACGAGCACGAAAAGCAGGATCTTGAACGGTGCCGAAATCATTGCCGGCGGGAGCTGAACCATTCCGATGGAGAGAGTGAGCGACGCCACTACTAGGTCGATGATGAGGAACGGAAGAAACAGCACGGCTCCAATCTGGAACGACGCCCTCAACTCCGAAAGGACGTAGGCGGGAGCCAGAATCCTCAGTCCAAGTTCGTCTGGCTTTTTGGGCGGCGGCGTTTTAGTGACCTCCAGGATGAGGGCGAGATCCTTTTCGCGGCAGAAACGGAGCAGGTAGCCGCGGACAGGCCGCGTGCCCTCGTCCCAGGACTGTTCCCCAGACATGCGATGTTCCTGATACGGCACCCAACCCTGCTGGTACGCGTCCGCAGCAATCGGCTGCATCACTACAATCGTCAGGAAGAGGGATAGGCCAAGCAGGACCTGATTGCTCGGAACGCTTTGAGTTCCAAGGGCCTGGCGCAGGAAGTGAAGAACGACAGTCAAACGAAGAAATGGGGTCACCGAGATTAAAATCGCGGGAAGTACCGTAAGGGCCGTCAGCAAGACGACAATCTGGAGCGCTGAGCTGGACGACCCTCCCAACAAGGATGAAAACGGATCAGCCTGGCCCGCATTGGATGGTCCAAGCAGCAGAAAGTCAATCAATGTCCTCCCCTTTCTTGCGAGTCCATGACGGGACGCGCCGGCCTGTGGCTGGCCGGGAATGACGCAATCTCAACGCCGTGGGGATGCGTGGCAACCAGAAACGTTGTTCCCACGGCCGAAACAAGGTGGAGCGTGTGTTGAGGCGTCAGAGCCCGGCGCGCGATCACTTCCATTTGGCCCGGAGCCTGGTTCTGCGCGCCGGACCATCCAAACGTGGCAAGCTTGCCTTTGCGCAGCAGCCATACCAGGATTGCCAGCAGCCCGCAGAAGAATATAGCTACTGCTGTCTGTTCGAGAGCGCTCACGATACTAAACCTCAGTATTGAAATCGGTAATTCTGACGCCCATCGTATTTTCGATGATCACGATCTCGCCAAAAGCGATGACTACGCCGCCAATCAGGATGTCGATGTTCTCGCCGGCCGACCGTCTCATTCCAATGACGCTGCCTGTTTCCAGCTCCAGCACTTCGCGAAGTGTGAGAATGCGTTGGTCTAATTCGACAGATATGTCAAGTGGGACGTCGGCAAGCAAACCAATCTGCTCTACCGCTGTCATGACCGTATCAGGTTAATCGTGTCCTGACTCAACTGATCCGTCGAAGTAATTACTTTTGAGTTCGCTTCATAGGCACGCTGATAAACGATGAGGTTAGTAAACTCCTTCGCAATGTCGACTGTTGAGCTTTCAACCGAGCCGCCGAGGATTTCGCCCCTCCCTCCGGTGCTAGGCAGTCCTATGGCGGGCAGAGCCGATTTCGAACTTAGCTGGTAGTTGTTATTGCCGGCCGCGATCAGAGACTCCGGGTTGACGATGGACGCCATGGCGAGTTGGCCAACAGCGATTTGCTGACCATTCGAGTATTTGGCAATGATCTCGCCGCCGTCAGCAATACCTATGTGGGTGAGTTGCGCTGCAGCGGAGCCATCCTGCGAATTGGCGGACACAGCTGAGGATTGCGAATAATTCGTGAGGCGAGGTTGGTCGGAGGAGTCATACAGGTTCCATGCAATGCTCATATCCGATGCGCCATCGGCAAGGCCCGAGACGGTGAGCGTCGGCGGGTTTGTCGTGGGTGGGTTGGGCGCCGCCGGAGAGGTGAGCTTTCCATTCGAATCGAACGTAACCGATCCCGATTGTGTTGCGGCTGTGCCGCTGGCCATGTCGGAGCCCGGAATACTCAAGGTGTAGTTCCATTGGCCCACTGCGGCGTCCTTCGTGAATTGAAGGGATACATTGTGAGAGGTGCCAAGCGAATCGTAAACGGTGATTGAGGTGGAGAATGTAGTCGGAGTAGGCGTCGAAACCGCGCTTGCGTCAAGGTTCATGTCGAACGAGATATCTTTCGTCGGCGTCGGCGCAGTGAGCGATCCCACCTGGACGCTGAGATTCGTGGGAGGGGTCGTGGTGTCCAAAACGCCGTTGATCGAGTTCCAGCCTTGTACCTGGAAGCCGGTGGCGGTCACGAGTTGGCCGGCCTTGTTCACCTCCAAGTTGCCGCCCCTTGTGTAGAGGGTTCCGCCGTTACTGGTGGGATCGCTCACAACGAGGAAACCGTCTCCTTGGATGGCGACATCAAGAGCCCCACTGGAGGACTGGATCGCGCCCTGGGAGAACTGCCGGATTGTGATGGGAGCCGCCACGCCAAAACCCACTTGCGTCTCGCCCAGGCCGGCGCCCAGGGATTCGGTTACCAGGTCGCTGAAGGACACAACACTTGCTTTATAGCCTGGAGTATTCAGGTTGGCCAAGTTATTTCCGACTACGTCAATCGCGGTTGTATTAGCACTTAATGCGGAGAGAGCCGTGTTAAATGAAGTGAACATAAAGACTAACCTCCATTTAGGGTCGCGAAGGGATTAAGGGTTGCGGCATGTCATCGAATTGTCAGGTTGATGAATTGGTGGGATCGGTCGTCGTCGTACTGGATGTGACGCCTAACGCGGTACCAATATTACCCACGGTGGTGTTTAGAGAGATTAGCTGCTCCAGGCTAGAGAACTGAGCTAATTGGGCTACAAATTGAGTGCCGTCGGTGGGATTCATCGGGTCCTGATTCCTTAGCTGAGCCACGAGGAGTTGCAGGAACATCTGTTCATCGTTCTGGGGGCTCGTGGCCGAACCGGTCGTACTGGTTGTTGAGGATGTGCTCGCGTCGGCCTGATTCGACGCGGCAGCTGCGATTTGCATTGTCTTTTTGTGCCTCCGGTTGGGACTCGGCCAGTTCAGGACTGAGTCAGGTTGCGCTCCATGGATTCAAGCCATGCTTCGGAATCTCGCGCAGATCTCCGGCCCTGCCGTTCTGAATCCGCGCTGGCGCTTGCGTTTTGCCCGTGTTGTCCGTTCCTGCCCGACGAGTCATCTCGGCCCGTGCTGGAACGATCCTGGCCCGCAGATGAATCAGAGTCGCTTTGCGGGTTCGTCTGGTTTGTGGTCAATACAGCCGCCCGAGGCAACTGGGCCGGGCCGGACTGGTCCGCGGAGGCGCGCATGTGCTGATCCAAAGCCGCTTTCGGCGGGGTCTGGCCCGCAGGGAAGAGGTGCGTCTGCACATCCCACCCCGTTTCGTTCAGAGATGTCGTCAAGCCAGCAAGGTTCGCCGAAAGCGCCTGCGCCGTCTGCCGGTCGCCCGACTTCATTTGAATCTCAACGTGGCCTTGCCGCTCGACAAACCTGAGCCCCACCGAACTGTCATCCGCTGACCTGATCTGCAATTCGATTGTTCCAACGGAGGATCCTGCAGGTTTCTCCGCGACCGTGGTGGCTGGCTCCGCGATGGTTGTAGTTTCGCGTGCCGGTTCAGGCGCAATATTCGTCTTCTGGGAATCTCGGGACGGCGGCGCTGTGGGTACCGTCACCGCTTTCGGATCATTACCGCCACGACCCGACGGCATGGAAGAGTCCCCGCTCTGCGCACTGCCGTTGTCTGATTTCTTTTTCGGCTCAGGCGGTGCTCCCTTGGGGCCACTGGAGGACAGATTGAGAGACGACTCACTCCCTTGTGATAAGTTCTCCACGCGGATCTCGGGTGTAGACGGGCCTCTGACTGCATTCCCAGACGGTCGACCGACCTCGAAGACGTCCGGTGGGCTCGTGAAAGTAGTTGCCGGGGACGGGGTGGAGGATACCCTTGGCTGGGCGGTCGTCACGCGGGTCGCAGCGGCCGGAGTGGTGGCCGGGGTGAGAGACAACTCGGCGAAGGGCGCTGCGTCTACAGTTCCTTGCGCAGCGCCGCCAGCAGCATTCTTTGTTTCGCTCTCCCGGCTTGGCATCACCTCGAGAAGCAGTTCGGGAACTGGTTGAGACTTGTCTTCCCGGGTTGAGTGGGCGGCCGCAGCAACTTCTTCGGATGACGTGGCCGAAGGTTGTGCATCAATGTCCGGGTTGGATGATGGCGCGAGGCAGGTAGCTGTAGCTTGGCCTCCCGTCAGCGGGAAGAACCAGTGCGCAGGTCTGGACAAGTCAGGAGTGGGCGTGACGAGCACTGGCGTGCCGGTTCCAGTCTCCGTGGATGCCTTCTTGCGCTTCCAGGCGGTGTCCGGCCCATCGGACGTCCCGCGGAACAGTAGAGAAAATGCCTTTGGAGAGATAGATTGCGGGTCGCTGCCTGCGATGCTGTTGAGAGATCCGCCGGCTGATGCGCTCTCGGGCGAGGAGGGTTGGCCCTGAAGTAGAAGACTCAGGAAAGAGCCCATGGGGGATGCCGCGATAGCTCCGCGGGGTGCTGTGCCCACACGGGATCCACCCGCTCCGCTTGTCAATCCCGTCGCGTAGTTAGGCGTATCTGCCACTTTCACGGCAATCCAATGAGCAAGTGGCTGGCCAGATTCGAATGTCCCGCAGAATCAACATTTTCCGGCTTCACGAACCGACTCATGAGCCGCGCCTGTTTCAAAATGAAACCCCATCCTCACACTCCGTGTTTCAACGCGGGATGACTGGGAAATGTCGACGGCCAAGTGATTCAATCTAATAACGCTTATGACTTGGCACGCGCATTGCACTGACAGTGGCTGGCCTATGGATCCTCTCACTATCACAGCCGCGGCCGGAATGCGATCTCGCCTCGAGTCACTGGACCTTCTGGCTAACAATTTGTCTAACACGTCTGCCCCAGGGTTTCAGGCGGACCGCGAACGATTCTCTCTCTATCTCTCTCAGGAATCGGCAGCCGCTCAGGACTATGGAGACGGGGTCGCACAGCCCTTTACGCCGGTCATTGAAAGTCATTGGACGGACACGACGCAGGGCGAATTGCGTGCAACCGGAAGCCCTGGGGACCTCGCACTGAGCGGCAAGGGCTATTTCCAGGTCAATGGTCAAGATGGTCCACTGTTCACGCGCGACGGGAGATTCACCGTGACCAAAGACGGGAAGCTTCTAACGGCGAGTGGGAGCGAGTTTACAGGCGCCGGCGGGAAGCCCATTAAAGTGGATCCATCCTTGCCGGTCACCGTCGATCCCGACGGGACGGTGAGACAGCAGAGCCTGGAGGTCGGCCGATTGAAGATCGTCGATTGGCAAGCGGAGATCGCATCGCAAAAGACGGGGGCCGGCACTTTCCGGTTGGATTCGAACACCCTCCAGTCGCTACTGAACTCCAGTGCCCAAGTTCACCAGGGGTATCAGGAACAATCGAACCTTAGTCCGGCCGAAGCTTCGGTCAGACTGATCGAGACCCTGAGGCAATTCGAGTCGCTTACAAAAGCAGCGCAGGTTGGCGAGGACATGAGCCGCCACAGCGTGGAAGACGTCGCCAGAGTGGTCGGTTAGGCAAGGAGGAGCAATTATGGTGAGGGCCCTATCCAGCGCGGCCAGCGGCATGACCGCGCAACAAATGAACGTGGACAATATTGCCAACAACCTGGCGAACGCGAACACGATCGGGTTCAAAGCCAGGCGGGTGCAGTTCCAGGATCTGCTTTATCAGACGATCGTTCAACCCGGCGCGGCGGCGGGCTCTCAGGGCTATGTCCCAAGCGGGTTGCAGTTGGGACTGGGGACGAAGCCCGTGTCCAACGAGATTATTTTCTCGCAAGGCAGCCCGCAGTCCACGGGCAACCCGCTGGACATGACAATTATGGGCAACGGATTCTTTCAAATCCGGCGGACGACGGGCGAGATTGTGTACACCAGGTCGGGGGAGTTCCACCTCGACAATAACGGCAACATAATTACGGCAGACGGAGACATACTCGACCCGCAGATGACGATTCCGCCCGATGCGCAGTCCGTCACAATTGCCAAAGATGGGACCGTGAGCGTCAGCCTGCCAGGTCAGTCGGCCACCCAGGTAGTCGGGCAGATCCAGATCGCCAATTTCCCGAATCCGGCCGGTCTCAATGGACTGGGCAGCAACTTGTACGCTCCGACGGACGCTTCAGGTCCCGCCACGGTTGGAGTGCCGGGAGGAACGCTGGGACTGGGCTCAATTCAGCAGGGGTATCTCGAACAGTCAAACGTCTCCGTGGTCGAGGAGTTCATCAAACTCATCGTCAGCCAGAGGGCGTACGAGGCGAACTCCAAGGTCGTCACGGCGGCCGACCAGATGCAGCAGCAGACCAATAACATGCGGGCATCATGACGATGAAGGCGAGTGTCATGGGCGTCTGCGTCCTCGTCTCTCTACTGACCGCGCCGGCAGTTGCGGCAGAGTGTCTGGCCGTCGAAGGCCCCGTTATTTCGGTCTCCGCGCTTCTGCCGTTCGTTGAACAGACGCCGGCTCGGTCGATGGACCGAATTCTGGCGTCAACGCCCGACCCGGGAACAAGGCGATGGATCACGGCGGCGGATCTACGCCAGTGGGGGCTTGCACCGCAAGCGAATCTGGACCCGCCCGGAATCTGCGTGGAAAGGCAACTGAAGCCGCTCCCTTCCGAAGACGTGAAGCGCCAAATTCAAGAGGCACTCCATTTGAGACACGGGGACGTCCAGCTTCTTGGAATTTCTTCGATACAGCCCTCGCTTGTCCCGGCAGGACATCTGAGCCTGCCACCGACGGGATTTCAGCTTCTTTCTGCCGATGAGGGCGTCTGTAGTTTCTTGTGGCGGGGATCTATTGAATTCGACACGAATCGACGTGCTGCGATCAAGGTTCTGGGACGATATCAAGCGGAGATTGTTCACTTTGTGGCGAAGCGTGATCTGCTCGCGGGCGACGTTCTCGGCCCGGACGATTATGCACGAGTCGCCAAGCCGGGTTGCCCGCACGGCACTGAGGCCAGTCTTACACCGCCAGAGGGTTCCATTATGCGGCGAGCCCTGATCAGAGGCGATGTCATCGAGACTGCAATGTTGAAGGTGTCCCCAGTCGTCGACGAGGGGGCAGTAATTCGCGTAATTGCCTCGGCCGGCGGGGCGTCGGTCAGTGTTGAAGCGATCGCGGAGCGATCCGGCCGCCGAGGCGAAAACATCTTCGTCCGGAACAAAGACAACGGGAAGCGCATTCGCGTCCGTCTAATCGGAAAAGGCGTGGCCAGCGCAATCGTCGCAGGAGCAGAAAGATGAGATTGCGCGCTTTGCTGGCAGTAATAGCAGCGTTTTGTCTGGCCGCACCGGATGGATGGACAAAATCACGGAAGACCCATCCGCAGCACGCCTCCGCACCGTCGCCGATCGACGAGATCCTGGAGGACCTGAAAGCCCATCCACAAACGCGAGCGCTCTCGCCGGGATCGACGTACGATCCCACTGGCCGGCTTTCGGACGTTGCGCGCGACTTGCGGGCGACGAATCTGAACGATTTTGTGACCGTGGTGATTTCAGATCACTCCAGTGCGTCATCATCAGGAACGACATCGACAAAGCGGAAAAGTCAGGCTAACGCGAACATTACGGCGTTGGCGGGCATAACGCGTGCGGTCGGACCATGGGCAAATTTGGCTGGATCGACAGGTAGTACGCAACTGGACAGCCTGGGACTCACCAATCGCACTAGCGATTTGACTACTACGCTCACGGCCCGGGTGATTGCCGTGCTGCCAAACGGGAATCTGATTGTGGAAGGAGACAAGCTCGTTCAGATCAACTCGGAAAAGCAAAAGGTGACGCTCCGCGGAATCGTGCGGTGGAATGATATTAACCCCGCGAACCAGGTGTCGTCCGACCGGCTGGCCGATCTGGAGGTATTGATCGATGGGCGAGGCGTCGTGAACGACGCCGTAAAGCGGCCGAATTTTCTGTATAGGATGCTGCTGGGGCTGCTGCCCTTCTAGTTGTTTATGAGAATTCCAACCAGTCTGACACTGCTCATACTCAACTGCATTCCGGTCCTCACGGCGGCGGGAAACCCTGTCCGCCTGAAAGAATTGGTTTCCATCGAGGGCGTCAGGGATAACCAGTTAATTGGCTATGGCGTGGTCGTCGGATTGAACGGAACGGGAGACAAAATCATGCCGATCTTTCCGGCCCAAACACTTTCGAATCTCCTCGAGAGGATGGGTGTGCAAGTTCCGGGCGCGGCGCTCCAAGTCCGCAATATGGCGTCTGTGATGGTGACCGCAAACCTGCCACCCTTCGCGCAGCCTGGGGTCAGAATAGACGTTCACGTCGCGGCCATTGGAGATTCGACGAACTTGCAGGGCGGACTGCTCGTAATGACTCCTCTCAAAGGTGCAAATTCCGTTGTGTATGCCGTTGCGCAAGGGCCGGTGGTGACCGGCGGATTCGTGGCTGGCCGCAGTGGGAATGGAACCACGGTGAATCATCCGACAGCCGGGCGGATCCCCGGTGGGGCCATCGTGGAGCAACCTGCTCCGTCGGTGATGCCCGGCGACAAACTGCGCTGGCAGTTGAAGCAGAGCGATTTCACTACCGCAGCACGAGTAGCCGCAGCGATGAACAAATGGTTCGGGTCTCCAATTGCGAGTTGCGAGAGTTCGGGAGTCGTCGTCGCGAAGTTGCCGGCAGACTGGAAGAGCCGCGAGGTGGAGTTTATCGCCGAGATCGAAGCGCTCACGATCGAGACGGACCGTCAAAGCCGTATTGTCATCAATGAAAGAACAGGCACAATCGTACTTGGCCGCGAGGTGGTAATCCGGCCGGTATCGATCCTTCAGGGAAACCTCACCGTCCAGATCGAAACTACTTATACGGCCTCTCAGCCTAACCCGCTTTCGACCGGAGACACGGTGATCGTTCCCAAGGTGAACGTGGCAGCGAAAGAGGATGCCGCTAAGAACCTGACACTGAGAAACGGAGCCACCGTGGACGACCTGGTGCGGGCGTTGGTGGCGGTCGGCTCGACTCCGCGCGACATCATTGCGGTGCTTCAAAACCTGCGGAGCGCCGGCGCCCTTGAAGCCGAGATTGAGGTGATTTGAGAAATGCAAGTCGGGTCGGATACATCGTGCCAGCTTTTGATGGAGCCCAATGGGCCCGGGTCGTCGGGATGCACTGCGAAAGATCCCAAGAGCGTGCACCGGGTAGCTCAGGAGTTTGAATCCCTGCTGATCTCGCAACTGCTGAAATCGATGAAACAGGGTGCCCTTAGCGACGACGACCAGGGGGCCAACGACTCCATCATGCAGTATGCCCAGGAGAGCATGGCCCGAGTACTCAGCCAGAATGGCGGAATCGGAATGGCGAGCGTGATCGAACGAGCCTTGACACAAGAGGATACCGTCGCTTCAGATTCTGCCGGAGCATCTGCCAGGTAATCCGCGGTTGGGTGCCCATTTCCGCGTGCGCAAAGTCTCGTTAGTAGACCTGAGTGGAGTCTGACTGTGGGGAACTCAGTACACCATTAACTGCCGATACAGTGTAGCTGGAAGTCACCGGGATGCGGAACTGACTCATTAAGTTGGGTCTGGCGCCTTCAACTCGCAATTCGTACCCTGTCAGAAGCGTGCAGAATTGCAGAATGTTAATACTGCTGAGCAACGAGTTTTGTATTAACTCGGCATGATATAAGCCTCAGGATTGCGCTGCGGTAGCAAATGCTGCAAGACAACAGTGTGGCGCTCAGAGCTGTTTTGGACAAAAGTGAGACCGGGTGATGGCAGCTTGTTTCGCGCTGAGTTTCTGAATCTCAAGCTGCCTGTAACCTGTAACCATGGATATTGTCTTCCTTTAGCGTCCTGTAGCCATCTTCCCAGACAAATGCCGCTGAAAACGTTTGAGATGCCTTAGCCGGCATCACGCTCTGCGCCGGGAATCGAAGCAGTGCGCGCCGTCCGCTGCGGCGGAAGGTATCGTCAAGACTTTGTCTTACCGGCCTTGCCGCAAGGCAAACGAGGCAGAGGAGCCTCGCCAGCGTTGCTGCAGGGTGGGGAGAGGCTGGCAGGACCAGTCGTCCCGTTGCCCAGGGACCAGCGGTGCCTGACGCGGGAATAGAGCGACCTGCCCTCGGCGCAGCTCTACCACATCTCAGACGCGGGCAGTCGATTGACTTCTCTTAACCCAGGTCTTTATCCTGTCATTCGAAGAGTCGTTCCAGGATCGGATTCGTCCAGTCCTATATGAATCGGCTCTCGTCCCGCATCCGCATAAGGATGAAACCATGATCAAGGTCGAACACCTGACCAAACGCTACGACAACTTTGTGGCTGTCCGTAGCATCGATTTCGAAGTTGAAAAGGGCCAGATTGTGGGCTTTCTGGGGCCGAATGGCGCCGGCAAGACGACAACCATGCGCATCCTGACGTGCTTCATGCCCCCGTCGGAAGGGACGGCCACGGTGGCCGGCTACGACGTGCTGACGAATCCCATGGAGGTGAAGAAGCGCATCGGTTACCTCCCGGAGGCGCCTCCGCTGTATCCCGAAATGGAAGTATCTGAGTATCTGACCTTCGTCGGCAAGCTCAAGGGCATTTCCTCGGCAGATCTGCCGCGCCGGGTCAGAGAGGTCGAGGAGCGCTGTGCGGTGACGGACGTCGCCGACAAGCTGATCTCGAAGCTTTCCAAAGGCTACCGGCAGCGCGTTGGCCTGGCACAGGCGATCATTCACAATCCCGAAGTGCTGATCCTCGACGAGCCGACCTCGGGACTCGACCCGAAGCAGATTCACGAGACGCGCGAGCTGATCCGCTCGCTCGCCGGCGAGCACACCATCATTCTCAGCACGCACATCCTGAGCGAAGTGGAGCAGACCTGCGATCACGTCATCATCATTTCCAAGGGGCAGATGGTCGCCAAGGACTCGGTGTCGAACCTGACCAGCCGCCTGCGCGGCCAAGCCACCATCGCTCTGGAGATTGAACCCCGTACAGGCTCGCTCGACGACGCCGAGGTAATGGCCAGGCTGCAGCAGGTGGCAGGCGTCAGCAAGGTGATCACGCGCGAGTCGCGCGTCGGCCGCCACGACTTCGAAGTGGAGGCGCAGCCGGGGCAGGACGTGCGCGCCGAACTGGCGCGTACGGTCGTCAATGCGGGTTGGAACCTGAACGAACTCCGCGCCGCGGCCCTGAGCCTGGAAGAGGTCTTCCTTGAACTCACTGCTTCGGAGAAGGAGAAGGGAGAAGCGGCATGAAGAACATTCTGGCTATCTGCGAAAAGGAATTGAAGAGTTACTTTTCCTCGCCCATCGCCTACCTGGCGATGGCGATGTTCGCAATCCTCTTCGGCTTCTTCTTCTGGAATGCAGTGGGCTATTTCGTCAGCATCAGCGTGCAATCCGTCGCGATGGGCCGCTCGTTCCCGATGGATCTCAATGAAATGATCGTCCGCCCGCTGCTGCTGAACACGAGCGTGATCGGGCTGTTTCTGATCCCGATGATCGCCATGCGCCTGTTTGCCGAAGAGAAGCGCTCGGGCACGATCGAGTTGCTGCTGACCTCGCCGGTGCACGACGCCGAAATCGTGATCGGCAAATGGCTGGCGGCGCTCGCGCTATACGGCGCGCTGCTGCTGATCAGCCTGGCCAACATCGGGTTCCTGTTCCTGTACGGCAAGCCCGACTGGCAGCCGCTGGCCGCCGGGTACCTGGGCCTGATTCTGCAGGCCGGTGCGCTGCTCGCTCTCGGCGCCTTCATCTCGACGCTCACCAAGAACCAGATCATCGCGGGCATCACGACCTTCGCGGTGTGCCTGCTGCTGTGGGTGTTCGAGTGGGTGGGCGGTTACGAGACCGCCGTGTGGGCGAAAGCGATGGCCTACATGAGCGTTGTCTCGCACTTTGAACCGTTCGCCAAAGGCGTCATCGACTCGAAGGATGCCGTCTACTTCCTGTCGCTCATTTTCCTGGGTCTGTTCCTGTCCGTCCGGAGCCTCGAATCGCTCCGCTGGAGGTCCTAAGCGATGAATTCCGATTGGATGAAAACCCGCCACACGAAATACTCCGCTTACGTCACGGTATATATTTTGGTCGTGCTGGCGATCGTGATCGGCGTAAACTACCTCTCCAGCCAGTACAACAAATCGGCCGATCTGACGTCGAACAAGCGCTATACGCTCTCCGACCAGACCCTCAAGGTGGTCAAAAACCTGAAGGATCAGGTCGACATCTACTACTTCGACGAGCCCCGGCAGTTTGCCAGCGCCAAGGACCTGCTCGACCGTTACGACACGCTCTCTCCCAAGCTCAAAGTTCATTACATTGACGCCTTGAAGAACCGCCGCATGGCGATGGAATATGGCGTCAAGGCCGCCGGGACCATCATCCTGCAGCACGGCGAGCGCCGCAGTGAGGCACGCAGCCTGACCGAGGAAGAGATCACCAGCGGACTGATCCGCGTTCTGAAGACCGGCGACCATATGGCCTGCTTCGCAACCGGCGCGGGCGAGCACACACTGGCCGAGGACTACTCGAACGCCAAGGACGCGCTCGAAAAGAACAACTACCGCACGCAGGCGATCAACCTGCTGGAGAAGCCCGAGATTCCGTCCGAGTGCACCATCGTCGTGGTCGCCGGTCCGCGCTACGATTACCCGCAGCCCGCCGTTGACGCTCTGAAGAACTATGTCGAGAAGGGCGGCCGCGGGCTGTTCATGCTCGACCCGCCGCTCGAGATAGGCAAGACCAACATCTCCGCCAACGAGGGGTTGAGCAAGGTGCTCGCCTCGTGGGGCGTCACGCTCGACAAGGACCTGGTGCTCGATCTTT
>Ga0315272_10000434_pt1 | contig 20862 bp, 20 predicted proteins | sample C3_middle_MG_FD_203918 | JGI IMG/M metagenome (GOLD analysis project Ga0315272, IMG submission 203918) | Sediment microbial communities from Yellowstone Lake, YNP, Wyoming, USA - C3_middle | ecosystem: Environmental > Aquatic > Freshwater > Lake > Sediment | place: USA: Wyoming | collected...
GGTGGCCGCTGCCCGGGCCGTCAACTACGTCGGCGCCGGCACGGTCGAATTCATCGTGGAACAGGGTGCCGACGGCGCCATGAATTTCTTTTTCATGGAAATGAACACCCGCTTGCAAGTGGAGCATCCGGTGACCGAGGCGATCACCGGGCAAGACCTGGTGGAGTGGCAACTGCGCGTGGCCGCCAACGAGCCCCTGCCCTTGCGCCAGGACCAGCTCAGAATCACCGGCCACGCCATCGAGGCGCGCATCTGCGCCGAGAACCCGGACAACAATTACCTGCCCGCCACCGGCACCCTGAAGGTGTACCGGCTGCCGCCCTGCGTTGAATTCCAGCCCTCCAATCTGGCACCGCCCGGCAGCCACGCCGGCCCGGTGGTGCGGGTCGATTCGGGCGTGCGCGAAGGCGACACCATCAGTGTGTTTTACGACTCCATGCTGGCCAAGCTGATCGTGCACGGCGACAGCCGCGCACAAGCCCTGGCCAGGCTGGACACGGCCCTGGCCCACACCCATATCGTCGGGCTCAACACCAATGTCCAGTTCTTGCGCCATGTCGCGCAAAGCCACTCCTTTGTGCAGGCCGACCTGGATACCGCGCTGATCGAGCGTGAAGCGGCGCATCTGTTCAAGCAGGAGAGCGTGGGGCTGGCACTGGCCGTGGCCGGCGCCATTGCCCATACCTTGCTACAGGAAAGAAACGATGAAACGCAACGCGCCCAGCGCGCGCACTGGATTGACCCGTGGGCGCGCGGCGATGGCTGGCGTTCCCACGGTCCGAGCACGCGCCGTTTCGACTATCAATTTCTGGGCCAGCCGCACATCGCGCAATTGACAACGCTGCACGATGGCAGCCTCGAGTTGGCGCTGGCGCAGGATAGCGGGATATTTTCATTTACCCCGGTAACCCACGGCATTGATGTGCGCTTTGGCGCCACGCGGCAGATCGTCAACGTCTATCGCCATGGTGCTGCCATCCATGTGTTCACGCCGCGCGGCGCAACGCAGATCACCGCAGTGGATGCTTTGGCCCATGCCGGCGAGAGCGCCGACGAGGGCGGCCGCCTGACGGCACCCATGCCCGGCAAAGTCGTGTCGTTTGCGGTCGCCGCCGGCGCGACGGTCAAACGCGGTCAACCGCTGGCGGTGCTCGATGCCATGAAGATGGAACACACCATTGCCGCGCCCATGGACGGCGTGGTGATGGAATTGCTGTACGCACCGGGTGACCAGGTGGTGGAAGGGGCCGAATTGCTTACGCTGGTGCCAAACCTAAGAACTTGCCCGTAAATAGCAAGGGGTCGCGCAAATGGATTTTGGGGATGGGATGCTAGGCGCAAAATCCAAGGCAAGGCTGTCTGCCTTGCCTGATTTTGCAACACCGCAGACCGCCCGAAAATCCGTTTGCCCTTCGGGTTGGACTGAAATCGGGCGATTTGCCCACCAAATCCCTTGCATGGGCGCTCAGCCCATGCAGCGTGATATTGGCGGACAACTCATCCCGATTGCAGGCCAACGCGACCCCTTGTTATTTACGGACAAGTTCTAAAACCGCGTCCGCTGTAAGGTGGTGGTTAAAAAGAATTGCTTTTCCGGTTTTTCGGGGGCATAGTGAGCCTGTAAACTCTATTTTGAATACCAACGTTATGTGCTGCCTGCATTGGGCAGGCAGTTTTTTCAACCCAGAGAGCAGCAGGAGGCGCTATATGAATTTGACGATCAGCGGTCACCACCTCGAGGTCACCCCAGCCTTGCGCAGTTACGTTACGACCAAGCTTGATCGAATAAAACGGCATTTTGACCAGGTTGTCGATGTCAAAGTGCTACTCACCGTGGAGAATCAAACCGAAAAAGAACTGCGACAAAAAGCAGAGTGCAATATTCACGTCAAAGGCACCGACATGTTTGCCGAATGCTCACACGAAGACTTGTACGCGGCGGTCGATGAACTGGTGGACATCCTTGATCGCCAGGTGATCAGGCACAAGGACCGCCTGCAAAGCCACCATCACGACTCCGCCAAGCGACTGATGTAATACAACCAGCCAACCAGCTTGAACCGCAAAAAAGCCGCCCCTTCAAGTGGGCGGCTTCTTTTTATCTTGTGGGACAGACCGCAGCTACGCGAAGCGAGCCAGCTCTGTCCCCAACTGATCAGATGATCGGTTCGGATTAGGTACATAATCGCGCACCGAATTATGAATCGACTCGCTTCCATCCTGTCCGTTGCACAAGTGCTTGTGCATGTCGATGCGACCAGCAAGAAAAGAGCTTTTGAAGAAGCTGGCTTGCTCTTCGAAAATCTGCACGGCCTGAGCCGCGCACTGGTCACCGACAGTTTATTTTCCAGAGAGCGCCTGGGCTCGACCGGGCTGGGCCATGGCGTGGCCATTCCGCATGGCCGCATCAAGGGTCTCAAGACGCCGATGGCCGCGGTACTCCAACTGGCACAACCGATCGGTTTTGACGCACCTGACGAGCAAGCCGTTTGCCTGCTGATTTTTCTGCTGGTGCCCGAGGCAGCCACGCAGAAACATCTGGAAATCCTGTCGGAGATTGCCGAGATGCTCAGCGATGCGAGTTTGCGCGAAAAGCTCAGCACCAGTGACAGTGCGGCCGATCTGCACCGCCTCATTGTCAATTGGCGCTCCACGCAACTGGCTTGATTATCATGCGCCAGGAGCCGATATGAAACCGACTGTCGTTAGCGCCGACGTGCTGTTCGAGGAATTTCGGGGCACGCTGAAGTGGGAGTGGCTGGCCGGACTGGGTGCCGCAGAGCGCCATTTTGACGAGGTGGCAGTGCGTGCGGCGCGCTCCGGCGCCGATCTGGCGGGCTACCTCAACTACATCCACCCTTACCGCGTTCAAATATTGGGTGAACGCGAGATTACCTACCTCACCCGCGGCGCAGCCGCGGATTGCGAGCGCCGGATTGCCCGCATCGTGACGCTGGAGCCGCCGGTGCTGGTGCTGGCCGACGGACAAATCGCACCCGCGGCGTTGCTGTCGATGTGCGAACAGGCCCAGATTCCGATGTTCGCCACGCAGAGTTCATCGGCCCTGGTCAACGATGTGCTGCGAACCTACCTGTCCAAGCATTTTGCGGACCGCAGCACCGTGCACGGCGTGTTCATGGATATTCTGGGCATGGGCGTGCTGATCACCGGGGAGTCCGGGCTGGGCAAAAGCGAGCTCGGGCTGGAGCTGATCTCGCGCGGCAACGGCTTGGTCGCCGACGATGCGGTCGATCTGTACCGCATCAACCAGGACACCATCGAGGGGCGTTGCCCGAATTTGCTGATCAACCTGCTGGAACTGCGCGGCATCGGACTGCTCGACATCCGCTGCATTTTTGGCGAAACCGCGGTTCGGCGGAAAATGCGGCTCAAGCTGATCGTGCATCTGGTGCGCCGCGAAACCATGGAACGCGAGTACGAGCGCATCCCCTATGAACCGCTGACACAGGACGTGCTGGGTGTGCCGGTGCGAAAAGTGGTGATTCAGGTGGTGGCCGGGCGCAACATTGCCGTGCTGGTGGAAGCGGCGGTCAGAAACACGATATTGCAACTGCGCGGCATCGATACCTACCAGGAATTTGTCGAGCGCCACCACAAAGCGATGAACGCAGCGGCGAGCGAATGAACTCGCGTTGCTGGAAACCGGGCCGGGTTTAATTGCGCTCGGCCGCCGGGGCAGCGCTTCGGTTGGGACACTTGTCCCGGATGCAATGGGCATAAAGACTCAAGGCGTGGTCGGCAATGGCGAACCCCTTGGCCTTGGCCACCGTGTGCTGACGTTTCTCGATTTCCGCGTCGTAGAACTCCTCCACTTTGCCGCAATCCATGCACACCAGATGGTCGTGGTGCTGTCCCTCATTGAGTTCATAAACCGCCTTGTCGCTCTCAAAATGGCTTCGAATCAAAATATCAGCCTGCTCGAACTGCGCCAGGACGCGGTACACCGTGGCCAGACCGACATCCGAGCCGCCCTTGAGCAGGACACGAAACACATCCTCGGCCGTCATGTGGCGCTGTGCGCCCTTCTGGAATATTTCCAGAATTTTCAGCCGCGGCAAGGTGGTCTTAAGTCCGGTGTTTTTGAGCTCGTTAACGGGGGCCATGGCAGTCTTTCTCGATTCCCGGCAGCAGGCACCATCGCCCGCATAGTCGGTACAATGATCTGATCATATCGCCACACTGCACCCCACCTCATGTTTGATTTTCAACCTCGTCGTGCCTGTTTGGGCTTGCTTCTCACCGTCAGTGCGAGCTTGCTGGCCTGCAGCAGCCTGGACGGCGCCAGCAACCGTATTGCCGGTCTCGTTACGCCCTACAAAATAGACATCGTGCAGGGCAATTTCGTGTCCAAGGAACAAGCCGCGGCGGTCAAGCCCGGCATGAGCCGTGCGCAGGTGCGCGACCTTCTGGGCACGCCCTTGCTGACCAGCGTTTTCCACGCGGACCGTTGGGACTATGTCTTCACCTTCAAGCGCCAGGGCGTGGCGCCGCAAGCGCGCAAGGTCACGGTGTTTTTCAAGGGTGACGCGCTGGATCGGATAGAAGCCGATGCCTTGCCCACCGAGGCCGAGTTTGTGGCTTCGCTCGATTCCGGGCGGCGAGCGGGCAAGGTGCCCGTGCTGGAGATGACGCCCGAGAGCTTGAAGCAGTCACCGGCCCCAGCCCAGGCAGCCCAGCCCCCGGCACTGCCGCCGCTGCCCGCCAGTTACCCGCCGCTGGAGCCGCCCAAGCCATAACCTGATCTTTACGCAGCTTGCACATGACTGAAAGTACCACTCATCGCATCGCGGTAGCGGGCGCATCCGGGCGCATGGGGCAGATGCTGATCGAAACCATAGCGGCAAGCGATGACTGCCAACTGGTTGGCGCGCTTGACGTTGCCGCCAGCCCCGCCCTGGGCGTTGATGCCATGGCCTTTCTGGGCCAAGCCAGCGGCGTGATGATCACCGCCGATTTGATCCACGGGCTGAAAAATGCCCGGGCCCTGGTGGATTTCACCCGGCCCGAGGGCACCATGGCCCATGTGCGGCGGTGCCGCGAACTGGGCGTCAAGATGGTCATTGGCACCACCGGCCTGAGCGCGGCGCAGCAGGCCGAGATCGCCAGCGCGGCGCAGGACATCGCCATCGTGCTGGCACCCAACATGAGCGTGGGCGTGAACGTCACGCTCAAGCTGCTTGAAATGGCGGCCAAGGCACTGGCCAGCGACTACGACATCGAGATCATCGAGGCGCATCATCGCCACAAGGTCGATGCCCCTTCGGGCACCGCGCTAAAAATGGGCGAAGTGATTGCCAAGGCCAGCGGGCGCGATCTCAAGGCTTGCGCCGTCTATGACCGTCACGCCGTCACCGGCGAGCGCGACCCGTCCAGCATTGGCTTTAGCTCGATTCGCGGCGGCGATATCGTCGGCGATCACACCGTGCTGTTTGCCGGCACGGGCGAGCGCATCGAGATCACGCACAAGTCATCGAGTCGCCTCACCTATGCCCAGGGTAGCCTGCGCGCCGTGCGTTTTTTGAGGAACCAAAAGGCCGGCCTGTTCGACATGTTTGATGTGCTGAATTTAACGTGAAAGAACTTCGTCATTGCGAGCCACCAGTTCCGGCCCGGAACCGCACACGGACCTTGAACCGTCATCGCGAGCGTAGCGCGGCGATCCATGCATTCGGAAGTCATGGATTGCTTCACTTCGTTCGCAATGACGGATCGGTTCATGGAAAGCGTAGCGCGGCAATCCATGCAGTTCCGGATTGCAGCAAAGCTGCGCTCCTCGCATTGACGGTGTGCTTTCATGTCTCGGGGTGGTTTTGACGCCATTAAAGCCAGGATGAACGCCGGCCAGTTATTTTTACAGGGCGACGCGCTCAGCACAGCGGTGGCGGTGCTGCTGCTGGCGATGTCGGTGGGCAGTTGGGTCGTCATTCTTCGCAAATCCTGGCTGTTGCACCGCGCCAGCGGCGATGTGCGGCGCTCGGTGGCGGCCTTCTGGCAATCTGCCTCGGTGCCGCAGGCGCTTAAAAAGTTGCAGGCGTTCGACCGCGAAGCGCTGGTCCTGCCCCTGGTCCATGCTACAAAAATGGAAACCGCCAACACGCTGGCAACGGCCGGTGACAAGTCGCAACAGCTCACCCGCGTGCTGCGCGACGCGCTGCACGCGGGCGTCGCCAAGCTTCAGTTCGGCCAGGTCTTGCTGGCCACGGTGGGTGCCACCGCGCCCTTTGTCGGCCTGTTGGGCACGGTGTGGGGTATTTATCACGCCCTCATCGGCATTTCGAGTGCCGGCCAGGTCACGATAGACAAGATCTCGGGCCCGGTCGGTGAAGCGCTCATCATGACCGCCGCCGGCTTGGCGGTGGCGATTCCGGCGGTGTTGGCCTACAACGTGCTGGGGCGATCCATCGCGCGCATCGAGGCCGAACTCGAAGGCTTCGCGCGCGACCTGCGCGAACTTGCCAGCAGCCAGCCGGTCTGGCCGCTCTGAGTTGGCAGGAACCGCACCATGTCTTTTGGTCAATTGGAGCGCCGCCAGGGGCCGGCACCCATGAGCGAGATCAACATGACGCCGCTGGTCGATGTGATGCTGGTGCTGGTGGTTATTTTCATTCTCACGGCGCCCTTGCTGGCCAGCTCGATCAAGCTCGATCTACCCAAAACCGATGCCGCCAGAACCAGCGCCGCGCCACAATTCGTAACGGTGGTGGTCGATCCGTCCGGGCAAGCTTTCCTCAACGACCAGCCGCTGGCCCTGGACGAATTGATGCGCCGGCTGCTGCCGATTGCCAGCGCCAACCCGCAAACCGAAGTGCAACTGCGGGCCGATGCGGGCGTGCCTTATGGCCGCATCGTGCAGGTGATGGGAGCGGCGCAAAGAGCCGGTCTGAACCGTATCGGTTTTGTGACCGAGGCAGCGCCCAAAATCAGCCCCGCGATCCAACCCTAAAATCAGGGTACCGTGATCCTTTGATTGCCCAAGCAGGTAACCATGCAAGAACAATACAAACCGCTAGCCGTTGAAAACGCTGCCCAAAATCACTGGCGCTCGCTGGATGCCTACCGGGTGACCGAAGACAGCGCCAAAAAGAAGTACTACGCCTGCTCCATGCTGCCCTACCCGAGCGGCAAACTGCACATGGGCCACGTGCGCAACTACACCATCAACGACATGCTCACGCGCCACCTGCGCATGAACGGCTACAACGTGCTCATGCCCATGGGTTGGGACGCGTTCGGCCTGCCGGCTGAAAACGCGGCCATGAAGAACGGCGTGCCGCCGGCCCAGTGGACTTTCGACAACATCGCCTACATGAAAAAGCAGATGCAGGCGATGGGGCTGGCGATAGACTGGAGCCGCGAAGTCGCCACCTGCACACCCGAATACTACAAGTGGAACCAGTGGCTGTTCCTGAAGATGTTGGAAAAAGGCATCGCCTACCGCAAGACCCAGGTCGTCAACTGGGACCCGGTGGACCAGACCGTGCTGGCCAATGAGCAGGTGATAGACGGCAAGGGCTGGCGCACCGGCGCGCTGGTTGAAAAACGCGAGATTCCGGGCTACTACTTAAAAATTACCGACTATGCCGAAGAATTGCTGGAGCAAGTGCACAGTGGCTTGCCAGGCTGGCCCGAGCGCGTCAAGCTGATGCAGGAGAACTGGATCGGCAAGAGCGAGGGCGTGCGCTTTGCCTTTACCCACAAGATTCGCGATGCCAAGGGTGCCCTGATAGGGGGCGGGCGCATGTACGTCTTCACCACCCGCGCCGACACCATCAAGGGCGTCACGTTTTGCGCGGTCGCGCCCGAGCATCCGTTGGCGCTGCACGCGGCCCTGACCAACCCGGCGCTGGCGGCTTTCATCGAAGAATGCAAAAGCGGCGGCACCACTGAGGCGGTGCTGGCCACGCAAGAGAAAAAGGGCATGGCCACGGGCCTGTTCGTGACGCATCCTCTGACCCAGGCGCAAGTGGAGTTGTGGGTCGGCAATTACGTGCTGATGAGCTATGGCGACGGCGCCGTGATGGGCGTGCCCGCGCACGACGAGCGCGACTTTGCTTTTGCCAAGAAATACCGTCTGCTGATCAAGCAGGTGGTGCAGGTCGATGGCGAGGAATTTGACTACGCGCAGTGGCACGACTGGTACGCCGACAAACAGCATGGCGTCGCCATCAACTCCGGCAGTTTCAGCGGCATGGCGTTTCAGGAAGCCGTGGACGCCGTGGCGCACAAGCTCGCAGCGGCGGGCTTGGGCCAGAAGCAGACCACCTGGCGTTTGCGCGACTGGGGCATCAGCCGCCAGCGTTACTGGGGCACGCCCATCCCCATCATTCACTGCCCCGAACACGGCGCGGTGCCGGTGCCGGAGGCCGATTTGCCGGTGCGCCTGCCGCTCGACTGCGTGCCCGACGGCTCCGGCAATCCGCTGCTCAAGCACGCGGGCTTTCACGCCGGTGTGGTGTGCCCGATCTGCGGCGTGGCGGCGCGCCGGGAAACCGACACCATGGACACGTTCGTCGATAGCTCGTGGTACTACATGCGCTATTGCGACCCGCAAGACGAGCAGCAGATGGTGGGCGCGGGGGCGGCTTACTGGATGCCGATGGACCAGTATATCGGCGGCATAGAACACGCCATCCTGCACCTGTTGTACGCACGCTTCTGGACCAAGGTGATGCGCGATCTGGGGCTGGTAAAAATCGACGAGCCCTTTACCAAGCTGCTGACCCAGGGCATGGTGCTCAACCCCATTTACTCGCGCAAGAGTGAGAAGGGCGGCGTCGAGTATTTCTGGCCGGCTGACGTCGAGGACGTACAGGACGCGTCGGGCAAGGTCACTGGTGCCAGGCTTAAAGAGGCCAAAGGCGACCTGCCGGCCGGCACGCTGGTGACCTACGAGGGGCTGGGCACCATGAGCAAGTCCAAGAACAACGGTGTCGATCCGCAGGACCTGATCGAAAAATACGGTGCCGACACGGCGCGCCTGTACACCATGTTCACGGCGCCGCCCGAAGCCACGCTGGAGTGGAACGACGCGGCGGTGGAAGGCAGCTACCGCTTCTTGCGCCGGGTCTGGAACTTTGGTGTCAAGCTGGGCGCGGCGGCCGGCGCTGCCGCTCGCACCGGAGCGACCACAGCCAAAGCGCTCAAAGCCACGTCCTTTGGCAAAGAAGCCAAGGCGCTGCGCCTGGAGATCCACAGCGTGCTCAAGCAGGTCGATTACGACTACCAGCGCATGCAATACAACACCGTGGTCTCGGGCGCGATGAAGATGATCAATGCACTGGAAGATTTTTCAGCGATGCAGTCGGCCGGCGCCGCAGCCGCCTTGGTCGAGGGTTTTGGTATTTTGCTGCGCTGCCTCTATCCGGTCACACCGCATATCACGCACAGCCTGTGGAGCAGCCTGGGCTACAGCGCGGCGCTGGGTGACTTGCTCGATGCGCCCTGGCCTCAAGTGGATGCGGCGGCGCTGCAACAAGACGAGGTTGAACTGATGTTGCAGATCAACGGCAAACTCAGAGGCGCCATCGTGGTGCCGGCGCAAGCATCGAGGGCGCAAATTGAACATGCGGCGCTGGCCAGCGCTGTGTTCCAGAAATATGCCGAGGGCGCCCGACCGAAAAAAATCGTGGTCGTGCCGGGTCGCCTGGTGAACCTGGTGCTGTGAGCCCTGCGCCATGAAACGCCGCACCGCACTGATATTTTTAAGGCAGGCCGGTTGGGCCAGCCTGGCGGCCCTGGCGCTGGGCGGCTGCGGTTTCAAGTTGCGCGGCAACCAGGACTTTGCCTTCAGCACCATTGCCGTCACACCCAACCCGGGCGGCGCGCTGGCGCAGGAGTTGCGTCGCTCTTTTGGCAGCGCGGTCCACGTGCTCACGCCCGAGGAGCCGTTAAGCAAGGCACAGGTGGTGCTGGACATCCTCAGCGAGCTGCACGAAAAAGTGGTGGTCGGGGTCAACAGTTCGGGCCAGGTGCGTGAGTTCCAGTTGCGCATCCGGCTGAAATTCAGAATCCACAAACCGCAGGACGGTGAGTTGGCGCCGGTCTCGGAAATTCTGCAACAGCGTGACATCAGCTTCAATGAATCGGCGGTGCTGGCCAAGGAAGCCGAAGAGGCCATGCTCTACCGCAACATGCAAAGCGACATCGTGCAGCAGCTGTTGCGCCGTTTGGCGACAGTCCATGCAACTCGCCCCTGATCAACTCGCCCCGCATTTGCAGCGAGGCCTGAACAGCCTTTACACCCTGCATGGCGACGAGCCACTGCTGATCCAGGAAGCGGCCGACGCCATCCGCGCGGCGGCCCGCACCCAAGGTTTTGGCGAGCGCAGCGTGCACACCGTGGTTGGCGCCCACTTCAACTGGAGCGAGGTGCTGGCAGCGGGTGGCTCCCTGAGCCTGTTTGCCGACAAGCAAGTCCTTGAGCTGCGCCTTCCTGCGGGCAAACCCGGCGTGGCGGGCGCAGCCGCGCTGGAGCAGCTCGCCGCGCAAGCCAGCGGCAATGATTCGCTGCTGGTTCTGCTCACCTTGCCACGGCTGGACAAGGCGGCCAAGAGCAGCGCCTGGTTTGCCGCGCTGGAGCGCTTTGGCGTCACGTTGCAGATCGAGCCGGTTGAGCGCGACGCCCTGGCGCAATGGATCGCGCAGCGGCTCGCGCTGCAAGGCCAGCGCGTGGCAGCGGGTGAAGAGGGACAACGCACGCTGCAGTTTTTTGCCGACCGGGTGGAAGGCAACCTGCTGGCGGCGCACCAGGAAGTGCAGAAGTTAGGCCTCTTGTTTGCGCCGGCTGCGGGCTCTGCCGAGGCCGCTGTGCTGCGCTTCGAGCAGGTCGAGGGTGCCGTCCTGAACGTGGCGCGTTACGACGTGTTCAAGCTGTCGCAAGCGGTGCTGGCCGGTCAGCGTGAGCGGGTGCAGCGCATGCTCGACGGCTTGCAGGCTGAAGGCGAGGGCCAGGTGTTGGTGCATTACACGCTGGCCGAGGACATTCGCGCCTTGAAGCGCGTCAAGGACGCCATCGCGCAGGGCCGCCCGCTACCCCTGGCCTTGCGCGAGCAGCGTGTCTGGGGTGCGCGCGAGCGTTTGTTCGAGCGCGTGCTGCCGCGTTTAAGCGCGCCGGCCCTGGCCAGGCTGCTGCAGGCGGCGCACCAGGTGGACGGCATCGTGAAAGGTTTGAAGCAGCCCGACTGGCCAACCGACGGCTGGCAGGCACTGCACCGGCTGGCCATGATGCTGTGCCGGGCCTGCACGGCGTGAGAAAATGAAGCCATGAACGCGCTCAACATCGCCCACTACACCCAAACCCTGGGACGGCAAGCCAGGCAAGCCGCCGCGCTGATGGCCAAGGCGTCGACTGCGACCAAAAACCAGGCGCTGCGCACGCTCGCCGGCCTGTTGCGCGCCAACGCTCAAACGCTGCAAACCGAGAACGCCAAAGACCTTGAGCGTGCGCTGGCCGCCGACTTGGCCGCGCCGCTGGTTGACCGGCTCAGGCTAGACGCCAAGGCGATAGAAACCTGCGCCCAAGGCTGCGAGCAGCTTGCCGCCATGCCTGATATTGTTGGCGAAATCACCGGCCTGAAACAGCAGCCCAGCGGCATTCGGGTCGGGCAGATGCGCGTGCCGATTGGCGTCTTCGCCATGATCTACGAGAGCCGTCCGAACGTGACGATAGAGGCCGCCAGCCTGTCCATCAAGAGCGGCAACGCCTGCATTCTGCGCGGCGGCTCGGAGGCCATTGAATCCAACAAGGCACTGGCCCGACTGGTGCAGCAAGCGCTCCTTGAAAGCGGCTTGCCGGCTGATGCCGTGCAGTTGGTGCAAACCACCGACCGCGCAGCCGTGGGGCAGCTCATCACCCTGGCGCAGTATGTCGATCTGGTCATTCCGCGCGGCGGCAAGGGTTTGATAGAGCGCATCAGCCGGGACGCCCGGGTGCCGGTCATCAAGCACCTGGACGGCAACTGCCACGTGTATGTGGACGACCCCTGCGACATTGCCATGGCGGTGGCTGTGGCCGACAACGCCAAGACCAGCAAGTACAGCCCGTGCAATGCGGCCGAGAGCCTGCTGGTGGCGCGCGCGGTCGCGGCAGAATTCTTGCCGCTGATCGGTGCGGTCTATGCCGGCAAAGGGGTCCAGATGCGCTGTTGCCCCGAAGCGCTTGCGCTGTTGCAAAGCGCGTTTGGCGCCGACCCCGTCAATGCCCGGCAGACCAGCCTGCTGGTTGGCGCCGCCGAGTCGGACTGGTTTGAAGAATACCTGGCACCCGTCATCAGCATCAAGGTGGTGGCGGACGTGGCACAAGCCATTGCCCACATCAACCATTACAGCAGCCACCACACCGATGCCATCCTGACGCGCGACCACAACCACGCCCAGGCGTTCCTGCGTGAAGTCGATTCGGCCAGCGTCATGGTCAACACCAGCACGCGCTTTGCCGACGGCTTCGAGTACGGGCTGGGGGCCGAAATCGGCATCTCGACCGACAAGTTCCACGCGCGCGGGCCGGTCGGCATGGAAGGTTTGACCTCGCTCAAGTACGTCGTGTTGGGACAGGGCGAAGTGCGCTTAAACTAAGGACCTTGCGGGACAGACCAGGTTGTGAGATTTTGCGGGACAGACCGCAGTTACGCGTAGCGAACAAGCTCTGTCCTCAACATTTCAAGGCGAACAAGCTCTGTCCTCAACTGATTAAATACATGGTTCCACATCTCGTCACCGCCTTGACCGGCCCCATCAACGAACTCGAGCAACGCGTGCTCGACTCCATGCCGGCCATAGAACGCTGGTTCCGGCTGGAATGGATGGAGCACACGCCGCCGTTCTACAGCTCGGTCGATCTGCGCAACGCCGGCTTCAAGCTGGCACCGGTCGATACCAATCTGTACCCGGCCGGCTGGCACAACCTCAGGCCCGAAATGCTGCCGCTGGCGGTGCAGGCGGCGATGGCGGCGATCGAGAAGATTTGCCCGGAAGCGCGCAACCTGCTGCTGATTCCAGAGAACCACTCGAGCAATACGTTTTATCTTTCCAGCGTGGCGCAATTGCGGCGTATTTTCCACATGGCCGGCTTGAACGTGCGCATAGGCTCGATTGACCCGGCCATCAAGAAGACCACCACGATGATCTTGCCTGACGGACAAAGCGTGACGCTGGAGCCGGTCCTGCGCGGCAAGCGCCGCCTCGGCGTCAAGGACTTCGACCCCTGCACCATACTGCTCAACACCGATCTGCGAGCCGGAGTGCCGGGCATTCTGGAAGACCTGCACGAGCAATACCTGCTGCCGCCCTTGCACGCCGGTTGGACCACCCGGCGGCGCAGCAAACATTTCAAATGTTATGAAGAAGTTGCCAAGCGCATGGGCAAGTTGCTGGGGGTTGACCCCTGGCTGATCAACCCGATGTTCGAAAAATGCGCCGGTGTCCAACTGGCCCAGGGCTTTGACACCGAATGCATGCACACCCGGATCGATGCGCTGTTGGCCAAAATCCGCCGCAAGTACAAGGAATACGGCATCAAGGAAAAACCTTTTGTGGTCGTCAAGGCCGACAACGGCCCCCACGACTTCGGCATCCTGACCGTGCACGATGTCAAAGAGCTGCCCGCGCTCAGTGAAAAAATGCAGCGGCAGACGCGCAACCTGAGCGCCGCCGAGCAAACCCACGACATCCTGATCCAGGAAGGCGTGCTGACCCAGGAGCGCATGAACGATGCGGTGGCCGAGCCGGTGGTCTATATGATGGACCGGTATGTGGTCGGCGGCTTTTACCGCATCCACGCCCATCGCGGCACCGATGAAAATCTCAACACGCCAGGCGCGAGCTATGTGCCGCTGGCCTTTGAGCAAAGCACCCACTTGCCCCAGCCCGGCATCAAGCCGGGCGCCAGTGCGCCCAACCGCTTCTACATGTACGGCGTCGTGGCCCGGCTGGCGATGCTGGCGGCCAGCTATGAGTTGGAAGCCACCGACCCTGACGTCGAGGTGTACGACTGAGTGCGGCAGAGGCGCACAATGGCGACCCCAAATAAAATAAAAACTTGCCCGACATAAGGCAAGAAACACCCGTGGCAGCATCCAAAACGTCCCTGACGGCACTCACGCTAGGCGCTATTGGCGTCGTCTATGGCGACATTGGCACCAGCGTGCTGTACGCCATGAAAGAAGTGTTCGGCGCCGGTCACGTCCCCTTCACGCCCGAAAACGTCTATGGCATCTTGTCGATCTTTTTCTGGACCCTGACCATCATCGTGTCGGTCAAGTACGTCACCCTGGTTCTGCGGGCTGACAACAACGGCGAAGGCGGCCTGGTGGCGATGCTAGCCCTGGCGTCGCAGTCGATCAAGGACAAGCCGGCGCTGCGCAGCGTGTTGCTGCTGGTCGGCATTTTCGGCACCTGCCTGTTTTATGGCGATGGCGTGATCACGCCCGCGATCTCGGTGCTGTCGGCGGTGGAGGGGCTTGAGGTGGTGTCCCCGGCTTTCAAGAAATACGTGATCACGCTCACGCTGATCATCCTGTTCGGCCTGTTTTCCGTGCAAAAGCGCGGGACTGCGGGCATCGGCAAATTTTTCGGCCCGATCACGGTGGTCTGGTTCGTCTGCATCGCGGTGCTGGGACTGGCACAGATCATCACCAACCCCGCCATTTTGCGGGCCGTCAGTCCGCATTACGCGGTTGCCTTCATCTGGCGCCAACCCGGCGTCGCCTTCATCGTTCTGGGCGCCGTGGTGCTGTGCGTGACCGGCGCCGAAGCGCTCTACGCCGACATGGGCCATTTCGGCAAGAAACCGATCCGGCTGGCCTGGTTTGCCATCGTCATGCCCGCGCTCACGCTCAACTATTTCGGCCAGGGCGCCTTGCTGTTGCAGAACCCGGCAGCGGTGAAAAACCCGTTTTTCCTGATGGCGCCGGACTGGGCGCTGCTGCCGCTGGTGGGCCTGGCCACGCTGGCCACGGTGATCGCCTCGCAGGCATTGATCTCGGGCGCGTTCTCGGTCACCAAGCAGGTCATCCAGCTGGGCTACCTGCCGCGCCTGAAAATCACGCACACCAACGTCAGGGAAACCGGCCAGATTTACCTGCCGTTTGTCAATTGGGGCCTGTTCGTCGCCATTGTGCTGGCGGTGGCGATGTTCAAGTCGTCGAGCAATCTGGCCGCCGCCTACGGTATTGCGGTCTGCACCGACATGCTCATCACCACCATCCTGACCTTCTTCGTCATCCGCTACAGCTGGAAATACCCCCTGGCGCTATGCATCGCCGCCACCAGCTTCTTCTTCGCGGTGGACTTTGCCTTCTGGGCCTCCAATCTGCTCAAGCTGCTCGATGGCGGCTGGTTCCCCTTGCTCATCGGCGGCATCATCTTCACCCTCATGATCACCTGGAAGGACGGGCGGCGCTTGCTCAACCAGAAACTGCACGCCGACTCCATCGACCTGACCAGTTTTCTGCAGGCCGTGTTTGTGACGCCCCCCTTGCGGGTCGAAGGCACGGCGGTGTTCCTCACCGCCGAGCCGGGCACGGTGCCCAACGCGATGCTGCACAACCTCAAGCACAACAAGGTGCTGCACCAGAACAACCTGTTTGTCACCGTGCGCAACCACGAGGTGCCCTGGATCGGCATGAACAAGCGCCTGGAGGTCACCTCGCTGGGCCACGATTGCTGGCAGGTGATCGTCAACTACGGCTTCAAGAACGACCCCGACCTGCCCAAGGCACTCCAACAAATTCAAGGCCGTGGCTGTGGGCTCGACCCCATGGCCACCAGCTACTTCCTCTCGCGCGACATCGTGATCCCGACCATAGGCAGCGGCATGGCGCACTGGCGCGAAAAGCTTTTCTCGCAAATGCACCACAATGCCTCCGGTGCGGCCGATTTCCTGCGTCTGCCCAACAACGCCGTGGTCGAACTGGGCTCCAAGATCGAAATATGAACATTCTTTTTGTCGCTGATCCGCTGGATTCATTCAAGATCTACAAGGACACCACGTTCGCCATGATGCGCGCGGCGCAAGCGCGCGGCCACACCCTCTCGGCGTGCCAGCCACAGCACCTGTCCTGGCGCCGTGGCGCGCCGGTGCAGGCCGACTGCAGCGCCATCGGGCTCACCGGCGAGCCGCTGGCGTGGTACGAAATCCAGGCGCAGGCGCGCCGCTGCTTGAACGAGTTCGACGCGATCGTGATGCGCAAGGACCCGCCGTTCGACAACGAGTTCTTCTACGCCACGCACCTGCTCGAACAAGCCCAGCGCGAAGGCGCGCGGGTCTTCAACCGGCCGCGCGCGCTGCGCGACCATCCTGAAAAACTGGCCATTCTAGAGTTCCCCGAATTGATTGCGCCGACCCTGGTCACGCGCTCGGCGCAGGACATCCGGCTGTTCCATGCCGAGCACCAGGACATCATCCTGAAGCCGCTCGACGGCATGGGCGGCATGGGCATTTTCCGGGTCAAGCAAGACGGCCTCAATCTGGGCGCAATCGTGGAGACGCTCAACCGGGACGGCGCGCAAACCGTCATGGTGCAAAAATTTTTGAGCGCCATCGCGCTGGGCGACAAGCGCGTGCTGGTGATCGGCGGCCAGGCCGTGCCCTACAGCCTGGCACGCATCCCGCAGGGCGGTGAAGTGCGCGGCAACCTGGCCGCCGGCGGCAAAGGCGTGGCGCAGCCCTTGAGCGCGCGCGACCGCCTGATTGCCGAATCAATCGGCCCGCTGCTGAACCGCCGGGGGCTGTTGCTGATCGGGCTTGACGTGATCGGCGACTGCCTGACCGAGATCAACGTCACCAGCCCGACTTGTTTCCAGGAGATTTTCGAGCAGACCGGTTTTGATGTCGCCGCCATGTTTGTCGATGCGCTGGAGCGCGCGCAGCCGCCAAGCGGCGACGAGCGCGACGCCGCATAGCGCGGCCAGCAGGGCAAAGGATTCATTGAAAGCCGCCAGCCGAGCCGGGCTGCTGGCGGCGTTGGACAGCACATCGCCATGGGCCGCCAGCCGCCGCTCCAGCACAATGCCGCAGACACTGACGCCGACGGCGCCAGCAACAGCGAGAAATCAGTGGACCAACCGCCGACCATCACCGCCAGCAGCAACAGCCAGCGGTAGCGCTCGCCATAATGCGCATGCAGTTCTGCCAGAGTGTCCGGATGCGTCAAGACCGGCTCACCGACGGGGCGCAACAAAGGCGTGACGACAGCCGAGGCGGTGCGATGACGCAAGAGTTTTTTAGCAATTGCCCTTTTTCTCCCCAATTGACCGTGCGAGAATATCCACTACTCAGGAAAACCTTCTTGGAACATAAAGCCAAAATTGCAGGGGTCGTGTTGCTTAGCTTTGCCTTGAGCGGCGCGGCGCTGACATTGGGCCGCATTCGCGGCGCGGCCTTGATTGGCCAGCCGCTGGACGTGGCCATCCAGGTTCAGATGGACACAGGCGAGGAGGCGGCGGCCTTGTGTTTTACCGCTGAAGTGTTCCATGCCGATACGCTTCAGGACCCCAGCCGCGTGCGCGTGCTGGTTCAGGCCGAGGCGCCAGCCCAGGCTACGAGCGTGCGGGTGCTGTCCTTGACGCCGATCGACGAGCCGGTCGTGACCGTCTATTTGCACACCGGCTGCGGCCAGAAAACAACGCGCCGCTACGTTTTGCTGGCCGACTTGCCGAGCCCCGTTGAAACACCTGTCATCCAAGTTGGCGATGCGGCGATTGCGACAGCGCAAGTGCCTCCGCCAGCGGCGCTGAGCAGCACTGCTGCGGCTACTCCAGTCACACCGGTTGGCGCAGCACTGACAACACCGACCGCCCCCGCGCAACCCGTGGCCCAAGCCAAACCAACACCGGTACCAAAACCAGTACCCAAACCAACACCTGCACCCAAACCCGCCCTTCAACCCAAGGCGTTGCAGCAGCAGCCGAGCGCAAAAGCCGACGCTATTGCCACCCCGAAGAAGCCGCTGCCCAGCGTCAAAGACCAAGCTCGGCAAGCCGTGGTTCAGTCCCGGCTCAGGCTTGATTCGGTGGAACTGCTGTCGGACCGGGTTGCCAGTCTTGAGTCTGCGACACGCGCACCGCCGCCGCAAGATATTGTGCGGGAGCTGCAAAAATTGCAGGCGCTGCAAGCTGATTTGACGGCTTTGCGCGCCTCTGCCGCCAAGACCGAAGCCAGTCTGGCGGAGTTGAAGCTTCGTTTGCAAAAGGCGGAGGCCCAGCGGTTTCCGAGTGAGTTGGTTTACGCCGCACTGGCCCTGGTGCTGGCCGCCCTGGCAGCGCTGGCATGGTTTTGGCAGCGACAGCGCCGCAAGCAAACCGGCAGCAAAGACTGGTGGAACGGCGCCGCCATGACGCAGACGCCGCCAGGGCTGGAGGCCGAGTCGCAGGCAAGCGAGCCAGCGTCTTCATCCGATGTGGATGTCAGCATGATTGAATTGGACGACTTGACTTCCGATGAGCCCAAGCCCTCGCAGGCGCCACAGCCTGCCAGCCACCCGCACGCACCAGCGCACATCCATGAAGACAGCGCCCCACCGGCGACCCCGCCGGTGGCTGAGCCGCCCCAGGCCAAGACGCCGCCTGAGCTGGACCTGGACTTGTCCGAACTGGAGTCCCGCCCGGTTCAACCCGGCCCGGCTTTAACGGTTGATCATGAACTGCCCTTGCCCGTGCTGGGCGCTATTGATCACCCTGAGGACACTGCGCGCCCCAAGGAAAGCGACAATTTGATAGATTTCGATTTCTTGGAACCACCCAAGCAAGTGCCGCCACCGACCAAGACCTGACCCCTTTTAAAGGAGTCATCATTGTGAGCCGCCGCTTTCGTCATTGCGAGCGCAGCGTGGCAATCCATGCCTGCGGTCCACCACGATGGATTGCCGCGTCGCTACGCTCCTCGCAATGACGAAGAAGAGGTGGCCTCGTGACGAAGAAGAGGTGGCCTCGTGACGAAGAAGAGGTGGCCTCGTGACGACGAAGGGGCGGCCTCGCGATGACGAGGAGGCGCCCGGGCTTCTAGCGCGTCTGCAACGCCGACACCAGCACCACGTCGGTCAGGGGCACATCGGCCATGCCATTCACAACACCAGTGGGCACGCCGGCAATCGTATCTACCACGGGCAGACCATCGACCACCTTGCCAAACACCGCATAACCAGGTTGGCTGGCGCTTACATAGTCCAGCGCTGCGTTGTCCACCACGTTGATATAAAACTGCGACGTGGCCGAATCGGCCGCATCGGTGCGCGCCATCGCCAGGGTGCCACGCAGGTTGCTCAGACCGTTGTTCGATTCGAGCTTGATCGGCGCGTAGGTGGGCCCTTTGAGCGCTGGCCCGGTCGTGAAGCCACCCGACTGAACCATGAAGCCTGGAATGACCCGGTGGAAGAGCACATTGACGTAGAAATTGGCGTTCACATAGCGCATGAAATTGAATGCCGAGATGGGCGCTTTGCCGGGGTCCAGTTCCACCACGATGTCGCCCATGCTGGTCTTCAGGGTCACCTGCGGCACCGGAATGTGAACCGTGATGGAGCGCAACACCACGCCCCCGCCGCTGGCCGCCACCGCCATGGGGCCGGTTGCCGTGGGGGTGCAGGTGTAGGCCTTGTGGCTTGCCGTGGCGCTGGCCGCGACTTCGACCATGCCAGCGCACGAAGGTGCTGTTAGCTGTATGCCTTTGTCCAGATTAGGGCCATCGACCGTGATGGTGGTGAGGCTGCCATAGGTTTCACGGTCCACGTTGATGTCGGTGGTTTCCACCCCGCCGCAAGCCACCAGTGAGAGGGCCATTGCCATGGCGGCGGTTGCTGATTTGAGGTTCATTGTTTCTTTCATTCTGTTGCTACAAATGCTGCACCAGAGTTTAGCTCTGTCACTGCGATTGCCGCGTCGCTTGCGCTCCTCGCAGTGACGGCCAGCGCGGAAATGCTGGGACCAGCCCTACAATTTTGCCTTGACATTGGTGCCGCAAGAAGGATAATCAAGTTCGTGCAATCCTAAGTTAGTAATTAAATCATGTTGGCAGCAACAACCAACCCGGTCAGCGTCAAAGTGGTTGGCGCCAATGGTCAAATTTCACTGGGCAAGCAGTTCGCCGGGCGGCAAGTCATGATCGAAGAACAGGAGACTGGCGTCTGGCTGGTTCGCACCGCTACCGTGGTGCCCGATAACGAGCGCTGGTTGCATACGCCGGTGGCAGCGTCTGACCTCAACAACGCTTTGGCATGGGCGGCACAGAACCCACCCAGCGATACTGCACTGGAGAGCACACTGACCCGTTTGGCTCATGGCAAGCAGTAATGCCGATGTGTTGGTTCGGCTGGACCTGAACAACCCCACATTCCAGGCCAATTTGCTGGGTCTGCAAAAACCTGAGCGCAATGCGGCACTCGACACGCTGAACAAGACCCGGCAGTTGACGTGGCGCCAGCTTTACCGGGATAGCGGACTGAAGTGGGAAAAAATCAGCAGCGTCAAGCCACCGCCCGGTGTTGACACGATCTATTCCCTGCGTATGACTCAATCCCGGCGTGCAACGGCTTACAGGGACGGTGACTTCATCCGGTTGCTATCAGTCGCACCCGATCACGACAGCATCTACGGGCGAAAGTAGAGCCAGCCGATCCGCAGCGCGGCAATCCATGCCCCTCACCCCAACTTGATCGTATCCCCCGCAAACGGCGGCGCGGCTTGCGACAGCGCCGCCTTAAGCGCCTTGACATAGGCCATGCGGGCGGTTTGCAGCACGGCATTTTGGGCCGACAAGCGGGTCAGATCAACTCAACCCGTGTTTGTGCATCATGGCATCACGCAGGATGGCATTGATGCGGGTCTGGTAGCCTTTGCCATTGGATTTGA
>Ga0315272_10000435_pt1 | contig 20856 bp, 26 predicted proteins | sample C3_middle_MG_FD_203918 | JGI IMG/M metagenome (GOLD analysis project Ga0315272, IMG submission 203918) | Sediment microbial communities from Yellowstone Lake, YNP, Wyoming, USA - C3_middle | ecosystem: Environmental > Aquatic > Freshwater > Lake > Sediment | place: USA: Wyoming | collected...
AAACAGGTGTAGAAACACATGCAAAACCCAACAACTACACTTGAAGAGGCCCCGACAACTTTATAAACCCCCCATTACACATGTCAAAAACACAAATAGACACAAAAAACCATGAAAAAAACAACAGCGTAGGGAAATGCTTATAAGAGGGGAAAAAGATGGGGAAAAAATGTGAATAGGACAATTCATAGTTTTTTCAGCGGAGGAAGAGATAGTGCCCTTTCTAGTTTCATTGCGTATAGGGTGGCAAAAACCAGGGGTTGGAAATTCAAACTCATTTTCATTAATACCACCATTGCCATACCCGATACTCTCAGATATGTTTATGAATATGCCAGCTGGTTAGGTGCTGAATTAGTAGAACTAAAACCAAAACACACATATGAGGAATTAGTCATTAAGTATAGCTATCCGCTACTATGGTATAATAGGTGGTGCTATTATCTATTGAAACGTGAACCAACAATTGAATATTTGCGTCATAACTATAGGCCCAATGACATTGTGGTAATGGGGATAAGGAAGGGAGAGTCTCTCTTTAGGCTGACAAACTATGACAGGGTTTTCTCCAAAAGATGCTATGGAGATTTATGCGTAAAAGCATGGTACCCAATCCTACATTTATCCGATAAGGATGTAGAGAACCTCATTAGAAAGTTTGGAATACCACGAAACCCTGTTTGGGATAAGATAGGTATGTCAGGTGATTGTTTATGCTTGGCTGGAACATCTGAATCAAAACTGGAACGTATAGCCGTTCATTATCCAAACATTATGGCAAAATTGGTTGAAATTGATAAGAAGGTTCAAGCAAATAGAAAGAGCAAACAACCAAGCTATCCAGCACCGTTGTATCACAAAAAAATGACATTGACGGAATGGTATGAGAGATTCAAAAAACAGCAAAGAATTGATATTTTCCTCTCTCAATATGATTCCTGCCAGGCAGGGTGCATGCTGGAATAATTAAATAAATAGGGGGAAAAAAGAGATGAACAAGCATGGCCAGGATAGAAATAAAAATCTGGCTTGGAGAAACCAAGAATATTAATGTTCTAAAAAAACTAAAAGAAAGTATAATAGAGAACGGTCATGTATGTATCCCCAATGCATATGGCTCTGGTCTCCTAATGATTAGTAATGATGGCTTAGTTTATATTGACATTGATACGGATTATTGCGGAGATAGTGTATGTACACATCTCTATATTACACTACTTGGTGCTGATGAGAAACTACCCTATCTAGTAATGGATATAATGGATATCATAGTTAGTGCTGGTTTTAAGCCAGAGCTAAATAGCATATCTTTTGAATAACTTTTTAAACAACCAATTTGTATTAAAAATCTCTTTTTATCTTTTTTCCTAAACAAGAAAAAAGACCACTGTTTAGGTAACTCTTATTTTCAATATAAAATAAATAGGAATAATGCGTTACCTTGTACCTCCAGTACTCACTGGCTTAGGGTTGGCAATCATGGAAGTAGCATTTCAATCGGAACTTCATTTTTTCCCAGCTCCCCTCCTCGTTCAGTTGATTGGTAAAGCAGTGTCTCCATGGTTCCTAGGCATGTTAATAGTGACAATTGGTTCCTACCTCTTTGCCCTAGTCAAAATCAGAGTCAGCACTAAGTCTCTCATTGCTTATGTTATCAACACCCTGGCATGGGAGGATTTATGGTATTGGATAATCCGCTGGCACATGCCTTACACATGGAACTTTCAATTCCTCGGTATTGAAATACCATACATAGTGTACCATGGAATACCATTACTCACAGTAGTGGGATTCATCATCAGCTATACAATACTAATTAGGGAATGGGTACAATCTAAATCCACATTGGGAAATAGGTTAAGCTTTTAAAACCCCCTTTTTCCCCCATTTTTGACCAGTATGGTTAGTACGGACCTAGTACACATGGCAAAGGAACTCTGTGAATACTTCATTTCAAACTGGGACCACTACCGTGCCAACATTTTTAATTCAAACATGATAAAGATAACGCCGAAAAACATTAAAGATGTAATGAAAATGAAGTTCCCAGAGTATGTAAGACGTAGAGAGGGAAGGTCCAAAAGCATAATTGTTCCCTGGCTCACGGAGTTCATGAAGAGAGAGTTTGAGGAAAGGGGTTTCCGAGTTGAGAAAAAAATAGTGAAAAGCGGGAACCACACAAAGTACACGATTTTATATGTTTATAGGCAATAGCGAGAGCAACAGTGTAGCTATATGAGGTTAAAATTTGCCGTGTTTACTAGGGAGTGTGAGCCGTATGTTAAGGTTAATTTCATGAACCGTGAGCACATAGAGCCTAAAAATATCGCCATCTTTTTTGTTGATGTAGGGTTAAAAGCCGTAAGCGATGGTAAATCAGCTGTATCAGTACATTATTTCAAATATGTAAAGCATTTCGCATTAAAATACCCAACGCTTTTCATAATCCCCGATTCATGGGATTGGGACAGGCATGTGCAGAATGCTTATGACTCAATCAAAATACTAAAGGCCATGAATGTGGATAACATGGTTCCTATCATTGTGGCCCACTTCTTTCACAGTCACGTTGATGAATACAAAGAGCTAGTGGAAGCCCTGCATGAAATTTTCCCCATAGTTGTCATTGGCATACCTGCCAACATTGTTACAGTATCACCAACATATCATTTCAAGTGCATCGAGAAACCCACTGTTTGTAATCAATACATATACTCCATAGTAAGCACTGTTAGGAACTGGGATGTGAAAGTTCACGTACTGGGGATATCAAAGAACACCCTGAACTTCATCGCCAGGAACAACATGGATAAAGTCATTTCGGCAGATTCTGACAAGGCCAGAAGAGATGTGAAACAAATAATTAATAGAGATTATTGCGAGGTCTTCAGGGAATGGCTAGGAGACTTTGAGGAGCCAAGCATTGATGACTTCCTCTCAAAACTAGTCTATTGATTGTTTTCCTCAGTCTCGCTCTCTACCCTGTGCTGTAGCATGAATCTGACAAACTCTGTAATGCCAACCTTGAAGAACCATTGACCCCTTACCTTGATTGGTTTCTTACCTAGAAATTCATGGGGAAAGTCCTTTAACAACCCTGTCTTTGACCTTGGCTTTATGAGGAATGCATATATGCCGTCATTATTTACCATCTTGAACAACCTTCTGAGCAAAAGTGCCGTTTCATCACTGAGAGGTGCATCCCCCTCTATATCCGTTATGTTGAACCCCAGTTCCACCATCATTTTTTCCAACTCGGTCAATTCATTCCTAATTGAATCACTATACCTAGCTTTGTAGGGATACACATCAAATACCTCTGGATTATCAATGATTGCATTAACTAGTTTGACAGGGGTTAATGATTGCATGCCCAGTACACTCCTGGCAATCCTATATGCCTCACTCAATACGGCCTCCTCTGTGCTTATTTCCCATGAAGACTCACTCTCCATGTATTCATTATAGACTTTCATCAATGCTTTTTGATAGGGCTGTGTATCTATGCCATACATCAGGAAAAAGTGCTTTAGAAGGGCCATAGCCAGTTCAAATATGTTATCCACCCTCAGCAATTCATTCCTCACATTGGGATTATTCCACAGCTCTATCAAACAACCCATTAAATGCGTGTCAGTACTGAAGGGTGATTTTGCCTTTGTTTTTTGGTCCTTCCAGTGCAGAATCAATATTCTTCTGCTATAAGCATCAACATTCTCCCTGCCTAATATCTCTATTATCTTACCTTGGGGCAAATTAGTGTTTATGATTATGGACCTCATTGAGTAGAACATGTCAGAAAAATCCCTACCTACCCTACTCGCATGCAAACCAATGATTGAGGCCTCTGTAACACTGGCTAAAATCATGTCAGCAATTGTTTGGAAACCCTTTACCATCACTTCATCGAGAAATAGCGGGGCCATGTTTATACTTAGCAAATTCCTAAGTCGTTCCTGTGTTTTAATTGGATTATCACCTAAGAATCTGACCCTATTGTGAATAAGACCTAGGGCATTTATTATAGACCTCTGAGCCGTGGACTTACCCACACGCTTTTTCCCAGTGTTTATGACAATCCTATCCTCAAAAATCTCCTTATACATCCTCAAGGCTGGCGTAAATACCTTAGCCATTGCCAGGGCCATGTTTGCTAAAACAAAGTCTAAATTCTCATCATAGTTCTCCCTAGCCCACTCATAGAATCTCAAAAGAACTGTAGCATCACATGATGCATCAACCATGGGGTATGGCAAAACCCCCCTTTGATAACCATCGGGATAAAACCCCTCATAGATATAGCCATCCTCAGGCTTTGCATTCCTCAATAAAGCTCTTATTAAGGCCCGTGACGTGGACTCTGAAGTAATACCCTTGTCAGACTTTACAAACCACTCAATGAGGTCAGCAGGGTCATTTGTAACAAAGACTTGATTATAACTATTTGTGTATATATAAATCTCATCTTTTAGATACTTATCACGGATTAATTTGACATTTGGCACACCACTGTATATGGTTATCCTTTCTTCCTCCCCATCCTGGGAAAACAAAAGGTCAATGCCGTGCTGGCATTTCAATAATTCATGTTCCCTCCTCCCTATCACAATAATGCCCAAACTCTCGCACCCATCATTTCTCTCCTCAATACCCTGGACTGTTTCCCCATACAATATACTACGTGCAATTGCTTGAAAATCACCAACATCTATATCAAGCCCTGCCTCTCTCAATTTCTGAAGTACATCATAATTCCCACTGACGTGAGGGCTTATCCTTACCCCATTTAGGCAAACCCTCTTATTATCAGTACCTATACATATGTCAAACAGACCATCATCCCTCTTTACATATTCCACTACATACTTACCATATGTGAACCTATTCATTTGTCTCTCCATTCTCCATGCACCTCAGTATCATATTCCTCAATTCATCCTCACTCATTTGAGAAAGGGCATGGTGAGGAATGGCAAAGACCCAGCCATGACCCCCCTTGATATACCAACCACCAAGCCCATCTGAAAGGCACATAAGTACCTTGTAAATTTCTCTTATCGTTCTTGAATTTACCGCTATCTTCTGCTTTTCTCTCATTTCCGCTATGTACTTTGACAGCCTATAGGTATTGATGTATGTAACATTACCTCTATTACCATTGTCAAAATATTTTAACATCTGAGTAACTAATCTCACAACTTTTTCTGCCATGTCCATTTTTGCCTGCATGGTGACTAAATACCCCCATTTCACCCATCTAATATACTTTTCCCCTCCCCATGATAAAATTTATTAATGACCAAAAATACCCCCATCTGATGGGGGATGTCACCGAGAGGAAAAGGCGTATATCGATAATAACACCACCGTTACGGCTGACAGATACATACTGGTTGAGAAACTTGATTGAGTGCCCTGTAAAGGAATGGATAAGGCATATGACGGGTAATACCCTCGCTCCTCTAACTCATTTTGCTGAAATGCATGATGCCTATCTTTCACTGCTTTACCCAAATGCTGAAAGAGAGGTAGAGGTCATATACAATAGTAATGGTTATTCAATAAAGGGTAAAATAGATGCGGTGGTTGGTAATTACGTCATTGAGCATAAGAGGATATCAACCCCCATCTCTCCCCTCTTTGCATCGCCCGAGCTTTTAACAGCCTTTGCCACAGGGATGCAAATAATGTTATCATCACTAGAAAAAATAGAGCCAGTGATTGAGAATGGAGAGAATATTTACGACTTGGTTAAGCCAGGCTGTGAGTCAAAATACCCCTTTTCCATTGGCTGTTCCTCATATAATTTATTTGGTGTACAACTATATGCCAAGGAATTCTATAGAAAAACTCACCACATGATAAAGGAAAACCTTTTCCAACTCAATAATGAGGAATTAGCCATACTCGCTGAGGAAATAAAAAAAGCCAGACAAGTAAATGGCTTTTTCTCAATCACAACCTTTGCCACGGCCTCTCTACAGGCTATCTACTACTCAATCCTACTAGAGGAACAAAGAGGTAAAAAGTACGAACCCGTTGTATCACTAACAATAACACCAAAAGTTAGAGTTTACCCTGTAATAAATGTAGAGTATTACGTGAGTTTGCAGGATATTAATAAGTCATACTTCATTAGTGCACTCAACGAGGCAGTTGAAATAGCGAAAAACCCCAAGCAGGCAAAGTTGAGCGACATCACGTACTTTAAGACCCTGCCATGCAATCAATGTGATTACAGGGCAATCTGTAGGTTTAGGAAGAATTTTGAGAAATATGATAAATACATGAAAGAGCATAATGAGGGGATGATTAAGTTTTTCATATCTCGCAATGCATCGATAAAGACTGAGGTACTCTTCATGAACACCCCATAATTGAGACTTATTAACATTCCACGTAAAATTCATCCCCTAGTGTTATAAATAAAAATACTTTAAGAGTAATTTTACTGTGTCCACTGGTAGTAAGAACAACATCACAATTGATACTGTGGACCCAATTGAGGTTTTCCTGGATATCTTTGTGCAGGTGATGGATAGTGTTGATAACAAGGTCTATGAGTTCATTAGAACGTATGTAGAGGAATTATTTGATAGGGAGGATAGGTTCATTGATTACTTCATTGTGGTGACAACAAGTGAGGAAAAGGCCCGTGAGGTAGTTAGGAAGTTTATCAAGTACTCACTTCCTAGGCTTGTTGAAATTATAATGGAATTCAACGATGTTGTTGATGCCAGGATTGCACGGCTTAGGGACATGTTAATTAGGGAGGTCATTGATAATGCACTTTCGCGTGCCTTTTGTGAGGTTATTCACTCATAGATATCTATATGTAACGTGTAATGGTACCCCTTTTGGGGGAAAAGCTTTTAAACCCCCTGGTATACCTCATACACGGTGAGCGGGATGGCAGAGAACCAGACCCAGGCTCAACCCCAAACCCCAACCCAAACCCAGGGGAAAAACCAGGAAAAAACACAGTGGAAACTAATCAAGATGCCGTTGGAGGCCTACACCAGGGTAAAGGAACGTGCCCGCTCACGTGGATTACCAATCTGGCAGTATCTGCTCAATGCTGTGGACTTTTACGAGTCAGCAATGAGAACATATGATGTGAGGGAAGTGACTAAGCTACAGAATAATTCTTATTACGCCATAAAGCTGACCCTGGCTGTTGCCCAGTACATATACAAACATGATGAAGAGAGCTACCAGAACGTGAAAAGGATACTGGCTCAAGTATGGGCTAGGAAACACATTGACGTGTCAGTGCTGGAAAGATTAATCGAGATGTACAGGGAGAGGAGAAAGAAAAGCTATGTGAGAGCCATGTTCCAGGAACTGGTTAGAATCAACATTGAGTTACTTTCCCAAGGACAGGCACACAAAACACAACAGCAGGGTGAGTGATACTATGAGTGAGCAATTACCCAAGGTTATAGAGCTTGATAAAGATGGGCTCTTCTTTGTCTCTAGGGATGGGGACTTCTGGGTATATGTGGATGCGATAGACCGTGAAGTTAAAATCTTCAAAAACATGAAAGAGGCAATAGCCTATGGGTTGCAAACCACCCCTGAAAGCATAAGCATAGAGATAATCGATAAGGGCATTGAGGTCATTGGTGGCAGGGGTTGGGAGATAAGGCAGAGGAATTTCACGGTTAGGGTTTGCAAAGCTGATGGGGAGTGTGAGGAGTACAGGGCATGGGCATGATTTTTTAATTTTTAATTCAAATTATTTTTTATTACTTCTTCTTTGGTTGTACTTGTATCAAAAGCCCATCACGCTCAATCTTTGTCATAACATCAAATTCATTGCCAAGTAGCATTCTCACTGCAACCTCTAGTTTCTGTGGGTTGACGCCGTTGAGTTTAATGTAGATAAGGCCGTAGTGAAAACGGAATATGGATGCAAGAAAGTTTGCAATCATGTTTATGTGCATGTCTTCTATAATCCCTGAAATATCGATAGACATACTACACCACTAGTTACATGCCTGTTTTTATTTTTTTGTTTCATCATTGACGTTTTTTATCCTCACAACAATCACAACATCACTGCCATCGATGATTTTCTCTATCTCATACTCAACGGATGTTAGGTACTTTATGATGTATGCTATGAGACCGTTCACTAAATTTTTTATCGTTGTCTCAGTTCCAATCATTGTCATTACCCTCTTCTCACTACCTCTTTCACTCATAGCAATACTCACCTGTGTCAAACTCTCTCTCTTTATTTTTATTTTTTAAGAAATGAGACTCCCCACTGGGTTGGGGATTGGGTTGGGGATTGGGCATTTCCACTAACCTATCGTGTAGGTTATATGCAATGCATAATTGTTATATAGCTATTTGTAAAACCAGGCCTTAGACAAAGGCATAAAAAATAAAAACCCCAGTGCTAATGACCAGTGACCACTATGGTCCTTCCAAGAACTGGCCAGGATAGGTATGGTAAATGGAGCGCCAAGTATGACCCAGATGTTGTAAAGACCAGGTTCACAGAGGTAAAGGATGTAGCTAGTGCCAGGGCACAGGTTGGATTGATGGCTGTGGCTGATGTCCAAGCTACTGTTTCAAAAGTGTTGAATCAGTACGGCGTGCTTGGTGGCCTGAGGGCTACGTACATTGCATTTGGTGAGAGGGTTTGGAAGATGGCCCAGAGGTTTGATGGTGTTGCTTTACAGACTGCAATCAGTGGTTTGATAGCGTACTTCTCTACGGCGTTTGGTGCCAATGTCAATATACTAAAGGCGATTGTGCAGGCCCTAGGTCTGCCTGTGCCGTCCTATTAAGCTCCTAGCTAAAGCTAACCCCTCTCAAAATTAAAAATTAAAAATCCCTTTTTTCCTTTATTTTTTTGTGAGGTTGGTAATTGTCCATGCTGATGCACCTAGCCTGAATATTGTGACCAATCACATTGCTAAAGTGGCTAAAGCAATGGGGCATGATGTAGAGACCCTGACCGAGTTTGATTACACAAGCATTATGGCCCTAAGGCCCGATGGCATTATCTGGTTCCTCCCTGTCAATCCTCCCTCAGGCCAGCGATATGCAGGCTATTACTCATTAATTAAGATGACAATGAGAAATGTTAGGCAAATATGGTATGGAACCACAGAAGGAACACCATATGGCATTCCTGCCACCTACCCTATCTGGTATGAGATTGACTTTGTGGCCAATAGTATGTATGTGGCTAAAAAACTTAGGGAGGTTGGGTATAGGGTCATTGATGTTATCTACCATGGCTATGACCCCGATGAGAATGCAGAGACCATTGAGTATGCTGAGCACCTCAGGAATGAGATATTGAGGAAATTCCCAAATAAGGTCATTTTCAGTATTGCAGAGGGTGGCCATGTTAGGAAAGGCTGGGAAAAGCTCATTGAGGCTCTCAATCAAATACCTGATGCTGTTAGGGAGAAGTTTGTGATATTGGCAATAGCACCTAGGAGGATTATTGAGAATGTGATACCGAATGCACCCCAGGGTGTAATCCATGTAATGGGGGAATTCGGTCAATTGAGTAGGAAAGAGGTGCTGGCCTTGTTCTACATTTCTGATTATGTTTTAATACCCAGCATGGCTGAGGGCTTTGGCTTACCTGCTCTAGAGGCCAATTCATTAGGTAGGTTGGTGATTTTCACGAATATGGAGCCTCTCAATGAATTTATTGATACAAATGCCAATATTGCATTTCCATATGATGAAATTAGGGAGGTTGTCATAGACAATGTGGAATTTGAATTACATGACTACAACCCTCAATACCTCGCAGATGCTATTATCGAGGCTATCGACCTGGCACGTAGCGGAGAGTATGAAGATAGAGCTAAGAGAGCATATGAGAAAGTAAAAGACATGACAATAATGAATTTATACACCAAGCTTATAAGATATATTGTGTGAGTCATGACAAGCCCTAGTCAAAATGACTGGATGGATTTACACAATGCAAAGGCCAAGTTGTATAGTAAAAATGATATTACTATTTTGCCATTGAGGATAACACCTGACTTTTTCTCATTCAATTTTACCATGGAAGTCTCACTACTCCTTGATTTCCTATTCAACATACAGTTCGATGTATCAATTGACTTGAATGATTTTACCCTAGAGACTTTGCAATTGCTGTTTCCGCAGATTCAATTACCACAGTTTTCACTACCTCCGACAGAGATTTTTACAAAGTGCAAATGGGAACAATCCACATTTGACAATTGCTACTATGACCCTGGATTCGGTATTGAGAATGCTAAGTATTACCTAAAGAGTTCCATAACCAGTATCAGTAAAAACATGACAATACCTGATTTCTTTAACAGCGTTGGTTACAGCGATTGGTTTAGGTACTACGCAAACAGGGCATTAAACATCATAATGCAGTCAATCGAGAATGCAATCATATTGGACCTGGCAATCCTTGATTATTCATCATTCAGCCCCGAGGCTGAGGATGGAGAGACATATGTGCCCTATCAATGGCTAACAACAGATCCGCAGCTAAATCAAACAACGGAGAACGTTGAGTATGCCACCATCGATGATTTATTGTGGGGTACGGTTCTCGACGCCATGCTACTTGATTTGTCAATGTTCACAAGCGATAATAGCTCAGTACTGGGTGACCAGGGTGCACAATTCATGGATGCTGTTATTACGGCTGTAATGACTAATTACAACCCATTCCAAACGGCAGTTAAGGCGTCGCATTTTGACTTGGATGCGATATTGAGCGGCAATACATCGTATTTTAGCGCAAGAACCGAGAAGTGGGGGGAAGCAATGAGTATCATAAAAATGATAAGGAGTGCCGTTAGGAGGATGCTTAAGGACATTGTTGCTAATCCAATCATGTTGAACATGTATGAGGACGCAATGGTTGAGTACTGCATGGCGTTCCAACACAACCACGATAGGGTTAGGCACAAGGCATGGGCTAATATAGACATTGAGTCATTTAACAATGCGTTTATATCAAAATGGGTAAGTATGGGCTTGGATGCACAAATTTTAAATAACCTAATCAGTACCATAGGAGTAGTATGTCGGAAACCACTACCAGGACGGAAGGGAATGAACTCACCCCTGCAATCCCAGTCCTAAAGGAACAAGCACAGGTTCAAGCAGTCATCGATAAGAAAGCAAAGGCATTTAGTGACAAGTTCCTTGAGTTAATGAGCGAGATTTTCAACCTGGCAATGGAGCTGGCATCGATTGATGACCCCAAGCTCAATGAGCATCCAGCCGTTAAGCAGGCTAAGAAGGTTGTAGCCAAGGCAAAAGAATTACGTGATGTGTTAGGGACTAAGTGAGGTTTGGCTAGGCTAATAATTAAAAATCCTATTAAATTATTTTATTTTTAGTATGTCGAGCTTTGGAATACCTAAAAAGGCCCCGTTTCAGCGATTACGTGCTGATGAGTGGAATGCTGTGGTGGATGCATTGGACAAGCTAAACTCTATGATTAATGACCTTCAGAACGACTTAACCTCAGGTAACTTTACGCCATACTTCTATTCCGTAAAAACAGCCAATGGTGCTCAATTTGGGGATGAAATTTATGTAAAGGGTTTGAAGGTACTTCATGACCAGGACCCCATTTACATATCCAAGTTCCTGGATGATGCCGTTAGTCAAATACAGAATTTAATCACTAATTACTTAGCCAACATTCAGAATGCCACTAACAGTCTCTCTCAGATACTGAGCAAAATAAATGCTTACCTGAGTCCAACTGGCATTACATCATTGTCTCTCTCTGTATCAACCAATCCACAGCCACTAGTGTCCAACTCAACACCTATTAAGAGAGCCATAATTTACGTGACCAATGACTCTCAGAGCCCTGTCTACATTGGGGATGCTAATAACCAGTTATTCCCAATACAACCAGGTCAAATGATAACAATAGAGGTTTGCGATGCCTCAAAGATATATTTAAAGAGTGATTCAACGGCCACTGTCAAAGTGCTGTTGGAATTGACGTCTCAATCAACGTGTAGCTAATGTGACACTGTATGAGCACATCTACACCACTACTCAATTGCGAAAGGGAGTCATTCTCTCTTTCTCAATTCTCAGGTGGTGTTGTACTTGAAACATATTGCCCAGGTGACTTAATCAAAACATCACTATGGACTGACAGGTACACATGCATTGCCTACCAAATGTGCTACCTAGGACTACTCATTCAATCACTGGGGGAGAAAAATTCCTCACTGGCTAATGACTTAATGAGCCAATTCAATGCCGTTGTTAATGAATTTACATCCCTGCCAGAGCCTCAATCGGGACAACCAGTCCTTCATGATTATTTCAATGCCTTGGTTGATTACATAAACATGGCATACAACGTCCTAAACACCTTCCTGAGCAATGAGCTGAATACATCATTGGATAGCGTACCTGGCAGTAGCGGGCTAATCATTGCCGTGAACACCCTATCCAAGAAGAAGATTATGGATTTAATGAGGTCTTGGGATTGGAATATGGTGACCCAAGCCCTACAATCGATAGACCAAGTACTAAGCTACATCAAGCAGACAATAATCCTACCTACCATCATGGGCCAAGTAAGCATTGTCTATACACAGACATCCACATCCATGGGTACCCCAAGCATAAAGATTGTTTATACGAAAACAAGCACTTCAATGTCCACATCAGTTAATAGGGTTGATTACAGGCAAATATCCACATCAATGAGGACATCGGCAGGTGTTTCAGCAAAGACCTAGTAAGGCATAAAAAAGGAAAAATCAAAAACACAAAGTTGTGAGTACTTTTGTAAGCCCCCTGAACAAGGGAATAACATGTAGCAAAAACCAATTAATAACAAGACAACCAGCCAAGATCTCAATAGTGACGACCCAAGCCACAACCTCAATGTCTTTCAAACAGATACAAACACCAATTATCAATGCATCAACATCAATAAAGACAACAGCAGGTATTAAATCATAGCAAAGATAAAAAATAAAACACGCTGTGTTAATTAACCATGTATGTCTGTTTCTTTAGAGGAAATACCCAGGAATTACATTAGGTTTGGTGCTAAAAAACTGGGCATTGAGGACAGGTTGGACAGGTTCATTACATACATAAAACATAGAGGGACAAAATGCGCGGAGGGTGATGTAATATCTCACTATGTTGATTCAATTTTTATCCCAATCCTAAGCAATAGTGACCACTTGGCAGTGGCAGTCAGCAATAGGGATGTACCTGGCTATTGGCGTAACAGATTCACAAAAGCCCTTGGCACTAGGGATAGGAGTTTCATTAGGTGGTTCTTACAGAATTATGTGTATCACTACACAGATGTTGATGATTTAGTCTCTCAGAACTACATGGTACTCCCATGGTTCTTTGGTTTCACTTTCAATGTTTGCCCCATTACTGGTGGTGCATGTGCAAATAATGCTTGTTGTCCATGTGCATCCCTAGCCATATTACCTCAGACAGGTCTGTGTTGTACAAGTTGTTACATATATCATAACAGTAAGTACTTCAACTTGGTTGATGCTGTGCCATGGGTCAATAAGTATAGCACGAATAAATTTGGACTTAGTGCCACACCACCACAAAGCCAAGGTACGTTTACAGTAACTGGAAATGTAACGACACCTCTTTGTTTCCCCAACAATGGAGTAACTCTAGATTTGGACCTTATTGAATTTCCATATTCAGCATGTAGCGTAACATGCTCTACTACCTGCCCAAGTGGCACGGCATGTATCACAACAAATGTGCCCTACTGCCCAAGCTCTACCTACAATGAGGGGCATATTCCAGTGCTTTATTACAAAATCGGTCTTGTTGCGTTGCCTAATTCATCCTACAGTGTTTGGTGGTCCGTCTCTGTTTCATAGTAAAAAATAAATTTTGTCCTTCTTAAAAACCGCTTGATGGGTAAGTACAAGGTTCTTTTCCAGGGTACCAGGACTGTGGTTGTTCAGTTAAAGCCAGGGTTGACTGCACAAGACCTTGTTAATCAGGGCGTGTTCATCCAAGGGGTTGATGGGCTTTACACGAAGGATGGAAAGAGGGTTATAATTAGTAAGGGCCCTTTCGTACGAATGATGAAGCCCAGGCTTGTGAGTGATAGAGGTCTATGTGGTGGCTCTGTCTTTGAAATTGTTGATAACACCGTGAAGACTGCCGCTCACGTGCTTGAATGTGTGGATAGGCTATTGGTTGATAATAGGAAATATGTGATTACAAACAAGAAGCTTTGGGCGCCCAAGGCTTATCCCTCGTGGCTCTGGGCCATTTTCAAGGCGTTCGATGTGAAGCCCATTTCTTCGTATGACTACGGAGAGGCTGAGATTGTAAATTACAGTGGTACTCCCTACAACGCAACGACGCCGCCCTACAAAGCCATTTATGTTGCAGGTAATTGCCACGATGTACGTGACGTGGATTGCCTAGGCATAGCCTTGGCAACGCCGGATATGCCGTTCGCAACCTTATTCGAACTTGTCGATAGACAATTGATCCTGGATTGTACATATTGGAACTACACTGCGCTCGCTTGGGGCGTTGACATTGGAGAATCCTTCGTGGACTATGGTGGTGGTAAGTACGCGCTCCTTAAACCAGCCCTGCTTTTGAGGTTCCTGGATAAAAGCGGAATACCAGGATGCAGCGGAAGCATGGTTTATCCAGTCTAACTTCCTCAGTAAAAAATAAAAATAATATTCATTGTTAAAATAATGACTAATATGGTCTCTCTATCATGGAGACAAATACTGACTTTAGTACTGGGACTATCAGTACTAACACCTAGCGTGCATGCTGAGAGCAGTGGTGGCTACGTCATATACATGGACCCATTCTCAATGGGAATCCTAGTGTTTGTCATAGGCTTTCTGGTAGTGCTGTTCACATACCTGCTGGATAGGTTCCAGAACAACCACACAATGAACCAGGTCCTCACTACGTACCAAGCAACAACCCAGGTGCAGAACAACATCATGCAAAGCCTAGCGCAGGCTGTAACTACGCATTTGTTTGTACAAACAGGGTTGATGGCCGAAGAAACAAGGCACAGAATGGACATGGACAATAAATGGTACAACTTGATGGCCCAGCAGCAAGCATTCATGCAGTACATCGAAAACAGGCATGAAAATACCTATGAAAAACAAGTCACTGCCAACATTGACTTCATGAATAGGATATTTGACTTAGTAGCCATGCAGACTGCCTTCAAGGACATTGAGGAACTCAATCGAGATAAGATTAGAGCCTCAGTTGTCCGTTCCGCAATGCCCTACGAAATAGAGATTGTAACTACTGAAAAGTCATCGGGGTCCAACACATCTGGCACAACCACAACAACTACAACCACAACGACTAAGTAACAATCCATTCTTCCTCGAATTCACATAAAAATTAAATTTCCTTTTTCCTTTTTTATAATGCAATGGTGACTAACATCTCAGTCATCATTAGGGAAGTGCACAAAGCCCCCACACCTGGGAATGAGCATTGGATAGCTAGCGTGCAGTTAATTGATGGGGAGGATGGTTGGGTAAGCCCTGCCTTTCCCATACCTTTTCATGATAAGAAAGAGCTTGAACAAAAAATAGCCCAGGAAATAATCCTCTACCTAACCACAAAGGCTAACCTTGGGAAACACGTGGCTAGGGGTAGGTGGTTATGACTGTAGCCCCATTTGACTTAAATGAAATTAGAGTTTTGATTCAAGACAATTTAAGCAATGGCGTTATAGAAAAGACGCTTGAGACACTTAGCGAGACTGACTTGGAAAAAGCAATAGTTGAGTTCGGCGGCTTAACGGACCCAATCGGACAATTGGAGTCATGGCTCTCTCAGCAACTGCAAAGTTTTGGAAACTGGCTGGTGCAATCATTTGAGTCGGTCATAAGCCCTATTGCGAATGCCGTGAATAGCTTGGCGTCTCAGGTGTATAGTGGATTGTCCTCATTGTCCAATACCATTTCCAGTGCTTTTTCCACCCTGGGTAATCAATTACTCTCCCTCTTTTCCAACCTGGAGAATGCATTGAGTAGCATAGCTAGTGGGTTGTCCTCACTTGGCAATGCATTGCAGTCAGCCCTTTCATCCATCATTACAAACATACAATATGGCTTTGACAGTATAGCAAATGTACTCCGCAACATTACCCTACCGAATATCCAGAACTTTGTAAACCAGGTGCTCAATGCAATAGGGGGGATTGCAAAACAAGTTGAGGACTACTTCTCGGACATTGTGAATGGGGTAATATCCCTGGGTAACAAAATAAGGGATGCACTGAGTGGTTTATGGAATGAGATAGGTAGTATATTCTCAAAAGCCAAGCAGGACATTTTGGGGTTCTTCAGCGAGTTGGGGAGACAGTTCAATGCATTTATAAAGGCAGTTGGTGACTTTGGTTCATTCCTACAGTCCTCACTGGCTGGGCTTATCAAACCAATACTTGATTTCTTTGCAAACCTTGGAAAAGGATTGTATGACTTACTTGAGAAAATGAAAAAAGGGTTTGAGGAATTACTCTCAGCCATAGGTAATATACCACAGTTCTTCAGTAAGCTAGGGAGTGCCCTAGATGATTTCATAAATAACATCAAAAGGGGGTTTGAGGGATTTATCGATTTCATAAAGAATATACCAAGCATTATCGGTGAGATTCCACAAAAGGTGTTTGAGGCCGTTAAGGAGGCATTCCTCAAATTCCTTGAATCAACTGGCCTTGGTAATGTTATTTCCGCAATTGTGCCTGCCTTTACCAACATTCTTAATTTCCTTAATAATTTAATTAATAGTAAGGCCATTGGGAACTTCCTGAAGTACCTAGAGCTGGTAATGACTGACATGGAGAGTGGCTTTAGACTCTTTATGGGCTTTGCACAGGCAATATTCAATGATGTTGTGGGGTTTGTGAGGGGATTGGCCCAGGGCATGATAAATATTGGTAATGACCTGGTCAATGCATTTAAGGGGTTTGCCAGTCAGGTTCCTAACTCTCTAAAGGAGATACTGACCACCACTATCCAGGATTCATTTGTACCTGCAATGATAACTGTCATGCCTATGCTCGGTGCGTATGAATTGGTTAGGTTAAAGCCTGTAATTATTTTCAAGTCTGGTATTGACCCGCAAAAGGTCATTGGACCATCAGTGGGAGAAATGTTCCTAGGTGTTGGTTTGGCATCAGCTGTTACGTTTGGCTCCATTTATGGCTTGGGTTCAATTGTTAAGCACATTGCAAAGGCTGTTGGTGACTTGGCAATTAACCTACGGCCGTTAGGCCTGGGTATTACATATAGGGTAAAGTTGAGTGAGTTGATTGAGCCGATTGGCGATGTTATTGAGAAAATGGGTGAGGAATTAGGTAGGGGGTTGGCTCTTTCAGGCACTTTGGCATTCCTGGAGCCTCTAAAGTACGTGTGGCAGTATGTGTGGTGGTTGTTTTTCTATAGCCTGGGGATGGGTGACATACCCTTTGAATTACCAAGTTATCATGAGTTAATCCATGTTGCGAGGAGGTTTGGCATTACTGATAATGTTAATAATATTGCTAATACAATGATTTATAGGGGGTTCCCATATTGGTTTATATCTCGGACAATTGCCATACCCAACACATTAACATCAATTGACGTGGCTACAAAGGCCCTGGAGGAGTTTGAGGAAGAAATAAGGAATAATTATGTATCAATTGTTGATAAGTTTGGCAATACCAGGTACATACCTGTATCGCCCGTCTTTGAATTACCTACCATACATGACTTGGTCCACTTCATGCTTAGGGACTTATTCCTACCAGCCCGTGCACCGCCTGAGGTACAGCCTGTGTTGGCCTATAAGTCATTCATAAAGGCAATGTGGATTCATGGTGTTCCGCCAGACGTGGCGTACATGTACTACCTTATTTCGTACGAATTGCCTAGTACTAGTGATGTCTGGGAATTCACGATGAGGGCTATAGCTGGGTTTGCATGGTATGTGCCACCACCAGAGGTCCAAGCCTTTGCAAATGCTGAGGCTGAAATCATAAATGCATTTAAGCCTGAAGTGCCTGCCAAGCTCAATTTTAAGTATGACCTGTTATTATCAGCCCTGGCAGAGTACCAGAAGTGGCATGGTAGGGCTCATTTTGCATGGTTAGCGGATGCACGTACTGGCCAGTCATACACTTCCGATGCATGGCTTATCATAGACCAATCAGCCCACTTGATGGACCGTACAGATATGGAGCATTTATTGAGACATGGAATTTGGGATTATTTCCAGCGAAAGTACTCAATAACCAATGAAACCACAATGTATGATGTTCTGACTAAGATTGTTGAGCCTAAGCCCTCATCCCCCATACAGATTTACACCGATTACATTACCAACGCATTCATGGCTAGGGGATTCCATCCATATATCATTCCATTGATTATCGCGAGAGATGTGCTTGATGTTACAACACCTGCAAAAACATTGCTTAGGACTGGCTTGATTGAGATGGTTAGGAGCAATATAGAGACCATACAAACGGCACTAGGCCTGATGAATTACTTCTTTGATGTTTCTGTGCACGTGGCCTACTTTGACATGAATACAAGAAGATGGGTTACGGGATGGATTAATGTGCCTGTCCGATACCTAGAGCCTGAGGCTAAATTGTTAATGATAAGGTCATTGATGGATAAGGTAAATAGGGCCGTTAGGAGCATGTATAATGCAGTGTTGCGTGGTGTTAGGGATAATCTTATCAATGTTAAAGAGTCTGTAGGTATTATGGAGAGTTATGTTATGGGTGTGCTCGATAGGTACTTTGCACAACTATACAGGGAAATTACTGGCAGGGAAATGCATCTTGAGTGGGATGAGATGTTCAATGAGGCTATTATAAATTACTTCAGCATTGAGCAAACAATCGCTACATATAGGAGGATTAGGAACTACGCTAGGTATGCACTGTTTAGGATTCTGCAATTAATATCAGGTGGTGCCATTCCAAAGGACAAAATTGAGAGCTATGTGAATGGATTGACTGAGTTGATGAGGGAGACACAGCAGGCAAAGAGTGTGTTCATGTACATTGCAGAGCTTGAATACAGCAGGTCATTGCTTAGGAATTATGAGACATTGGCCAGGGTTTGGCTCACTAGGCATGCTTTGACGCCTGACCAGGTTGAGCAAATAATGATAAGCCAGGGCATGGACCCAACCTATGTAAAGACATTGGTTAGTGCCTATGCCGTGCCTTACTACCCAACCATTGCTCAATTGGCATTTTTGAGCGAATACAACCCAGCATTCCTTGATAAGATTGGCCAAGTTACGCAGTTGATGAGAATACCGAATGACTGGGCTGACCTGTGGAAGGCATATGTACATATAAGGGCTTATTTCAGGTGGATAATTAGGGCATTAAATGCATTCATACCTGTTGTCTCTACAATACCATTAAGTGTCAATGTGCAAATGCCACAGACCAGGGGCACTAGTACTACATCCCTAAGCGATGTGGCTAAATCCGTGTTCGAGAGACTTGAGAAATTTGGCTTTGATGACACTAAGTTAGGCCTGGTTAAGGAAATTATTGACTATAGGCGTTTGCTTAATGAATACAGGCACTCGATACCAACCACCTGGCAGTCCATCAACTTCTCAATCTATGTGCCTGACCCTGACCAATTCATTGATAGCTTAAGCCCGTATTGGGTTGTGAACCAGCTCGGTCTCAACTTGATAAAGACCCTGGCCAGGTTTAGGAGATATAATAGGTGGCTACATCAAACGGTTTATTGGGCCGTTAGGGCATATGCAAAGGGGTACATGTCAGGCCAAGCCCTGCTACAATTCCTACAATCATTACAGCAATACGGACTGTCCAAATATGACATAGAAATGATAAGGAACCTGGCCTTTGCAATGTCCTGCTACTACGGTGGATGCCAGTATCCATGGTGATTTAAAATAAAAAATAAAAGGACCCCTTCTTTAATCATCACGTGGAAGAGTTATGAATTGGCGTGATGTTCTATCACCCTGCAAAGTAGTGCCTCTGGGATTGATAACATACATTTTCCATGTTCCTGGAAATGCAAACCCAAGGGAGAAAATAATCAAAGCACTGGAAAAGAGGGGTATGAGGTGGTTCTCATTTTTCTCTGAAAACCGTATTATAACATGCAACATAATGTTTGACATTGTGAAAAAACGCAATGAATACTTGGTCTTCTTCCTGATGGACCCCAATGAGAAAAAAGCCATGGATGCAATAAGGTTTGCAGTAGATTTACTTAGGGATGCAGGGCTGGTTGATGATAAAATTGAGGAAAGAGTAATGAGGGACATGGAGATGGAGTGGGAAAAATGGAGTAAGGCATGGCTTTCAATCGAGGCAGAACTCAACAAATAATTACCCCCTCAGTACTATTCCCAGTTAAAAATAAATAATTGGTCTTTTCTCTCTTAATCAACATGGGTAAGTCAGGACTACCTAAGGATGGAAAATCCAGGTTTGAGAAGTGGTTGGTTAAGTATGACCCTGAGGTTGTAGCGGAAAGGTTTAGGGAGGTTGGTAATAAGTGATTGAGGGGGGTTGAAAAAAGAATTGTGTTTTAAAGGGATTGGTTCTGGTTTTTGGCTTAGTTCATCATGAAGCCTAGGTTTTTGTGGTCTATGCCCATTTCCTTCAGTAGCTTTTGAATGTCAATTATCAGTGAACTGAGGACTGCCTTTGTGCCTATTGGGATTATTGTTACGTCTATGTGGGGTTCCCCATTTCTGATGTATTTTTCCAGGTAAAAGATGGCTAGGCCATAGCCAAACAGCACCATCACCTGTTCCCATGTTTTATCGACGATGTAGGGT
>Ga0315272_10000436_pt1 | contig 20811 bp, 18 predicted proteins | sample C3_middle_MG_FD_203918 | JGI IMG/M metagenome (GOLD analysis project Ga0315272, IMG submission 203918) | Sediment microbial communities from Yellowstone Lake, YNP, Wyoming, USA - C3_middle | ecosystem: Environmental > Aquatic > Freshwater > Lake > Sediment | place: USA: Wyoming | collected...
TCAGGTTGTCCGGTGAAACATCGCTGATAAAATCCATAATTCCACCATTCATTAAAAAATGCGCCTGCGAGGTATACCCCAGCAGGTTTGCGCCATGGTCTATGGCGCTTTCGGCGATGGCGGTAAAGTCCACATGGGCGGTGATGTCCTGCAGCCCAGGCAGAAAGAAGGGGTCGTCGTGGGCACGGTGGCGGTAGTGGCACATGAGGGTGCCGCTGCCGCGCTGGGGATGGTAGTACTCGCGTGCGCCGAAGCCGTAATCGATAAACAGCAGGGCGCCGCTGCCCAGACGCTCGCACAGGCTGCCGAGCAGGCCGCGGGCGGTGAGCGAAATTTCACTCAGATATTCGTCCGGCACGCTGATCTGCTGCGCCAGTTCCAGCAAGGCCGGTGTGGCGGCGAGCCTGTCTTGCCAGATAAAAGTGTTTCCCTTGCCCGTAACGCCCCGTTCAAATACACGGGAGCCTGACCAGCGCACCAGATGCACAGGCAGGGCATCCAGCACTTCATTGCCTATCACCGCGCCTGCTATTGCCGTGGGTAGTGCATCCAGCCATTGCAAGCGTCCGGCGAGGTGAGGCAGGTGTTGGTGCAACAGCGCTTGCTGGCGTTGACGCAGGTCGGCGCTTACTTCGAGTATTGAGTAAGTGACGGGCAACTGTTGCATGCGCTCCAACTCCGTCAGCACATCCAGCGCCAGCTTGCCGCTGCCGGCGCCCAGCTCGAGTATATGCGGCGCGCTTAATGCCATGATCTCAGCCAATTGCCGCGCCAGCGTGCGGCCAAACAGCGCCGATAATTCCGGCGCGGTAATGAAGTCACCCGCCGTGCCAAATTTGCTTGCTCCCGCGCTGTAGTAGCCCAGGCCCGGTGCATAAAGTGCCAGTTCCATAAAACGTGAAAACGGTATCCAGCCACCCTGCAGCGCGATGTCATGTTGAATAAGTTCGCACAGTTGTTCGCTGTGTTTTTGCGCTTCCGCGCCGGGCAAGGGGAGTGAGGACATGATGGAGATGTGTTAAATTACGAGTTGAGAAGTTTAATCCTAAATAGGTAAATTGTGGTGTGCCCCGGTTAGAAGTACGGGCCTGGCTGGACGTAGGGTGCGTTCCACGCACCATGGTGCGCATGGCGCACCCTACCTGTATGTTCAAGGTATAGAGAATAAATTTTAACGGGGGGGGGATTTAATGCAAGGCAAAGTAATTCTGGTAACTGGCGGTGCAAAGCGCGTGGGTGCGGCCATCTGCCGCCGGCTGCATGGCGCGGGTGCGAACATTGCTGTGCACTATCGTTCGTCCGCGCAGGATGCGCTGGCATTGCAGGCAGAGCTTAATGCGCTGCGCGCCAATTCCGTCATATGCGCACAGGCAGACCTGCTCAATTTGCAAGATTTGCCCAAACTGGTACATGGCACGATCAGCCACTTTGGACGTCTGGACGGACTGGTCAATAACGCCTCCAGTTTTTTCCCCACCACCCTGGAAGAGGCGGATGAGACACATTGGAACGACTTGCTGGGCACCAATCTGAAGGCGCCGCTGTTTCTGGCACAAGCCGCAGCCAGTGAGTTGCGCCGGCGCAATGGTGCGATCGTCAATATCGTGGACATTCATGCCGAACGGCCGCTGCAGGGGCATCTCTTGTACAGCGTGGCCAAGGCCGGCCTGGTGGCGCTGACCAAGGCACTGGCGCAGGAACTGGCACCCCATGTGCGGGTGAATGCGGTGGCTCCGGGAGTTATCGTGTGGCCGGAGCAGGGGGATTGGGAGAATGAAGAACGACGCAAGCAGATCGTCGCGCACACCCTGCTTAAGCGTGAAGGCGAGCCGGATGATATCGCTAAAACCGTGCAATTCCTGATCGGCAATGCGCCCTATATTACCGGGCAGGTTATAGCTGTAGATGGCGGGCGCAGTATTAATCTCTAGGGTTAGCAAAACCCCTGTTGATCTGTTCGAAAATATTTCGATCTCAACGAAATGCAAATCCCCCCTAACCCCCCTTTTTCAAAGTGGGGGACTCCGACTAGATTCATTGATGCGGCTCCCCACTTTGAAAAAGGGGGGTTAGGGGGGATTTAGCATTTCAGCATCCATTCAAGAGCAGTAAGCTTTTTAGCCTCGCATGATGGGTGATGGTAAAATGGCAATTGTCCCCTTGTCATTCCCCGCGTGTGCCACACATTCCCGCGTTACCAGCCTGATTTATAAAATATGAATACAATCGCTCAACCCATCCATTTCGAACCGCGCTCCACCAACTTCAACCGCCTGCGCGGCAAGCTGGAGCAGCATGTAGGCAAGGCCATCGGCGATTACAATATGATCGAAGAGGGCGATGTCATCATGGTGTGCATGTCGGGAGGCAAGGATTCCTACACCCTGCTGGAGATTTTGCGCGCCTTGCAGAAACGGGCGCCGATCAATTTCCGCCTGATCGCGATGAACCTTGACCAGAAGCAGCCGGGGTTTCCCGACCACATTCTGCCCGACTATTTCAAGGCTATAGGGGTGGAATATCACATTGAAACCCAGGACACTTATTCCATCGTCAAGGAAAAAATCCCCGAGGGCAAAACCACCTGCTCGCTGTGTTCGCGCCTGCGTCGCGGTATTATTTACAGGGTGGCGGGCGAGTTGGGGGCGAACAAAATCGCGCTGGGCCATCATCGTGATGACATGATAGAGACGCTATTTTTGAACATGTTCTTCGGCGGCAAACTCAAGGCGATGCCGCCCAAGCTGGTGACGGACAAGGGCGATCACGTGGTGATACGTCCGCTGGCATACTGTGCAGAAAAAGAAATCGCCAGTTTTGCGCGTGCGCTGGAGTTTCCCATTATCCCGTGCAATCTGTGCGGCTCACAGGAGAACCTGCAGCGGCAGAATATCAAGGAAATGCTGACCGCCTGGGAGCTGGAGTATCCGGGGCGCAGGCAAACCATCTTTACCGCGATGCAGAACGTGAAACCCTCGCATCTGATGGACAGCAGCCTTTTCGACTTCAAAGGCATCAAAGCGGGTGATGTGGTGGACGAGGGCGATGTGGCGTTTGATGAGTAGCCTATATTTTGCCTTGGACAGCTAAATAATTTTCGTATTGTTCTTTCTGGTTGAAAAATTTGAAGTGTACTCCCCCACCCTAACCCTCCCCCGGTGGGAGAGGGAATAAAAAAATTACTCGAGTTTCAACTTCATTAGGGCTACAGGGGATACAGCGTACAAAGATTAGCAAAAATGCACCATCTGTATCTGTCCCCCTCTCCCACCGGGGGAGGGTTAGGGTGGGGGAGCGCTCTAGGCGGTGACTGCAATCTTGAAAATCAGCTTGCGAATTTTTCCCGTGCTGACCAATGGAGCATGGGCATCCTGCGGGAAAAAAATACAGAAGGAATTTGCCGGCGTACTAATCCATGCATCAGCCGCATCGTTGAAGAATCGTATGTCACGTTCCACGCTGTAGTCACTTACAGGCTGATGACAATCCGCCAGCGGCTTCCAGCCCATTTCATCAACGCCCTCAAGCACCAGCTGTATGTCGATGTATTTGCGATGGCACTCAAGTTTGGCCTCGTCACGGCCGCGTCCCTGAGCCTCTTCTACAATCACAAATAATTGCTTGTCGATGATGGGATGAATACCCGCAGCAAGTGAGCCGAGGTCACTCTTGCGTATGAATTCAATCGCCTTGGGAAACAGGGGATGCAGTGATGCATAGCGGTCGATGTTACTGAGTGTGTCGAGTATCATTTGCAGTGATGGTGCGGGTTTAAATAAAGCGGGCGATCATGCCCTTTTCCACATTACCGGATAGCGGAATCTGTACCCGATGACCGCTGCCCGGTGCAACGCTAAGCGCCTCTCCATTCAGGTTGCGCATCTCGCTTAACTCCACAATCTGGTTGCCTGAGGGGTGGATGATTTCGAGCTTGTCGCCAATCTGGAATTTATTTTTTACTTCGATTTGCGCGATGCCATCGGCGCAACTGACAATATCGCCCACGTATTGCTGGCGTGTGCTGACCGAGTGGCCGCGCATGTAATTCTGGTGCTCATGGCTGTGATGGCGTTCGTAGAAACCGTCGGTATAGCCACGGTTGGCCAGGGCATCCAGCGCGCCCAGCAGGCTGTAGTTGAAGGGGCGTCCGGCCACCGCATCATCAATCGCCTGGCGATACACCTGCGCGGTGCGCGCGACGTAGTAGATGGACTTGGTGCGGCCTTCCACCTTGAGTGAGTCTATGCCGATCCTGGCCAGGCGCTCGACATGCTCGACCGCGCGCAGGTCTTTGGAGTTCATGATGTAGGTGCCGTGCTCGTCTTCCAGCACCGGCATCAGTTCGTCCGGATGGTCGGCGCGGGAAATGAGGTAGGGCTGATCCGCCAGCGGATGGCGCGGGATGGAGCCGCAACCGGATAGCGAACTTTCACTCAGAGCTTTGTCGAAATCGAAATCCAGTATTTCGGCTTGGCTGTTTTCCGTCAACCCTCTCCCTGGCCCTCTCCCGCAGGCGGGAGAGGGGACAATTGCCCTCTCCCCATTGGGGGAAGAGATGGAGAGAGGGCTTGCCTTCTGTATGTCACCGCTGCCGTCTTCCTGCGCATTCTCCACCTTGTAATCCCAGCGGCAGGAGTTGGTGCAGGTACCCTGGTTGGCATCGCGGTGGTTGAAATAGCCTGAGAGCAGGCAACGCCCGGAATAAGCCATGCACAAGGCGCCGTGCACAAAAACTTCCAGCTCGATATCGGGACACTGCTGGCGAATTTCCTCGATCTCATCCAGTGATAATTCGCGCGACAGAATAATGCGTGACAGGCCGAGCTTCTGCCAGAATTTTACCGAGGCGAAATTGACGGTGTTGGCCTGCACCGAGAGATGAATCACGGCTTGCGGAAAACGTTCGCGCACCATCATGATCAGGCCGGGGTCGGCCATGATCAGCGCATCCGGCTGCATTGCAATGACCGGTTCCATATCTTTCAGGTAGGTTTTGACCTTGGCGTTATGCGGCATCAGATTACTGGCGACAAAGAATTTCTTGCCCTGCTGATGTGCTTCACTAATGCCAATTCCGAGCTCTTCCAGCTGGAACTCATTGTTGCGCGCACGCAAGCTGTAGCGCGGTTGTCCTGCATAAACGGCGTCAGCGCCGAAAGCGAAGGCAGTACGCATTTTGTCCAGTGTGCCGGCAGGGAGGAGTAGTTCGGGAGATTTCATCGGGCAGTCCCCCTCTCCCTAACCCTCTCCCGCGAGGGGAGAGGGGACAGATTACTTAACGCGCGGCAGAATTTTCCCTCTCCCACGAGTGGGAGAGGGTGGCCGAAGGCCGGGAGAGGGAGCGAATGTGCAATATTCATTTTAAATTCCCAGTCTCTTGCAGATGGCGAGCGTAGCTGACGACTGGTTAAGGGTGTAAAAGTGCAGCCCGGGTGCACCACCGGCGAGCAGGCGCTCGCTCAGCTGTGTCACCACATCGAGGCCAAAGGCCTGTACGGATGCGGTGTCATCACTATAGCTCTCCAGCGTCTTGCGCACCCAGCGCGGAATCTCTGCACCGCAGGCGTCGGAGAAACGCGCGAGTTGCGAGAATTTTCCGATAGGCATGATGCCGGGAACGATGGGTATGGTGATGCCCAGTTTTTGGCACTGCTCCACAAAATAAAAATAGCTGTCGGCATTGTAGAAGTATTGGGTAATCGCGGAATTCGCACCGGCATTGATCTTGCGCTGGAAGTTAAGCAGGTCGTCGCGCGGCGATTTGGCCTGGGGGTGAAACTCGGGATAGGCCGCCACTTCGATGTGAAAGTGCTCACCCGTTTCCGCGCGGATAAACGACACCAGTTCATTCGCATACTGGAATTCGCCGGTGGTGGCCATGCCCGAGGGTAAGTCACCTCTAAGCGCAACAATCCGTTTGATACCGGATTTTTTGTAGGTTTGCAGGATGGCGCTGATGTTCTCGCGGGTGGAACCCACGCAGGACAGATGCGGCGCGGCGGGGCTGCCATCGGCCTGTATCTGCTGCACGGTTTCCAGTGTGCGATCACGGGTGGAGCCACCAGCGCCAAAGGTGACGGAGAAAAATTCCGGCTTGAGCGGAACCAACTGTTTGCGTGTGGCGTTGAGTTTTTCAATTCCTTCCGCAGTCTGCGGCGGGAAGAATTCAAAACTGATGGATAGTTTTTTTGACATGGTGTAGTTACATCTCCATTAAGGTGGAACTCGCGTAGCGACTCGTTTGTCCCCTCTCCTTTTGGGGGAGGGTTAGGGAGGGGGGAACGGGCGTGGAGAAGTTCATAATTTGGGTTGGCATTATCTGCATGCCCGTTATGGGTGCCGGTGATGATCAGGCTTTGTTTTTCGATCAAAGAAGATCATGGCGAGCACGGAAGAAAAAATACTGTAAAGCAACGCGCCCAATACTCCGACCCAGAAGCCGCTGACTTCAAAACCCTTCAGTACCGACCCGGCAAACCAGAACAACAGGCCATTGATGACGAGTATGAACAGGCCCAGCGTGACCACCGTAACCGGCAGGGTGAGCAGTATCAGCAGGGGACGCAACAGGGTATTGATCAGGCCCAGTATCAGCGCGGCAACCAGCGCGGCGGTAAATCCATCTACATGGATGCCGGGCAGCACATAGGCCACTGTAAGTAGTGCCAGGGCGTTGAGGAGCCAGATTAACAGAAGTTTCATATACAGTATCCGAATAGTGTGAGTAACAAGGCAAGAGGGGCGGAATTAATCCGCCCCTGTTGCTGCTACACGTACAACCGCCTAAATTTTAGTAACGGTAATGGTCAGCCTTGTAGGGGCCTTCCTTGGGCACGTTGATGTACGCAGCCTGCACGTCGGTAAGCGTACTGAGCTGTGCATTCAGTTTCTTCAATTGCAGCACCGCCACTTTTTCATCGAGGTGCTTGGGCAATGTGTACACGCCCACTGGATATTTGTTTGAGCCTTTCTTGTGCTCAGACCACAGCTCGATTTGCGCAATAGTCTGGTTGGCGAAGGAAGAGCTCATCACGTAGGAAGGATGACCTGTACCGCAACCCAGGTTGACCAGACGACCTTCGGCCAGCAGGATAATACGTTTGCCATCTGGGAAGATGATGTGATCAACCTGCGGCTTGATGTTGTCCCAGGTGTACTGCTTCAATGAAGCAACATCGATTTCATTGTCGAAGTGGCCGATGTTGCAGACAATCGCCTGGTTCTTCATTCTCTTCATATGTTCATGGGTGATCACATGGAAATTGCCGGTACAGGTCACGAAGATGTCGCCGTGTTCTGCAGCGTAATCCATGGTCACCACGCGATAGCCTTCCATCGCGGCTTGCAGCGCGCAGATAGGATCGATTTCAGTAACCCAAACCTGTGCCGACAGTGCGCGCATGGCCTGTGCAGAGCCTTTACCCACATCTCCGTATCCAGCGATAATTGCAACCTTGCCTGCAATCATCACGTCAGTAGCACGCTTCACCGCGTCAACCAGAGATTCACGGCAGCCGTACAGGTTGTCGAACTTGGACTTGGTCACAGAGTCGTTTACGTTGATGCCGGGGAACTTGAGTTCGCCGCGCTGGTGCATCTGGTACAGGCGGTGCACGCCGGTGGTTGTTTCTTCGGTCACGCCCTTCACTGCAGCCAGGCGTGCTGAATACCAGCCGGGGTGGCTGGCGATGCGCGCTTTGATCGCTGCGTAGAGGAAGGTTTCTTCTTCTGAACCTGGCTTGCCGACAATAGAAATGTCTTTTTCAGCACGTGCGCCTAAATGCAGTAGCAGCGTTGCATCGCCGCCGTCATCAAGAATCATGTTGGCGTGCTGGTCGTTTGCCCATTCAAAAATGCGGTGGGTGTAGTCCCAGTATTCTTCGAGGTTTTCGCCCTTGTAGGCGAACACGGGAATGTTGCCGGCGGCGATGGCAGCGGCAGCGTGATCCTGTGTGGAGTAGATGTTGCACGATGCCCAGCGTACTTCGGCGCCCAGTGCGACCAGTGTTTCGATCAGCACAGCGGTCTGAATTGTCATATGCAGCGAACCTGCAATGCGCGCGCCTTTCAATGGCTTGCCAGCAGCGTATTCTTCACGGATAGCCATCAGGCCGGGCATTTCAGTCTCGGCAATGGCGATTTCCTTGCGGCCGAAAGCAGCCTGATTGATGTCGGCGATTTTGTAATCGGTAAATTTACTCATGAGTTACTCCATTCATAGATTATGAATGGGCGCGGTTGCTACGATGATGCCGCCTTCCCGAGCCTGACAAGTCAACCTGAGTTAACCGCTGCAGCGCCCCTCGGGAGGAGGAATTTTTTTACTTTAAACCAGCTTCGGCGCGCAGAGCTGCGGCTTTGTCCGTTACTTCCCAGGTGAAACCTGGCTCTTCGCGGCCAAAGTGGCCGTATGCAGCGGTCTTCTGATAAACAGGACGCAACAGGTCGAGCATTTGTACGATGCCTTTTGGGCGCAGGTCAAAGTGCTTCTTCACCAGCTCGGCAATTTTTTCATCAGATATTTTGCCGGTACCGTAGGTGGTGACCCACACGCTGGTTGGTTGAGCCACGCCAATCGCATATGAAATCTGGATCAGGCATTTGGTGGCCAAGCCCGCTGCAACAATGTTTTTGGCAACGTAACGACCGGCGTACGCAGCAGAACGGTCTACCTTGGATGGATCCTTGCCGGAGAATGCGCCACCACCGTGGGGGGCTGCGCCACCGTAGGTGTCAACAATGATTTTACGGCCAGTCAGTCCACAATCGCCCTGTGGGCCGCCGATAACGAACCGGCCAGTCGGATTCACCAGAAATTTGATATTGCCCTTGATCAGTTCTTTAGGCAGCACCGGCATGATGATGTCCTCGATCGCTGCTTCGCGGATAGCTTCCAGTGTCATTTCCGGCGCATGCTGAGTGGACAATACCACTGTGTCGATAGAGTGCGGCTTGCCATCCACATACTTGATGGTGACCTGCGATTTTGCATCCGGTCGCAGCCAGTTGAGGCGTCCATCGCGGCGCAATTGCGACTGGCGTTCGACCACGCGGTGCGCCAGATAAATCGGCAGCGGCATCAGGGTATCGGTCTCGTTACAGGCATAACCGAACATCAGCCCCTGGTCGCCCGCGCCCTGATTCATGAAATCATCTGAGGCACGGTCTACACCCTGGGCAATGTCAGGGCTCTGTTTATCGTAAGCAACCAGCACGGCGCAGCCTTTGTAGTCAATACCGTATTCGGTATTGTCGTAACCGATGCGCTTGATAGTGTCGCGCGCCACGTGAATGTAGTCTACATTGGCAGTGGTGGTGATTTCACCGGCAAGAACCACGAGTCCGGTGTTTACCAGTGTCTCTGCCGCTATCCGCGCATGCGGGTCTTGCGCTAGAATGGCGTCAACAATCGCGTCGGAAATTTGATCCGCAACTTTGTCCGGGTGGCCTTCAGATACAGATTCAGAGGTAAAAAAGTATTCACTCATGTCGTTCAATCCGCTTATTGTAATATTAGAAAAGTTGCACATTATAACAAAATCCCAAGAATTCTTCCTATGAGATCAAGTATTGTTGTCTGGTTGTTTGATTTGGCGGCGCGTTTGCCATTGCGTGTGCTGCATCTGTTGGGTGCATTGCTGGGCTGGGTTACCTATCTGTTGTCGGGCAGATATGCGGCGCGTCTGCGCGAAAATCTGGGCTACTACAATGCAGATCGCCATACTTCTGAATTGCCCAGGCTGTTGCGTGCCAGTGTTGCTGAAGTGGGCAAGAGTATCGCCGAGTTGCCCTGGGTATGGCGGCGCCCGTTACCCGAAGTGCTGGCCAAGGTGCGCCATTTTTACGGGCACGAGTATCTGGATGAAGCGCAACGTAGCGGCAAGGGCTTGATTTTTTTAACGCCGCATCTGAGTTGTTTTGAAATCCTGGCGCTATATGTAGCAGCAAAGATACCCATGACGGTCATGTACAGCACACCCAAACGCGCATGGATGGATAAAGTAATCCGCAGCGGCAGGCAACGCGGACAAATAAGTTTGGCACGCGCTGATATTGGTGGTATTCGCACCATGTTCAAGGCGTTGAAGCGCGGCGATGCGATCGGTTTGCTGCCGGATCAGGTGCCTTCGCAGGGCGAGGGCGAGTGGGCAGACTTTTTTGGACGTCCCGCTTATACCATGACCCTGGTAGGGCGCCTGCTGGAATCAACAGGTGCCCATGTATTGTTAGCCTATGCTGTGCGCAGGCCGCATGGAGAGGGCTATGACGTCCACATCGTTCCGCTTGAGATACAAACCGGCATTCCTGTTACCGGGCAAATTAATGCCGCGCTGGAAAAAATAATACGCACCTGCCCCTCACAATACCTGTGGAGCTATAACCGCTATAAAGCCCCGCCCGGTTCCTTGCCGGCGGCAGAAAGCAAGGAGTAAAAATGTTAGTAAGGCTGGGTGTTTTTATTTTGTGGCTGATTCATTTTTTGCCTTTTCGCGTGATCGTGTGGATGGGCAATGGATTGGGCGCCCTGTTGTATGCGCTAAGTAAAGAGCGTCGCCAGGTGGGCTTGATCAACTTGCGATTGTGCTTCCCGGAAATGGCGGAAGATCAGCGCGAAAAATTGGTGCACGCTCATTGCAAAATGTTTGCGCGCGGCCTGCTTGAACGTACTATTTTGTGGTGGTCGAGTGCCGGGCGCATCAATAGCCTGATCCGCGTCGAGGGCATAGAACATTTTGAGGCGATAAAAAACAAACCTTCAATTCTGCTGGTGCCGCATTTTGTAGGCCTGGATATCGCGGGCCAGTGGGTCGCCCAGCGCACGGATGCAGTGAGCATGTATGCAAATCAGAAAAGTGTCTACTTAACCGAGCTGCTGCTCAGCAAGCGCGCCCGCTTCCGCAAGCAAGGTCTCTACTCGCGCCAACAAGGCTTGCGTCCCATTCTGAAGGCGATGCGTGCGGGCATGCCATTCTTTTATCTGCCCGATCAGGATCAGGGCGTCAGGGACGGCGCCTTCATTCCCTTCTTCGGTGTGCCAGCCGCAACCATGACCTCTGTACCCCGTCTCGTGCAGAAGACCGGCGCGAAAGTCGTGCCCAGTATCACCCGCTTGCTGCCCGGTGCAGCGGGTTATGTGCTGACCTTCTATCCTGCCTGGGATAATTATCCAACCGGGGACGATATCGCGGATACGCGCCGTATGAACGAGTTTATAGAGCAGCGTGTTTTGGAAATGCCGGAACAATATTTCTGGCTGCACAAGCGCTTCAAGACAAGGCCGGAGGGTGAGGTGAGTTTTTATCCTGAGTAACCCTCTCCCCCGCCCCTCTCCCACAAGTGTGAGAGGGGAGAAAAACAACCGCCGCACTTGCTTTGCTCCCCTCTCCCGCTTGCGGGGAGAGCGTAGCGAGGGGTGCGTAGCAGGTCGGGGGAGAGGGTGAAAGGAAAAAAATGAGCGTAGCGAAACTTCTAACCAATGCCAAGTCCTTACGTTCTCACCAGACCGAAGCAGAGCAGCGGCTGTGGTACCACCTGCGGGCGCATCGCTTCATGGATTTGAAATTTAAACGGCAAAAGCCACTGGGATGTTACATCGTCGATTTTGTCTGTGTGGAAAGATTGCTGATTATAGAGCTGGATGGCGGGCAGCATGCCGAGCAGCTGGTATATGATCAGCTGCGGGATGTATGGTTGCGCGATCAGGGTTACACAATATTGTGTTTTTGGAACAACGAAGTGATGCAACAGCTGGAGGGGGTGTTGGAGCAGATACGTTTGACGCTCACCCTCTCCCCCTGCCCCTCTCCCACAAGTGTGAGAGGGGAGCAAAACAAGGGCAGTGTGTTTGTCTCCCCTCTCCCGCAAGCGGGAGAGGGGCCGGGGGAGAGGGTGATGCCAGTGGAGAGGGAAAATGAAATATAAAGATCTGCGCGACTTCATCGCACAACTGGAAAAAATCGGCGAACTGAAACGCATCTCGGTACCGGTTTCCACCCATCTGGAAATGACCGAGATTTGCGACCGCGTGCTGCGCGCACAGGGTCCCGCGATTCTGTTTGAAAACGTCACAGGCCACAATATGCCGGTTCTGGCAAACCTCTTCGGCACCCCGCGCCGGGTGGCACTGGCGATGGGCGAAGAAAATATCCAGGCACTGCGCGAAGTGGGCAAGCTGCTGGCGTATTTGAAAGAACCCGAACCGCCCAAAGGCTTGAAGGATGCGTGGGATAAATGGCCGGTGCTGAAACAGGTGCTGAACATGTCGCCCAGGGTGGTATCCAGTGCGCCGTGTCAGGAGATTGTATGGGAGGGGTCAGATGTTGATTTGAGCCGCTTGCCTATCCAGCATTGCTGGCCCGGCGACGTCGCACCGCTGATTACCTGGGGGCTGGTGGTCACCCGCGGCCCCAACAAGCCGCGGCAGAATCTGGGCATCTACCGGCAGCAGGTCATTGCACCGAACAAGGTTATCATGCGCTGGCTGGCGCATCGCGGCGGCGCGCTGGATTACCAGGACTGGTGCAAGCTCAATCCGGGGCAGCCATATCCTCTTGCGGTAGTGATCGGTGCCGATCCGGCAACTATTCTGGGCGCGGTGACACCGGTGCCGGATTCATTGTCAGAGTACCAATTTGCCGGTTTGCTACGCGGCGCAAAAACGGAATTGGTGAAGTGCCTGGGCAGCGATCTGCAAGTGCCGGCCTCTGCCGAAATCGTGCTGGAGGGCGTGATTCATCCCGGTGAAACGGCGCTGGAAGGTCCCTACGGTGACCACACCGGCTACTACAACGAGCAGGAAATATTCCCGGTGTTTACCATCGAGCGCATCACCATGCGGCGCGATCCCATTTATCACTCCACCTATACCGGCAAGCCGCCGGACGAACCGGCAATGCTGGGCGTGGCGCTGAACGAGGTGTTCGTGCCGCTGCTGCAAAAACAGTTCCCCGAGATTGCGGATTTTTACCTGCCGCCTGAAGGTTGCTCTTACCGCATGGCCATCGTGGCTATGAAAAAACAGTATCCGGGCCATGCCAAACGCGTGATGTTCGGCATCTGGTCCTATCTGCGCCAGTTTATGTATACCAAATTTATTATCGTGGTGGATGACGATATCGACATCCGCAACTGGCAGGAGGTTATCTGGGCGATCACCACACGGGTTGATCCCAGCCGCGATACGCTGCTGGTAGATCACACGCCGATCGATTATCTGGATTTTGCCAGTCCGGTGTCGGGTCTGGGCAGTAAGATGGGGCTGGACGCAACCAATAAATTACCGGGTGAGACGCAGCGTGAATGGGGTACGACTATCGCGATGGATGAAGCGACCAAGCGCCGCGTGGATGAGATGTGGGCTAACCTGGGTTTGTAATTCATTGCTTACGGTATTTTTTCGTATTTAATGATATGTTGGTATTGACTTTAACAATTAAAATGTAGAAACTTCGCCCGCTGTGTCGTCCTGAAAAAATGCGATGACAAATATTAAGCAGCTGTGTTGCACCGCGATTTCGGTGTGTTTTCGATGAAATGTAAAATTACGGAGATTTAAAATGAAAAAAATTGCATTGGTAGGCGCAACATTAACTCTGGCTATGGTTGCCGGAAGTGCTATGGCAGCAAATAGCCTGAATGCAGGCTCGATGGGTCTTAACGTTCCTGTTATTACTACCGGATCTGTAACCAATTTCAATGTTACTGACCCTATCATCACCGGCAGGTATTTTCTTGCTAAAGATTTGGCTGTGCTGGGTGGATTGGGTTTTGTTTCCGGCGGTCCAAGCGGCAATTCGACCACTACTTTTGCGCTACTGGGTGGTGTGAGAAAGTATCTGAGGACGGATGATTTTGCTCCGTTTGTAGGTGGCTTCCTGAAATACGAAACAACCAGTTCCAGCCCTTCCGCTAACGCCACGACTATTGCAGCTGAAGCGGGTGCAGAATATTTCATGGCCAAACAATTCAGCGTGGAGGGTAAAGTTACTCTGGGTTACAGGTCACAGCAAGATAACACAGGTGTAAACAACGCAAGTGTAACATCGACTTATTTTGGAACTACCACTGCAAATCTTGGCCTGAATTTCTATTTCTAAGCGCGAGTTGATCTCCCGTAAATCACACCGTGATTAATACGGTGTGATCGGGCGGGGGAGCCGTTGTAAAAAAGAAGCCGGAATTGAAAAATTCCGGCTTCTTTTTTTATGAGAGCTAGTCAATGATCAAAATTTTAAGTTCGCACCTATCGTCAAGCCGCCAAAGTTATTGTAGTTTCCATCAAAATCAATCTCCGGTGTGATCTCATACCTGGCGCCAACCGTGAGATACAAGCCACCATCAACGGGAGAAGCGACTGTAGCCCCCGAGCCGTTGAAGCTAGAGCTGACCGTATTCAGGCCCACCCCCGCATAGGGGTGTATCTTCTTGTCAGCCAGTTTTAATTCTTTGGAAAAATCATACAGTCCGGCTACACCCAGGGCCGTATAGCTATAGTTGTAATAGCCAGAGTTGTTGCCGTAGTAGTAGCTTCTCGAGTAGTTTTTCAGAAAAACTTGTAGTGATACATATTTTTGCAGGTTGAATTCGCCCTGAATGCCGATGGCATTGTCAAAACTGACGTTGATTCCAAGGTTGCCGGCTTTGTCGGCAGCGCAGGCTGGGGCTATCAGTGTTGTGCTCAGCACTGAAGCGGTGATGATTTTGTACATTTTCTTCCTTAGGTGTGAGATTTAAAGTTAAACGCTGAGCCGGAGTGGTCAAAAGAGAGTGTATGGCTGCAAAAAACGAGCGATTTTAACCAAATGAATCAAACAAGACTGTTTCAATATGTATCAATTGAACCCTGTGTTACTGTGATTGTTCCAGCCATTCAATCAGTTCATCCTGGGCTTGCTGCCCCAGCGCAGCATTGGGATGGTTGATAAAAAATACCAGTATCCATTGCTTGCCGCTGCGTGACTGCAAAAATCCGGCAATGGACTTTACCCCCTCTAGCGAACCCGTTTTCAGGTGCGCATGAGTGGTGACCGCGCAGTTATCATGGCGTCTTTTCATGGTGCCATCCACGCCGACAATGGGCAGTGAGGCCTCGATTTCCGCAGAGTAGGGGCTGAGCTGTATGTCTTGTAAAAGCAGCGAAAGATTAAGCGGGCTGATGCGCTCTTTGCGCGACAGGCCTGCGCCGTTCTCAAGTACCAGTTCCGGGTAATCGTAGCCTTTTTTTGCGACCCAGTTGCGCAGTGCGATTTCACTCAGTTCAACGCTGGCAGGTGATGCAAGTGGCAGCGAGGCATCCAGCAGCGGGGTATTTTTTGTGGGTGCGTCTTTGTTCAGGCTGAGACTGAGAAATACCTGTCGTGCCATCACATTGTTGCTGAATTTGTTGATGTCGCGGATGATTTCACTGAGCGGCTGTGAATAGTGGGTGGCAAATAGTATGGCGGAATCAGGCGTGATGTCGTCACGGGTGCCGCCGCGCAGCGTGCCGCCCATCTCCTGCCACAGCGAACGAAACACCGCGTCAAAATAACGTGCATGGGACAGCAGGCTGATGGGCTTGTCGTGTTCGCCACAGGGTGTGGGGTAGGTGCCCTGCAGCCGGATAACATTGCCCGCCAGTTGCACATGAATGTTGCCATCCCAGTCCCTGCAATTGTGCTGGTTTTTCAGGGTGAGTTTATTGTCCAGGGTAAAGCCGGCAAGACCAGGCTCGGCAAAAACAGTCACCTTGCCATTTTCAGGTATGAAGCGCAGGCGGATGGCGTTGAAGTTCAGCAACAGCGCATCGGGACCGACGTTATAGGCGCGTCCCGGATCATTATCAAAAGCGGCGGGGTCAAGTTCCTGCGCTGCAAATGCGCTGTGATCCAGGATCAGATCGCCCTGTATTTCGCGCAGGCCGCGGTTGCGCAGTTCATGCAGCCACAGCCACAGATGCTCCGAGTTTATTTTCGGATTGCCATAGCCCTTGATAATCAGATTGCCATTGAGCACGCCATTTTCAAGTTTGCCATCGATATAAGCCTCTGTCCTCCAGGTGTAGGCCGGGCCCAGCAACTCCAGTGCCGCGTAGGTGGTGAGCAGCTTCATGGTCGATGCGGGATTCATTGCCTGCTTTGCATTCACCTGGATCAGCGGCGTGGACGAATTTATTTCGCGCACCACAACGCCTACGCTGTTGAGTGGAATATTCGCGTGGCGCAGCGCTTCGCGTACGGCAGGGGGCAGGTCTGCCGCAAATGAGGCCGGGCTAATCAGAGCGAAAACGATGAAAATGGAGTAGAAAAATTTCATGATATGAGTTTTAAATCCGGATTGTTCATTAGCCTTAAACCCCTCCCAACCTCCCCTTAACAGGGGAGGAGTTGATTGTGTTCTCCCCCTGTCAAGGGGGAGCTGGAGGGGGTTGGTTCTCATGAACAATCCGGATTAAATTGTTTCATGTGAGTTGTACAATAACGAGTAAGGTTCGCGCAACCAGTATAGCCATTTCCGTTTCGCTGATGACATAGGGCGGCATGAAGTAAACCGTGTTGCCCATAGGGCGCAGCAAAATTTCATGTTGCAGCGCGAGCGCAAAGCAGCGCTGGGCAAAGTCGGCATGCGGGCTGTCCACTTCAAAAGCCCAGATCATGCCCCTGTTGCGGAAGTGCTGAACTTTGGGGTGATCGCGCAAGGGCGCGGCAATGCGATTGAAATATTCCGCTTTGCTGCGGTTGCTGTTGAGCACATCGTCTGCGGCAAAAATATCCAGGGTGGCCAGCGCAGCACGGCAGGCGAGGGGATTGCCGGTGTAAGAATGCGAGTGCAGGAAGCCGCGCGTGACCTCGTCGTCATAAAAAGCCTGATAGATTTTATCCGTGGCCATCACCACCGAGAGCGGCAAATAGCCGCCGGTGATACCTTTGGACAGCAAGAGGAAGTCTGGCGCGATTCCTCTATGCTCCCCTCGCCCACTTGTGGGAGAGGGGACTTGTTTGGTTAAATTTATTTTCTGGGGAAGAGGAGCCTGTTCACAGGCAAACATCGTACCTGTGCGACCCATGCCCACCGCAATTTCATCGGCAATCAAATGCACGCCGTATTCTTCACACAGTTCGCAGGCGCGAGTCAGATACACAGGGTGATACATGGCCATGCCCGCAGCACCCTGCACCAGCGGTTCGATGATAAATGCGGCAAGATGCTGATGGTGTTGCTGCAAATGTGCTTCAAGCTGGGAGGCGCAGCGCAAGGCGTAATCGTGAGCGGTTTCGCCCGGAGCGGCGTGTCTGCTATCCGGGTTTAATACTGTAGCGTTCTGTCTGACCAGCGCACCATAAGCCTCTTTAAACAGCGCTACATCTGTCACCGACAATGCGCCCATGGTTTCGCCGTGGTAACTATTCTGCAGGCTGATAAACTGTGTTTTGTCCGGCTTGCCGGCGTTGCGCCAATAATGGGCGCTCATTTTCAGCGCAATCTCGACTGCAGACGCGCCATCCGACGCATAGAAGCAATGTCCGAGGCCGTCGGGAGCGAGTTGCGCCAGCCGTTCGGACAGCTGTACCACCGGCTCATGGGTGAAGCCGGCCAGCATCACGTGTTCCAGTTTGCCCAACTGGTCGGTAATAGCAGCATTAATGCGCGGATTGCTGTGCCCGAACAGATTGACCCACCATGAGCTCACCGCATCCAGATAACGCTTGCCATCCATATCGTACAACCACACCCCGCTGCCGCGAGCGATCGGCACCAGCGGTAAGGATTCGTGCCGTTTCATCTGCGTGCAGGGATGCCACACGGCTGAGAGTGAGCGTGCAAGCAGGTCTTTGTTGGGCATGTTGTCCACTACCAAAACGCGAGGAACATTATTTTTTTGCAGAAGATGGGCGAGGTGTATTTGCGGCCAGCCACGCTGCAAATTCTTCCTCATCTTCGCTGCCGACAGGGAATTCGATAAATGTGCCAGAGTAAAGTGCGTGCTTGCCCAGATAGTTTACCAGTCGCTTGCCAAACTCCTGTGGATCGACTTGCGGCAGCTTTTGCTCGTTGAAGCGCAGCGGGACCAGATTGATTTTCTGTAAGGAGCCATCCGTGGCAACTGATACTTCCAGCAATGCGGATACTGCGGCGAAATTTTTTGCCGAGAGGCCGCCGACCCCAACAAAGTTGCCCAGCGAATACACGATGGGCTTGCCCTGATAACACTCTGCAGCCCTCAGCACATGGGGGCCATGGCCGACAACCAGATCGGCACCCGCGTCTATCATGGCGCGGGAGAAGGCGACCGTGTTGCCGCGATTTTCCCCCATGAACTGCTCGTCTTCGTTGCTATGCCAGATGGCGGGTGAGCCCTCGGCGCCGGCATGAAAGGTCACGATGACATATTCACCTTTGGTCTTGGCCAGGCGCACCCGTGCGGCAGCTTCTTCAACTTCAAACACGGTATTAAAGCGGCTGGAATAGGTGAAGCCCAGCACCGCAATATTCAAACCGCGCACCGACAAAGTTGCCGCTTCGTCACGCAAGCCGGCGACGGCAATGCCGGCTTGCCTCATGTTGGCGAGGGTGTCTTTAAAACCGGTCTCGCCGAAATCGTTCGCGTGATTGTTGGCAACGTTCAAGATCCTGAAGCCTTCCTGGTACATCAGTTCAGCGTAATGCGGCGGCGAACGGAAAGCGTATTGACGGCCGCTGCCGGGTGTTTTGGAGGTTTTTTCATGCTCGGTTAGTGTGTCTTCAAAGTTTCCGAACGCCACATCTGCTCCCTTCAGGATGCTGCGTACCCCGGCAAAATAGCTCTCCTCCCAGTCTTTGGGGATGTGTTCAACGACAAAACTGTTGCCCAGCACGATGTCGCCACCAAATACCATGCGCACGGCTTCGTCACCTGTGGATGAGGGAGTGGGGTTCGTGCATGAAATATTTTGTGCTGCCAGCTGAGTGCTGTTCAGCAACAGGGCCAGCAGGGATGCTGTATGCAGAAGGGAAACGGGGCGTAAGAGTGTATTCATGGAGATGGAAGTCCTAAAACAATGTTGAAAGTTTTAAACCGCACTTGCAGCCTAAGGTATGGCGTAATCAGCCTTATAGTATAAATCAATATGCCGGATGAAAATTTTGGAAGAAATGTCGGTTCAGGATAGCGGCGCGTCGAGGGAGTCTTCCAGCATTTTCATTTCTGCTTCGGTAAACCCGGCAGCCAGACGCGCAGAGGTGTGCAGCGGGCCGCGCAGTCTGGGGGCATTGTATTCGCGCAATAAAGTGCGGAAAGTGGACAGTGGCTCCAGGCCGCGCTGATTGCAGAGAAAGGCGTACCAGCGGTTGCCGATTGCCACGTGGCCAATTTCATCGCGCAGGATGGTTTCCATGATTACTACCGCCTCATGCGCGCCGCTGGAGGCGAGTTTATGCATAATGCCAGGCAGCACATCGAGCCCGCGTGCTTCCAGTACTCTGGGAACGAGCGCCATGCGCACCAGCGGGTCATGTGCGGTAACTGCCGCCATCTCCCATAAGCCGTTATGCGCCGTAAAAGATCCGTAATCATAGCCCAGCGTGCGCAGATGATCGCGCAACAGGATGAAATGGCCGGCTTCTTCTGCAGCCACCTGCAGCCAGTCGCCGTAATATTCCCGAGGCATGTCGCGAAATCTGTAAATGGCGTCCAGTGCCAGATTGATGGCATTGAATTCGATATGTGCAAGGGAATGTATGAGCGCTGCCCGTCCTTCCGGTGTTGACAGTTTGCGTTTGTCAACGGACAGTGCCGATACCATTTCCGGCTTTGCGGGACGCCCCGGAACAGGCACTTGAACCAGGTCACACATCTCGGGTTGGCACGTGATTTCACCCTGTTCCCAGGTACGATAAATACATGCGACCTGGTCGAGTTTGGCTTCAACGCTGTCGCATAATAATGCCGTATACGCGGAGGAGAATATTTCATTGGGCATAGGGTGGCACCAGGATAAAATTGAAGCAGTTGTGACGATAGCGGAAAATCGGGGTGGAGCTTATCACGAGAATAAATTTCAAAGATAAATCCGGCAACGCACCAGCAGACTTACTTTCTGCTAAAGTGAGCGCATGAAAATGAACAGTCCCCAGCTCTACCTGCGCCTGCTTGGCTATGTCAAACCCTACTGGCGAGTATTTGCGGTTGCAATACTTGCAACTATTGTTTCGGCGTCCACCGAGCCCCTGTTACCCGCTTTACTGAAACCATGGCTGGACGGCACCTTTGTTCAAAAAGACGATATGGTGATGCGTTTGGCTCCCATGCTGATCCTGGTCATCTTCTTTGTTCGTGGCGTATCTTCATTTGTCGGTACTTATGCCATCGGCTGGGTGGGCGGTAAGCTGGTAATGGATTTGCTGGATGAAATGTTCCGCAAATTGCTAACGATGCCTACGCGTTTTTATGATTCCCATTCAACAGGAAAGTTGATCTCAAAAATTACTTTTGATGTGACGCAAGTTACCGAGGCTGCAACCAATACCGTCACAACCATATTGCGAGACAGCGTCATTCTCGTGGGCTTAATGGCCTGGTTACTCTATCTTGACTGGAAGCTTACCCTGCTGACATTTGTAATGTTCCCGATGATATCTATCGTGATGCGTACCATTAATGGGCGTTTGCGTATGACCAGTCGGGACTCACAGGGTGCTATGGGTGACATTACGCAGGTGATCGAAGAAAGCGTGACCGCGCACAAGGTGGTTAAATTGTTTGGCGGACAGCAATATGAGGAGACACGCTTCAGGGAGCAGGCTAATTGGGTACGCCGCCATTCGATGAAGCAGGCCATTGCTGCGGCTGCCAAT
>Ga0315272_10000437_pt1 | contig 20803 bp, 21 predicted proteins | sample C3_middle_MG_FD_203918 | JGI IMG/M metagenome (GOLD analysis project Ga0315272, IMG submission 203918) | Sediment microbial communities from Yellowstone Lake, YNP, Wyoming, USA - C3_middle | ecosystem: Environmental > Aquatic > Freshwater > Lake > Sediment | place: USA: Wyoming | collected...
TGGGCTGAGGAGTGGGGCTTTATGGGCTCTGCCATTCTGGTGATCTGCTATTTTTTCATGATCCTCTGGGGCCTAAACATCGCCATCTCCGCCAGGGATAAATTTGGAGTGCTGCTTGCCTTTGGTGTGGTCTCGCTCATTTTCTGGCAGGCGTTCATCAACCTGGCCATGGTCATGGGCCTGATGCCCGTGGTGGGAGTGCCCTTGCCTCTTATCAGCTATGGCGGCTCTTCGCTGCTTACCAATCTGGCAGGACTCGGCCTTTTGATGAACATCCGGATGCGCCGTTACATGGGCTCAAGCTGATCGCTGTCGCTCCGCCTGACTGACATCAATTCACAGCCAGCCTCTTTGCCGACAGGAATCAGAGACAAGGACGCTCAGCCCCCGGATAAAGTCCACTCTGGTGTTCAGGGAAGCGGTGCGCTCAAGCCGTAGCCCTAAAGACACGGCCAGCTCCCGGTACTGGATGTCGATCTCGTAGAGGGTCTCCACATGGTCGGAGACAAAGCTGATGGGCATCATCAAAACATTTTTCACCCCTTCTGCCGCCAATTGCGTCAGCATCTCCGGGGTGGAAGGGGTAAGCCACTCCACCGGCCCGCTGCGGCTCTGAAAACAGAGACGCCCGTTCATGCCGGTGCTCTTTTCCACCGCCGCGATGGTCCGCTTGATCTGCTCCAAATACGGATCGCCCTCCTTGATGAAAGAAACCGGCAGGCTATGCGCACTGTAAACCAGCTGCACAGGTTCGCCGCCGAATCCCGCCATCCCCTCCCGAATACTCTGCACCAAACAGGCGACATACTCCGGCTGCTCCGGCCATTCCCGGACCTCGGCGAGCTCAAAGTCCTGCCCCGATGCAGCGATAGCCTTGTGCAGCGCATCCAGAGATGAACCGGTGGTGGCGCGAGAATAATGGGGGTACAGGGTCAGGGCCACAATCCTGCGGATCCCGGCCTGGGCAAATTCCGCCAGGGCAGCATCAGTGCCGGGCCGCCAGTAGCGCATGGCCATGCGCACCACGAAGCGGCCCTCAACGAGCAAGGCCGCTTGCAGCGCCTTCCCCTGCTCCCCGGTGATCCGGGCCAGGGGCGAGCCGCCGCCGATCAGGCGATAGGCCTCCCGACTTTTCGGCGCCCGCTTGGCGGCGATTCGTCTGGCAATGAATTTCTGTAAGAATGGAAAGGGGGAAAGCCGGATGATCTCGCGGTCGGAAAAGAGATTGACCAGAAATGGTTCCACATCGGCCAGGGTTTCAGGCCCGCCGAGATTAAGAAGAATAACGCCGATGGATTCGCTCGATTCGCTCATGCCCCAAACGCCTCCAGCAGAAAGAGATCCCTGTTCAACCGTTCCCCCAATTCCTCCGGGGAGAAATCAAGCTCGGCAAAAAGCCGCGCTTCAATGGCATGGGCCTGGGCAAAATTTTGCCGGATTCTGGCGTGCAGCCCCTCGTCCCCATTGCCGTAGCGATGGATGATGTAGTCCAGCCGCGCCTCAAGGGTGACGATCTCATCGTGAAGCACCCGTTTGTCCGCGTAATAGACGATTTCCTTTTCCGTGCAGCGCTCCGGCGGGCCACCTTTCAGGACCACGTGCTCGGCCACGATCTCGGCCAGCTCATCAAAGCCATGTTGCAGACAGATTTCCCGGCCCAACTCGTCGTGGCGCAGCTCCGTTTCCAGGCTGGCAGTCTTGGCGATATCGTACAGCAGGGCACCGGTCACGATAAGCTCTTGGGAAAGGATGCGACCGCCCCGCGCCAGCCCACTGCCGATGAGACCGGCCACCCGACCGACCATCACGGAATGCTCCCGGATATTGGGCAGCATCGCATACTGCTCCATGAGCCGAAAACATTGGGCAATGGAGGGAATCATCCCTAGCCTTTTTTGCTCAGCCGATGCACCGCCTCAACAAAGAACTTCGCCTGCTCCGGCGGAATCTCCGGAACGATGCCGTGACCTAGGTTGAAGATATGGCCCCGCGCGCCCTTCGCCTGATCGAGGATATCCTGGATCAGCCGTTCCATCTTGGCCGGCGGCAGCAGCAGGGCGATGGGGTCCATGTTGCCCTGGAGCGACACCTTCTGGCCGACCACCTTCACCGCCTCATCGAGAGGCAAGCGCCAGTCAAGGCCCAACACGTCCGCCCCGCTCTCCAGCGACTGGGACAACAGGGTTGCCCCGTTGTTGGCAAAGTAGATGATCGGCACTGTCACGCCGCTGGCCTTGAGGGCGGCGATGATCCGTTTCACATACGGAATAGCGAACTCGGCAAAATCGTTTGGCGCCAGCACTCCGGCCCAGGAATCAAAGATCTGCAAAGCCTGGGCTCCAGCTGCGGCCTGGGCCTTGAGATACTCGATGGTGCAGTCGGTGATCTTGTTCAGCAGATCGCGGTACAGCTCCGGGTCGGTGTACATCATCTTTTTGGTCAAATAGAAGCCCTTCGACGAGCCGCCCTCAATGAGATAGGTGGCCAGGGTAAAGGGCGCACCGGAAAAACCGATGAGCGGCACCCTCCCTGCCAACTCGCGGCGCAGGATGCGGATGGTGTCCATGACATAGCCCAGCTCCGTCTCGGGGTCGGGCACATGCAGTTTCTCCATCCCGGCCCGGTCCCGGATCGGCTCAAGAAAAACCGGCCCACGCTTCTCATGAAACTCCAGGGGCGCACCCATTTTTTCCAGCGGCACCAGGATATCGGAGAAGAGAATAGCCGCGTCAACCCCCAGAATATCCACGGGCTGGATGGTTACTTCTGCGGCAGCCTCCGGGGTCTTGCACATATCGAGAAAGCTGTATTTGCTGCGGACCACATGGTACTCGGGCAGATAACGGCCCGCCTGACGCATGAGCCACACCGGGGTATAATCAACCGCTTCTCCGCGGCAGGCTTTCAAAAAGGTATCGTTCATTATTTTCTGTCTCCTGACTCTTGTTTTCGCATCTTGAGCGGCACATAGGTGCAGTACGGCTCCTCCGCCATATAGTCGCCGGTCACCGCATAGGCCCTAGCCCGACAGCCCCCACAGACATTGACATACTCGCAGGAGCCGCAGCGGCCCTTGTAAGCCTTAAAATTGCGCAGATCTTGAAAAAGCTCCGATTTCTCCCATATCTCCTTGAATGATTTCTCACGAATATTGCCCGCCGCCATGGGGAAATAACTACACGGCAACACATTGCCGTCCACATCGATCAGGGAGATAAGCTGCCCAGCCAGACAGCCCTTGGAGCCGCCGGTGGAAAACTGCAGGGTCCGCCGCTCGTAGTCATCGCCTTTTTCCTTGGCCTGCTGGAGCACGACCCGGTAGTAGTTGGGAGCGCAGGTGGGCCGGACCAGGATATCCTTTTCCCCCTTTTCCATCTCGTAATGCCAGACCAGAAGCTTTTCGTAATCCTCCGGGGCGATGAGTTCGTCCATGATGTCCTCACCCCGACCGGTGGGCACGATCATAAACATGTACCAAGCCGTGGCCCCAAGCTCCTTGGCCAGATGGTAGATCTTGGGGATCTCATCCTGGTTGCGCTTGGTGAAGGAGGAGTTGATCAAAAAGGAGATGCCGTTTTCTTTAAACAACCTGGCCGCGTTGAGGGTTCCGGCAAAGGCGCCGGGCTGGTTGCGGAAATTGTCGTGCACCTCGGCGCTGGCGCCGTCCAGGCTCAAGGAAACCATTTTGATCCCGGCCCCCTTGATCTTGTCGCAGATCTCCTGGGTCACCAGGGTACCGTTGGTGGCCAGACACATCCGCAACCCCAGGTCGGTTCCATATTGGGCGATCTCGAACACGTCGGCCCGCAACAGGGGCTCGCCCCCGGAAAGCACCACCACCGGCTTGCCGTAGGAAGCGATATCATCGAGCACCCGCTTGGCCTCATCCAGGGTGAAATCCGGGTGCCCTTTCGCCTCAAGCCCGGAGGAGGAACGGCAATGCACACATTTCAGATTGCAGCGCCTAGTGATCTCCCAGGCTATCCATTTTGGTTCAAATTCCACGGTTGTACCTCACAACGTTAAAGACAAGAGACTCATATCAGTACGTTGGGACAATATACCCAAAGTCGATAAAAGAACAAGTCTGTATTAGAGAAAACGGTAACCGTTCACCAAAGGACCAAAAATTTCCAGCAGCCCGGCATTGTAAACCTTCAGCAGTGCCGCAGATGCGCGAAAGAGGCCTGTCCGCTATACATATGGTATGCGGGCCAGGCCGATGACAAAGTAGATGCGGTGCTGCTGAAGGTTTATAGAAATTCAGCCGCTGTGGCGGCCAACTCGCTCCGCTCGCTTTTGAGCAGAGTGATGTGCCCGTGAATCTTCTGCGCTTTCAAGCGCTCCACCGCATAGGTCAGGCCGTTGCTGCTGGTATCGAGATAGGGGTTGTCGATCTGGTCAGGGTCGCCGGTGAGGACCATCTTGGTCCCTTCTCCGGCCCGGCTGATAATGGTTTTCACCTCGTGGGGAGTCAGGTTCTGGGCCTCATCCACGATCACGAACTGCTTAGGGATGGAGCGGCCCCGGATATAGGTCAAGGCCTCCAGCTCCACCACATGGGCCTGCATAAGCTTATCCACCTTCTGCTTGGCCGATTCGTCTGTTTCGTGTTCCTTGCGCTTGTTGCCGTCGGCCATCAGATAGGTGAGGTTGTCGAAGATGGGCTGCATCCAATGGGCCAACTTCTCATCCTTGTCGCCGGGCATGTAGCCCAAATCCTTGCCCATGGGAATGATGGGCCGGGAGACGAGAATCCGGTCGTAGCGCTTGAGGCTGATCACGCATTCCAGAGCCGCAGCCAGAGCCAGCAGGGTTTTACCGGTGCCAGCCTGCCCCACCAGGGTCACCAACTGGATCGTCGGGTCCATCAGCAGCTCAAAGGCTATGCGCTGCTCCTTGCTGCGCGAACGAATATTCCAGACCGTTTCGTACTCCTCATGCAGGGGCCCCAGCATTTCCGTACCCAGGGCACGGGTCAGGGCGGTATGCTTTTCATCCGCCTCGTCCCGCAGGAGAACAAACTCGTTGGGCATCAGATTGAGGCCTTCGCTGGACACCTGTTTCTTCTGGTAAAATTCGTCGACCACGCTCCTCGGCACCAACAATTCCCGCTGGCCACTGTACAGCTCGTCTATATTGACCTTCTGTTTCTCGAAATCCATCACCTCGATGCCCAGGGCATCGGCCTTGATCCGGGCGTTGATATCCTTAGAGACGAAGATAACCTTTTCCCCTTTTTGCAGAAGGGTGAAGGCCACAGCCAAAATCCGGTTGTCCGCTATATGCATGTCCAGGCCCGTATCGACGCATTGGCCTTTTTCCATGTAGATCATCAGGGTGCCGCCGTGGTCCATGGGCACCCCTTCGCTCAGCTTGCCCATCTGACGCAGCGCGTCGAGCTGACGGATCACATGCCGGGCATTGCGACCCAACTCGTCGTTATGGCTCTTGAATTTATCCAATTCCTCGATGACCGACATGGGCAGAACCACGGTATTATCGGCAAAAGCGGTAATGGAATCGGCGTTGTGCAAAAGGACGTTGGTGTCGACAACAAAGAATTTCTTCAAAGGGGCTCCTGATTGGGAAAGCGGCAGCCAGAGATGGCAGTCGGCAGGGATTGTCCGCAGGGAGGCGACCATGCAGTTCCAAACAAGCCGTTACGACAAAACTGCCATGCAATTTACATGGCAAGACCGGCATAAAGAGCCGTAACGGAACAGTGCGACTGATGATAATTCTTACGTAACGGCTCTTAAATTAGCCCGTTACACCGCTTCTTGGCAAGCAAAATGATGCGCGGGAACCCTCAGCGGATCGGCCCTTTTTCCATCCCCTTTCCATGGGGAGTATGCTATGATAGCGGCCATGAAAATCGCCCTCATCCAATACAATCCGGTTATCGGCGACTTTACCGGGAACATCGCCCGCATCACCGGCTGGCTGAAAAAAGCCAAGGCTGCGGGCTGCCAACTGGCCATCTTGCCGGAGCTTGCCATCAGCGGCTATCCGCCCCAGGATTTGCTGGAGCGCCCGGCCTTTCTTGACGACCAGGACCGCGCCTTTGCCCGACTCATGGCAACAACGCACGGCATCGCAGTAATCTGCGGTCTGGCCACCCGCAACCCCGGCCCCATGGGCAAGCCCCTGCACAACAGCGCCGTGCTCTTTGCCGACGGCGAGGTGCTGTTCACCACCCACAAACAACTGCTCCCCACCTACGATGTCTTTGACGAGGCCCGTTATTTCGAACCAGGATGCGGCAACGGAACCTTCCGCTACCAGGGTCTGCATCTGGGGATCACCATCTGCGAAGACATCTGGAACGACAAGAGCATCTTTCCCCATCCTCTCTATGCCACCGATCCGGTGGACGGTATGCTGGCCCAAGCCGATGGCCAGGTGGATCTGCTGATCAACCTGGCTGCCTCACCCTTCAACCGGGGCAAGGGCGCTGTTCGACAAAAGATATTCACCAACCTCTGCCAGCGCCACCACCTGCCGCTCATCTATGTCAACCAGGTGGGCGGCCAGGATTCCCTGATCTTTGACGGAAACAGCGTCGCCCTCGACAAAAATGGTGCGGTTGTGGCTCAGGCCGCTCGATTTGCCGAAGACCTGGTGGTGGTGGACACCGCAACCTGGCAGGGCGAAATCCACAATGCACCCGTCGATGCGGACCAGGAGACAGCCGAGGTCTGCGAGGCCCTCATCCTTGGCACCCGCGACTATGTGAACAAATGCGGCTTTTCCAAAGCGGTGATCGGTCTCTCCGGCGGCGTAGATTCAGCCCTGACCGCAGCCATCGCCGCCCGCGCCCTGGGACCAAAAAACGTGTTGGGGGTCGCCCTGCCCTCGCCCTATTCCTCCCCGGAAAGCCTGGAAGATGCCCATCAGGTGGTAAAAAATCTTGGCATCGATTTCACCGTCCTGCCCATCACCGATCTTTTCGAAACCTTTCTTTCCTCCCTGGCCCCCGTCTTTGCCGGGGCACGGCCTGATGTCACCGAACAGAACATCCAGGCCCGCATCCGGGGCAATTTGCTCATGGCCATCGCCAACAAGCAGGGCCGGCTGCTGCTCTCCACCGGCAACAAGAGCGAAAACGCCGTGGGCTACTGCACCCTGTACGGCGACATGAGCGGCGGGTTGGCGGTAATCGCCGATGTGCCCAAGCAACTGGTCTACGCCCTGTGCCGGTATCTCAACCAAGAGCGGGAGGTCATCCCCACACGCACCATCGACAAACCCCCCAGCGCCGAGCTGGCCCCCGACCAGAAGGATGAGGACGACCTGCCGCCCTACCCGGTGCTGGACGCAATCCTGGCCGCCTATCTGGAGGAGCACCGCTCCATCGCCGAGATCGTGGCCATGGGCTTTGCCCGGCCAATGGTGGAGGACGTGGTCCGCCGCATCCGAACCAACGAATACAAACGCAAACAGGCCCCTCTCGGCCTCAAGGTCACCACCAAGGCCTTTGGCCAGGGCCGCCGCTACCCCACCTCCGAAGGCTATCGGGAAACCATTCTGCCATGAAAATCCCCCCTATTTCCCCGCGCGCCACGATCCTCGCCCTGCTCCTGGTGGTGCTGGCCCTGGTGGTCCGCGAGAACCTGACCAAGAGGCCGGACAAGCTCTACCAGTTGACCAACGGCCAGGTGGAGATGTGCCTCTCCTGCCATAAGGACGAAAAGCTCGACCCGGCCCATGGCCGCGAGGTGCTGGGCTGCTCCGCCTGCCATCTCGGCGATCCTCTGGCCATCGATAAGATTGCGGCGCACAAGGGCATCGTCAAGAATCCCGGCGATCTGCGGGTGGTGGAAAAAACCTGCGGGGTCGAAGGGTGCCACGCCCAGGACGTCAAAAAAGTGAAGAACTCGCTGATGGCCACCAACCGCGGGATTCTCTCCACCCTGCTCCACTACTGGGGCGAGGCCCCGAACCAGAACGGCGATTTCTCCGTGGAGCAGCTGAACAAAACCGGCAAGACCTCGCTGGCCATCGACTACTACCGCAAGCTCTGCGCCACCTGCCATCTCTGGAAGCAAAAAGGCGACATGGAAGGCTTCTTCGGCGAGAAGGGCGGCGGTTGCTCCGCCTGCCATTACGTCAGGCCCCAGACCCCCACCGCCACCAGGCCTTGGGAAACCTTTTTCCAGTTCGGCCAGGTCAAGAAAAAGCCGCACCCGCTCATCAACAAAAAAGTGCCCATGGAGAACTGCATCCGCTGCCATAACCGGAGCGGCAGGGTGGGCACCTCGTTTATCGGCGTCTACGAAGGGGAGAGCTACGGCACTCCCTACGAACACGGCGGGCCATCCAAAAAAGAGCTGCCCGGCGACCGCTTCTATCTCGATCTGGCCCCGGACATCCACCACCAGAAAGGCATGGCCTGCATCGACTGCCACACCCGCGACGAAATCATGGGCGATGGCACCAATTACGCCCATTACGAACAGTCCCTGGAGATATCCTGCACCCTCTGCCACATAGACCCCAAGGACGGTAAACCCGGCCTCACCCGAAAGAAAAAGCAGCTCAACAACCTGGAACAGACCCCGGATGGGAAATATCTCCTCACCGGCAAGCTCACCGGCAAAAAGCACCCCCTCAACCCGCCCAAGGCCGGGGTCTGCGATTACCCGGGCCACAAGCGCATGGGCTGCGAGTCCTGCCATTCCACTTGGATTCCCCAATGCTACGGCTGCCACGCCAAGCGGGACATGCGGGAAACCCATCTCGACAAGCTGACCGGCAAGGAAACCCCAGGCTGGTGGGAAGAGGGCCGCTCCTATCTCCGGTTTGAAAAACCCATGCTCGCCATCTGGAAGGACAAGATCGTCACCGTCACCCCCGGCTGCCAAGACATCGTCACCCTCATCGACAAACAGGGCAAACCGGCAGGCTCCTTCAACTCCCTGACCATGGCGGCCCTCAGCCCGCACACCACCCAGAAGGCGGGCCGCACCTGCGCCGACTGCCACACCAGCACCAAAACCGTGGGGTTAGGCGAGGGCACGGCCTGGAAGGAAAAGGGGGAGTGGCGGTTCAACGGAGTTGACCAAGGGTTGCAAACCCAGGCTGGCCCCACCCCGCCGCTGGACGGCTACGTGGACATCAACGGCAAGCCGCTGCAAAAAAGCGCCCGCCCCGATCTGCGCCCCTTCAACAAGGGGGAGCTGGCCCGCATCCTGCGGGTGGGGCAATGCCTGCCCTGCCACAAGGATTACAACGACAAGATGTATCGGAATTATGCACCGGACAAAAAATGCCCGGTGTTTGGCGAGGAGAGCGGGACGGCGAAGAAATAGCCCGTGCCAATTTGACAAAAACTTATAATTAACTTATATTCTACCATGTACGAAATTCAGTGGAAGGCGAAGGCAATGAAGCAACTCGCCAGGATTGGCAGCCGAGAAACCCGCGATGCCATCTACGCCTCGGTGCAATCCTTGCAGGGGTTCCCGGAAGTCCTGCAAGTGAAAAAGCTGAAGAACCACGAGCACTCCTACCGCTTACGGGTTGGCCGCTATCGGGTATTTTTCGAGGCGGAGAGAGAAGTGCGTATTATCAGCATAGAGGAGGTAAAAAAACGCGATGATCGAACCTACTAAAATCCAACCGATCTACCAGGGTGGTGTTCCTGCCTTCGTGGTGATCCCCTTTGCCGATTTCGCCCGCGAACATCCAATCGAGGCTGCCCAGATCACCCCAAAAACGCCGCGCATTCCAGAAGGGGATTACGTCCCCCACGAAGTCGTCGGCCTGCACGTACAAGACGGCATCCCGCTCGCCCGCGCTTGGCGCGAATACCTTGGCCTCACCCAAGCCGAAGTCGCCGAGCGGGCCGGGATCACCCAGGCCGCTCTTTCTCAAATGGAATCGGGGGAAGCAAAGCTCCGCAAGGCCACACGGGACAAGCTGGCGCAGGCCATGGGTTTGAACCCGGGACAGTTGGTCTAGCGAACACGGGCTGCAACCACAAAGAAATAGGGAGATGTCCCTATTTCTTTAATTTTTCTCTAATTTTTCCCTGAAATCAATATGAACTTCGATGACAAACTGACAACTACATGTGAAACAAATTTTTCTGAGCGCGACATTGCGTACGAAAAAAATATGACTCGCGCTTTCGAAGAAATGAATGCGCGAGGCCTACTTCACTCTGGAATGACGGTGGAAAAAGTAGCAGAGGTGGCACGCAGTGAAATCATTGAATCATGCAATTCTATCTTAAATGCAGCCAAAGAAATCAAGAGGGTTTATTGCCCGAAAACAAATGATGAGGAATTCAAGAAATATACCATTTCCATATTGAAAAACAGAATCCAAGCAGTTCAGGCAAAGAAAGAATCAAGACTAAAAACAATTCTTGAATCACTTTTGAATGAAAAAATGCTTGGGGCAATAAACCTAAAAGAGACCATTGCAAAAGTTGAAAATGACACTGCTTTCGAATTAGACAAGTTCCTTCAAGAAATGAAATTTGAAAAAGGAAAAACCTTAAAGGATCGAACCCTAAATTATTTCAACAACCATCCAATTGTAGTCTTTATAAGTCTCGTTGTTTCAGCAGTTTTGTTCGCTCTAGTTTTTTATAAAGAAATAAAAAGGTTACTAGAATGAAGGCTGAAAGAACTCGGGACACTCCCCGGTTTTCTAAAAAGGAACGGATTATTTTCTCAGAGTATCGCAGGTGAATTCAAATTCCCAAGCAAGGCTTACGATAGAGCATCGGTGCACCCTTCCTCGCGGAATTGTGATTTCTGAATGGGGCGTTGGGCATTTTCTGGGCCTTGTCGCGGCCCTAACCAAAACAAATTACGATCACCCATATGAAATACAACTACATCGGAAAAAGCGGCCTGCGAGTCTCCAACATCTGCATGGGGACAATGACATTCGGAAAAAAATGCGATAAAAAAATATCGTTTGAAATCCTGGATAAGGCTTATGCCAATGGTGTCAATTTTTACGATACGGCTGAAGTGTATCCCGTCCCGCCAACGGCGGAAACGTATGGGATCACGGAAGAAATCTTTGGGGAGTGGCTGGCAGGCAAGCCACGGGATTCAATCATCGTTGCCACGAAAGTCGCGGGCGCGGCCAATGGCTGGTTCGTTCCCCCGGTGCGGCATGGCCTGACGGCCATCGATGCGTTTCATATCACCACCGCCGTCGAAGGGAGCTTACGGAGGCTTAAGACCGATTACATTGATCTCTATCAGGTCCACTGGCCCGATACCGTTGTTCCCATTGAGGAGAGCCTTGAAGCGCTCGATCAACTCGTCCGCAGTGGGAAGGTGCGCTATATCGGGACTTCGAACGAGAATGCCTACGGCTTGACCAAAGCCTTGGAGACCAGCCGTTATCGGGGCTTCAAGCGATTCGAGAGCATCCAGAACAACTTTTCCATGCTCAACAGGCGCTTCCTGGATGAAATTGCCATCGTCTGCAAAAAAGAGCAGGTCGGGTTGCTCCCATTTTCGCCGTTGGCCGGCGGCGTATTGAGCGGCAAGTATAAGCCCGACCGGCATTGGGACGGCTTTCGCTTCGGGGATTACCTGACCAATCCTGATCCGAGGATGCAAGCGCAGGCTGGACGATTTGCCGGGGAGCGATCGATAGCAGCGGCACAAAAATATGCTGCCATCGCCATAAAACACGGGCTTGTTCCGGCAACCATGGCGGCGGCGTGGACGCTCAGTTTTGATTTTGTGCCCAGCACCATCGTTGGGGCAACGCATCCTTCGCAACTGGACGATACCCTCAAAGCCTCGGAAACCATCCTTTCCCCCGAACTCCTGAAAGAATGCGACAGCGTCAATCAAGAGATTCTCTACCCGATGGGATGAACGGAATGACGGAAAGACCCTTTTATACCTGGGAGGGCGAGGTGCTGGTCCTCAATATCCTCGGCACTCCCAATGCCAAGAAAGATGCCATCGGCAAGGTAAAGGGACATCAACTCTGCGTCAGCGTCAAGGCACTGCCGAGGGGCGGAAAGGCGACCGACTATATGGTGCGCTTCTTGGCGGAGGAGTTTGGGGTTTCGGTGCGTGATATTGAGGTCGTGACCGGCCGGACAAATGTCAATAAGGTGCTACGGATACACTCCCCCAAACGGCTCCCTGGGGTTATCGGGCAGCAGCGGTTGTTTTAACAATTCTGACCATTCCCCAATTTTCTTCCCCCCCGGGCGTTTAGAACGAGTACTTTGTCAATGGGAATTGGGTGAGCGCTACGTTGTTTTTGAGCCGCTCGAGATTTCCCATTGCAATTTTTGCGTCTCTGCTCGGTGTTTTTCGAGTTTTTTTAATAAACCCATGCAAGAGCACAATGTCGTTGTCTGGTGTTTTTACAAACAGGACGCGGGCTGACTCTTTACCGCAATCTACGCGAAGCTTATAAATGGTTCCTTTATACCCCCATATCTTAGGGTTTAGGATTTTCAAGCTGTTGCAGCTATAAATGGCATTCATTGCAACATACGCCTGGAATTTTTTACAGATAGCAGCGGCAAGTTTACCAGAAACCGTATGCAAAAATACTTCGAACTCTGACACGTCATTATGCTCTTGTATACTGAGTATCTTCATGTAGCCACTTCCCGGTTTTCTTCTCCTCTTTCCAGCTCATTTCCCATTCCCGGCTCCCCCCCTTACTTCTTCTCCCCAAACCCCAAGGTAATCCAGAAAACCCTGGCCAGGGACCGCAACGGCTGGCTCGGCTGGATCAAATGCCGCAGCTCGTGCAAGGGCGGCTTGCCCTCCTCCGGCGGCAGCGCGAACATGAAGCCAGACGCGGCCAGGCCAGCACAACCAGCGATGAAAAAACAGAGCCGGAAACCAGCCATCCCCAAATAATCGATGAGTAGCCCCGCCAGAATCGGCGGCAGGCCGTTGGCGGTGGAGACCCCAAGAATCCAAAGGCTGGTATAGGCCACCCTCCCCTCATCGCGCACCCGACAGAGCATACCGCTGGCGCTGACCATGGTGAAGGCACCATTAAAAATCGTGGTGAAAACGATGACCGGCACCGCCAGCAGCCCGGTCAGGCGGCCGCCCGGCAGCAGCCCCCACCAGCAAAAGGCCAGCAACGCATGCGCAGCCAGAAGCTGGATCATGGCCGGTACGCTGCCAAAGCGATCGGCGGCCCTGCCCCAGAAATGCACGGTACAGGCCACCCCGATCCCGCCTGCGGCAAGGAGGAGCATAATCCTGGTCTCGGAATAGAAGAGCATGTCGCGCAAATACATCACCGAAGCGGCATTGAGCCACATGACCGAGGCAGTGCCCAGCATGGCGAGGACGAAAAAGCGGCGGTACTCACCATCCGCCAGCGCCTCGCGCAGAGCTGGCCGCCGACCAGAGGCCCCGATCTCCACTATGCCGCTCTCTCCGCCCGGAATCTTCCGAATAAGTTGCACACTCCAGAAGCCTGCGCCAATACCCGCCGCATAGATAAGAAAAAAACGACTCAGCCCCTGACCCAGACCAAGAACCAAGGCCATGGCCAGGGCAAGGACGATGATGATCACCTGGCTCATGGCCGCTTCGATGGAGAGATAGGAGCCAAGGAGCGGACGGGGCACGATTTCGTGCTGCCACGGATACCAAGCGCCTACACCCACGGCCCGGATGAGGGAAAAAGCCAGGGTGGCGAAGAGCAACACCTGCCAGCCGCCTGCCTCGCCCCAGCGGCTTATTGCCCAAGGGACAAGAAAAACCGACAGGGAGAGGACATTTCTGGCAAGCCAGGTCCAGAGCAGCAGCTTCCTTGGGCCAAGCCACTCAACGAGCGGCACGGTGAACACCACCACCAGCATGGAAATGGGGAGAAAGGAAAGCAGCAACCCCACCCAAGCCGGGGGCATATTGAGGGCACGGGCAAAGAGGACCATGGCCGGTCCGGCGATACATTGCCAGGAAAAGACGTTGACCGCCGTGAAGATCAGAAAAAGACGGGGCGGCCTGGGAAGCTCCCGCACTGCAGTGAGATATGAACGCAGCATGATGCCCTCGTAAAAATCATTTTCACCCTCCAAAGTATCCGCTGCCCTGCCTCTTTGCAATGCCAACTACTGCCGGGAATCTTGGCCAATTACACGAAGAGGGCTTTTCTTCCCCTGTAATCGCTGGTATAGAAAGAATATATTCATGCGTCAACCGGTTGGGCGTGGTCTGTGCAAAAAGCAACTCAAGCAGAACAACGCTGATGTTGCCGGGCGGGCGTGATTGCCCGAAGCACTCAAAATATTAAAGGCCGTCACCCCGGCGAAGGCCGGGGTCCAGAAAACCATGGGCCTGGATCGGAGTCTCACTTCGCTCGCTTACCTCCGGCCTCCGCCGGAATGACGAATTCACATTAAAAAACCGCGACATAAAGACGCAGGCTGCGCCCCAATGCGCTCTTCCGCCTGCCGCTAAACAATAGAGGCAAACCATGATTATCACCCCCGTTACCACCACCTCTGCCAAAGGCAAAAAAATCCTCGCCGGCCTGCGCGACCGTTTTCAACTGGCCGACCCAGCCTGCCAGCAGAGTGTAACCGGTATCATCGCCGACATCCGCCAGCGCGGCGACGAGGCGTTGATCGAATACATCCGCAAGTTCGATGCACCGAAGATGAGCGTCAAACAGCTCCGGGTAAGCGATGCAGAGCTGCATGAGGCCATGGAGTCGGTGGAGGATGATTTCCTCGACGCGCTGGAGATCGCCATCGAGCGCATCTACACCTTTCACGAGCGGGAGAAGGAACAGTCCTGGATGGTGACGCGGGAAGACGGCGCCATCACCGGCCGAATCGTGCATCCGGTGGATTCCGCCGGCCTTTATGTGCCAGGCGGCCAGGGCGGCAAGACGCCCCTGGTCTCCTCGGTGCTGATGAACGGCATCCCCGCGGCCATCGCCGGGGTGGAGCGGCGGGTGATGATGACCCCACCGGACAAAAACGGCAAGGTCAACCCGGCCCTGTTGGTGGCGGCCCAGGAAATCGGGATTACTGAAATCTACAAGGCAGGTAGCGCCTGGGCCATCGCGGCCCTGGCCTACGGCACCAAGACCATCGCCCCGGTAGATGTGATCGTCGGCCCAGGCAACCAGTACGTGACCGAGGCCAAGCGCCAGGTTTCCGGTCGGGTAAAGATCGACATGATCGCCGGACCCAGCGAGGTACTGATCATCGCCGATGAAACCGGGGAGCCCTCCTACATCGCCGCCGACATGCTGGCCCAGGCCGAGCACGACCCGCAGGCCATGGCCATGTGCATCACCACCAGCGAGGAGCTGGCCGGACAGATCGTGGTGGAACTCAAAAAACAACTGGCCAAGCTGACCCGCGCCGAAATTGCCCAAAAATCCTTAAGCGAACGCGGGGTGATCCTGGTGGCCAAGGACCTGGATGAAGCAATACTGCTGGCCAACCAGATTGCCGCCGAGCATCTGGAGCTGATGGTTCAGGAACCCTTCCTCTGGCTAACCCGTATCCGTCATGCCGGGGCGATCTTCCTCGGGCGCCACACCCCGGAATCGGCCGGGGATTACCTGGCCGGCCCTAACCATGTGCTGCCGACCATGGGCACGGCCCGTTTTTCCTCGGCCCTCGGAGTGGAAACCTTCGTCAAAAAATCCAGCCTGATCGCCTACTCCAAGGAAGCCCTCAAAGCGGACAGCGGGCATATCCAACTGCTCGCCCGGCTTGAAGGCCTCACCGCCCATGCCAATTCCGTGGCCATCCGCACCGGGAAAAAATAGGCCGACCACCCAATTATCGATGGCACCTTACGTTTGGCAGGCCGGAGGAATATAACCGATATTTTTGAAGCCTTTCCCCAGGTTTTAAGTGTATATTATGTTCTTCGTTCACCTGTACCACTTTGTCACCTTACACGTTACGAACAAGGGCCCATGTTGAAAACCATCCTCATCGTCGATGACTCCGCCATGATCCGGCGGATCGTCAGCCAACTTATCCAACAAATTGGCCACCAGACCATCACTGCAGAAAACGGCCTCCAGGGGTACGAACTGGCCTCCGAGATAAGACCGGACATGATTATCATGGATATTGAAATGCCGGTAATGAATGGCTTCGAGGCAACCTGGAAGATCAAGGCCGACCCACGCACAGCCCATATCCCGCTGGTATTCTTCACCACCCTCGGGAGCGAGGAGAATATTCGGCAGGCCAAGGAAGCCGGCTGCGTCGGCTTCCTGAACAAACCGATCTGCAAGGAAGAGCTCGGCCAGGCCATCCACGACATTCTCGGGGCGGACTGACAGCCATGGCCTCAATTCGAGACTTCCTGTTTGATATTGCTTTCCTAGACCAATCAATCGCCTATCTAAACGAAGCGCTCCATCTCGCAATCACTGTGATCGACAGCGAGGGAATTCCCGTGGCAACTCGTCGGACCAAAGGGTGCGACACTCCGGTCAGCCGCGCCTACCCCTTCCATTTTTCCTCCGACATCGGTTCCCTTGTCTGCGCCGCACCAAACCAAGACCTTCTTTCGCAGGCCGAACCGCACATCCTCTATTGTCTAGCCTCCCTAAACAGCCAGCTCCTGCGAGAAACGGAACTCCGAGAAACCACCGAGGAGATGTTGCAACTCTCCAGCCAACTGAACTTCCTGTGCAAGGTGGCCAAGAAAATCATCGGGCTTGATGACCTGAAAAAATGTTACCAAATCCTTCTGGATGAAATTTCCCTAACGATCAAGGCGGACCAGGGGTTTATCCACACCAAGGGAAGGTGGGATGAAACAATCTCTGTCAGCCATAAGATGACCGACGAGGAAATAGAATCCGCCCTGACCAGCAGCTGCCTGCTGCGCCAGACAACAGGCAGCACCATTATCTGCACCCGCGAGGACGGCGCCTCGCTACTCTACTCGCCGATCAAAGAAAAGGACAGCCAGAGCGGCCAGATGGTTTTTCTCCGCCCCCTCACCCACCGTGCTTTCTCCGCCTCCGAAAAAAAGCTGGTTGGCATCATCGAAGATATCATCTCGCCGACCTTTGAAACCCTGCGGTTGTACGACAGCCTCCAGGATCTCTACATGAACACGGTCAAAGCCCTGGCCGCAGCCATTGACGCCAAAGACGAATACACCCATGGCCACTCCTTCCGGGTCGCCAAGTATGCCATGGCCATTGGCGGACAACTCGGAATCGACAACCAGCAGCTCAACGACCTGGAAATCGCCGGCTACATGCATGACCTCGGCAAGATCGGCATCTCGGAAGTGATTCTGGGCAAACCCGGCAAGCTCACAAGTGAAGAGTTCCGCCTTGTCCAAGAGCATCCGGTCTTCACCGACAAAATCCTCCAGCCCATTAAACTACCGATCCACATCGTCGAAGGCGCGACCCAGCACCATGAGCGGATGGACGGCACCGGCTATCCCCAAGGCCTGGTGGGTACAAACATCTCCCTGTTCGGCCGGATCATCGCGGTGGCGGATGTTTTTGACGCGCTCACCTCCAAACGCCCATACCGGGAGGCCTTGCCGGTGGAAGCGGCTCTCCGGACTCTGTGCGACGGCATCGACAGCCTGTTCGACCGCGAGATGATCCTCGCCTTTATCTCGGCCCTGCGTACGGAGCTGAACAAGGAGGTGCTGGCCGACATCAACATGGGGCTCAGATACGACGACATCCATAATTTAAACCAGTTTCTCATCGAACTGAAGGAATTCGCCCTGGACGCTAACCGGGATTAACCCCACCAAGCGGACAACAAGCAAGGAAACCCATGCAGATTCTCAAGCACCTTTTCGATAACAACAAGAACTGGGCGACCACGATCAAAGAGGCCGACCCAGATTTCTTCACCAAACTCGCCAGCCAGCAAAGCCCAGAGTACCTTTGGATCGGCTGCGCCGACAGCCGGGTGCCTGCCAACGAAATCGTCAACATGCTGCCCGGCGAGATCTTCGTCCACCGCAACATCGCCAACGTGGTGGTCCACACCGACCTCAACTGCCTTTCGGTGATTCAGTACGCAGTGGATGTGCTCAAGGTCAAACACATCATTGTCTGCGGCCACTACGATTGCGGCGGCATTACCGCAGCCCTGGAAAACACCGAGCATGGCCTTATCGACAACTGGCTCAGGCATATCAAGGATGTGTACCGGTTTCACCAGAAACAGATCGACGCCCAGCCCAGCGAAAAGGAACGCCTCGACCTGCTCTGCGAATTGAACGTGGTGGAACAGGTGGCCAACGTCTGCCACACGACCATGGTGCAAAACGCCTGGAAATCAGGGCAGGAACTGGCGGTGCATGGCTGGATCTACCGGGTGAGCGACGGCATCCTCAGGGATCTCAATGTCTGCACCACAGGCATTGAGGGTATCCCCCTGATTCAGCGCATCGCTTGAGCAACCTTCCCAGGGCTTCCCTTCTCACTCTTCGTTGTTGACGCAAAGCCATCCATGCCTGTTTTTCAACTGAGCGACAGCCTGCTTTTTCCGCCCCCGGCCCTGGCCAGAGAAGACGGCCTGCTGGCGGTGGGCGGTGACCTTTCCGTACCCCGCCTGCTGTTGGCCTATGAGCACGGCATCTTCCCCTGGTACTCAGCAGGCGAGCCGATTCTTTGGTGGTCGCCAAATCCCCGCCTTGTCCTTATTCCCGCAGAATTTCATCTGGCAAAACGGCTGGCCCGCACCATCCGGCAACAGGTCTTCCGCATCACCTTTGATACGGATTTCGCACAGGTTATCAGAGCCTGCGGCCAAACCCGCCGCAAGGATGGCCAAGGCACCTGGCTGGACGAGGCCATGATCGGGGCATATTGTGAGCTGCACGACCAGGGCCACGCCCATTCGGTGGAGTGCTGGCAGAATGGGGAGCTGGTCGGCGGCCTGTACGGGGTGGCGCTGGGGGCGGTGTTTTTCGGGGAGTCCATGTTCAGCCTGGTGCCGGACAGCTCCAAGGTGGCCCTGGCCGCCCTGGTTGAGCGCCTGAAGACCTGGGATTTTGAACTGATCGATTGCCAGGTTGGCACCGGCCATCTACAGCGGCTGGGGGCCAGGGAGATTTCCGGGGAGGAGTTTTCCACCCGGTTGGCTCAGGCGGTGGCTAGGCCGAGTCGACTGGGCCACTGGAGCAACGCCTAAAACCGAGATCAGGATGCCTCGCAATACCTGAAAAGCAAATCCTCAAGGGTGGCTATCCCTTCCGGCTCAATCCCCACCTGCCTTGCCACGGCCCGATACACCTCCATCCGAGAACAACCCCTCTCGCGCAAGGCAGCCAGAGACAAAGAACCGTCCGACTTGGCGAGCTTCCGGCCATCTTCGCCCAGCACTAGTGGATGATGATAAAAAACCCCTGCCGCAAAAAAATTGTCCCCATGCAACTTGGCGAGAAAAATCTGAGCTGCGGTGGAAGCCAAGAGATCCTGGCCGCGAACAATGAGAGTGATCCGGTCATCAAGATCATCGACCAGACTGACCAATTGATAGGCAGGCAAATCCTCCTTCCGCCAGAGAACAAAATCCCCCATCGCCTTACAGAGCGGCACCTCCTGCCCTTCTACCCTGAGTACGCTCCCCTCCGGAACCCGCACCCGTTGCGCCTGCCCTGCCCAGGACGCCCCCGACCCATCGGAACGTTCCCGACAGAACCCTGGATACACCCCCTCCGGCGCAAGGCTTCTGATCATCCTGCGTGAGCAGCCGCAGGGATAGAGATGCCCGAGGCGACGAAGCTCAGCAAGAAATTCACGGTACCTCTCAAGCCTGAGCTGCTGGGAAAAACAACGACGGAAATCATCCGGGCCAGCAGGGCCTTCATCCCAGATGATCCCGAGCCAATCGAGTTGCCGGAAGATATCCTCCAGATACTCGGGCTTGGTGCGCAGACAATCGGCGTCATCAATGCGCAGCCGCAACGTGCCGCCCGCCTTGCGCACCATCAGCCAGGTAAGGACAAAATTGACCGCGTTGCCGAGATGGAGCAGGCCGCTGGGAGTGGGGGCTATGCGGGAACGGATCATCATGTTCACTCTCCGGACCAAAAGAGGCTAAAAAGAACTGATCCCAGGCCCACGCAGTAAGCGGCCACAGGGTGCCGCAGATGCAAGGAAGAGGCCTGCGAAGTGTGCTGTTGCACATGAGCAGACCGATGACACGGCAGATGCGGTGCCATGTGGCCGTTTACGCTAGAAGAGCTTGCCGTCGCGGCTATGCCGGAGGATAAGCTGGCGGAACATCTCGATGATGCCACGGGCAAGCAGATTGATGGATTGGGCGTTGATATTCTCCCCGGCCGAGCGGTCGAGCAGGATATTCAATTTTGAGGCAAAGCCCTCCTCCGGCTCCCAATAGTTGATCAGGAAAGGCACCTTGGGCAGAGGCAGAATCAGGAGGGAATGGTCTGCGCCACCGGACATGGCCACGGGCTTGGCCCCGAAAAGATGGAGCATCTCAAAAACCAGATCGCGGTGGGCGTCGGCCAGCTGGCGCAGGGGTTCTTCGCAGCGGTGGCTGAAATACTGGCTCCATTCGGCGGCGCCGGGCAAGGTGGCATAGGGCACCCACTCGCCTCGGGGCTCTTTACCCTGGCAGAGAATACAGTAATGCAGCAGCGGCACATATATCCAGTGGTTGAGATGGCAGTCGGAAAGCATCTCGCCCGACGGGGTGATGCAAAAATCCTTACGCAGGCAGTTGATGGCCAGATTCCCCTCCACCAGGCGGGCTCCGATCCGTGAGGCCACAAGGGGAAAATCAAGGACAGCCACCTCCCGTTGCAGCGCTTGGATGGCCTGCTGATGGTCGTCTTCCAGA
>Ga0315272_10000441_pt1 | contig 20745 bp, 20 predicted proteins | sample C3_middle_MG_FD_203918 | JGI IMG/M metagenome (GOLD analysis project Ga0315272, IMG submission 203918) | Sediment microbial communities from Yellowstone Lake, YNP, Wyoming, USA - C3_middle | ecosystem: Environmental > Aquatic > Freshwater > Lake > Sediment | place: USA: Wyoming | collected...
GGTGCTCGGCGTCAGCGGCACGTGGATGCTGAGAATATCGCTTTCAGAAAGCAATCTATTAAACGGCCTATACTCAACGCCTAGCTTCTCCACATCCTCCCTACGCACAACATCGTAATAGATAACTTTTGCGCCGAAGGCCAAGACTCTGGTCGCCACCTCTCTCCCTATTCTTCCCATGCCAAGTATCCCCCACGTCTTTCCATAGACCTCCCCTATAGTGTTCATAAGCTCACTCTGAGTCCATTGACCATCTACAAGCTTATTGTGGGCGTAGATGGCACGTTTCAACAACATCAACGCCAACATGATCGTGTGCTCCGCCACGGAGATCGAATTAGCCCCTCCTATATTCGCCACCGGAATACCCCTTTTTGCACAAGCCTCCACATCTATATGGTCATAACCAGTACTCGGCTGTTGGATAAGCCTCACCTTACTCATCTTCTCGCAGAGCGATGCATCTATCTTTATCCTAAACGTGTAGTCGCCTACAACAACGTCCGCGTCTTCCACCTGCCTCGCGATCTCTTCATAATTAGGCTCGAAAATCGTCACAACATCGATCTCCTCAAGCGAGATGCCGTATCTCTGCGCCACTGGAGTAGCCCACATCTTAATCAACGCCTCCGGCACAGGAGATAGAACCACCACCTTATACCTACCCATGTATTACTATTAGACCAATTTTAAAAATATTAATAAATATATTTGAAAAGAGAATCAATAAAATTTGAAAAGAAAATCGATAAAAAAAGAAAATTAACACAAAAAGTAAATATGCAAAAATTAAAACTACACATACTGAACCTTGAAGAAAAATCTAAGCCTACAAAATCTTAAATAAAATAAAGTAGCAACCCCCATGGACTTGAGCCACTACGACCTAGACCGCCTCGCAGTTTCGACAGTGGCTTCGCACACAGCGCTTCAGATCCTCAGAGGCGCCAAGAAGTACGGCTTTCGAACTATCGCCGTGGCGGGGAGGCAGGAGACCGCCGAGTTCTACAGACAGTTCTCCTTCATCGACGAGGTGTGGGAAGCAGACTTCACGAACTTTAGACACACGGCGGAGAAGCTGACGAAGGCAAACGCCGTCTTTGTGCCGCACGGCAGCTACGTCGAGTATGTGGGGTGGAGACAAGCCCTCGAGGCGCCGGTGCCCACCCTCGGCTGTAGAGAACTCATAAGGTGGGAGGCCGATCAGCACAAAAAGATGCAACTCCTAAAGATGGCCGACATCCCCACGCCCAGGGTCTACACCTCTCCGGAGGAGGTGGACAGGCCGGTGATTGTGAAGCTCCCAGGCGCCAAAGGGGGCAGGGGCTACTTCCTGGCCAGAGACAGAGAGGAGCTGGCGTCGCGTCTGGCGGCGCTTCGGGAGGGCGGCTATATAATACAGGAGTACGTCATCGGCGTCCCAGCCTACTACCACTACTTCGCCTCTCCCGTCTACGGCCGGGTGGAGGTCTTCGGCGCCGACATACGCTACGAGACGAACGTCGACGGGAGGACCTTCGGCTGGGTAGAGCCCACCTTCGTCGTGGTGGGCAACTTGCCCCTCGTCCTGAGGGAGTCCCTGCTCCCCACCATATGGCACTACGGAGTCCAGTTCGCCAAAGCGGTCAAGGAGGCGGTTGGGTGCGAAATGGCGGGGCCCTACTGCCTCGAGTCCATCATAAAAGACGACATGTCCATCTCCGTCTTTGAGTTCTCCGGCAGAATAGTGGCGGGGACCAACATATACATGGGCTACGGCTCCCCCTACTCCGTCCTCTACTTCGAGAGACCCATGGACATGGGCGAGAGAATCGCACACGAGATAAGAGAAGCGGCGAAACAAGGCAAACTAGACAAGCTCTTCACCTGACGTAGCCGCGCCGGCGTATAAGACAGCTTCTAAAAGACGTCCCATGGCTACTCGGCGGTTGAAGCGAGGCGACGCGGCTGGCTACAGACTGCCGCCCTTGGCGCCTTTTTGAGAGAGCAATACGGCCTTCAGCCTAGCTATGAACGTGGCTATGAGGCGGGCGGCGGTTTCGTCGTCTGGTATCTTGCTCCTCACACCCTCTAGGTCTGGGCCGTTGTATTGATACTCATGTAGCTGAAGCGCAAGCGCCGTCAGCTCCACGGCATTGGGCACCGCCTTCTCTAGCAACACCGCGATTTCCATAAGCCTACTCGTAGGCGCCGTCGCGGCGATCCACTCATAAAGCGGCACCGCGGCGTTTCTCAAGAGACCATCTGCCAGAAACGCCTCAGCCACCTCCAGCTCACTCTCAGCCTCCCCAAGCCTCTCCTCAGAAAGCCGCTCAACGTTTAGTCTCTTCGCATACACAATCTCGTCGGCCCACCATCTTAAAAACTTAAGCCGCGTCGCCGCGAGTGCCCATGTACTGGGCACAGAGGAGGTTCCGCGAATTCCTCTTTTTCTACTTTCTTCTTAACCTCCTCCAAACGACTCTCTACGGTGGCGGCCCCCCACGGGGGCCTGGGTCCCCCCGTGCATGCCGCTTAGATTAAACGCCTGACGCCTCGTTGAAGAGGGCGGTCGGCGCCCCCACCCAGCCTGCGGCCCCTGGGACGCCGCGTGACACCGAGGTCGTGAGCCCTCCACACGGCGGGAGAGTTGAAAGGGAGCGAGATCGTCAACCCATCCCCTCAAACCTCCTCTTCACTGCACCTCCGCCGTGTCGTACGAGCTCGCCGTACCTCTCCTCTTCTCAGCCGTACCCCCTCCGACGAGCCCGGCGGAGGGCGAGCCGGCGGCGCGCCGAAAACAGCCCAGTCGCGTTGCGTTTAGCTCAATAGACAAAGAGCTTCACGCCGACCGCTACGTGGTGACTTCGGCGAGTCTTCCTTGCTCCGCCGCTTCTCTTATCTCTATCGCTATGCGCTTCCCCGTGGAGATGGGCTTGCCGAAGTAGAGCTTGCTGTACTGCCCCCCTATCCCTATGTAGACGTTGGTGCCGCCGCCGATCCTCGGCGCCACGTCGTACACCACCAGCTCCAGCTCCGGCGTCACTATGAACTGAAGCGTGAAGGGCCCAATCACGCCCGGCGGCACGAGGCGCCTGGCGGCCTCTACAAACCTGTACCCAATGTCGAAGACCTTCTCCAGGAGGGACTCCCTAATGGTGGCCGGCTCGTGGCCCACCTCTATGTACTGCACCTCGGGGTCGAGCTCCAGCTGGTCCCGCGCCGGGAGTCTGTAGACGCCGTCGAGGTTGCTCTGGATCCTCCGGTCGAAGCTGTGGAGCTCCAGCCGCCTCCGCATCACAGAGTAGAAGTAGTTGGCGTTGAAGTGGGCGCCCAATACGAGCTCCTCTATGGAGGCCTTCTCAAGACCCTCCAGCTTGATGAGCCCCGCCTCGGCCAGCCTCCTCGCCTTTTTGTACAAGTCGTCGCGGTCCCGCGCTACAAAGAAGCCGCGCTCCACCCGCCTCCTGGCCTCCGGCATTTTGACGATGACGGGCCTATCCACCTCGTCAGGCCTAAAGGTCCTAGGCCTCCTAATGCCCCCCTCGTCCAGCAGGCGGTAGTAGTTATGAGGCCCCGTCCTCTCCTCCCAACGCAGAAGAAACCTATTGCCAAAGATCGGGACGGGGAACTCCTTCTCGATGGCGTCGTAGCCCACGTAGACTGCGAACGACCGGTTCGGCACAAACACCGCCTCCTCGGCCCTGAGCACGTCTACCACCTTCAAGATGTCTCTGTAGTCGTCTAGCACGATAAGCCGGTCGACCACCGGGAACTCCCTATAGGCCCGGTCCCGCCCCTTTCTAGCCACCGCGATGGTCCTCAGCCCCTCTTCCTTAGCGCCGTCGAGCACATCTAACGCGCTGTGGGACGCCAACACGGCCACGGAGACCACGAGAGGCCGTTCACGGCCACTTTTAAAAGTTGTTAAGTTCGACATATTTGTAATATTGTTTAAATAGGCGCGTGTTTACAACATTGTGGACCCACTAGCCCCCCTCTCTGCGGTTATTTTGACATACAGGGAGGTAAGCGCCTACGCCTTAGGTCGAATCGGGGTGGAGATGCAGCAGTGTATGAAAGAGCTGGGGCCCAGGAGGCCGATGTATGTGCTACATACCTGCGGCAGGGTTGAGGCGTATCTATACGGGGCGACGCCCGAAGAGGTGGGGAGGGTGGTAGAGGCCTACAAGCGGCATGTGGACTCAGTCCATCTCTTAACCGGAGCCGAGGCGGCGAGACACCTCTTCCGCGTGGCGGCGGGGCTTGAGTCCATGTTGATAGGCGAGACGGACATTCTAGGCCAGGTGGAGGAGGCGTTTGATAGACAGGTAAAGGCCGGCTACACCAGAGGCCTTTTGAAGACGATTGTGGAGAGGGCTGTGAGGACTGGCAAGAGAGTTCGCACCGAGACCGCCATCTCCCGCGGGCCAAGGGGGCTGGGGTCTCTGGCCGTGCTCTACGTCGCCCAGCTTGTGGATTTGTCCAAGGCGAGGGTGGCGGTGCTGGGCGCAGGCGCCGTGGGCGCCGGCCTAGCCATGGAGCTGGCCGCGAGAGGCGTCGGCAAGCTCTACATACTGAATAGAACCTTCGAAAAGGCGGTGGAGGTGGCGGCTAAAACCGGCGGGGAGGCCCGGCCCCTCTCCAGAGAGGAGGTGGAGAGGTGCCTAAGGGAGTGCGTCGTCGTCTTCTCCTCTGTCCACACCCTGGAATACGTAATCGACTCGTTGCCGCCCGATGCGGCGGTGAAAATAATAGTGGACCTAGGCGTGCCTCAGACGGTGGCTCCTGGACTGCCCGTGAAGGTGATCCGCATAGAGGACCTCAAACAACTAGCCGAGCGGTTCAACGCCGAGAGGGCTCCGGAGATAGCCAAGGCGGAGGCCATAGTGGAGGAGGAGCTGGCGCAGTTGCCCAAGCTTCTCGCCAGGAGGTACGTGGAGGAGGCCGTGGCGGCCCTCATGGAAACCGCCATGAGGATCGCCGAGGAGGAAGGCAGACGCGCAGGCCACCCGGCTGCGACGCTGGCGGCTAGATCCACGGTCAAAAGACTACTGCTACCCCTTGTGGAGAGACTCAAGGAGATGGCCCAAGACGGGCAGGTGGAGGAGGCGTTGAGGCTAGCCCAGCTAGTCACAAGACTAATCCAACCCCAGCCTCACCCCACCTGATCTGCTGAGAAGCAGACCCTCCTCTATAGTCACTGACGCGATTGTGGCGTCAAGTAGAGCCTCCGCCTGTTAGGCGAGTCCGGAGGACGCCTCGACGTGAGCTGTACATGCGCCTATGCGTATATCTTTCCGGCGGAGAGACGAGTAAAATCCGGCGATATATACCGTGTCGGCAACTCATTCCCATGATGCTCCAACTCTCATGGCCTCCACCTGCCGTATCTCTCTACGGCCTCCCTAAGCCCATGAGCCACGAGCCGCGAGAGCTCAGGCGCGGGATCAGTGTAGATATGGAACAGACACACGAACGAAGGCGGCTGGGGCGGGTATCGAATCGGACGCGTCGAGATTAGCCGGCGTATAGAATCGGCGCATCTCATAGCCAACATACGGAATAAGTCAATGTTTGGTCGGATCGCGCCGATGACAACCAAAAGAGCTCGATGGTGGGGCCGCCGGGATTTTTAGGCGGGTTTTCCCCCTGAACCCGGGATCACGCGGACCCGAACCGCGCATCCTACCAGGCTAGACTACGGCCCCCGTCTCCCCCGTTCTCGGGCCTATTTATCTTTTACCGCCTAATAAAGCTCGGAGATGATGACCAGCGGCTCCGCCTCTCTATCGTCTCTCTCAGCTCTTCGTAGCGGGCCAGGGAGTCTATATGCTTGTCGGATCCTCTGATTCTTGTCCTGCCGTCGGGTAGCTCCGTGGCTTGGGGTCTCTGCTCGCGTAGTATGGCCTGCCCAGGGGCTCCCTGGCGCCGGCCTTGGGGGCCTTTCCGAATGTCAGAAAATCTATGAGCTCGCCATGAGTTAAAAGTCCTCGGCTCATCCAGCTCAACGGCCTGTCGTGATAGACCGTTAGGTCGCACGCTAGACATACTAAAATGTTTAAACCTTAGCTATTGCTGGGTTGTGGAGTACCTTAGTATTCTCGGCGGAAGGGGGAGACGTATCGACGAGCAGGTTGCGCGTGATCTCAGAATCCACGAGCTTCTTGGCGATATCTTCGGCAAACGCAACGACGACTTTCTGAGGAGTCTCTACCTTGAGCCGCTGGACAACGAGGAGGTTGCCGTGTTCAGGCTTAACGTATTCAGAGATTTGCTGAAGGGCGAGGTCCTCGATGCCGTTGCCGAGTTCGTGGAGCGCGTCAATAATGCCGTGAGGATCCTCGCGATGGAGAAGGACGTGTACGAGGAGCACAAGATCGGGATGCATGTGGACGCGGCTCTGATCTATACTGAGGCGGTGGAGACCGCGTGGAGCCGCCTCAGAGGTCTCCCTATAGAGTCCGAGGGCTTGGCGAGCTTCACCAGATACCTAGGCGAGGTTGTGGGGAGCGAGAAATTCCGCGAGCTGAGGCGAAGGGCCCGCGAGGCCGCCGAGGCCAGGGACCAGATTAAGATCAGAGTGTGGATAGAGGGCGACAGAATTAGAGTCACCAGGGAGGAAGACGGCGAGGACCTATCGGCACTGGTGGACAGCTTGTTCTCCAGGTTCAAGGGGGGTGGAGAGGGCGCCGAAGTTAAGTACATAAAAACCACGGGAGATACCTCCCACATACATGCGGCGATTCTCAGAGGGGCCTTTAAAATGTATAGGACTCAATACGATATACTGAGAAGATTCTCGGAGGACTTTCCTAGCTTTATAGATGATGGAATTGTCAATTTTGCAAAAGAGGCCGAGTTCTATTTGATATATGTAAACTATATGAGGAGCCTCGAGCAGATGGGATACCGATTCGCCATACCATCATTCACCGACGGCGGCATCTACGTGCGAAAATTCTACAACCTGCTTCTGGCGAAAAGAGGGTCCGCCGTTCCGAACGACATACAGACCGACGGCTCTAGGAGGATTTTCGTCATAACTGGGATGAACAGCGGAGGCAAGACGACGTTTGCCACGTCCTTCGGACAGCTCGCTTTCCTTGCCAAGCTGGGACTCCCAGTGCCCGCCGTCGAGGCGAAAATTCCGTTCTTCTCCTCGATAATGACGGCCTACCCCGTGGAGGAGGACGTGGAGGAGAGGTTGAGCAGACTCGAGCTGGACGTCGCGCGGGCTAAGGCGATTATAGAGAGGGCCGACAGTCGCTCTCTGGTCATAGCGAATGAACTATTTTCAAACACGACCTCAGACGAAGGGCTCCTCTTGACGAAGCTCTTCTTTGAGGAGCTGAGAAAAAGAGGCTCGTACTGCCTTTTCGTCACATTTCTGCACAAAGCCGCCGACCTCGACGGCGTCATAAGCCTCGTGGCGCAGCCCTCCCTCGACGACCCCGAGAGACCCTCGTACGTGATAGCGCCGGGACGGCCGCCGGCGGAGTACATGGCAGTCAGGATCGCCAGGCGGTACCAACTCACTTACGAAAAGATAAGGGAGGTGGTCAAATGATAGAGTTCGACCTGCTCAGAACGGGGGCCGCGCAGCCGGTAGCCGGCGCGGACGACCTCCGGAGGGACCTCGAGCTGGACAAGATAGTGGCCGCTGCGTCGGGCGGCGACGAGCTGGTGGCCGAGGTCTGGAGGGAGGTCCTCCTCCTCGCAGACGTCTCGCCCGACTCCATCAGCTACAGGCAAGACGCCGTCAGGGACGCCTTGAGGAATAGAGACGCTGTGTTGAGACTCTACAAGATCGCCAACGAGACGGTTGACGCAGTGCAGAGAAGGGTCTTTCTGTTCAGGCCGCACGACCCTGTGCTAGTGGTGCATGAAGCCGTCAACGGGCTGGAGGTGATGGTGGCGTCTCTCCGCGACGTACTGGCGGTCTTGAAATCAACCGCATTCTCCTCGGAGGCCTTCAGGCAGATGTCCAAGTCTGTCTTGGACAACATAAACGACGAGTTCCTAGCCTCGGCGCAACAGCTCGTCAAAATACTGCGGTTCGAGGACGGAGTCCAGTTCTCGGTCAAGATAGGCGAGCTAAACATTCTCGAAAACCCCGTCCTGCTGGTGCCCAGGAAAGGGGGGAACAACATCCTCTCGAAGATGCTGAGGAGGGATGAATACGTATATCGGCTGGACCCAAGAGATGAGGCGGGCGCCTACATACTTGACGACATAAGGAAGTGGGTCTTGGCAAGAGCCGCCTCTACGATCTTCAAGGCGTTCAATCATTTGAATTCCTTCTTCGAGTACCTGCGGAGGCAACTGGCGTTTTACGTAGGCGCAATAAACCTCAGCGGGTATTTCGAGAAGCTGGGCCTGCCCGCGACTTACCCACGGCTGTCCAAAGGCACGCTGAAGTTCAGCAACATGTACTGCCTATCGCTGTCGATTTCCACCGGGTCTAGGCCCGTGCCCTACGACCTAGACGTGGAGACTGGGGGAGAATTCGCCGTGGTGGTGACCGGCGCAAACAGGGGAGGCAAGACCACCTTCCTGAAGGCGGTAGGCCAGTCGCTAGTCCTCGCGAGGGCCGGGCTGTTCGTCCCCGCGGATGAATTCACGTTGCCCTCTACAGGCGAGGTCTATACGCACTTCCCGCGTCAGGAGGATAGAACGCTCTCATACGGCAAATTTGAGGAGGAGGTCAAGAGGCTCAGCGACATAGTCAAGAGCCTAAGGCGGGGCGACTACGTCTTGATGGACGAGTCGTTCTCATCCACAAACCAAGTCGAGGCGTCTGTAGTCGCAGAAGATGTCGTCGCCGCGCTAGTGGATTCTGGCGTGTACGTCTTCTATGTGACCTTCCTACAGGACTTCCTAAATAGATTCCTAGACCGCTACAGGGAGAGGGCAGTGTTGCTGGTACCCGAGGTCCGGCAAGACGGGACGAGAACGTTCAGACTGGTGAGAGGAAAGCCGACGCCGGGATACGCCATCGATATATGGAGAAAGTACATGGCTGCGTAGCAGACGCGTCAGATGGAACTTAGGCGCACGTAGGCTATCGAGACGGGGCAGATCTCACCGATCGGTTGAAAATTTTGTTATGCGGATTACCGGCACCCTGTTCAGCGGCTCTTCCGCGGGCTCTGGCTAAGCGTACACTACTGTCGTTGACAATTCTCTACGCAATGGCTGGACTTCTAAAATATGTTAAATCTGTAACCTGCCTTCTTGTTGTGCAGTGAGGTTGTTATAGGGGTTGTGGCGCGTAGTGTTTGAGGATTGTCGGGATGGCTTCGCGCAGGTACTTTATGAACCCCGGTTGCTCCGCCAGTGGGGGGAAGAGCTTTGCCTTGCACCTGCCGTATCTCTCCTGGATCTTCTTGTAGATGTATCCGCGGGTGAGCACGACAGGCGCCGCGACGTCTACACAAGGCGCCATGTCTACGTTGGGCTCGCCGTAGAGGAAGGCAACCGGCATGCCGGCGGCTTTAATTTCGCCGGTTGTGTCGGGGCCGTGGAAGATGTACAACTGGGCGCCGAGGCTCCGCAGATAGTCAACGAAGCCGGGCCACTTGAGCAGTGGGGGCGACTTGACCGTGGCCACCGCCAAGGCCCTGCGGTAGTCCTCGCCGTCTGCGACGAACAAGGGTATGGCCAGCCCCTCGCCGGCGAATCTAGGCTCCGCCTCCATGAAGGCGTAGCCGGCGCCGACGGCTTCGGCCAGGGCCTTGGCCTGCTCGTTGTGTTGACGGTCGCGGGAGCCGTGGAAGAGGAGGATTACGGCTGGTAGATGCATGCAGGGTCCTCCGCCAGTGGGTCTTTGAAGTAGGCGTAGGCCCTGGCGCGGGAGCCGCCGCAGATGTCTTTGTATTTGCAGACGCCGCATCTGCCCCCGAACTCCCCCCTCCGCATCTTCTGCAGAAGCGGGTGTTCTCGGTATATGTGGACTAGGCTTTGCCTCCTCACGTTGCCGAGGGGGTAGGGGAGGAAGCCGCTTGGGTACACAGTGCCGTCGTACCCCACAAAGATTATGCCGAAGCCGTCTCTAGTAGGCACGATGGTGGGGTCTACGCCCCTAGTCGGCGGTCCCAGTAGCTTGCGGAGTCTCTCCATCAAGTCGCGGTAGAGGGGGTGGTCGTAGGTCTTGCCTTCGAGGCGTTCTAGCTTCGCCCTTCTGTAGAAGGGGGCCTCTACGGTGCGGACCTGTATGCCGTAGGTGCTCACGTCCACCAGGAACTGCACAGCTGCCTCGTACTGCTCCGGCGTTATGTCCAACTCCTCTTTGGCCCTGCCCGTCACGATTAGGAAGAACACCTCCCACACCTTCACCCCTAGGTCTTTCAACAGCTTCACGACCTCGGGCAGCTCCGGGAGAGACTTGCGCCAGACCACCGTGTTTACTTGGACGGGGATGCCGAGCTCCACCGCCGTCTTGATGACCTTCACGGTGTCGTGGAAGCTGCCGGGGACGCCTCTCAGCTCGTCGTGAGTCTCGGGCCGCGCCCCATCTAGGCTGATGGATATGGACTTGACGCCGTGCGCCTTTATCTCCTTAAGCGTCTCTTCGTTTAGGTTGGGGGAGACCGCGGGCGCCAGCGAGACTGGGACCCCCGCGGCGTTGGCGTAGTCCACAAGCTCCCAGAGGTCTCTCCGCATGAGGGGGTCACCGCCGGTTATTATGAGCAACGGCTTGGGGTCGCCGAATTCCGCCACCTGGTCTATAAGGCGCTTCCCCTCGGCTGTGGTGAGCTCGCCGGGGAGGGGCTTCAAGATGGCGTCTGCCCGGCAGTGTTTGCAGGCTAAGGGACAGGCCTTGGTGGATTCCCAAAAGACGAGGAGAGGCGCCGTGTGGAACCTTGCTATGAGCTCCTTTACGTTCACATCTACCTCCCGACTTCTCTTTTTAACTCTTTGAACGCCTCTTCCAACGCGGCTGTCGTCTCTTCCACCACCTCGCGTGTGTGGGCGGCCGAGGTGAAGTTCACCTCGTACTGCGACGGCGCCAGGTAGACGCCGTGTCTAAGGGCTATTTCATGTAGCTTTAGGTAGAGCCTCTCGTCGCTTTCTCTTACGTCCTGCGGCGTCTTTACGTCGCCCTTCTTGAAGTAGAACTGGAACATGGAGGCTACCTGCTTAACCACCACGTCGAAGCCGGCCCGGCCCGCGGCGTCCTCCACGGCCTTGGCCAGCCGCCGGGCCGCCTCGTCCGCCACGCGGTAGGGCTCTTCTGTCTCGAGCTCGGCCAACACGGCGAGGCCCGCCGCCACGGAGACCGGGTGGGCGTTGTAGGTGCCGGCGTTGTAAACAGGGCCACTGGGCGCCACTAGGTCCATGACGTCTGTCCTGCCGCCGAAGATGCCGATGGGGAAGCCGCCGCCGACCACCTTGCCCAAGGTCGTGAGGTCCGGCCTTATGCCGAAGTAGCCCTGGGCGCCCGAGAGCCCAACCCTGAACCCCGTTATTACCTCGTCGAAGATGAGGAGCGCGCTCGTCCTCTCCGTCTCCTCTCTAAGCGCTTTGATGAACTCCCTGTCTGGTATTATCAAGCCGTAGTTGCCTGCAATCGGCTCCGCAATCACGGCGGCTAGGCGGTTGCCGACTTCCCTCGCCGCCTTTACGAAGGCGTCGACATCGTTATACGGCACGACGACGGTTAGCTTAACTACGTCTTGCGGTATTCCTGCGCTGGTGGGAACCCCCCAGGTGGCGGCGCCGGACCCCGCCTTGACCAGCACGTAGTCGTGGGAGCCGTGGAAGTTGCCGTCGAATTTTATCAAGACGTCCCGTTTCGTGAAGCCGCGGGCCAGCCGTATGGCGTTCATGGTGGCCTCAGTGCCGGTGTTGACTATACGCATCTTCTCGAGAGAGGGCATGTGTTTCTGTATCCTCTCGGCGAATTCTACCTCCTGCTCCGTTAGGAGGGCGTATATCCAGCCCCGCTCTAGTTGCTCCTCCACGGCCTTCTTCACGCGGGGATGCGCGTGGCCTAGAATCACCGCGCCGAAGGCGAGGCAGTAGTCCACGAGCCGGCCCCTATCTGTGTATAGGTACGGCCCCGACGCGCCTCTGGCGACGATAGGCGTGGGGAGGTGCTTCAGGGCCCTCGCCGGCGAGTTCACGCCGCCGGGGAAGACCTGCTTCGCTCTTTCGAAGAGCATATGTTCCATATTTTTTATGTATTTGAAATTATGCATATGGGCCGCGTCTACATAGTGGGCGCCGGGCCCGGCGACCCCGAGCTTATAACCGTCAAGGGCCTTAAGCTCCTAGAGAGAGCAGACGTCGTGCTTCACGACCGGCTTGTTCCCCGCGAATTGCTTCGCCGAGTGAAGCCGGGGGCTGTGGTGGTTGACGTGGGGAAGCAGCCTGGAGGAGTGGGGCCCAGTCAGGAGGAGATACATAAACTGCTCCTCTACTACGGCGAGAGGTACGAGCTGGTGGTCAGACTCCACGGCGGGGATCCTCTGGTTTTTGGCCGCGGCTTTGAGGAATGTGAGTTCCTCGTGTCGAGGGGGATCCCGTGCGAGTTTGTGCCGGGGGTCACCAGCGGCTTGGCGGCGCCTGCGAAGTATTTCATCCCGCCGGTGCTCCGCGGCGTAGCCAGCTCTGTGGCGTTGGCGACTGGGCGTGAGGACCCCAGAAAGGGGGCGCGGCAGGTGGATTTTAAGAAGATGGCCTCTGCGGTGGATACGTTGGTGATCTACATGGGGGCCTCGGCGGCTGGGGAGATCGCAAGGGAGCTCATGGCCGGCGGCCTGCCGGGAGATACGCCGGTTGCCGTCGTCAAGTCGGCTTACTTCAGCGACGAGGAGTTCTTCACCACAGTACTTGCCAAGCTCTCCTCGGTGCCCAATCCAAGCATAATTGTGGTGGGGAAGGTGGTGGCGCGCGGCGTCAGGCTATGGGAGGCGGCGAAGAGGTTGTAGTGGTGAGGGTTAGAGAGGGGCCGTGCCCCCCGGGGGCCCGTTGCGTCTCCATCGGCGCGGTTCGCCCGAGGCGCGGCGTCCAGATCCCCGACGGCGACTATCTCGTCGTGATGAGCCCCGCCGTGGCCTCTGCCGTGGACGTGGCGGCTGTTGCGAGGCGGTTTAGGTGCGTCATATGCGTCGGGCCCTCCACGGCGGCGGCCGTGGGCGGGAGGTGTGCGGTGCCGCGTGAGTACACCAGCTACGGCGTGGCTCAGCTCCTAAAGGCGCTCGCCCCCGGCAAGACGGTGGTGCTCCGCTCAAGCGCAGGCAACGACGTGTTGAGAAACCTAGTGCCAGACGTGGTCGAAGTGCCGGTATACGACGTCGTGTTTGATGAGGAAAAGATCCGCGAGGCTGTCTCGGCGGTCTCCGCCGCAAAGGTCGTCGTGCTTACGAGCTCTACCATAGCCGAAATAATGGCCAGCCGCGTCGATCTGGCGGGGAAAATTGTGGTGGCCATAGGCGCGGTGACTTCGAAGAAGCTAAGAGAGCTGGGCGTGCCCCACGTGGTGGCTGAGGAGGCGACTATAGAAAGTGCAGTGAAGACCGCGTTGAGAAATTGGGAAAAAAGCGTGGGTTAGGAAATTCCGATTAGTTGCTTCACGCCGTCAACGAGCTGTCCTAAGATGCTATTAGTGGCGTTTTTAAAGCCTAGCATTTGATTCACGGCGTTCTGGACCACGCCGGTGACTGTAAGCGCAAATGCGCTGACCAGCGCCACGGCAACCAGCAACAGTAGCACCTCCTCAACGAGCACCGCCCCTCTCACGTTCTATATCGAAAAATAAAAACAACTTAATTGGAGGAGATATGCGCATCCCTCTGTGGGTTGAGGCCTCCCGTCTGAAGGTGTTGGTGTTTGGAGGAGGCTCGGTGGGGACGCGGCGGGCCAAGTTTTTCCACTTAGCCGGGGCTCGGGTCAGGGTTGTGGCTCGCGACGTGTCGCCGGAGCTTGAGGCGCTGGGCGTGGAGATAAGGCGGGCGGATCTTCGGCAGTACGACCCTAGGCAAGACATAGAGTGGGCAGACCTCGTGGTTATTGCGGTTAATGACTCCGAACTTGCGGAGAGGTTGTTTAAGCTGGCAGAGGGGATGGGCAAACTTGTTAACGATGCCACTGACGCCTCCCGCACCCACGTGGTGGTGCCCTACGAGAGGGAGGTAGCCGGCCTGCGAATCGCCGTGACTAGCGAAGGCGCCGCGGGGACGCCGGCGAGGCTCTCCCTAGATGTAATCGAGGAGTGCATCAAGAGGAGTTGGATACCTGCCTTCTATGAGGTATATAGCGTGCTTAAGAAGGAGGCCAAGGCTTGGATCCCGGACGCCAAGCAGAGGCTCCGCTTCTACCAGCAACTGGCCGAAGACGGGGTCTTCACGTCTCTCGTCAAGAGCGGAGACTTGGAGGGGGCGCTTGCGAGGGGGCGGGAGCTCCTCGCCGCCATCTACAAAGAGCTTAATAGGCAGAGGTAGTGACGACTTGGTGAGGACAAGAACCCGGCCTGAGAGGTGAAGAGGGTATCCTGCGCCGAAGCGCCTAAAGCTTATGGTCGCTGGTCGGCGTAGATGAGATAGAGACGGCATTAGTTACGGCGGCTGACGCCGCTGGTCCCGTCCTCGAGGAGGTCTCCACTTGGCGAGGTCCTCCAAAGCGCCTCCGCAGAGGTGACGGCCGATGCTTCGGAGAAGCTGATTCGGATCGTCAAAGAGAAGACGCGGATGTCGGCGGAAATAGAGGTGGTGCATGGGAGGTGCACAACGACGTATTGAGGAAAATGCTAGACGCCTTCTTGCAAAAGTTTCTGGTTCCCACGCCACCTAGCTGGGGACCGGGGGTTGGGGTCGGCGAGGGACGGCCCCGCGGAGAGGCCCCGGCGGTATGGCTGATACAGCCTGGTGGTTTTTCTGTATGTGATGAGCCGCTGGTGGTCTGTAGATGTGGAGTATACACTTTGCCGATGTTTACCCTTGTGGTGTTATTTCCATAGTTCGAATAGGAGCTTCTTAAGCGCCAAGTGTTTGTTGAAGTTTCCAGTCTTTATCCAGCGTCCGCACGCCTTATACGGCGAGAGGACGTAGGGGTCGTAGGCGCAGACGACGTCCTCGATGGCTGTGTAGTAGGGCTTAGAAACCACCAGAACTACAGTCGAGGCTTGTGCTAGCCTCTCCATGGCCTCCACGACGCCGGTCTGCTGAGCCCACGTCTTTATCTCGTGAAGTGGTCTGCCGCTGAGGGTCTCGTCGTATGGCTCCAGCACTTGGTTTTCGTGGACCAGTCCGTACTTGGCCGAGATTATGTACAATGCAACCGGCGCGCCGGCTGCCCTAACCTCATCTACCACCTTCACTATCCGCTGGACCGATGGGCCTCTATACAGCTGCCTCGCAGGGGCCGCCGCGTTTAGCTTCTCTCTGGTGCAATTGGCGACAACAGAAAACACCTGACAAACATTATATAGGATTAATAACAGTTCGCCATGGATATAACGGCGGCTTTGATACTAGGCGTGGTGCAGGGCGTAAGCGAGTGGCTCCCCGTCAGTAGCAAGACACAGATCATGTTCGTCTCGCAGTACCTCCTAGGAGCCTCGCCCGAGTTCGCCTACTCCCTCGGCCTCTTTCTAGAAGCAGCCTCCGTCCTAGCCGCACTTATCTACTTCTGGCGGGTCTATCTCAAAATCATCCGGGGTCTCCTAGGCGACGTGGAGGGACGGAGATGGCTGACGTACGTGTTGATAACGACCTTAATAACAGGCGCCTTGGGGATCCCGCTGTACTACGTCGCGAGGAGGTGGCTTCTAGTAGGCGCAAGCGCCGGCTGGCTCATGGCGGCTCTAGGCGCCGCTGTGATCCTCAACGCGGTACTGCTACGGAGAGCCAAGACGTCGGCCGCCGGGCTGAAGACCTTCAACGACATGAAGATCAAAGACATGGCCCTGGTGGGGATCGCCCAGGCGTTGGCTGTGCTTCCGGGCGTCAGCAGATCCGGCATTACCACAACCACTCTTCTGCTCCTCGGCCTCAAGCCGGACGAGGCCTTTAAAGCATCGTTCGTGCTCGTCCCCGTGGCCGGGCTCGGCGCCACAGTCCTGTCGTACCTCTCCGAGGGGGGCGCCGTGGCGACGTCCACGGCCCTAGCCGCATTTGCAGTAGGCATAGTGGTAAGCCTCGTCACGATAAATGCGTTGTTGAAATTCGCCAGAAGTAGACACGTCGTCTTGGTGAACTTCGTGATAGGCGCCTTAGCTGTGGCTGGAGGCTTGTTGAGAGTTCTTGCCGGTTAGGGCAGAGACGTACCTCCGCGACCCGTAGATAAGCAACGCCTCCAGCGGGATCTGCAACCACTTCACAAGGATTTGGCCCCAGATAATCTGGAGCTCCGGCCCAAAGGCCAGCGAGATGAACACCGCAGTATCAACCACCTGGGCCACCAGAGAGGAGCTGTAGGCTCTCATTAAGATATGTAGACGAGGCCACTTGGTGACTATGTAGACATCTACAGTAGAAGACACGAGGTACGCAGTAAGTGAAGCCGCGGCGATCCTCGCCGAGGGGGCTATGACGGAATCCACAACGGCGGCTCTATCGGCAAACCAAACAGGCGGCGGAAGGACGGAGGCGGCCCACGCCGCGAAGGCCACCGCGGCTTGGAAGAAGAAGCCAAGCCTGACGGCGCGTAGGGCGAACTGCCGGCCGTAGAAGATGGCCATGGCGTCCAACACGGCGACGTTGGTCATAAATATGACTGTGCCGGCCGGCGCCACGCCCACCCCGTAGTCCACAAGCTTATTCGCGATAAACTGCGCCGCCGTCAGACTGCCGAAGAAGAGGCCGACGAGGACTATCTCCACTCTCTCTTTCCACAGCCACAGAAGCAGTAAGTAAAAGAGGTACAGTGCCACCCCGTAGCCCCAGGCCAACAACAGCGTAAACATGGCATCGCTGATTAGTCACCTTTAAAAATATAAGGCAGGTGTTTGTCGAACTTGTGGATTTCTTATCCGCCGTTAAAAAGACGGTGGAGCTCCGCCTAGCCACGGAGCCTCCGCCGCCGCCTCGCACGGCGCCTTTGGTCGACTTTGTAAAGGTTCTCGGCGACTTCGGCATAATCGCCGAGTACAAACGGGCCTCACCCCGCGGCCTTGTGAGGCTGGACCTACCCCCCTGGACCTACTTCGCAGAGTTGCAGAACTTCGCCGCGGCGTATTCGGTGTTGACGGAGCCCTTCTGGTTCCTCGGCGACTACCGCTTCATACCCATGGCAAAAGCCTTCCGGCCCGTCTTGATGAAAGACTTCGTAATAGACAAAAGACAGGTGGATATGGCCTACGGCTACGGGGCAGACGCCGTCTTGATAATATACAAGCTTGTGGGACGGGAGAAGGCCATGGAGCTGGCGGAACACGCCGAGAGGCTGGGCCTCGCCCCCGTCGTCGAGGTTGACAACGTACAAGACGCCAAGGAGGTGGCCACCTGGGGCGGAAAGGTGGTAATTGGCATAAACGCCAGAGATTTACGGACCCTAGAGGTGAGCCTTCAGAAAGCCTTCGAGATAGCAAAGGCGCTTCGAGGCGACGTGGAGTTCATAGTGGAGAGCGGCATCTCGCGGCCAGAAGAGGCAGAAAAGGCCTGTCTTCTCTACGCCAAAGGAATCCTCGTCGGAACAGCCCTCATGAAGAACCCACAGCTCGCAAAAGAGCTGAAGACAGCCGCAGAGAGGTGTCTCGCGAGACGTTGATATGGATAAACTGAGGGCTGCCTTTACCTCCCTCCTCGCGGGACTCGCCGTAACTACGCTCAAGCTGTGGGCCTGGACACAGAGCCTCTCAGTGGCGGTCCTCGCCGACGCGGTGCACTCAGCCGTAGACCTCCTCGCAGTCACGATTACCTACCTGGCGGTTAGGGCCAGCCTAAAGCCGCCAGACCAGGAACACCCATATGGACATCACAAGGCGGAAGCCCTCGGCGGCGTCGGCGGCTCCCTCGCCGTCTTAGCCTCAGCTGTCTTCGTAGCCTACGAGGCCGCCATGAAAGTGGCGCATTGGGAGCCCTACATGCCGACTCTAGTGGGGATAGTCGTAATGGCCGTGGCCATATTCATAGACTTCAACAGAGTCTTAGTACTCCGCCGCTTCAGAGGAATCTCCAAGGCGTTGGAGGCAGACGCCCTGCACTTCGCCACAGATCTCGCCTCGTCCTCGGCGATACTGGCGGCGCTCGTAGCCGGCGCCCTTGGGTCGATATATGCCCCAGAGACGTTCAAAAGGTGGGGCCCCGCGCTGGACGTAACACTCGCCGCAGCAATAACCGTCTACTTTGTAAAACTAAGCCTTAAACTACTCAAATCATCTGTTATAGAACTCCTCGACTACGCCCCACCACACGTCGTTGAGAAAACAAAGAAAAAAGCCCAATCTGTCTCGGGCGTCCACGCCGTGAAGTCTGTAAAAGTCAGAAAATCAGGAAACATATACCACGCCGAGTTGACAATAACAGTAGACGAAAACCTCACAGTAAGAGAAGCACACGAAATAGCAGACAGAGTAGAGAAAATCATCAAAGAAGAACTAGGCGGAGACGTGTCAGTACACGTCGAGCCCAGCAAAACTAGCCAAAAGACCTCCGACACACCTCCCCCAAGCACTTCCACACCCCAATAGGTCTCTGTTTAAGCCCCCTGTGAAGCCTTACGGCAAAACAGGAAAACGTTCTCAACCGCTCAAGGAACACCCAGACAAACCTAAAGTTTTCTATACCACTAGTGACGGCCTTCTACCCGTAGCTACGAGGTAGGCACAGAATACAACGCCACCTCTCGTGCCTCCGGCAACCTATAGTCTGAAAAACTATGTGGTTTGTTTCTCTTCTTTTAACTGCTTTTCAATTTCTTCCAAGGCTTTCTGGACTTCTTTCTCTATCTCCTCTATGGGTTTCGGCGGGGGTGTGGTGGCTAGGGCGTATCCTACCCAGGCCAGTATGCCCAAGACGGCGGCCACCGCCACAAACGCCGTCAGCTGAAGAATAAAGACCTGCCAAGGCGAGAAAAACACAAGCCAGCCGTACAACAAAATCCCAATCACACCCACAGCCATAAGACCAACGCCAATAGCCTTATCCCGATGCATAGGCTATCTAAAAAGCCACTTTATATATTTTGAAAAACCTCCGAAGACACGCAAGGCCCAGCTAGGGCCATCTCTAGAGAGGTTTAACGCCAGGCGACGTCTAGGCGAAGCCGCCGAGTTGCGGACAAGCCATGTGGAGCGTGTAGCAGGCGACGTAATACACGTAGCCGCCCAGCCCTATGGGGGCTGTGAGGCCGAAGTAGCCGAACCAGATGGCCACGACCTCGAACATAGATACGATAATCGCTATGGTTAAGGCAGTCGCCGCAGCCGGCTCTAGGCTGTAGACGCCGAGGGCCATCGCCAGTCCGGGGTAGAAGGTGCTGTAAAGCGCCTTCTCGCCCACGATAACGCCGACGCCCTCGTCGTCCCTCCCCTTAGCGATAAATATGAGGCCGACGACGGACTCAGGTATCACGGTGGCCACGGGCACCAGTATCACGGAGAGAGCAAGCTTGTCGAGACCCAGCGACGCCCCCAGCTCCTTTATGCCGCCCACCATCCACTCGGCGCCGAAGGCCATAGCCACCACCGCCGCCGCTGTCTGTAGCGCGGGATTCCTCAACCACAACGAAGTACCCGCTTTTTCCACCTCCTCCTCACGAAGCATAAACTTAGCGTATACAAAATAAAGCACAAGCAACAACACGCCATACAGCTGGCCGTAGATACCGTAGCGCTCGGGGTGCAGGAAGAGAATAGGCAGAAGCGGTATGGTGAAGACCAACAGGGGGACAGCCACTATTCTATGCACATGAGGCAACCTATACCTCCGCCACCCCAACGCCCAAGCCGCCAAGCTGACGGCTATAACCATAGGGTATATCACAGTAGCCGCCATGAAGGGCTGCGCCACGATGGAGCCCCAAGCGATCTCCGCCTGTCCCTGCAAAAGCGCTACAGTAAATATGGCGAGCTCGGGGCTCGACGTAATGATCGGGGCAAATATCGCGGCGACGCCCACAGCCGCCCGCTGAAACCTCCACGATACGTAGTGCACCAGTTGCTCAATCAAAAGACCAGCCAAGATAGTCAAGACGACGCCAGCCACAACCCCAAAAGGCCCAATCGACGGGACGAGGGAAACCTCAGCCATGGGACCCCCAAAAAACGGCACTAATAAAATTAAAGGTGACAGCCTGAATTCGAATTCGGATCTCCCGCGCGTCAAGCGGGCACCTCTCCGCCGGCCCCCGCGGGGAGCTTCGGAGGGAGTTTAAACCTGTCCAACAACATTACCGTTGAGACAGATTCAAAGGAGGCTCGCCACAACATTTAGCATGACTAAACCAAACACATGCAGGCCCACAGATATCCACAGACAGCCTGCTTGTGAGTCCGCTCAGCAGGTCTGACCCAGAGGGTCCGGGCCCGTAAGGAATTGCGGATAGGCTTACATGGATAAGCCGCCAAACTGAGATGCGCGGCGAGAGCCGGGCCTAAACGAAGACGCCGAACTCGGCCGTTGTACGCTCACTGCAGAGTAGAGTCACATGTCCAAGTATAACTAGAAGAATTGGTGGACCGGCCGGGATTTGAACCCGGGATCACCCGCGCGCGAGGCGTATGCGCCGCGGGCCTTTCGAGGCCGCGCGGCTGGGCATCCTTCCGCTAGACTACCGGCCCTGCTGATTTGTTGCTTCGTCTTTAAAAACTTTATCGGTGTT
>Ga0315272_10000442_pt1 | contig 20723 bp, 19 predicted proteins | sample C3_middle_MG_FD_203918 | JGI IMG/M metagenome (GOLD analysis project Ga0315272, IMG submission 203918) | Sediment microbial communities from Yellowstone Lake, YNP, Wyoming, USA - C3_middle | ecosystem: Environmental > Aquatic > Freshwater > Lake > Sediment | place: USA: Wyoming | collected...
CAAGAACAACTTGTTTCCCGGTTTTAAGAAGTGCTTTAAGAAGATTCTGCTGAACTTTCTGCAGGCCGATATCGGAAAGGCTTGATGCTTCGCCTGACCATGCTGCAGGTTCTCCAAGAACTGCCACAACAACATCCGCCTTTACAGCTGCATCGACTGCTTCTTTCAGTAATTGTTCCGATGACATTGCGGCTTTCATCGATCCCTGCTGTCCCTGCATCCCCAGAGGACTTGAGGCTTTTGCCAGTTGAGGATTATCAGTAAACTCCGATCCCTGTGAATATGTCACATTAACAGCCCCTCCGCCGATAGTTTTAATGCCTTCAAAAATTGTTGATATTTTTTCAGGTGATCCACCCATTGCCCACGTCCCGAGCATATCACCTTTTGAATTGGCAAGTGGACCTATAACAGCAATTGTGCCGGACTTTTTCAAAGGAAGAATCTGTTTATCATTTTTCAGAAGAACCATTGAACGTTCAGCTATTTCCCTGGCAGCTTTAAGATTTTCCGGAGTCATAACCTCTGTTTTTGCTCTCTGTTCGTTCATATACCTGTAAGGATCGTCGAAAAGTCCAAGTTTATATTTTGCTTCCAGCACTCTCCTGCAGGCAAGATCGATATCCTTCATAGCTATTTTGCCTTCGTCAAGCGATTTCTTCAGCGTTGTCAGGAATCCCTCACCAACCATATCCATATCGGTACCAGCTTTAAGAGCCTGTGCCGACACTTCCTGCAGATTTCCCATTCCATGGTTAATCATTTCATTAGTCGCAGTATAATCAGTCACTACAAATCCTTTAAAGCCCCATTGATTCCTGAGCAATTCGGTGAGAAGCCAGTGATTACCGGTTGCTGGAACACCATCAACAACATTGAATGATGTCATGACACTTCCGGCACCTGCCTCCACTGCTGCTTTATAGGGTGGAAGGTATTCATTGTACATTGTAACTTTGCTCATATCGGCAGTATTATAATCTCGTCCTGCCTCAGCAGCGCCATAAAGTGCAAAATGTTTAACACAAGCCATCATTGTATTATTAAGTGAGAGGTCGTTGCCCTGGTAACCCCTGACAACAGCAGCAGCTATCTGGGACCCCAGCCATGGGTCCTCTCCTGAACCCTCTGCAATTCGTCCCCAGCGCGGATCGCGTGCAATATCAACCATGGGTGAGTATGTCCAGCAGATACCATTTGCTGTTGCCTCCTGGGCAGCAATTCTGGCACTTTTTTCCGCAAGCGACAGATCCCACATACAACTCATGGCAAGAGGTATAGGAAATATAGTCCGGTATCCATGAATAACGTCCATACCGAATAGTACCGGGATATGATTAGGTGACTGCTTTACAGCTATCTCCTGAGAGGCTCTCATGGATGCAACCGAGAAACCATTGAGCATTCCTCCAATCTGACCTGTCTGCAGCTTTTTCTGAGTCTGGTCATTTACGGCCGATCCTGTAACGAAACCTCCGGCAGTTGTAAGATTAAGTTGTCCGATTTTTTCTTCAACTGACATCTTATTCATCAGATCGCTGATGAACGAATTCATCTTCTCATCCTGGCTTTGAACTTTGACGAAAGCAGCCAGCATCATTAATAATAATCCTAATCTTTTCATATTTTTAAGTATAGTTCTTTTAAAGTTAATGATTGTCAAATTTAGGAATTACATCCTAATATATCTATATTTTAAAACATCTTGTAAATATCACCAAACCTTTTTTAATTACTGTTGTTATAAGTTCTACTATAGTCTTACTAATAGTTTCTGTATTCCTTTAGCTCAGGTTAATATTTAATCAACTCTTATTAAATGGAAATAAAATGGCTGATTTGAAAACAAGATACATGGGTCTGGATCTGAAAAATCCAATCATAGCGGGAGCCTGCAATATTGTGACTGACATAGATAATCTTTACAGAATTGAAAAGGCGGGAGCTGCTGCAATTGTTTATAAATCACTGTTTGAGGAGCAGGTACAACTTGAGAATCTTGAATTCTCCGAACGGAATACCGAATATTCTGAGCGTGGGGCTGAGATGGTCAATCTCTTTCCTATGTCGATATCAGGTACTCCCGACATCATGGAACATCTTCTTTCTCTGAAAAAAGCCAAGGAATCTATTTCTATTCCTGTTTTTGCCAGCCTGAATGCAGTTCTTGATGAAACATGGATTGAGTATGCAAAACGAATTGAAGAGACCGGTGTTGATGGCCTCGAACTTAACTTCTATACTCTGCCTGAAAAAGTGGGTTCCGGGTATGAAAATATTGAAAAGAAACAGATCAGGGTCATGAAGAGCATAAAAGCTAATGCCAAAATTCCAATCTCTGTTAAACTAAGTTCCTATCATACCAATCCTGTAAAACATATCGCTGATCTTGAAAATGCAGGAGCTGATGGTTTTGTTTTGTTCAACAGACTCTTTCAGCCTGACATAGATATCCAAACAGAAGAACATCATTTCCCTTATAATCTGAGTAACAGTGAAGACAACAGGCTGCCACTGCGCTATGCGGGCATGCTTTTCGGGAATACAAACTCGTCAATTTGCACAAATACCGGCATCATGAATGGATCTGACGTTATAAAGATGCTTCTTGCCGGAGCTGACTGTGTTCAGATTGTCAGTACTCTTTACCTTAACCAGATTGAAGTAATAAGCAGCATGCTTAAGGAACTTGAAAAATGGATGGATTCGAAAGGCTATAAGTCTATTGCTGATTTCCAGGGCAAACTTTCGAAAAAGAATTCTGAAAATAAACTCCCGTATCATCGTGCACAGTATATGGATTTCATGATGACAACTTCCCAGATTCTTAAGAAGTACAAAATCATCAATTAAAATTATTGATGAGACTGTCTTAAAAGTCTAAATGAGTTCTGCAAAACCCCTGCTACACTTAGCATGAGTTTGTATTGACCAAAGTTTCGATTAACTTTGGTTTTATGATTGTTTGCCATATGAAAAGAATAATTCCAGTTATAAGTGCACTTCTCTTATTGTTCTCCGGATGCAGAGATAAAACCGACTACAGCCAGATCCTTGATGATATTCAGGAGAATCTTGATTTCGGCAATATAACTGCTGTAATGCAGATAACTGATTCACTCAAAAAATCAGATGTCAGCGACAAGGATGCCATTCATGTAGCAGACTCTCTCGGACAGATTGCCAGCAGGATCGGTATTGATTTTTCCATCAGCGAAGCAGAAGAAATGAGTAAACTGAAAAAGCTTCTGCCATCTGTTTCATCTGATAGTATCTCAGTGTGGGAAAAGAAAGGATGGCTTGAATGGAAAACTATTGACGGCGAAAAGAAATACTTTAAAAGAGCCGCGAACAATCTGATACTTCTGAAGAAATTTTATGAAGATAAGAATTCACAGTTAAAAGAGATCGCCAAACAGCCTGACATGATATTCAGATTGAAGCACACCGGACAAGTAATGCAAACCCTTGGGAATAAAAGCAATCCCGCTGTCCCTGTAAAGATGAAGGTAACCTATACGATCACAGTAAAAAATGGTGCAGTCCCTGAAGGAAAAATGATACGCTGCTGGCTGCCATGGCCAAAATCGGGACAGCAGCGACAGCATGATATAAAGCTTCTGAGCAGCTCATATCCGGTATACACAATATCGCCTGACACTGCAATTCACAGCACGCTGTACATGGAAGCTCTTTCAAAAAAAGGGATACCGGCAGAATTTAAAATTTCGTATGAATATATCTCTGATGCCCAGCATTTTAATATTGATGAGATAAATGAGGCACCCTATGACACGAATTCGGAATTATACAAAAAATATACGTCGGAACAACTTCCCGATATTTGTTTTACCGACAATATCAGGCAGCTTGCTGACAGTATCACTGCAGGTGAAACTGATCCTGTCAGAGTAGTCAGAAAACTATACATGTGGTTCAAAAACAATATACCCTGGACAGGTGCGCTTGAATACTCAATAATTCCGAATATACCCGATTATGTATACGTAAACCGGCGGGGTGATTGCGGAATGCAGACATTCATGTTCATCTCGATGCTCAGATATAAGGGGATTCCGGTAAAATGGCAAAGCGGATGGATGATGCCCCCCGGGTATGAGAACCTGCACGACTGGAGTGAGGTCTATTTCGAAGGTACAGGCTGGGTTCCTGTTGATGTCTCATATGATTTGCAGAACACAGATAATCCTCAGTTGAAATACTTTTATATGTCGGGCATTGATTCTTACAGACTCATAGTAAATGACGGAGTTTCAGGGCCACTTCACCCTGAAAAAACCTTTATGAGGAGCGAGCCCTTTGATTTCCAGCGCGGAGAGGTTGAATGGACCGGCGGTAACCTGTATTTCGATAAATGGGATTACAATATGGAAATAGAATATATCAAATAATTATCTTTTTTTACTTTCCTTCCAACAGGCAAGGTTTTGCATGAATTTGCCATTCAGAGTCTGAATCCAGGAAATTTATAGGGGAAATATTCGTGAAATTTCTGCGTTATAAACTATATCGGATTATCCTATCAGATACATCGAACATTATTATATCTTTTATGTTTTTGTTCTGAATATGGAATAGAATCTGAGGTTTTAACGGATTTAGTGATGTGAATGTTAAATCAATTCTTAAAGTTATGAAAAGGAAAGTATTTGCAATTATCACCATCCTTGGAGTGTTGACATGGAGTTGCTCCAAGAATGATACGCAGAATCAGCCGCAGGGTTTGAAGCAATCGCTTGAAAAGAATGTGGCAGATATTAATACTGCGATGAGTAAAATAACCACCACCAGGGGATATCAGGTCATCTCAGAAGGCAGCAGTCCGGCATCAAAGGCTGCAACCACAGAGGTAGCATACAATGACAGCATCACACTGGCGCTTGTAGCAGGGATATATGATTACCAACCTGATACAATCTTATTGCATCATCATATGTTGTACCCTTACAGGCTCTTTAAAAAGACAGGTGCAAGCAATATGATGATTGTGAACCTTCCTCATACACGGATATTCCATCCAAAGTATCTTCACAGCTTTATAAGACCTGATTCTGTTCTGAAAAACGATTTTACAATCACAGCTTCGGATTATCATTTCTATTATAATTCCTGGAATAGTCTTGATTATAAGCTTACAGCCGGACTTACCCTTAATTCAGCAGATCTGGGAAGCCTTGATGTTTCAACTGTTTCTACCTCCACAACAGGCAGGCAGAGTTCTTCAAAATTCACCTTTACAGGCGGCTATAGTGTTGCAACATCATGGCAGTCGGGCGATACAAGCAAATTGTCATTTTCTCTCATGAAAGACAATAACCCACTGCTTGTCGAAAAAACTCTTTTTACCGGGAATGATTTTCACAAAAGGGAAAAACAGTATGACCTGACAATAGGAAATGTTGAAATAAAAAGAGGATTCGGCATTGATTCAATTCAGGTATACATGAACGGAATCCTTCAGAAAAAAGCAGGTGTAAAAATAACTGACAGCGCAGATTCAACCGGAACAATTTGCGGCAAGAGGGATATCCTCCTCACTTTCGATGACGGAACAACCGCAAAGCTCAGTACCCTGATCGGCCCGCCTCTTATGCAGTTAAAAGCTCTGGTGACATCACTCCACGATATGTACTTTGCTGAAAATGTGGTAGATTATATTGCTATAAATATATTCTTCAATTCCAGAGACTAGATATTTCACTCTGATTCAAATATCTTACTACACTCTTGAATCCAACAGGGGGGACTTACCCAATAATTGGAAAGGAAGTCCTCCCTGAGGAGCTCTTAAACTCAAACCTACGATTTCCTGATTCGACTAAGAGAAAAAATGCTTTTAAATAAGAGGAATAAGTCCGTAGGCCTTAAATAGGTTAGCGTAGGACATCACCCGACGTTGAGTTTAGCATTCTAAGCAGGTCGATGCCCTGCTCTAACTTATACTGCCCCTAACGGGGCTTGCGAAAGGCTCTGCCAAAGATGAATAAAAAGACCAGCCTATTATATGAGGGGAAATGTAATAATCATTAATCCAATATATTACATACTGATTAGTACTTTAATCTCTCACTCTTTTACTATACTCAATTACTGAGCTTCACGGATTTTCGGCGGAAAAACTGACTTATTATATCAGCAGCCTTCCGATCTGACAGACCGAAAATGAAAGAAGCCAGGCGATACCGGTAGTATAGAATACGGTAAACAAGGCCCATTTCCAGCTTCCTGATTCCCGTCGGATAGCAGCAACCACTCCTACGCAGGGGAAATAGGTCAGTATAAACAACATGAAAGAAAAAGCTATCAGCGGAGTGAAGGTAGAGCTTCCATCGGATTTTTGTTGCGATCGTATCTTTTCAACGAGTGATGAATCACCAGAACTTCCATCGGCCTGGAATATTACCCCAAGAGTGCTTACTACGACCTCCTTGGCCGCCAGTCCTGATAGAATGCTTACGCTGAGCTGCCAGTCAAAACCCAGAGGCCTCATAACCGGATCCAGCGATTTACCTATCATTCCAATGAATGAATTACTGTGCATCTCTCTTTTTCTTTCCGACATAATCCTGTTAACCGATTCATCTGTTTTTGAAGCAGTCATCCCCGATTTCTGGACAGCAGCAATCTCACCTGTGTAATCATGTGAAAAGTTACGGGGAAAATTGCTTAATATCCATACAATTACGGAAGCAATAAGGATTACTCCTCCTATCTTTTTAAAATAAAGTCCAGTCCTGAACCATACATGTTTAAAGATGCTTCTGACAGTCGGAACTCTATATGGAGGCAATTCCATTACGAAAGGTATCTCGGCTTCCCTGAAGAATACCCTTTTCAGGAATAAGGCGGAAAGGATGGCAAACAATGCGCCAAGCATATAAAGGAAAAACAGGACCAATCCCTGGTTCTTTGGAAAAAATGCGGATATGAATAATATGTAAACAGGCAGTCTTGCACTACACGACATAAATGGCGTTATAAGCATGGTAATAAGTCTGTCCCTCCTGCTTTCAATTATTCTTGTAGCCATAATGGCCGGAACATTGCATCCGAATCCCATAAAGAGAGGAATGAATGACTTTCCATGCAATCCTATCTTGTGCATAAGCTTATCCATAATAAAGACAGCCCGTGCCATATAACCGGTATCCTCCATGAATGAGATGAAGAGGAACAAAATAATAATATTAGGAAGGAATACTATTACTCCTCCAACGCCGCCTATGATAGCTTCTGCAAGAAAATCCCTGACTATACCAGGGGAAAGGTAACCGGATATAACTTGTGACAGATAATTAAATCCGCTCTCCATCCAACCTTTTGGATATCCTCCCAGCTTGAATGTAGTGTAAAAGGTAAGCCACATAAAAAAAGCAAAAATAGGGATACCAAGATATTTATGCGTCAGATAATTATCTATCATCCTGGTTTTTCGTATACGCTCAACCTTGCTCAAACGCAGAGTCTCTTTCAGAGCACCTGATATAAATCCGTAGCGCAGGTCGGTTATGACTGTTTCAACAGGATCTGAATACAGTTTTTCGAGCCTGGCGTACTCTTTCTTTCCAATGCTTATTATCTCAGCGGAATTAACGCACCGGATTATATTCCTGGAAAACTCCTTATCATTTTCCAGAAGCTCAATCGCCAGGTACCTGGCTGCAATGATATTTGTAAAAGCCCTGTTTTCTTCAATCTTAATTTTTGATTGAATTGCGCGTATGGAATTTTCAATCTCTGTTCCGTAATTAATATGAATATGCCTTACGACAGGGTCCCTTACCTCATAAACTTCTATTATTTTATCGAATAGCTCCTTTATTCCTTTTCCTCTTGAACTGATTGTAGGAACTATTGGAACACCAAGTAATTTGCCCAGTGATATATGATCCAGGATATCTCCCTTTTTCTCGAGCTCATCATACATATTCAGGGCAATGACAACCTGAATGCCCATATCTATAAGCTGTGAAGTCAGATAGAGGTTTCTTTCAAGATTGGAAGCATCAACAATATTAACCACAATATCAGGCTTATTGTCAAAGATGAAATTCCTCAGGTAGATCTCTTCAGGGGAATAGCTTTTAATCGAATATGTTCCGGGCAGGTCAACCAGGGAAAAAATATATCCCGACTGTTTATACGTAGCTTCTTTGGAATCAACGGTCACTCCGGCATAGTTTCCTACTTTTTCTTTTAAACCTGATGCATAGTTAAAAAGAGTTGTTTTACCTGAATTGGGATTGCCTACCAGAGCGACCTGAATATGCCTTGTCTTCTCAAGCCATGTACTGTTTTCATCATCACTGAAAAGTACTCCGTTGGATGACTGAAATTCTTTTATTACGGGATCTCTGTCTATTTCGATCAACTGGGCCTCACTGCTCCTCAGCGAGATATGATATCCCATTATCTTGTATTCAATGGGGTCGCCCAGAGGGGCTTTCTTAATCAGAGTGGCCTTTTTACCCACAACAAACCCCATTTCAGACAGCCGTTGCCTGAATTGACCTCTCCCCTTAATCTTCAGAATTATTCCCTCTTCTCCCTCATTGAGATCATATAATGTAACCATCGAATATTTTCAATACTTTACTATAACCACAGATTTACCACAATGTTCAATCGATTGCCCGGCGACTGACGCCTGTCGCCTGTCGCCTGTTGCCGGTTATTCAACCTTAACCTTTATAACCAGTTTCCTTACCTGGGCATTCACATTTTCCTTAATCCCGGGTCTATGGGCGTCGGATGGAAAGAAAATAAAAAAGTTCTGTTGTGTTGCAGGGTATTTTTGCATACTCAGAACTTTCAGGAATTCAATGTCTTTTGTTCCGTCATATGGAGTCACTTCTTCACATGCTTTATTCAGGGGTGCCACATTCATGAACTCTTTCCCGCTTATAACATATTGAATATCAATATATTTCCTATGGGCCTCAAAATTTGTGGTTTCTTCATTTTTGGTCATATACTCGCTGACGGTTGCAAAAATATTATCACCGTCAATGTCATATCTTCTGACTTCAAGATTTTTTAAATCATTGCCTGCAAGGAATTTAAAGGCCTTCTCCCACCTTGATTTATTCTTAAAGTAAGAAACAGCAAACTCCCTCTTGTTTACAGATTCATCGGGAGCCACCGACCATCCTTCCGCCCAGACTTTTGAAGCAAACCACTTACTTATCTTCTTATCATTCCATGTTGAAGGATCAGAAGGGTTTTTACTTCCTGTTAAACCAATAAAACTTATTAATACCATAACTATCAGGATTATTTTTTTCATACTGCCATTCTTTATGTTTCAAAAATAATGGAAAACCGATTCAAAGATCGTAAAGTTTTTCTACAAAGAATAACTGACCTTAAGTTTCAGCGTTCGCATTTCAATTGCCTGACAGAGATTTTTTTCCTGAGAACCAATTCTTATGAAACTTAAATTCTGATATTCTCGTACACTTTTCATTTCTAATACCTCCGTTAATTTATAATTAATTAATTTTAGATGTTATTACATTGAATTATTCTTATCCATGAACTTATTGTGAAAAAGACATTATTGATCATTATCCTGGTTCTGGATATAAGCTTAGTATATTCCCAGGAGAATTCCCTCTACCAGAACGGATTAACTGCAGAGCAGAATCTCAAAGCAATCGGAGGCATAGCACAGTCTGCCGGTGGTGTTGGCTTCGATACCAGATATGAAGGCGTGAAGGGCAGTCCCGGCCTGTTTGAAAAGCTACAGCCTTCATTTCTCATGATAAACGGGCAGAATGTATTTATTCAGCTCGATACTAATCTTGATCTTGTTTCCAACTCATTGCTCTTCAATTATCCGAAGACAGGCAAATTGATGGCTCTGCCTTCAAAAATGGTAAAAGAGGTCAGGATTAAAACCGAAGGAAAAGAGCTGCTTTTCAGAGTGTCGGGGCCCAATGATTTTCAAAGGGAGATTAAGGAGGGCAGGTTTTACCAGGTTCTTGAAGACGGCAAGATCATTTTCATCAAACTTCCGATAAAGAAGCTTATCGAGGCTGACTACAAAGCTGTTTACGGTAACGACAGACGCTATGATGAATATACTACATATTACAAGTATTATCTCAGAGGATCAGACAGTACATTTCATCAGATTCAGCTAAACAAGAAATCACTCTTAAAGTTTTTCCCCGACAAAAAAGATATTATAAACGAAACCGCCGTATCAAAAACTTATGAGAATGATGAAGCCATGGTGATAGATATTCTGCACAAATTATAGTCCAAACTTATCTATAATAAATTCCCTGTGCTCTCCTCCTTCGCTTAGTGCCCTCAGATAAATTCACTAAGAACTTTAAACAGTCTCTTTTTGTCGAATGGTTTTGATATAAAACCTGTGCAACCGCATTCGATTGCCCGGTCTCTGTCGTCGGCGTATGCTGTCTGAGCTATTATATGGATCGAAGTATTTTTCTCCCTGATAAGCCTTACAGCTGTATATCCATCCATAACAGGCATCTTTATGTCCATCAGCGCAAGGTCAGTTCAACATCTTGCGGATTATCCTCAACAATCAATATTTCAACTTCATTAATTTCAGCCATCCTGTAATTCATTTAGTCTTTATTTATTGTCGACACTGAAAGCTTAACAGGAAATTTTCACTTTTCATTATTCACTTTCCGGTAGTAGGCATGATCAAATTGTCAGGTAAACATCAGAATTTCGCATATCGGAAAAACACCTATATAAATCTGTTTTACAAGTACATATAAACATATCTTCTAAAATCCGTCAAGATTCTGATCTACGGAATGAAGAATATTTAAAAACAAAACAATTAAAGGATAACAGATCACTCACTAATTGCAGGTTACAGCTATTTAGAATTAGTGATTGTAGGTATTCACCTGATAATCATGTAGGTATTTGACCTACATACAAATTGCAAAAAAGCTGGGAACATATTCTGCCTTTCCAAACCGAAGGCTCACAGGTGTGCGGATGGGTGTTATATTTCGCTTTTACTTATTCTTATATTATACTTTTTCATTTTACGAATAAGCGCATCCCTGTAATTCCCAATATATCGGCTGCCGCTTTCTGGTTGAATTTTACGCTCTGAAGGGCCTTCTGGATCATCTGAATTTCATTATTCTTCAGATTTACCAAATCAGGAGATCCTTCTCCCGATGAAGTATTCTGATGCCGAACGGGAAAATCATCAGGGCCGAGAACATTCCCTTTGCAAAGGATTATAGCTCTTTCCACCATATTGCGCAATTCCCTTACGTTTCCAGGAAAATCATATTCCAGAAGTAAGTCAAATACATCCTTTGAAACTTCAATCCTGGGTTTATTAAAACGCGCTGCATAGAGATCAACGAAATGGCTGATCAGAGGTTTAATATCCTGGGGCCTTTCCCTCAATGCTGGAATATGAATATGAAGTGTATTCAAACGATGGAGAAGATCGAGTCTGAACTTTTTCTCTTCGACTCTTTTTTCAATGTCATGGTTAGTGGCTGAGATGATTCTGAAGTCAGTATATACAGGATTCGTGTCACCAACTCTTGTAATAACTTTTTCTTCAGTGGCTCTCAGTATTTTTGCCTGTAAGTTAAAAGGCATGTCGGCAATCTCATCGAGGAAGAGAGTGCCATGGTTGCTTACCTCGAAAAAACCCATTTTATCGCTTATTGCACCTGTGAAAGATCCTTTCTTATGGCCAAAAAATTCGCTATCAAGCAAAGATTCTGTAATTGTGCTGCTGTTTACTGCACAGAACAGGTTATCTTTCCTGGCGCTCGAATGATGTATAATTCTGGCAATATTCTCCTTGCCTGTACCGCTTTCTCCTGTTATAAGAACATTTGCATCAGCATACTCAGCAGCAGTGACTGCCTGTTCATAGACTTTCAGTATCTCCGGACTAACTCCTATAAACTGCCTGTCAATCTTATCTTCGAGTGATTTGGAAATAAGCGAATTCTTTTCCTCCATATGCTTAAGCTTTCTGTGAAGCTGGAGGTATTTCTGAGTGCGCTCTATAGCTATCTGGATATCAATGAATCTGAATGGTTTTCGCAGATAGTCAAATGCCCCGAGCCGCATGGCCTTTATTACTGTATCCATGTCACCATGCGCGGAAATAATAATTACTTCCTTGGCAGGATATCGGACCTTAACCTCTTTAAGAATATCAAGTCCATTGACACCGGGTAATCTAACGTCGAGTATCAGCAGATCAATTTCGTGTTCTTCCAGTATCCTTCTGCCGTCTGCAGCTGTGTTGGCCTCAAAAGACTCATAGTCTGAACCAACAAAGAATCCATTCAGCTCTTCTGTGAATTGCTTTTCATCATCAAGAATCAGGATCCTTATTTTCTCTTTCTGTAACATTTTAGCGACTCTTATGGATTTCCAGTTCAAGTTTTATTTTTGTTCCTATCATTCTGTTGCTGATAATCTCGATTGTCCCTCCCATTTCCTTAATAATCTGGTAGCAGATTGACAATAGCCTGTTCAAATTTATATGTATTTCCAATAAGCTGAGGGATTTCGCTTTCAAGTTGCAGATTTAAATCTATGCCTAAATGATTGAATTGCTCCCTTATCATTGAAACGGCATTTTCGATACTCGTGTTAACGTGGAATTCTGAGAGCACATAATCCTCATGACTCCTTGAAAATGCCCTTATATGGTCAATAACAAGAATCCCGTCAGGTGAAGCTTTTAACATAGTCCGGTATTTCTCCTCGCTTTGCTTAAGTGCTCTGTTCACCCTTATCAATTCATCTGCATAATTCTTAAGTATTTCCGCCTCCCGCCGGATGGTCTGCTTCTGGTTGAAAAGATCAAGAAATACATTTATCTTGCTAAGGAGGAAATTATTATCAATAGGTTTAAAAATGTAATCAACAGCTCCAAATTCATAACCTTTGAACATTTCAACTTCACTGAAATGACTTGCAGTCAGAAAGATCACCGGCACTTTATCACTGATCCGATCATTCATTCTAAGTGCCAGCTCATATCCGTCCATTCCCGGCATTCTTACATCTATTATTGCCAGGGCCAGTTCGACATCCTTTGTTTTTTCGAGTGCATCGGCTCCCGAATTTGCCGTTATGATGTTTACATTTAATCTCTTAATCAGAATCTCCAGAAGCAAAAGATTTTCCCTGTAGTCGTCGACAATAAGAAGATTTGGAAGCTGATCCATCGGCAATTAGAATTTACTTAAATTTTTAACAGGCAACATAATATAAAAATACTTCCATCAGTGAATTATACCATATATCCATTATAAGGTTCTCAGGACAATCAGACCTCAGATCAATTTCAGGAGCGCTGGTTTTTGTCAGATATCCCAACGCTCCATACTTAAGGGCATTAATCGCGTATAGTTTCTCTGAGAAAATACTTAGTATCAGTATCGCAACTGAAGGCTGAATTTTTTTTACAGCTGCAATGAAATCAAGTCCGCTGCCGCCGGGCAATGAAATGTCGAGCAGTATTACGTCGTATTTCCTTTCCCTGAGTTTTTCAAGCAACTCAGCTCCTTTACCTGCCTCATCTACCAGTTAAATACGTTCATCGTCTTCCAGTATTTGTCTAATACCCCTTCTTACTACAGGATGATCATCGGTTATCAGAACTTTTATCATATAGATTTTCTTTTATATGGTATTTTGACAATGATTTTAGTTCCTTCTCCTTTTTCGCCTCTTATAGTTACCTCTCCGTTTGCTGATTTCAACCTTTCGCTTATCCCCTCTAACCCCATGGATGTCAGCGAACTGACCATGTCTTCATCAATCCCTATGCCATTATCCTCAATAACCATCTCAATATTCTTCTTCAGTTGTTTGAGGCTGACCGACATGGCAGATGCCATCGAATGCCTCATAATATTAGTCAAAGATTCCTGAATTATTCTGAAAAGCGAGAGTGAAATTCTGTCATCAATATTAAATTCCTCCGAGTCGAAATAAAAATTGCACTTAATCCCTGTGAGTTTCTCAAATTTATTCAGCTGGCTAAAAATAGCAGGTATTACGCCCAGATCATAAAGTATTGTCGGTCTCAGAAAAGAAGAAATTTCCCTGATTGATTCGATTGTTTCATTGATAATATGGCTCATTTCATCGAGCCTGCTCCTCACGGTTGCCGACTGAACGCCAATTCTGCTTTTTATCCATGCAACATCAAGGAATAATCCGGTAAGCCGCTGCCCCAGATCGTCATGAAGATTAAGTGCCAGTTGTGATCTTTCGTTTTCTCTGATTTCGTTCATGTGTCTGCTCAGTTGCTCCAGCATCTTCTTCGAATAGCGCAGCTTTGCTTCCATTTTTTTTGCGTTCAGAGATATCGTGAGATAAAACCTGAATGCCGGTGACATTACCGGCCGAATCAAATACGCAACTGACATTTGACAGGAAAAAACGATCACCTGAAGGCAGGTGAACTTCGTCCTCATAGTCTTTTCCTGAACCTGTTTCGACAGCCCCCTTAAACCTCTTTAACTCGATGCTCCCTTTCTCTATTCCGAATATGTCAGAAACATTTTTCCCTTCGAAGTCTTCGGCCCTGCCACCGAGATCAGCCAATGCCTTTGAATTAAAATATTTTACAATACCTTCAGGTGAAAAAAGTCCTAATTCGAACCCGCTTTGTTCGGCAGGCAAATAGTAGCTGGCTTCGCTTTTCGATAATCTCTCCTGAGCCTCCATCCTTGCAGAAATATCCATGGCAAAACCCGTAACTGTAACCGGCTTCACTGCTTCATAATACTTCAATATTCCTCCGATATCACGAAATCAGGAATAGTCACAGTCAGACTTTTTAATCCGGTATTCAACGTCGTATCCGGGCTCTTTGCCGCTAAGATGATTTTTCATTGCATTAACAGCAGCGATTTGGTCGTCAGGATGTATGAGTTTAGTAAAATCCGAATAATGACTGAACATCTCTGGTTTATACCCCTGCATTACTGCCTTATTTTCATTTGCAATGACCTTTCCGGTTTTATAATCCATCTCCCACCATGCCATTTTCCCGGCAACCATTGCATTATAGAACCTGTCATTTATGTTCTTTAATTCGTTATAGGTTTTTTTGCGCTCTGTAATGTCAATAACTAAAACCTGCCCTGCAGGCCTCCCTTTGAAAGTGGCTGGAAGTGCCGTCACTTCAGCATCAAAAGTTTCACCATTTTTTCTGATAGGGGTTTCTTCCATTGCAGGAACCATCTTCCCTGAAGAAATCAAAGACATTCTCTCAATTACTTTAAGCTGCAAACCGGGATGGACAATAGAGAGTACTTCAGTGCCAATAAATTCGTTCCTGTCCTTACACCCCATTAATCTGAGTCCACATTCATTGACATAAACAAATTTCCCATCCTGGTAAATAGCAATACCTACCGGGGAAAGCTCTACAAGATTACGGTATCCTTCTTCGCTTTCAAGCAGCTCTTTCTCGGTTTTTTTCTCTTAGTTATATCTCTTGCTTCAACTAATAAACGCTCATGTCCTTTATTATCAAAGTAAAAAGAGACTGATATATCCACAGGAAATTGTGTCCCATCTTTTTTTACAAGGAATAATTCACCCGAAACATTGCTTGGATTCACTTCGCTATCTGCAACAAGTTGTGGCCACTTACTCTCGACAATCCTATTCCTTCCTATCTGGCAAATTTCCACTTCAGTTCTGTCTAGCAGACGGCAGGCCGCAGGGTTTGCGTAATATATAGATCCATCAATAGATGCGATAAAGATTGCATCCAGACTATTTTTAAATAATTCTTTAAAAAATTCATCAGATGCAGGAAGCGCACTGATAACTTTCTTTCTCACCATAATAATGAGACTTACTACAGAAACTGCCTCCAAGCAATTTAAGTAGTTTTTTATTCTCTTCCTGACTAAGATCATTAATACGTACAATTTTCACGCGAAAGAGAGCTCTGATAATCCGGATCAGGCATATCCGGAACGATATTTTACCTAAGCTTATAACATTGATTATAAATATTATCCTGTCAGTATTTTTCTGTCCGCAGGAATTTGCCTTTAGAATTTGTCAGCAGGTTTTTGGTCAGATATGAAATTCCTGCTCCCACAGATGCTATCACAACCGGCTTTAGTGTTGCCCAGTTGACTGTTCCTCCGTTCGCTATAATCTGATAGAATCCTGTGATAAATGAGCAGAAGATGGCGACAATTATTCCGTTTAAAAAATCACGCCAGTTAAGTCTGAGAAATTTAGATGTCATGGCATAAGTAATTAAAGATTACATCAGCTGTTACCAAATTTAGCGGATAAAAGAATAATTATCAAATAAATCTTAAATCTGATCAATGTGTAAATGTTGAATGAACACTTACCACACTTTTTCCATGAGCAAGATATTTCTCAGGTCGTTGGGACTAATATTTTCTCTGATCTCTCCAGTGTCGACCACTGAGATGAAGCCGGACTCTTCCGACAGTACCACAATAAGAGCATCTGAGTGTTCTGACATACCTATTGCTGCTCTGTGCCTCATGCCGAAGCGTGGAGGAAGTGTCATCCGGTCAGTAGCGGGCAATGGACATCTGGCGGCAAGAATTGATCCGCCATCAATGAGCACAGCTCCATCGTGCAACGGAGTATTCTTGAAAAAAATTGTTTCAAGCAATTCGGCACTTATTTTTGCTTTTAATATCTCACCACCCTCAGAAAAAATATCCAGACTGCTTTTTCTTCCAATTACGATGAGCGCTCCGGTTTTATTCTGCGACATTCTCTCGCAGGCTTTCACTATCTCCTCTGCTTCCCTGGGGCTTCCCGGATCATTGGAGACCATAGAGAAAAACCTGCCAAATGAAAATCTGCTGCGAGTAATATATTTATTCCCCAGCACCAGCAGAAAACGCCGCACCTCAGGCTGAAACACTATAATGAGAGCAATTACCCCTACACCTATAACCTGACCAAGCAATGCGCTTATAAGTTCCATATTTAGGGCTTTTACGACAAGCCAGAACAGATAGATAAAAAATATTGCAAGAAAAATACTGAGTGCGGCAGTTCCCCTGATCAGCCTGTAGAGCTGAAAGAGCACTATTGCAACAAGAACAATATCAATAATATCAAGTACTGTTATATGAAAGGGCATAAACGGAATTGTGAAAATTTTAGTAACAAAAATAAAAAGATAAAAATAAAAAAATAAAAAATCGAAACTATGAAGAGACCAGGCTTGAGTGTGGCAATTACAGATCAATTATGACTTTCTGATCTTTTCGATCAGCTTAACGACCTGCACTGCTTCCCTCACATCGTGAACCCTGAGAATATCAGCGCCATTTATCAGCGCAATTGCATTTAAGGCTGAGGTTCCGTTCAGTGCTTCGCCGGCATTAATACCAAGTGTTTTCCATACCATCGATTTTCGTGATAAACCAACCAGCAGCGGCAAACCGGCAATGGAAAAGTCACCGAGTCGGCGCAAAAGTTCAAAATTATTATCAATTGTTTTTCCGAAACCAAAGCCAGGGTCTATTATTATATCTTTTACGCCGGCTGAACTCAGCCTGAAGATCCTTTCGCCGAACCATTTGAGTATGTCGGCAACAACATCGTCATAAACAGGGTTATGTTGCATGGTGCGCGGATTTCCAACCATGTGCATCAAAATATAAGGCACATTAAGTTTCGCAATAACCTGAAACATCATCTTATCCGCCTCCCCTCCCGAAATATCATTTATCATAAGGGCTCCGCAACCAACTACAGCCTCTCTTGCAATGTCAGAACGGAATGTGTCAACCGAAACGATAGCATCAGAAAATTCCCTGGTAATAAGCTTTATGGCCTTCAGAACCCTATTGCTCTCTTCTTCAGAGGAAATGTCAATAGCTCCAGGACGGGAAGAATAACCGCCAACGTCAATGAAATCAGCGCCATCTTCAATCATTCGTGATGCCGCATCAATTATTTCCTTTTCAGTGCCATACCTGCTGCCTGAATAAAATGAATCGGGGGTGATATTAATTATTCCCATCACTTTCGGAATGGAAAGATCAATCAGTCTGCCTCCTGCGTTAATATATACTGGTTTATCCTGGAACATAGCTTTTAAGAATAGCCGAATTTAGTGAAAATAGGAATAACTCAAACTATATTAATAATAGCGGCTCAACTTTATGGCTTTCCTTCGGCAGATTGGGATCAAAGCTGAAGCTTTTTCCTTATAGCAGTAATTAACCCCCGATACATTTTCATCTTTGCCCTGCGGTTATTACATTTGTACAGAATGAAATCTCACTAATAATGAAGTTTTTTGTAATAGAGGGAGTGGACGGGGCAGGCAAATCAACACAGATAAAACTGCTGACTGATTTTTTTCTTAAGGAAGGATATGATTGTGAGTATATGCACTTTCCACGAACAGAAAACCCGTATTTCGGAGAGCTTATTGCACGTTTTTTAAGAGGAGAATTCGGTTCTCTGAATGAGGTTGATCCATATCTGGTGGCTATGCTTTATGCAGGCGACAGGAAAGATGCAGCAGAGACAATAAACAACTGGCTCGATAACGGGAAAGTTGTAATTCTTGACAGATATACTTATTCAAATATTGCTTACCAGTGCGCAAAACTCTCCAGTCCAGAAGATCAGGCTAAACTGATGCGCTGGATCCTCTCGCTCGAATTCAGTCACTTTGCAATTCCGAAACCGGATCTGAATATTTTTCTCGATGTTCCCTTTGCCTTTACTGAAAAAAACCTCACTAAGACCAGAACAGGAGATGACAGAAGCTATCTTAACGGCACCAGAGATATCCATGAAGAGAGCATGGCTTTCCAGGGAAAAGTAAGGGATATTTATCTGAAAGTATCAGAAAATGATGATCGCCTGGCTGTAATAAACTGCAGCAATAATGAAGGATTGATGCTTACTCCCCCTGAAATTTACAGTTATATCATGCAGGTTTTAAAGGAAAGAAAATTCATTTAGAATGAAAGTTTTAAAAATATTCTCAAGAATAATTATTGGTCTCGTTTTCATCTTCTCAGGATTCGTCAAAGCCGTTGATCCACTTGGCTCCGCTTATAAATTCCACGACTATTTTCAGGCATTTCATTTGGGTTTTCTGAATGATCTCAGCATCCCCCTTTCGATTCTGATGTGTACAGCTGAATTCATAGCCGGCTTCTCAGTGCTTACAGGTTTAAGGTTCAGGACTGGAAGACTTGGAATACTCCTGCTGCTTATAATATTCACCCCTCTGACATTTATTCTGGCTCTCACTAATCCTGTTTCCGATTGCGGATGCTTCGGTGATGCAATTCATCTTACCAACTGGCAGACTTTTGGTAAAAATATAGCACTGGTAGCCATCCTGATACCGCTTTATCAGGGAAGTGATCAGATAAAAAATGTTTTCAGTAAAACAACCGACTGGCTTATTATCCTGGGTGTTATCTTCCTTTTCGTTCTTTTCTCCCTTTTCAATATAAGGTATCTTCCTGTAATAGATTTCCTGCCATACAGGAAAGGTGTGAAAATTGAGGATAAAATGGTCATTCCTGATGGAGCGCAACCTGACATATACAACACCACCCTGATATATGAAAAGGATGGAGTAAGAAAAGAATTTACGGTAAAGGAATATCCTGCAAACGATTCTGCATGGAAGTTTATAGATCAGAAATCTGTCCTTATCAGAAAAGGATATAAGCCTCCAATACATGATTTCATGATTGCGAATTTAAACGGGGAGGATATTACAGGAAAAATACTTTCTGACCCTGGTTATTCGTTATTAATGGTCTCTAAAAAGCTGAGGGAGGCGGATCAGAAATCTTTAAATAAGGGATTCAGCTTAGGGAATTTTTGCCTGTCAAACGGAATAAGCTTTTATGTTCTCTCCTCTTCAGGATCGGAGGAGATGAAAAGTTATGAAAGCGGATTGACTTTCTGCACGGCAGATGAGACCACTCTCAAAACTATGGTAAGGGCAAATCCGGGGTTCATTTTAATCAAAGATGGCACGATACTGGAGAAATGGTCGTGGGCTAACCTGCCTGATGAACAGTGGTTTAAGAATATCATCAAGCAATAGGGAATATGCAAATTGAATAATTATATACATTTAAATATTTTTACATCTTAAAACCAAGATTTATATGAGAAAGAAAATTGTTGCCGGTAACTGGAAAATGAATATGGATCTGGCAGAAGGCCTTAAGTTTGCCGGGTCAATTGAAAAGTACTTTAAGGAAAACCCAGCAGAAAAGGCTCAGGTAATCCTTTGCCCTCCTTACATTCATCTTGCAGGCATAGCAGAGATAGTAAAGCACGGGAAAATAGCAGTAGGTGCACAGAACTGCGCAGCAGAAGCTTCAGGAGCATATACAGGAGAGGTATCTCCCTGGATGATAAAAAGCACGGGAGCACAGTATGTTATACTTGGCCATTCGGAAAGAAGGACATATTATCATGAAGATGACAAACTTATAAATAAGAAGACATTACTGGCATTGAACAGTGGTCTGAAAGTTATCTTCTGCATTGGTGAAGTTCAGAGCGAAAGGGAATCAGGACAGCATTTTCTGATAGTAAAACGCCAGCTTCAGGAAGGTCTTTTCAATCTGACAGCCGAGCAGATAGATTCCATAGTTATTGCTTATGAACCAGTATGGGCTATTGGCAAAGGCCTC
>Ga0315272_10000445_pt1 | contig 20685 bp, 16 predicted proteins | sample C3_middle_MG_FD_203918 | JGI IMG/M metagenome (GOLD analysis project Ga0315272, IMG submission 203918) | Sediment microbial communities from Yellowstone Lake, YNP, Wyoming, USA - C3_middle | ecosystem: Environmental > Aquatic > Freshwater > Lake > Sediment | place: USA: Wyoming | collected...
CCATAGGCAACTGGCTCAGCAATAACTCCCAACTCTCATCAGCAGCGTTATCCATGCGCTCGCCCTCTGCAATCAGATTAAGCGAGAGGTGAATAAATATCAATTATTATCTTAGCGCTTATGGGGCCTGCCCCCACGAGTTTCGGCCAATCGGCTTTCCGATTCGGGCATGGGTGGGCGTCCGCGGAGGGCCCAGCCACCGCTCGCGAGATCGCTCCCTGTTCCTCCTGTCTTCAATCACTCAGCAGCCCTTGCTAGAACCCAAGGACCGCCCAAATGAGCGGTTTTCAAAAATAACCCATTACGAATCAATCACTTGGAGGATGAAACCGTTCACCGTGAGCGGCTTTGGCATTGTTGCCACGGACAGTTAGCACGTGTTCAGGGCGGGCTCCGGAAGCAGCGCACCGCAAACCTTCCGCACCCGTCAGGAGCGAAATCGACGCCATGCCAAACCCTATACGGCGCCGCGGCAAAGGTGGCGAAATTCCAGGAACAAGTTTTCGAGAATAGTGTCCAAGTAAATGCAGCGCGGAGCTGGCAATAACAAGCTGGTTCCAGAAAGGAAGGGCGACAATGTTTGAGCAAGTATTATTTGCAGAAACAGGCAGGACGAACAAGGGCTGGACTGTGCTTGTTTCTTCGAGCATACAGGCTGGTCTGGCCGCCGCCCTGAGCATCATCCCTCTGTTGAATACGGACCTGTTGCCGAGGACCACACTACAGATGATGCTGGTGGCGCCGGTCCCGCCTCCACCCCCGGCTCCGCCGACTCCCGCGGCGGCGAGGATGCAGCCGGCGCACCCGGCGGCACACCGCCAGTTCGATGGCCTGCATCTGTCCGATCCCGCACGGATTCCGGAAAAAGTCGCCATGCTCACGAGCGACGAGTTGCCCCCGCTGGCGGACAGCGCCGGCGGCGTTCCAGGTGGAGTGGAGGGCGGCATCCCCGGAGCCATGAGCACTCTGGTCCCTCAACTCATAGAAGCAGCGCCGGTTCTTCCGCCAACCCCCAAAGCCGTAGAGCAGACGGCTCCGCTTAGAAGGATCGCCGTGGGAGGACTTGTGCAGGAGGCGCGTATCATCCACAAGGTCATCCCGAAGTACCCGCCCCTGGCGCGGCACGCGCGCATTTCGGGGACCGTGCGCTTCACGGCGATCATCGCCAGGGACGGAACGATACAGAACCTGACTTTCGTTTCAGGCCACCCGCTGCTGGTGCAGGCAGCCGCGGACGCGGTAAGACAGTGGCGCTACCGCCCGACTCTGTTGAACGGCGAGCCCGTGGAAGTGATCTCGCCGATCGACGTGCTTTTTATCTTGAATCAATAGTCTTTCGGCAGGCCCTGTCTTGTTTTCCTGAAACTTGCCGATTCATTCGCGGTTGCGGCTCTGCCAGTTCTAGAGTCCTAGAGAAGGCCGGGGCCGCAACCGCGTTTCTTATTGAGTTATCTGGAAAGGATGGCTGGACTAACACTGTATCGAAAGAGTGGGAACGGTGCAGATGTTGTCACTGGAGTGGCGCCGCGCCGGCGCGGGGCGGCGTAAACCGATTTGATCCCGCGCTGGTGGCTCGCCGGCACGTTGAAGCCCAATCGCGCGTCACGCATCTAAATACTCATCTGTACGGTTTCGGCCGGCGGCGAACAGGAGTAACGATTGACTCATCGCGTTGTCATTGTGGGTGGAGGATTCGCGGGACTGTATACGGCCCGGGCGCTGCAGAGCAAGCCGGTAGAGGTCACGCTGATTGACCGTCGCAACTTTCACCTATTTCAACCGCTGCTCTATCAGGTCGCGACCGGCGGTCTCTCGGCCGTCGACATTGCCGCGCCACTGCGAGTCGCCTTGCGGGACGCGAAGAACGCTCATACGCTGCTCGCCGAGGTGACCGGCTTCGACGTCGAGCGTCGCGTGGTGATCACGCCTGAGCGCGAGATCCCTTACGATACACTGATCGTCGCGACCGGCTCGCGGCACCACTACTTCGGCAACGAACGATGGGAGGCCTTCGCACCCGGGCTTAAGACGCTGGAAGACGCGCAGGAGATCCGGCGCCGCATCCTTCTGGCGTTCGAGGCCGGGGAGATAGAGCTCGACCCGGAGCGCCGCCGGGCCTGGCTCACCTTCGTGATCGTCGGAGGCGGGCCGACCGGCGTGGAACTCGCCGGAGCGCTGGGCGAGATCGCGAACGACACGCTCCAGGGCGAATTTCGGAATATCCGTCCGGAAGAGGCCCGGATCTTCCTGGTGGAGGCATCGCCGCGCGTTCTCGGCGTCTATCCGCCCGAGTTGTCAACGAGGGCCGAGGAATCGCTCAACCGGCTGGGGGTGCTCTCCCTGACCGGCGCACGCGTCGTCGATATCGATGCCGACGGCGTGGAACTCGAGGTCGCCGGCGCACACCGGCACATCCCAGCCCGCACCGTGCTGTGGGCCGCCGGCGTCCAGGCTTCGTCGCTGGGCGCTAGACTCGCCGCACAGACTGGAGCGGAGCTCGACCGGTCTGGACGGGTCAAGGTCGAAGCCGATCTGACGGTGCCCGGCCATCCCGAGATCTTCATTCTGGGCGATCTTGCCGGCGCAACTACGGCCGGTACCCCCGCTCAACCGGCTGTGGCGCCGGTTGCCATGCAGCACGGCCGGTACGCCGCCCGGCTGATCGAAGCACGCCTCAAAGGTGCGTCGATCGGAGCGTTCAAATACCACAACAGGGGAAGCATGGCCACCATCGGGCGCGCCTCGGCGGTCGCGGTCGTCGGCGGGTTGATCTTGAGCGGCTGGCCCGCCTGGGTAACCTGGCTCTTCATCCACCTGATGTATCTGGTCGGCTTCCAGAACCGGCTGCTCGTCTTCATTCAGTGGGCCTTCCAGTACCTGACTTTCAACCGGCGCGCCCGGCTGATTACGGGCGGGCCATCTGCCGGCCCGGCCACGGTATCGGGCAGTGAACGCGAACTCGACGCCGCCGCGCGGCGTTAGTCTTTCAGGAGTTGCGGGCCGCCGCCGATTCAGGCCAAATGCGACAACCCTGCCGTTTGGTCCTTCGCGTTCTGGCCCCAGGCGCCGCACTTTGATACGTGCCAACCCCGGCGGGATGAAACCCTCGCCGCGCTAAGGCGTGAAGATGCTCTTCATCAGTTCAGGCGCCACCGGATTGGCCGGATTGATCGCCACAACGGGCGTGGAGACCAACGCCTCGGCAAGAATACCGGCATCGGCGATCTCCTTGCGCCAGGCGAAGTCGAACTGAAACTCCATGGCGCCGCTGCTGTTGGCCACGAAGTTTGTGTGCCAGAAGTTGTCGAAAACCATCGCCATAACGCGGTTCGGATCGCCGGACGCGGTCATCCGGCGCTCGAGCGTATGCGGGCCGCCGACGGTAACCAGCGGAGCGTCACGAGTGACCCACAACCATTCCCCCTGGGCCGTCTTGTAGCGTGCCCATGAGTCGATGGCGTAGTAATCGCGGCAGGAGCCTTTCAACTGATCCACATACGGGGTGAACGGCACACCGCCATTGGAGAACTGCGGCAGCGTCGTCCCGACGGGAAAGGCGAAGTTGAGGTAGAAGACCTCCGGCGCCACGGAAGAGACGCGGTCGAAACGAACGGTGAGCCGGGCGCGCGAATCGCGTCTCCAAAGCTCCAGCCGGCGGGAGGCTTTGTCGAGTCGCGGGTGGCGGATGGACTGCGTGTAGACGAGCGTGTGCGGTGTCTCCTCGACCGTCGTGGCGTCATAGGTCGCGGGAACCGGCCGCAGGAACTTCGTGCGCAGCCGCTCGCGCTCCTCCGCATCCTTGGCCCCGTGAATGGATCCCAACTCGCCCCTGCCGGCCGGGGGAATCACCGTGACCGCGAGGAAGTCACCCAGCCCCGCGCTGAACAAGGAGCCGGTCATGCCAGGCCATCTCGCCGACACGGGCCAGCCGCCGTCCGCAGTCGCGACATCCGGCGTTTCGGAGGAAACGGCGCCTGGCGCTTCGAGTTCTTCCTTCTTCATCCGGCGGATCGAGTTTGGCGCGAGGTTCTCCACCCAGAAGCGGGCGGTGCGGCCGTCCTGCGGGATCTTCGTGCCGTCCCGGATTGAGGTGGCCTGCAACGTCGCCCATCCCGAGTAAGGCTCTGCCGCCGTGTTCACCACGTACAGGCCCGCCGGCTCGGCTGCCAGGCGCACGCGCGTGCGCTGGCCCAGCAGCCACTCGCTGTGGCCCATGGGCCGGTAGGCGGTCAGGCTCTTCTCGGTGTACTGCGCGATCGTGAACAGCGCGTCCGGCTCTTCCACGGAGATGTTGGCGCCCCAGGTGTGCTCGTCGAACAGGCACAAGTCCTTCAGCATATCGGCCGTCTTCTTCCTGACGGCCGTGATGGGCTCGCCCCAGACGGGCGCCAGCGCGGCGGCAATGTTGCGCTTTGCGAAACGGCTGGCTGCGACCTCGCGCGGTCCGGAGGCGTCACCGTTGGCCCACCAGTCGGTCCATTCGCCTTCATGCTCCGGAATGGAGCCGGCCGCGGCGTGCTCCATGTCTTGCACCGCCTGCGTCGCTGTCGTGAATCGCAGCACGGGCTTCAGGCCAAGGGCATTCCAGGCTGCGATGAACGGCGCCAGTTGCGGCAGCGGCACATCGTTGTCGTAACGCCACTGGTTCGTGTAGGAGAGGATCAGGCGGTCGTGTGCGTATCCGTCCGCTTCGAGCTTCCTGAGACGGCTGGTGAGCTGAGCGTGGCAAGCCCGCAGAGACGCCTCGTCCATACGCAGGTGGTCGCCGGGACGCGGCGGGCCGAGCGTGGCGTCGGCGGCCTTGGCCTGGCCGCGCTGCCATCCATCGGGTTCGAAGTAGCTATAGGCCGTGCCATAGTGATCGCCCAGCCAGACGAAGATGCGGCGTCCGTCGGGCATCTTCCACCAGAATGCCGAGGGACGCTGAAATGGCGGCCCTCCGCTGTCCGCGTTGATACCCATCAGCAAGTGCCGGATGCCGCGGTCGAGCAGCAATATCGCTCCCGCGCGCGGACATCCGTTGACGTCGTTCTGCATGGCGGCGCGCGGATGCACGGCCTTCAGCAGCTCCGTGGGCAGCCAGTCGAGCGAGCGGCGCCACTGGATTGCGTTCATGAACGGCGCCTGGTTGAAGGCAAACGCCATCACGTCCATCTGGCCCGCGTTCACCATCCGCAACAGTTCATCACGGCGTTGCGGCGATGCGCCGCGCCACCAGTCGTCCAGCGCGACGGTGCCCTCCACTGTCCAGTGGAATCGCTGGTCGTCAAGACACGTCTGGAGAGCGGCATCCAGAAACCGCACCTGGAGATCGCGGCACACCGACGGCATGTCGGTGTAGCCAAAATCGGTGTGCGTATGGTGGACGATGTCCACGTGCCCGATTCCCTGCCCGGCCGCCGGCTGCGCGGCCAGGGGAATCGCCGCCGTGCTGGCGAGTGCCTTCACCAAGTCCCTACGTGTCATAACGAGTCGTTGCTCCCTGCCATTTTCGTGTCTGTCTGTCGCGGACGGAAAACACCGCGAAGTAAGGTCAGGAGCAGCCTATCAGATTCGCGTTGCGGCAAAGTGAGATCGCACTCCGTCCCTCAGTTTCCCGGGGTCCGCCATACGGGATTCGTTCGTCCTTGCAGCGTGCGCGACGCGCTCGCATCCAGGTCGAGAACGATGATCTCGTTTCTCGCGGCTTTGAGCCAGACGCCCGGGCAATAGAGCGATTGTTGGGGTCCTACGCCCCAGTAACGGCCGAGATTATGACCGTTTACCCAGACGTAGCCCTTGCCCCAACCGCTCAGATCGAGGAAGGTGTCGCCCTTCGGCTTCAGGTCGAATGTCGCGCGATAGAAAGCCGGTCCCGCCGCGGGCGCGGCTTCGAACTTCAGATTGGACAGGTTGTCGAATGGAACCGGAAACGCTTCCCAGCCCTTCAACTCCTCGCCATTCAGTTTCACCGTGCCCACGATGCCTTTCCGATCATCCACCAGGCGAGGACCGAAGTTCACCCGGCCCATGACGTCCACCAGGACCTCGAGCGGCGCGCCCGCTTCGAGCGAGACCTCCAGCCGGGTCTCCTTCTTGCGACGATCCAGAACCCCGAGGAGTTTGCCTTTTTGCGACACCAGCGCGTAATCGCGGGCTTCATTCAACTCCAGCGTCCCATGCACCGCTTTGCCCACGGGGTGGCGGTAAAGAACCAACCCGTAGCTCTGGCCCAGCGCCTCCATGGACTTCGGAGATTCGCTCTGGACCGGCACGCCAAGCAGTCCCGCGAGCGGCGCACTCGACTTGAACTCAAGCTTCGGCATGTCCACCAGAGGCAGCGCTTCAGGCGGGTCCGGAAGCGTTTCTCCAGCCGCTAAATGCCGCTTGAAGACTTCCCGCAGAGCATAATATTTGGGCGTCAGGCGGCCGGCCTCGTCGATGGGTGCGTCGTAGTCGTAGCTCGAAATGTCGGGCTCGTAACGATCGGAGAAATTCGCGCCCGCCATCGGACCCCACGTCGTTCCGCCGTGCACCATGTAAAGATTGACTCCAATGCCGCGCGCGAGGAGCCACCCCAGGTTCTTGGCTTCCAGCGCCGGGTCCGTCTTGTGATGCTTCTCGCCCCAGTGGTCGAACCAGCCCGTCCAGAACTCACCCACCATCTTCGGGACGCCAGTCCGGAATTTGGCGAAATTGGCAAACTGCTCCGCCGGATCGTCGCTGGCGCCGAAATTGATCACTGCCGGAATGCCGGGCAGCGGGCCGCCGCTCAGCATCTTCGCCTCCGAGCCGTCGGCCGTGTAGAGCGTCCCGTCGAAGCCCGCACCGCGAAGCATCTTCTGGATCGCGCCCGTGTACTCATGGTCGTTGCCGAACGATCCATATTCGTTTTCGACCTGCACCATCAGGATCGGTCCGCCCTTGGCGACCTGCATGGGCGCGGCGATTTCGCCAATCTTCCTGATGTAGCGCCCGGCCGCAGCCAGGAATTCCGGGTCTCTGGAGCGAATCTTCATCCGCTCATCGGCCAACAGCCATGCGGGGAGCCCGCCGAGATCCCATTCCGCGCAAACGTACGGACCAGGGCGCAGCAGCACGAACAGGCCTTCCTCTTGCGCCGCTTTGAGAAAAGCTCCCAGGTCCAGATTGTCCGAGAAGTCCCAGACTCCCGGCTTCGGCTCGTGCAGGTTCCAGAACACGTACGTGGTGAGCGTGTTCAGTCCGAGCGCGCGCATCTTCTTCATCCGGTCGCGCCAGTATTGGCGCGGTACCCGCGGGTAGTGCATTTCGCCCGAACGGATCACGATCGGCTTGCCGTCGAGCGCGAAGTGATCGCCCTCAACGCCAAAGGTGTGTTGGGCAGGTTGGGCCGTCAGCGTTCCGGCGAAAAGGGCAGACGCCGCCAGAGCCCCAAGCAGCATGGCGGTCCGAATCATAAGAGTATTGCGTCGTTCTGGCACATCCACATTCTACCTGCGGCCATCGAACACCATTCACGGCACGCCACCACGCCGGCGCCGGAACATTCTCAGCGCTCGCTACGGTGCTGTCCTCCGTCCGATCAAGGCCGGGAAGAACGGTCCAGGGGGTGAGCCGGCTCGCCCGCCCGCGCCTCACCCAGCAGGGCGCGGACCAGCTTTCGCAGGCTGTGGAGTCCGCAGAGACTCTCATTCATTTCGACAAGAAGCGAGAACTCGCCCGGCGTCTCTTCCCGGCACGCCACAATCTCGCCCAGAAAAATCGTGTCGTGTTGATCGATGCGTACAGGCAAACCGGGCGCCAGCGGACGTGCGCATCGGGCAGTCAGGAGGCGTGAAGCCATGTGGGTGACTTCAATGTCGGTGTCCAAGGCGGACCCCTGCAAGGGTGTGAGCTTTGCGCTCCACGTCACCGCGACTGCTGGCTGATGAGGCTCTCTTGCTTCCATGCCAGACATATCGGCTCCAGGAGTCTCGAAGATTAGACATGTTGACGCGAAATTACGCTGCATGTCCAGTAGTTAATGAACCAGGAGACGGCGCGCCGCCTTTTCTTGCTAGCGCAAAGCAGCGAGCAGCCAGAGCAGCATCGCCACGGCGGCCGCTCCGGCCGCTTCGAGCGCCAGACGCCGGACCAGCCATCGCCGCCAGTCGAGCTTGGACGCAGTCGGGTGTTTGGACTCCGCGCGGGATTCGAGATACGTCTGTCCGCCCTCGTCGGCCAGGACAATGTTGGCGGTCAGATCGCCATGCAGGGCCTTTTCGAGATCCCGCTGCAAGTCTTCCGGCACTTCATCCGGCGACCGGAAAAAGCGGACCTTTCCATTCCGCGCGGCAAGCACAGCCGTGGAGCGAAAAACCGGATTGGACGATTCCTTCGGCATGAATCAGGACTCCACGCGCTGGAACCCAGCCTCCTCGACCGGTGGCGAAGCCGATTGCTTCGCCCGGTCCATGACAACTTGAATAAATTCGAGACCGGCTTTGGAAAACGCCTTATCCCGCCGGTAGACCAGTCCAAGCCGGCGGATCAGCGGCTCCGGCGCGAGGGATACCGCCGCAAATTGGCCCGAGTCCAAGCCCTCCTGGAAGTGCGAAACCGCCATGAACGAGATCCCCAGTCCGGCCAGGACGAACCTCTTGATCATTTCGGTCGAGTCCAGTTCCATCGAGATCATCACACGGTCTGAGACCGGTTCAAGCCACGCATTCACCTTCGCGCGCGTGGCGCCGCCCTTGGGCAGCAGGAGCGGCTGGCCGATCATGTCCTCGCAGCGCACCGCCTGCAACCGGGCGAGGGGATGGCCGGACGGAAGGATCAGCTTGATCTCATCAATGTGCACTGGCAGGACCTGCAACTTCCTTTCCTGCACTGGCAATTGGGTGAACCCGAAATCCGCCAGGTTGTCGATGATGGCCTCCACCACATGCCTGCCATAGCTGCGGTCCACCATAAGCTGAACGTTGGGGAAGCGCTTCTTATACTCCGAAAAAACGGTGGGCAGGACGTAGATGCAGGTGGCTTCGTTGGCCGCAATCACCAACTCGCCACGCGGGACCCGCTCCAACTCGTTGATGGAATCCTGCGCACGCCGCCGCAGTTCCAGAATCTGCTCGGCGTACTCGCACAAGATCTTGCCCGCCGCGGTGAGTTGAATCCGGGTACCCAGTCTTTCAAATAAAGAGCAGTTCAGCTCCTGTTCAACTTGCCGCACCTGAGCGCTGATGGCAGGCTGGGTGCGAAAGCAGGTCTGCGCGGCCTTGGAGAACGACTTGAGTCGCACAATCTCGAGGAAGGTGTGGAGCTGATCGAGATCCATGTACTACCTGACAGCACCATCATATTAGCATCGCCGCGTTTCAGTAATTGGTTGACGTGAGGGCGTACGCTGAAAATCTGGCCGGCTCCCGTCGAGCCGGGCTCGGCAATTCGCGGCGTCCTCCTTTGAAATCAGATCCTTCCAGACGGCTGCGGCGTGGATCCGGCTCATCGAGCCGCCGCCGGCGCGGAACACCAGTCTCCGGGGAATGACCTCACTTTCAGTCCGGCGCTGAAATATGTCTATGGCCAAACCGCCGCGCAAATCTGCCCTCAGTTGCGGCTGCGAGAACGCCTGGACTACCATTATCTCCATGCATGTCAATGGCTTGGCGGGACGCGGCGCAGCTTTCTGCCAGGTGCGAGGCACCGCTCGCCCGGGGGGATGGCGGCCCACCGGCAAACTACTGAAACGGGCATCGCGGCGCTCGACCATCGGAAAGCGTTTGTATGAATTCATTTCCAACCATGAGCGTGCGATTTCTCGCGAGTCTGCTGGTCTCGGCGCTCCTCGCCTCCGGCCTCGACGGGACTGCCGCACCAGATGCAGCGGCGGCCCAGGAGCGTGGAATCCAGAACGACGAAGTGGCCCTGATCGTCAACGACGCCGATCCGGTATCGCGGGCGATCGCCGATGACTACTCCGCGCGGCGACGGATCCCAGCCGCGCATATCTGCCACATTCGTACAACGCCAGACGAGGAGATCACTCGGGACACCTACGAAAATAAGGTGGAGACCCCCATCGCGGAGTGGCTGAAACGGCGCAATCTGGTCGAGACGATTCTTGTGCTGGTTACCACTTCAGGCGTTCCGCTCAAAGTGAAGGGGTCGCATTCGCTTACAGGCACGGCGGCCAGCGTCGATTCCGAATTGACGTTGCTTTATGGTCAACTGCACGGGTTACGGCGTGCCCGGCTGGAGGGCGGAGTTCACAATCCGTTTTTCGGGTCCGCCGGGAGATTCCAGCATCCCAGGTTCGCAATGTACCTGGTGACACGGCTCACCGCCTACACGCTGAAGGATGTGCGGGCCATGGTCGACCGCTCGCTCCAGGCCCGGAATCGCGGAATGGTGATCCTGGACGGCAAAGGCGGCGGCACGAACGAAGGAGAGCGCTGGCTGCGAAACGCTGTGAAGCTCCTGCCCAGGGACCGTACGGTTTTCGACGATACGGCGCGGGTGATTGAAAACGCAGGCGAAGTGATCGGCTACGCGAGTTGGGGCTCGAACGATCCCAACAACAAGAAACGGAAAGCCGGCTTGCACTGGCTGCCCGGAGGCCTTGCGACCGAGTACGTGAGCACGGACGCTCGGACCTTCCACGAGCCCCCGGCCGGATGGCAGGTCACATCCTGGAGCGACCGCGCGGGCTTCTTCGCCGGATCTCCGCAATCGCTGACCGGCGACCTGCTGCGCGAAGGCGCTACCGGGGCGTCAGGACACGTCTACGAACCATATCTTCCTTTCGCGCCGCATCCGGACCTGCTGTTTCCCGCCTATCTCGACGGATGGACTCTCGCGGAGAGCTACTGGCGGTCGATTCCTGCGCTGAGCTGGATGAATGTCGTGGTGGGCGACCCGCTTTGCCGGCTGGAACCCGAATAGGGGCGGCTGAACGGGCAGAGGCGCGTGCGTTCGCGACCAGCCGGATGCCGTCCGGCGACTGGTTCCGCCTTAGGACCCGAGCGTTGGCCGCATAAGGTCGAAACGCTTCACACGCTTGGACCTGGCTCTGGCAGCGTGGGGAAGCCGCCAGCTACGGTTCCGTCTACGTGGCATTCCGAAGTAAACCATGAACGTGCGGAACCGGTCAAAGCATGGAGCCGGCGGCCAGAATTGAACTGGCGACCCCCTGATTACAAGTCAGGTGCTCTACCTGCTGAGCTACGCCGGCCTTTCTTACGTCATCGTACCATGCGCTTTCGTGCGTCCTGGAGCGCGGTTTAGGGCATCCTATTAGTGTGATTGGATTGATGTTCATGTTGACCGCGGCGCTGACCGTGGGAACGCCCATGCCCAAGATTGAGGGCGAGAACCTGAACGGACAAAAGGCGATCCTGCCTGACGCTGCCAGGGGCAAAGTGACGCTTGTGGCGATGGGCTTCAGCTACGACTCCCGCCGTCCCGTGGAGGTTTGGACGAAGCGCTTCCGGCGGGAATTCGGCCAGCATCCCGATACCGCGTTCTTCGAAGTGCCGGTGATCAGCGGCCTGGCGCGTTTGGCGAAGTTGTTCATCGACTCAGGTATGCGCCGCAACACAGCCAAGGAAGATCACGACAAGGTGATCACGGTGTACGGGGGAGCCTCGGAGTGGAAGGACCGGTTGGGCGTCGAGGATACGGATCTCGCCTATCTCCTCTTGCTTGACCGCGAGGGCAAGATACGCTGGCGGCACGCCGGCGTGTTCGACGAAAACGTTTGGCCAGGATTGAAGGAGGCGACCGAGGCCGCGCTCCAGTCCGGCCAGTAGATCCGGCACAACAGGCAGACGCAGAGATGTGGAAAGTAATTCAAGATTATCTTGGACCCGTCCCGGCGCCGGTCTTCGTCCTGATGTTCGTGGCAGGTCTGGCTATGGCCCTGATCGCCTCTGCGCCGACAAAATGGGTGGAGCGCGGGCAGAAGGCCGTCGAGCGCTGGCAAAGAGAGCGGCGGAGCATCGCCAAGCGGTAGGCGCCGCTGCCGCCCGCACTCCCGGGCGGCCGCGCCGGTACAGATCCGCTCGCGGCAAGACACGCGCCAAACCAATCTGACAGACCCATTCAGACGACCCACCGGACCGGATGCCGGATGCCTGGCGGGAGTGCGGCGGAAGGCTCCCGCCGGATCGGGTATGCTCTTGAGCATGAGACTTTTATCGGCTGTCAGGCCGTGGCTCATTTTGGCAATCGTGCTTGCGGTCGCGCTGTGCGGCTTGCTGACGGCCCCGCTCTGGAATCAGCGCGTTTGGGTTCCGCTCGGGGCCAAGAATTTCGTCCGCTTTGTCGTCGTTTGCTGCGCTGCCGGCGCGTTCTCGATCTGGCGTGCGCCGCACCGCACCCGGGCGCATCTCCTCGCGCTGACGCTTCTGACAAGCGTGGCGCTGCTGGGCCCCGGCCCAGTTGCCGCGGTCAGTTTCCTGCTGGCCGGCTGCGCGGCCCTCGGCGACGCCGTCACCGGTCTTCTGTACCGGATCCAGCGCCTGCGAAATCCAGAATCGCCGATCGACTCAGCCGGTTTTGCCATCTCCGCGTTGACCGGCCTGGCTCTGTATGTCACGTTTCTCGCGCTCAGCGCGCCGTTTCGCATCCACTACGTCGCCGTGTGGGTCGCTCTGCTGGCGCTGCCGATCATACTAAATCCAGGATACTTACGCCGGCTGACCGCGTTCGTCACGCGCGCGTTTGCGCCGGCTCCCGTCGCTTCGCGCGCCGCTGCGTTGCCCCTGCTCGTCCTGGGTATCAGCCTGTTGGCCCACCTGGTACTCATCCCCAAACCCGAGGTCGGCTCCGATGGACTGGCCATGCATCTGGCGCTCCCGGTGCGGCTCGCCGCCCATCATCTCTTCGCCTACGATCCGGGCGCGTTCCTGTGGTCCCTGATGCCGATGGCCGGCACATTCTCCTTCGCCATCGCCTATATGCTCGGAGGCGAAGCGGCGGCGAGACTCCTGGATTTCGCTTTCCTCGGTTTGATGGTCCTGCTGCTGGTGCGCATTCTGCGCCGCTGGGCGCCGGACTGGGCGGCCTGGCTGGCTGTGGGAATCTTCGTATCCACGCCCCTGGTCCAGTTAGTCACTACCAACCTGATGATTGAAAACCCGCAAACGGGCTTTCTCCTGGCGGCCTTCGCCGCGTATCTGGACGCCCGGAAAGATCGGGCGGAGAACGGCGAGGCTCGCGCAGCGGAAGACGACGGCGCGCGGAGTGTGGCCGCGCTGATTGCGGGGCTGCTCGCCGGCGCCGCACTCGCTTCAAAGTTCGGCTCATTCGCCATCGCGCTGCCGATCGTGGTAATGGTTGCGGTCGCCGTACCTCGCCGCGCGTGGGCCGTAGCGGCTCTGTTCCTGGCGCTGGGACTGCCCCCTTACGTCAACGCCTGGGCGCGCACGGGAAACCCGCTGTTCCCCTTCATGGGCAACGTTTTCCCTTCCCAGTACACCAACGCCAGCTTCTTCGTGAATGATACGCGCTGGAGCGAAAAGCCGTCCTGGCGCACGCTGTACGATCTGACGTTCTATTCCTCCCGGTTTTCAGAGGGCCAAAACGGCGGGTTCGGATTTCAGGCGCTGCTGTTGCTGCCCCTGGCTTTCGCGATCCCCTATCGCCGCTGGCCGCGAGCGGCGCGCACGCCGTTCTGGCTGGCTGTCGCGGCCACACCGGTTGTCCTGCTGTCCGTGCCTCATCTAAGGTATCTCTACGCACCGCTCGCGTTTTCCACCCTCGCCCTGGCGATTCCCCTGACCGAGGGCACACTACGCATGCGCCGGGCGGCAGTCGCTTGCGCAGGCCTGGCCTGGATCCTAAACCTCGTGTTTCTACCGAGTTCCAACTTTTACCAGAAGGACTTTATGCTGAACCCGTTCAAGGCCGGCGTGGAGCAGGCTTATCTACGCAACATGGCTCCATTGGACGCTTTGGCACAATACATAAACCTGGTACAATCCGGGGTGGCCGTTGCCACGCTCGACTGCGAGGTCAGCCAGATTGCCTATTTCACGGGCCCGGTCTACATGAACTACTGGCACAGCGGCAAGGGGCGCGCCGCGTTGGGCTCGGCGCAAACGGAAGATGACATCCTGATGTTCGCGCGCGCCAACGGCATCCACTGGTTTACCGGCTGCCGGAGCAGGGCGCCCGATGCTAACGCGGACTCCGTGACCCAACGGTTCCTGCGCCGTTACACGACCGAGGTAATCACTTCCGGAGTCGAGCGCCTGGCTCATCTGAGGCCGGAATACGAGTATAGCCGGGAGCTTCTGGCCAACAACGACTTTCAGGACGGGCTCCGCAACTGGGACAACAGCCGCGGCGCCGAGCTTGTGCCATCCGAACATGCGGTCCGCGTGACTGAGCAGAACTACCTCAACCAGCGAGTCCCGGTGCAGGCCGGCGGCTCCTATCGAATCACCGTCCGGGCGCGCTGCCCCGAGCCCGATACCTATACTCGCCTGCAAGTGAACTGGATGGACACGCGGAACCACGAAATGCCGGTCTCGCTCCTGCCCATAAAGTGCACGCCCGAATGGAACGACTATTCCGAAGTCTTTACCGCCCCGCCAGGCGCCGGCTCGGGCTACGTCTATGTCACTGGTCATACCGGAAAGCCGGTCTTCATCCAGCGCGTGTCGCTGGCGCATTAGAGTTGTCTGCGGGCAAGCGTTAACTCATGCAGCGGCCAGGCGCATTGCGTCGTGCCAGAGCCGGGCAAGCGGCTGCCGAGGCGGCTGTTCACGCAATCATTGTAGAGCGCGCGAGCAGACGGAAGGCGGGTGAATGCTGTTGACTCCCGGCAGCGGGAGCGGCGATGCAACGCAGGCGTTGCCGGTTCAAGCACTCGACGTTTGAGACGATAAATCACTTTAGCTATTCGTTTCAATCCGTTTACTCTCAAACACCTTAACTATCTCATCACATGAAGACACGCGCGCTGAAAGCCAGCTCTGGCGTGTCCCGGACGCTCCGGCGCATCGCGCCGCTCGAATGGCGGCCCGCGATTCAATCTGATGGCGGAAACGCTAACACGACCCGCAAAGATGCGTGCACTGTCCATCGGCGATAGGATATTTGGCATGAATCAAAGGCTTACCCGGATGCTGCCGCTTGGACTTCTCTTCGCCAGTCTGACGCTGAGCCTCGCCGCCGCACAGCAAAAGGACGAAGGGCCCCAGCCCAGGGTTGTGGACCCAGGTTCTCCCGCCAAGGCCCCGTCTGACGCGGTAGTGCTCTTCGACGGCAAAGACGTTTCCCACTTCGTTCGAGCCAAGGACGGCGCGCCGTGCCGCTGCACCGTCGAGAATGGCGTTATGGCGTGCGTTACCGGTGCCGGCGACATCGTCTCCACCGAGAAATTCCGGGACGCCCAGATCCACCTCGAATTCATGCCGCCCTACATGCCCGAACAGCACAGCCAGCTGCGCGGTAACAGCGGCGTCTACCTGCAGGGTTTGTATGAAATCCAGGTCCTCGATTCCTACCAGAATCCGACCTACGCCGATGGAGTGCTCGGGGCCCTGTACGCCCAGGCCGCTCCGTTGGTGAATGCCGCCCGGCCTCCGAAGGAGTGGTCGACTTACGACATGATCTATCACGGCCCGCGCTGCGACGCGAAGGGCAATGTGACAGAGCTGGCCTCGGTGACCGTCATCCTGAACGGCGTGCTGGTGCAGGACCACATGGTCATCGCCAAAAGCGGGCAGGCCAAGGGCTGTCCGGACGGACCGATCCTGTTGCAGGACCACAGCGGATTCCCCGGCGCGCCGCTGACCACCATGAGCTTCCGCAACATCTGGTTGCGCCACCTGGGCGACGGACCCGTGGTTTGGAAGTAGTCAAGCCGGCCGGCTCCGCGCGACTGCGCGGCCAGCCGAGCCTACATGTCTATGCGTTCGACTGCGTTCCTGGAAACGTACCAGCACGGGTTCAACCCGAACTGCGGGAACACTGAGTTCACGCAGGGGCGAGTCTCCGTGTCGGTCCGGACGAATTCGATCCGCTGATCTTTGTGCCGGATCGCCAGATACCGCTTGACCTGAACAGTCCCGAACGGCGCCCGGTTGCTCGACATGCGATAGCGCACCACCAGGTTGTCGCCGATGTAGAGGGCGAGCAGAGCCGGAATCAGGATGAAAGCCAGGCGTGCAAGGATTCGTTTCATTCAAACTGCCGCGCTATCCCGATCCACAGGCTGACCGGCCTGGACGGGAGCCGCCCTACCTTGAATGTCGATAGTCCGGTCGTGGAAGTTACGTCCCTTCCAACGTAACGCGTCGCGGGGCCCAGGGCGAAATCTGCCGCGAGCGTGAAGAGCGTCCGCCGGTGGCGCCGCAGCCTGACGCTTCCGGGCCTGACGGATCCGACCCGCTGTTATCGCGCGGAATCGCTCCGGACTTGATTACGGCAGGTTCTTCAGTGATCCCCCCGGCGCTCGCATCCGGCGTGATACATTGAGTCGTCATGAATCCAGCGGGCCGGCCCCAGTGGGAAATTCTGATCTTTGCCTCGCTGTTCGCGCTCTCCATCGGGCTGTTTCTTTGGCGGATTGGACGCGTCCTGCGCGTGATTGCGGGCTCAAAACCCGACCCGGATTTCCATCTCGCGCCACTAGGGCCTCGGATCCGCGATCTTCTCTGGGAAGTAATCTGCCAGGCGAAGGTCATCCGGCACCGTCCGCTGGCCGGACTCGCGCACGCCCTGGTGTTCTGGGGGTTCTGCGCCTTCTCCGTCGTCTCGTTCAACCACATCCTGCTTGGGTTTGGCTGGCGCTGGATCGACCGGCAGTCCGGCAGCTTCGGTCCGGTCTACTTCTTCACCGCAAGCTTGTTTGCTGGAGTCGTCTCCATTGCCATCACCGTGTTGGCCATGCGCCGTTTTGTGACGCGCCCGAAGTGGCTGGGGGAGAAGGTCAGCCTGGAGTCCGGCTTCATCGCGCTGCTGATCCTGGTGCTGATGCTCACCTACCTGGGAGCCTATTGCCTGGAGCCGGCCCCTGGAACCACCGCGGACAGCCTGCTTTGGTGGACCCATACCCTGGCGCTGCTGGTTTTCCTCCCGCTGATTCCTCACACCAAGCATCTGCACCTGCTGTTCGGTCCCGTCTCGGTCTTCCTTTCGCGGGGCGGTTTTTCCAGGATTCCACCGCTGGTGGGCGAAGAGGACTTCGGTCTGGTGACGGGTAAGGATGTCACGCGCTTGGCCGCCTTGCAGGCTTACTCCTGTGTCGAGTGCGGCCGGTGCATGGAGCATTGCCCCGCCTACAACACCGGAAAGCTTCTGAACCCGAAAGAAATAGCTTTAGGTTTTAGGTCCTATCTAAGTGCAAATAAAGCAAATTCAGAAAATCCTCTTCTCGGCATTCACCTCTCGGAGGAGGCGGTGTTTCAGTGCACGACGTGTGGAGCCTGTGAGTACCAGTGCCCGGTCGGCGTCGAGCACGTTCCGCTGATTGTGGGCCTCCGCCGGGGAGCCGTGAACACGGGCGTCTGGGAGGACGAGTACGGCGGCGAGCTCTTCCTGAAACTGGAGCGCAGCGGCAACCCCCTGGGAATGTCTCAACTTGAGCGTGACAAGTTCCTGAAAAAAGCGGAGTTGCCGCTTTACGACGGAAGCCAGGACTACCTGCTCTGGATGGGTTGCATGGGTTCCTACGATCCTACGGGCCGCGAGATCGTAACCGCGCTGACGCGGGTTATGAGACACCACGGCGTCACTTTCGGGGTGCTGAAGAAGGAGAAATGCACGGGAGACGCCGCGCGCAGGCTGGGCAACGATCTGGCGTTTCAGCAGCTCGCCGAGTTCAACATCGGCCAATTGAGGGCGGCGCAGGCGAAGAAGCTGATCTCGATTTGCCCGCATTGCGTGCACACCATCGGCGAGGATTGGAAGGAGTTCGGCGCCGCGTTTGAAATCGAGCACCACTCGGTGTTCCTGGCCCGCCACATCGCTTCCCCGCCTGCGGCATCCCAGCCTTCCGCACCGGCCGAAGGAGCCCTGGTGTACCACGATCCGTGCTATCTCGGCCGGTACCAGGGCATCTACGAGCAGCCGCGCGCGGTTGCCGCGTCGGCCGGAGTCCTGGTCGAACCGCCCCGTTCGCGAGACCGTGGTTTCTGCTGCGGGGCCGGCGGAGGCCTGACCTTCCTCGGTGAGGAGAAAGGCACTCGCATCAGCCACGTGCGCGCCGAGGAACTGGCCGCCACGGGAGCCGGCACAGTGGTTGCGGCCTGCCCCTTCTGCAATAGCATGTTGCGGGACGCTCTCACAGCCGTTCGTCCCGAGAACACGCCGAGGCTGGTGGACATCGCGCAACTGGCCGCCGCCCGCTTGCCCGCGTCTCAAGACACCGGCGGAGAGCGGCATCCGGCCACCTGACGGACCGCCCGGCGCGTTCTACCCAAACGCCGTTTCACGGACGCGCTCCCGCTTCCTGCCGTCAGAGCATGCCGGAGCTATGGCTTCGCTATGATGGCTTTGACTATGACCACGATGACCCATCTCGAATGCAGCGTGTGTGCGCGCCGGTATCCCGCGGCACAGGTTGTGAACCTGTGCGAATGCGGCGGACCGCTGTTGGTGCGCTACGATCTGGCCGCGGCGCGCCAGAGCTGGAGCCGGGAGTGGATCGCCTCCGGTCCGTCCTCCATGTGGCGCTACGCTCCCGTGCTGCCGGTCTCGAAGCCTGCGTCGATGATCTCGCTCGGCGAGGGATGGACCCCGCTGATTCGCGTCCAGGGATTTGCTGGAACATGCGGCGCGGAGAGCCTGTGGGTCAAGGACGAGGGGCTGAATTCGACCGGATCGTTCAAGGCGCGCGGCCTCTCCTGCTGCCTGTCCATGTGCCATGAGTTGGGCGTCAAGAAGATCGCGCTCGGCTCGGCCGGCAATGCGGCGAGTGCCGCGGCGGCGTATGCGGCGGCGGCGGGCATCGAAGCGCACATCTTCATGCCGAAGGACGTCCCGCAGGCCAACTACATTGAATGCAAGAGCTACGGGGCGCGGGTCACGCTGGTGGACGGTCTGATCTCCGATTGCGGACGGATTGTCGCCGAGCGCAAGGAGGCCGAGGGCTGGTTCGAGGTCAATACGCTGAAGGAGCCCTATCGCATCGAGGGCAAAAAGACGATGGGCTACGAAGTGGCGGAGCAGTTCCGTTGGACGCTGCCCGACGCCATCCTCTATCCGACCGGCGGTGGCGTGGGCCTGATCGGGATGTGGAAGTCGTTCGACGAGATGGAACAGCTCGGCTGGATCGACTCGAAGCGGCCGAAGATGATCGTGGTCCAGGCCGACGGTTGCGCGCCGGTGGTGCGCGCCTTCGAGCAAGGCGCGGAGCGAACCGAGTTCTGGCAAAACGCATCCACCATTTCGAGCGGATTGCGGGTGCCCAAGCCGCTGGGCGATTTCCTGATTCTGCGCGCGGTGCGCGAAAGCAAGGGCACGTGCGTGGCGGTTTCCGACCGCGAGTCGTTGGAGGCCGGCGCGGAGGCGGCGCGGCTGGACGGCATCTTCCCCGCCCCGGAAGGAGCAGCCTGTTTCGCGGCTGTCCGCGGGCTGCTCAAGAGCGGCTTCCTGAAGCCCGAAGAGCGGATCGTGATCTACAACACGGGAACCGGCCTGAAGTACCTGGAAGCGTACTCGACGCTGTTTCCGCGCTCCGCGGATTCGGAGAGCGACAAGCTAGGCGGGCTGATCACGCCCAGATAGGCGAGCCCCGGCGGGCTTCCGCGGCTGGCGCTCCGGCGGGTTCCTGCACCGGGATTGCGTGTCCATGCGTCTAAAGTGGAAACGGCAGCGCAGATGGAGAGGCTTGCTCGAAACGCCGGGCGAGTTTAAGATTAGTCTTTTCCGGAGCAGGGCCCGGGCTGGGGTCTGGAAACGCGTCTGGGACTGGGAATCCAGGGATCGCGGGGCCGTTCGATGCAGAGTATGGGCTTAACGCAGGTCGCCCCACAGCAGTGGGAAGATTTCGATCCGATGGACATCCGGCGGGAAGCCGCGTTGTTCTACGGGCTGTTTCTGCGCGGCCACGATGCCGATCAACTCCGGCACGACATTGAAATTCCCAAAGAGACGTTCGACCGCTGGCTGAAGCACCCGCACTACACTGGCGATTTTCGCGAAAGCGTTAAGCGAATCTACTACTTCCGCAAGAAAGTGCTCGCGGTCTTCGACGAACTGATCGACCGCGAGCGGATCAAAGCGCGGCTGCAATAGGCGCGCCGGGCGCGAACCCGGTCCAGCGCGACGGGCACACTCCGAGCCTCCCGGATGGTTTCAACGCGTCCTTTCATCCGGACCGGCATGCGGGCTGAACGTCCCGCGCGGGATGCCGGCCACATGACCATCCCTCCTTCAAAAACCGTTGTTTGCAATGGATTTGCATTGCTTTCGAAATACTCCTCCTTTACACTCCCGGAAACGAGGGGTTCAGAGCGGTTAACAAATTGAAAGGGTGCACACATGCCGAAGTATCTGATTCAGGCAAGCTATACGCCGGAAGGCCTCAACGGGCTGGCGAAAGACAAGGCATCGGGACGCAAAGCTGCCGTGCAGGCGGCCATGAAGGCCATTCATGGAAAGGTGGAGAGCTTTTACTTTGCCTTCGGTTCCGATGATGCCGTATTGATCGTGGATGCGCCGGACAACATCTCCGCCGCCTCGATCTCGTTTGCAGCGTCAGCCACGGGGCTCGTCCGTCTCAGGACG
>Ga0315272_10000446_pt1 | contig 20647 bp, 15 predicted proteins | sample C3_middle_MG_FD_203918 | JGI IMG/M metagenome (GOLD analysis project Ga0315272, IMG submission 203918) | Sediment microbial communities from Yellowstone Lake, YNP, Wyoming, USA - C3_middle | ecosystem: Environmental > Aquatic > Freshwater > Lake > Sediment | place: USA: Wyoming | collected...
TGTGTTCGCCCATCAGTTCCCATTGCAGCATGCCTTGCGGCTCACCGTTTAACGTCACGCGGTTGTCGTCGTCGATGTTCCATCCTTGCTCGCTTCCAAACAGTTCCACCGGCGTCCAGCAGCCGCGCTGAATAACGCGCTGCAACGAGGCTTCGCGGCCATTGCAGACGACGAGCCCATTGCCGGGCACGGTGCGCACGAGATGGTGAAATTGGGTTTCGATCGCAGCGAGGTCGGGGAATATATCGGCGTGGTCGAATTCCAGATTGTTGAGTATCGCTGTGCGCGGACGGTAATGCACGAACTTGGAACGCTTGTCGAAAAAGGCGGTGTCATATTCGTCCGCTTCGATCACGAAGAAAGGCGAAATCCCCCCTGGCCCCCCTTTTTCAAAGGGGGGGATTGTTGCGTCGGTGCCGGACTTTTCCTCCTTTAGCAAAGAGGGCGCTGTTGCGTCTGAGCTGGGTGTTCCCCCCTTTATCAAAGGAGGGTAGGGGGGATTTAAGCGCGCGGATACACCGAAATTCTGCGGTACGCCGCCGATCAGAAAACCGGGATTCAGTCCTGCATATTCCAGTATCCACGCCAGCATTGCAGTGGTTGTGGTCTTGCCGTGCGTGCCCGCGACTGCCAGCACCCATTTGTCTTGCAGAAGATTTTGCGCCAACCATTGCGGGCCTGAGATGTAGGGCAGGTTGCGGTTGAGGATTTCTTCCATCAGCGGATTGCCGCGCTTCACAACGTTGCCGATGACAAAGATGTCCGGCTCAATTTCCAATTGCTCGATTCCGAATCCTTCGGTCAGCGCGATGCCCTGCTCGATCAATTGCGTGCTCATCGGCGGATAGACGTTGGCATCGCAGCCGGTGACATGGTAGCCAGCTTGCCTGGCCAGCACGGCAATGCCGCCCATGAATGTGCCGCAAATACCCAGAATATGAATCGACGGTTTTTTGTTCATTTGCATCTATTCCTTTTACACCAACGTCCGCTACGCAGGCGTATAAACTCAAGCACTGCGAAAGATGAAATACACCGCGCCCATCAGGCACAGGCCAGCATACAAATAATCCAATTTTAGCGGCTGCTGCATATAGATCAGCGAGAAGGGTACGAACACGGTTAGAGTGATGACCTCCTGCACTATCTTAAGCTGCGCCAGGCTAAGCTCGGCGTAGCCGATACGGTTGGCAGGCACCTGAAACAGGTATTCGAAAAGTGCGATACCCCAACTGACCAGCGCCGCGATATACCACGGTGACAGTGCCAGATTTTTCAGATGCCCATACCAGGCAAAGGTCATGAACAGATTGGAAACGATAAGCATCAGCACCGTCAGCAACACTGGCTGCGAAATCATGCCCATCAGCCCATTTCCCTCTCGTTAATTATCGTAATTCAGTACCGGAGCCAGCCAGCGTTCGGCCTCTTCCAGCGTCATGCCTTTGCGTCGCGCATAGTCTTCTATCTGGTCTTTATCGGCCTTGGCGGAGGCGAAATACTGTGCTTGCGGATGCGAGAAATAGAAGCCGCTCACGGCTGCGGTCGGCAGCATCGCAAAGCTTTCCGTCAGCGTGATGCCTGCCTTGTTGGGCGCATCCAGCAAGGCAAACAACGCGCTTTTTTCGGTGTGATCTGGACAGGCAGGATAGCCGGGGGCAGGGCGGATGCCGCGATATTTTTCGTCTATCAGGCCCTCGTTGCTGATCTGCTCATCCGCCGCATAACCCCAGAATTCACGGCGCACGCGCGCATGCAACAATTCGGCAAAGGCTTCCGCCAAGCGGTCGGCCAACGCTTTGAGCATGATGCTGTTGTAATCGTCGTGGTTTTTCTCGAACTCCGCCACACGGGTATCGATACCGATGCCGGTAGTCACCGCGAAAGCACCGATGTAATCGGCAACACCGCTGTCTTTAGGTGCCACGAAGTCTGCCAGACACAGGTTCGGTTTGTCTTCCGGCTTGACCATTTGCTGGCGCAGGTTGTGCCAGGTCATCGCCACCTGGCTGCGCGATTCGTCGGTGTAAATCTCGATATCATCGCTATTCACCGTATTTGCCGGAAACAGGCCGAACACTGCATTCGCGGTGAGCCACTTTTCGTCCACGATGCGCTTGAGCATCGCTTGCGCATCCGCAAATAAGTTACGCGCCGTCTCGCCCACCACTTCGTCGTCCAGAATTTTCGGGTAGCGCCCAGCCAGTTCCCAGGTCTGGAAAAATGGTGTCCAGTCTATATAACGGCTGATCTCCGCCAGTGAATATTCGCGCAGCTCGCGCACGCCGAGGAAGCTGGGCTTGGGAGGTGTGTAATTTTTCCAGTCTGTTTTCAAGCCGTGTGCACGCGCATCCTTCAGGCTGTAGCGTGCTCCCTGGCCCTTCTTGCCTGCATGTTGCTCGCGCGCCTTGATGTAATCGGTCTTGACGCCGGCAACATATTCTTCGCACAGCGTGGTGCTCAACAAGTTGCTGCACACGCCCACCGCGCGCGAGGCGTCGGTCACGTAAACGGTCACGCCGGCGGGGTAGTGCGGTTCTATTTTGACGGCGGTATGCACTCGCGACGTGGTGGCGCCACCGATCAGCAACGGTATGGTGAAGCCCTGGCGCTGCATCTCTTTTGCCACATACGCCATCTCTTCCAGTGAGGGCGTGATCAGGCCGGACAGGCCGATGATGTCGGCGTTGTGTTCACGCGCTGTGTCCAGAATCTGCTGGCAGGGAACCATCACGCCCATGTTGATGACTTCGAAGTTGTTGCATTGCAGCACGACGGTGACGATGTTCTTGCCGATGTCGTGCACGTCGCCCTTGACCGTGGCCATGACGATCTTGCCCTTGGTGCTGGTGTCTCCAGAGCGCAGCTTTTCCGCTTCGATGTATGGCACCAGATGCGCGACAGCCTGTTTCATCACGCGTGCCGATTTCACCACCTGGGGCAAAAACATCTTGCCCGCGCCGAACAGGTCACCGACCACATTCATGCCGGTCATCAATGGGCCTTCGATCACCTCGACTGGAAATTTGGCCTGCAGGCGCGCTTCCTCGGTGTCTTCCACGACATAGGTGGTGATGCCGCGCACCAGCGCGTGCGTGAGCCTTTCCTGTACCGAGCCTTTGCGCCATTCCAGGTCTTCTACCTGAACCTTGCCGCCCCCTTTTACTGTTTCGGCCAATGTCACCAAGCGCTCACCTGCGTCGGGGCGGCGGTTCAGCACAACATCTTCCACCGCATCGCGCAGATCGCGCGGAATCTGTTCATACACGCCGAGCTGTCCGGCGTTGACGATGCCCATGTTCATGCCGGCTTGGATGGCGTGATACAGGAACACGGTGTGAATCGCTTCGCGTACCGGTTCATTGCCCCGGAAGGAAAACGATACGTTGGATACGCCGCCGCTGATTTTGGCGTAGGGCAGATTTTTTCTGATCCAGGCTGTGGCCTCGATGAAGTCCACTGCGTAGTTGTTGTGCTCTTCGATGCCGGTCGCTATCGCGAATATATTCGGATCGAAAATGATATCTTCCGGCGGAAAGCCGACCTGGTTCACCAGAATGTCGTAGCTACGCTGGCAGATTTCTGTCTTGCGCTTATAGGTATCGGCTTGTCCCGTTTCATCAAATGCCATCACCACTGCGGCGGCACCATAGCGGCGCACCAGCGTGGCGGACTTGATGAATGCGGCTTCGCCTTCCTTGAGCGAGATGGAGTTGACGATGGCCTTGCCCTGCACACATTTGAGCCCGGCCTCGATCACATCCCATTTGGAAGAATCGACCATCAGCGGCACGCGCGAGATGTCCGGCTCGGAAGAAATCAGGTTGAGAAATTTCACCATGGCGGCCTGCGAATCCAGCATCGCCTCGTCCATGTTGATGTCGATCACTTGCGCGCCGTTTTCCACCTGATTGCGCGCCACATCCAATGCCTGCGCATAGTCACCATTGAGTATCAGGCGCGAAAACATCTTGGAGCCAGTGACATTGGTGCGCTCGCCCACGTTCACAAACAGCGAATCGTCACCGATGTTGAATGGCTCCAGTCCGGACAAGCGGCATTTTTTTTCCAGCTGTGGGATCGGGCGGGGGGCTACGTTTCTCAATGCTTCGGCTATCGCCGCGATATGTGCAGGCGACGTGCCGCAGCAGCCCCCGGCGATATTCAAAAATCCACTGGTGGCGAATTCTTTCACCAGCATGGCGGTCGTTTCGGGCAGTTCGTCGTAACCCGTATCTGATAACGGATTGGGTAATCCTGCATTGGGGTGGGCACTCACATAGCATGTAGCAACGCGAGACAGCTCTTCCACATAGGGGCGCATCAATTCTGCGCCCAGCGCGCAATTCAGACCAATGGACAGAGGCTTGGCATGCGACAGTGAATTCCAGAAAGCTTCTGTGGTCTGTCCGGACAAGGTGCGCCCGGAGGCATCGGTGATCGTGCCGGATATCATGATGGGCACGCGTACGTTGTGTTGCTCAAAATACTGGTCGATCGCAAACAGTGCGGCCTTGGCATTGAGCGTATCGAATATGGTTTCCACCATCAGCAGGTCGGCGCCACCATCCAGTAGTCCGCGTATCGCTTCGGTGTAACCTTCGACCAGTTCGTCGAAATTGATGTTGCGGAAACCAGGGTCGTTCACATCGGGCGAGATCGATGCAGTGCGCGTGGTTGGCCCCAGCACCCCAGCTACGAATCGCGGCTTGTTCGGTATGCTGGCTTCAAACTCATCGCACACGCCGCGCGCCAATTGCGCCCCGGCCAGGTTCAATTCATAGACCAGATCCGCCATCTGGTAGTCTGCCATCGACACTGCATTGGCATTGAAAGTACAAGTTTCAAGTATGTCTGCGCCCGCCGCCAAATATTCTGCATGGATGCCGCGAATAATGTGTGGTTGGGTCAGCAACAACAGGTCGTTGTTGCCTTTCAGGTCTAGTGGATGCTCGGCAAAACTCCGGCGCGGACCCGCATAATCACCATACAAAATCGTGCCTCGATAATGTTCTTCGGTCAACTTGTAGCGTTGGATCATCGTGCCCATCGCACCGTCCAGAATCAGGATGCGTTGTTCAAGCATGCTTTCTATAAGGTGCGGTGTGTGATTCATAGTGTTCTGATGGAATTTATTGCTTGTTCGATGAAAGCGGGAAAACATGATTGGTTGATGACTGAATACCTCATCAACCAATCATCTAGACATCCAGGTTTTTTACACCCAAGGCGTTTTGTTCGATGAACGCACGGCGCGGTTCCACAACATCACCCATCAAGGTTGTAAAAATTTCATCCGCGGTAATCATGTCGTCTATCTGTACGCGCAGCAAAACACGATTGTTCACATCCATCGTGGTTTCCCATAGTTGCGACGGGTTCATCTCTCCCAGTCCTTTGTAGCGCTGTATGCTGATGCCACGCTTTGCTTCATCCAACAGCCATTCAATTGCCTGTTTGAAGTCCACTACCGGTTTGCGTTGCTCGCCACGTTTTACGTATGCTCCCTTACCCAGCAAACCGCCGAGCGCATGGGCCGTCAGCTTGATCTGTGCAAAATCCCCGCTGATCAGAAAGCTCTGCTCGATATAACTTACCGAATAATTGCCATGCAGGTACTTTTCCAAGCGCAGCCGATTTTCATCGTTTTGCGGGTTGATTTCCGCTTTCACAACAATTTCTTTGCCACAAACTTGTTGCAGTCGTGCTGCACTTTGCTCTGCCTGTTCCGGGCTATCCAACTGAATATCCGGTTGCTTGAGCAGTGCATGCAAGGCTTCCGGCGCAATGACACGCGACAAACGTTCTATGATTACTTGCTAGGAAATAATCCTTGGCCAGTTGCTCCAGGGTTTCCGCTTGCAGTGCTACCCCACCTTGATCAGTGTGCAATTCCGCATCTACCAGTGCAGAACGCAACATGTAATTTTTCATTTCATGATCGTCCTTCAGATAGCGCTCATCCTTGCCCTGTTTGACTTTATACAACGGAGGTTGTGCGATATACACATGTCCGCGCTCTACCAGTTCGCGCATCTGCCGATAGAAAAACGTTAGCAACAGTGTGCGTATATGCGATCCATCGACGTCCGCGTCTGTCATGATAATGATGCGGTGATAACGCAATTTATCCGCGTTGTATTCATCCTTGCCGATGCCTGTGCCCAGCACGGTTATCAACGTGGCGATTTCTTGTGAGGAAATGAGTTTTTCGAAGCGTGCACGTTCAACGTTCAGAATTTTTCCCTTAAGTGGCAAAATGGCCTGAAATTTCCGGTCACGCCCCTGTTTTGCTGACCCTCCCGCAGAATCTCCCTCCACCAGGTACAGTTCCGATAGTGCCGGATCTTTTTCCTGGCAATCTGCCAGCTTACCGGGCAAGCCCATGCCGTCCAGCACCCCCTTGCGTCGGGTCAGCTCCCTGGCCTTACGCGCTGCTTCTCGGGCTCGTGCTGAATCAATAATTTTTCCGACAATGACCTTGGCATCATTCGGTTTTTCGAGCATATAGGCCATCAATTGCTGACTTAGAACTTCTTCAACTACAGGGCGAACTTCTGAAGAAACCAGTTTGTCTTTTGTCTGCGAGGAAAACTTTGGATCTGGCAGCTTTACCGAAAGCACTGCCGTCAACCCTTCGCGCATATCGTCGCCTGTTGTTTCCACCTTGGCTTTTTTTGCTAACTCTTCGGACTCGATGTACTGATTCAATGTTCGAGTCATTGCCGTACGCAGTGCTGTCAGGTGTGTTCCACCATCTCGCTGTGGGATGTTATTGGTGAAACATTGCACCGTTTCTTGATAAGAATCATTCCATTGCATCGCGATTTCGGCGGTGATACCGTCTTTTTCAACACATGTATAAAACACGGTGGGATGAAGTACCGTTTTGTTTCTATTCATGTATTCTACAAAACCTTTGACACCCCCACTGTATGCAAAGTGTTCTTCTTTCCCATCTCGCTTATCTACTAGCGAAATTTTCACGCCGTTATTCAAAAATGAAAGTTCACGTAAGCGTTTTGCCAATATGTCGAAATGAAACTCAACCAAGCCAAAAATTTCTTTGCTCGGCAGAAAATGAACTTCTGTGCCCCGTTTTTCGGTATTGCCAATGACTTTTAACGGCTCAACAGGTTCGCCTAAACGAAACTCCATGAAATGCGTTTTTCCATCTCTTCTTATCGTCAAACGTAACCATTCTGATAGCGCATTCACCACAGATACACCAACCCCGTGTAGTCCGCCTGAAACTTTGTACGAATTACTGTCAAATTTTCCACCCGCATGCAAAATAGTCATGATGACTTCAGCGGCAGAACGGTTTTCCTCTTCATGTATATCGGTCGGTATGCCGCGTCCGTTATCGGTTACGCTGATCGAATTATCGGGATGAATGGTCACCGCTATTTCATTACAATGCCCTGCCAATGCTTCATCGACTGCATTATCAACCGCTTCAAAAACCATGTGGTGTAATCCGCTGCCATCATTGGTATCGCCAATGTACATACCCGGACGCTTCCGAACGGCTTCCAGTCCCTTGAGAACTTTGATGCTGGATGAATTATATTCGCTCATATTTTCTTTCGTTTGTTTCACGTGAAACACCAAGATCGTGTCCGGTTAAATCCGCATTGGCATGACAACATACTTAAAATCATCATTCCCAGGCACTGTTATCAAAATACTGCTATTAGGATCCCCGAACGAAAAGGTTACTTTTTCTGCCGACGCATTATTAAGACCGTCCATCAAATAATTAACATTAAATCCAATATCCAGAGCAACTCCATGGTAATCGGTTTCCATATCTTCTTGCGCTTCCTCTTGCTCGCTATTGCTACTGATAATGCGTATATTTTTTTCTGTCAGAACAAAACGAACACCCCTGAATTTCTCATTGGACAGAATTGCTGCTCTTTGCAATGCTTGCAATATGAGCAATCTGTCCATTGTCAGGTGATTTGAATAATTTGGAACAACTCTTTCGTAGTCAGGAAACTTCCCATCAATCACTTTACTTGTCAGAATAATGTCCGAAAATGTAATTTTGACTTGGCTTTCTGCCAACTCAAACATTATTTTCTGATCTGAATCCGTTAACAGCTTGACTAATTCGTTGACTGTTTTTCTGGGCATAATAACTTCTCTTTTTGGGTATTCCTTATCCAGTTTTGTGCTAATAAATGCTAAGCGGTGACCATCTGTTGCAATGAGTTTTAACAAATTTCCATCTACAACAAGAAGAACACCATTTAAATAGTATCTAATGTCTTGTTGAGCCATAGCATATTGAACCATGCCAAATAATTTTTTCAGTTGCCCTTGTTCCAATTCCACTTTTTCTGCTTGCTCAAGCTTCTCAGTAACCTTAGGGAAATCTTTTGCCGGTAGGGTTTGCAAACTAAATTTGCTTTTGTTAACCCTAACTTGAAGGCGGTTGTCTTGAATATCAAGAGACACCTTACTTCCGTCTGGAACAACTCTAAGTATTTCCTGCATTTTTTTTGCGGCTACCGTGATGGCTTCGTCTGGTCCTGTTTGAGCAGTTTCATTAATTTGTGTTGTTATTTGAATTTCCAAATCGGTTGCTACAAAACGCAGAGATGAACCTATTTTTTCAATAAGTATATTGGACAATATGGGCAATGGTTGTTTGCGTTCTACAATCCCTATCACTGTTTGGAGCGGTTTTAGCAAAACATCTTTTTCTAGCTTTTCAATAAACATTTATATATATCCTTTAAACTAATAACAATAGGTTTTAAATAGTATGAATAACTCGATATTATCGTTTAATTATAATACGTTAGTACTAGTAAAAGATTGTGAATATAACTTGTTATAGCTGTGTAAATATTGAGCATAGTTTTATTGTTAATTGCGTTTAATTGGCTTATTAACAGAAAGTGTACATAGTCCTAACAAGTTTATTAGTTTCTTAATGTTTGATTGAGTAAGTTGAAATCATTATTAAGTACAGAATCTTGATTACGAAGACTTTCTATAGTTTTGCATGCATACATAACTGTTGTGTGGTCACGATCGCCAAACGCGGTACCTATTTCCGGCAAACTCAATTGGGTAAGCTCTCGTGCCAGGCACATAGCAATTTGTCTGGGGCGGGCAATAACACGATTACGCTTTTTGGATAGCAGGTCGGTTACCTTGATGCGGTAAAAATCGGCCACGGTTTTCTGAATATTTTCTATGGATACTTGTTTGTTTTGCGACGCAAGCAAGTCTTTAAGTGCTTCTTTGGCCAGTTCCACGGAAATGGTCCGTTTGTGGAATCTAGAAAATGCATCGATGCGCTTTAAAGCGCCCTCCAATTCACGTATGTTGGAACGAACATGTTTGGCGATGAAGAAGGCAACATCCTCAGATATCGGATTATTTGATAGAGCGGCCTTTTGTAAAAGAATGGCAACGCGCATTTCGACCCCTGGAGGTTCTATAGCGACCGTTAATCCGGAGCTGAACCTTGAAGTCAGACGCGGGGTCATTCCTGATATCTCTTTAGGAAACGTATCGCAAGTAATTACAACTTGTTTGTGCCCATCGATTAAGAAATTAAGTGTGTAAAAAAACTCCTGTTGAGTACCAGGTTTGTCAGCGATGAATTGAATGTCGTCTATCAGTAATAAGTCTAACGAATTGTAAAACTGTTTGAATTCATCAAACTTTTTTGTTTGGAAAGCCCGCACGACATCTGAAATATAGTTGGTTGCATGCACATAACATATTTTTGCCTGAGCATTTTCATGCTTTATGTGATTGCCAATTGATTGTAATAAATGTGTTTTCCCTAGACCAACTCCACCGTATATAAACAAAGGGTTGTATATAGAACCGGGTGATTCTGCAACCTGAATAGCGGCAGAATGCGCTAATTGGTTAGCTTTTCCCGTTACAAAATTATCAAAAGACAAAAGAGGATTAAGCTTGTTCTGGCTTTTTTGTGGTTTTACTAATAGATCGGTTGGTATAGTTTCTGGTGTAGTAGCCCGTGATTTTGGTATTGGAGAGATTGAGGATTTTTTCCCTATACGTAACTCAAAAATAGGTGTAGCTGAAAGAAATAATTCAGCACGTTTTGATATTTCGGACATAAAACGCTCTTGTACAAGTTTCAGTGTGAAACTATTAGGGGCGGTGAGCGTGATCTGATTTTCCTTAATATCAAAGATAAGCGGTTTAATCCAAGAATTAAATTGCTGTGATGGCAGATTTTCCTCAAAATATTGAAGACAGGATTCCCACAAGGTTTTGTCCGACATAATTTGCTAACAATAAGCCATATATTTATGAGTGTATTATACCTCTTTGACGCAAAGTTATCCACAGGGTAAAGAATATGCTTGACATAATCCTCGGCAAATATTGTAATCATGGGTTTTCAAGAACAAATTCACTTAAGGGCATTTAAAATGAAACGTACATACCAACCTTCAGTTACCAAAAGAAAGCGTACTCACGGGTTTTTGGTTCGCATGAAAACCAAAGGTGGCAGAGCCGTTATTAAAGCACGTCGAGCAAAGGGCCGAGTGCGCCTTGCAGTTTAATGGGAAGCAAACATTAGCAACTGACCGTCGAATAAGGCAGCGTGTCGACTTCGAATCAGCTTTTCGTGCGGACTGTATTACTAACAAATGGTTTGTTGTTTATTCGAAAAGAAATGATTTTGGTGTCGCACGGCTTGGGATGGTCGCGAGTAAACGGGTAATGCCGAGGGCGGTAAGCAGAAACTTTGCAAAGCGCTTGATTAGAGATGTATTTAGGTTGAATTTTACGTCTGATCGCCCGCTGGATATAGTAGTTCGAGCCCGTCGACCACTAAGTTCAGAAACATCGAAGGAAGGGCGACTCGCGTTAATGCAACTCTTATCAGCGATTCGACAGTAATGAAACGAATATTGCTAGCATTGATACGCGCTTATCAATATTTTTTAAGCCCGCTTGCGCCGTCCACCTGCCGATTTTCTCCAACGTGTTCTCATTACGCTCGTGAAGTGATTGAGAAACATGGTCCTTTGCGTGGGGTATGGTTGAGTATCAAGCGTATATTACGTTGTAACCCTTGGAATCCAGGTGGTTATGATCCAGCACCATAAGATACACATAGGCGATACCAAATGGATTTTCAACGGTTATTTTTGTTTCTGATTTTTTCTGCATCGGTTTTTCTATTGTGGGATACCTGGCAGCACGCTCAGCATCCTGTCGTTCCAGTGGCGGCCGTGACAGCACCGACGAGTAGCATACCAGTAGTATCAACAGTTAGCCCAACAAGCACTTCATCACCAGGAATAGTCACTGAACAGAAGCACGAGGTTGGACAAAGAATAACTGTAAAAACGGATTGGTTGGTTGCAGAAATTAATACCATAGGCGGTGATATACGCCGCTTGAAATTCTTGCGTCAATTCGACGCAAAGGATAGAAGCAAACCGTTTGTTTTATTTCAAGATAAGGAGGCGCATACCTATCTTGCTCAAACTGGATTGTTGGGCTCAGGATTACCCACGCACAACTCGGTGTATATTGCCCAGGCAAATACCTATCAGCTTACTGAGGGCAAGGACACGATAGAGGTTCGTATGCAGGCAATTGATGCAACAGCCGCAAAAATTACCAAAGTCTTTGTATTCCACCGCGGTAGTTACTTGATAGATGTGGGTTACGAAATTGAAAATAGTGGCTTAATCCCACTTTCCTCATCCGCCTATTTCCAGTTGGTGCGAGACGCGACACCTCCTGACGGTGGCTCGAAGTTTGTACCCACTTACACAGGGCCTGCCGTTTACACTGAAAAGGAAAAATTCCAAAAGGTTGATTTTTCAGATATTGAAAAGGGCAAGATCAAATACCCACAGCACTCAGATAATGGTTGGATAGGTATGTTGCAACATTATTTTGTTGCCGCATGGTTGCCGAAGGAAAAAATTCAGCGTGAGTTTTATACTAAGCAATTGGAAAACGGCCTTTATTCGGCCGGAGTAATTTTACCTATTGCGGCCATAGCACCAGGACAAAGCGCACAAATAAGTGTGCCGCTGTATGCCGGACCGGCGCAAACGGCATTGGATAAAATAGCTCCTGGCTTGGGATTGACCGTAGATTATGGTTGGCTAACTATTATTGCAGCGCCCCTTTTCTGGACGCTATCTTTCCTGCAAGGGTGGGTGCACAACTGGGGGGTAGCGATCATTATATTGACCTTGCTAATCAAGTTGGCATTTTTCCCACTCTCGGCGGCTAGCTATCGTTCGATGGGTAAAATGCGTTTAGTTGCCCCCAAACTTGAAAAAATAAAGCAACAGTATGGCGATGACCGTGAGCGTCTGCATAAGGCAATGATGGAGCTATACAAAATCGAGAAAATAAATCCTCTCGGTGGTTGCTTGCCTATGATTATCCAGATCCCGGTATTTATCTCACTGTACTGGGCTATTCTTGCCAGTGTTGAGCTGCGCTATGAACCATTTTTTGGTTGGATAACAGACTTGTCTGCTGCAGATCCGTATTATGTGCTGCCACTGATCATGGGAGCCAGCATGATGTTACAGACCCGGCTGAACCCCGTTCCTCCAGATCCTTTGCAGGCCAAGGTTATGAAAATAATGCCTGTTGTATTCAGCGTGGTATTTTTCTTTTTCCCCGCAGGTTTGGTACTCTATTCAATCGTGAATAATGCTTTATCAATTGCTCAGCAGTGGTATATCACACGTGGAATAGAAGCGGAGACCAAAGGTGTCGTCAAAGCCTGATGTTATTGCCGCGATAGCTACCGCTCCCGGGCGGGGCGGTATCGGTGTGATACGCATATCCGGATATGATCTTGTTGCAATAGCTACGAAGTTACTCGGTAAATTACCTGCTCCACGACAAGCAAGCTATTCCTCCTTCCTGGATGAACAAGGACAGGTTTTGGATCAGGGAATTGCTCTGTTTTTCCCCGCGCCGCATTCCTATACAGGTGAAAATGTACTCGAGCTACAAGGTCATGGCGGAATGGCGGTGTTGCAATTAATCTTACAACGCTGTCTGGAACTTGGTGCCCGCCTGGCCCAGCCGGGTGAATTTACGCAGCGTGCTTTTCTAAATGGAAAACTTGATCTAGCCCAAGCTGAAAGTGTGGCTGATCTAATTGATGCCACAACCAGTCAGGCTGCACGTAGTGCTATGCGTTCACTACAGGGGGCTTTCTCGCGGTCTATCCACGGTCTGGTGGAAGAGTTAATACGACTGCGCCTGCTGGTCGAAGCCATGCTGGATTTCCCGGAAGAGGAAATAGTGGATACCGATATTGAGCAACGAGAACGCGGGCTCGTTAGTCTTCTGGCCGATCTCGATAAAACTATAAGCTTGGCGCAGCAGGGTAGCTTGTTGCGCGAAGGCGCACATATCGTATTAATTGGACAGCCAAATGTTGGCAAATCTAGCCTGCTTAACAGTTTGAGTGGGGAGGATGTGGCCCTGGTTAGCGAAATTCCAGGCACTACGCGCGACGTAATCCGACAAACTATCCAGTTAAACGGCATTCCGCTCCACATAATAGATACTGCAGGATTACGCGAGTCACAAGACGTTATTGAGCAGATGGGTATTGCGCGAACACGAAGTGCGCTGCAAAGGGCAGATGCCATACTTATTCTGTTGGATGCTCGTTTTGGCATCAGCCAGGATGACCAGAAAATAATCGCTGAATTACCTCCCGGCATACCCCGCCTGCATATTTTCAATAAAATAGATTTGACAAGCCAAATAGAGCAGATAGAAGAAGTGGGCATTGATAGCCATTTATATTTGTCAGTAAAGACAGGAAGTGGACTTGAATTGCTGCGTAACAAGTTGCTGGCCCTCATCGGCTGGCACCAGGAGGCAGGGGTATTTTCAGCTCGAGAGCGACAAGTACGTGCACTAATTGCGGCACGAGATCATTTGCAGCGAGCGAGTGGGGAGGCAAGCCGCCCGGAAATATTCGCAGAAAATTTACGACTTTCTCAGGGGCATCTAAGCTCAATAACCGGCGAATTTACTGCTGATGATTTGTTGGGCGAGATATTTAGTCGTTTCTGTATCGGCAAATAAACGGATCATAGGGTGTTTCACGTGAAACAGGCGAGGAGAGTGGTTTTAGCGCCAGCCTTGTTTTGAGGTATGATGCGCGCCTTTGTTGTAACAGGTCAGCAGATGAATTTCCCGAAAATATTCGATGTAATTGTAGTTGGAGGCGGGCATGCCGGCACTGAGGCTGCGCTCGCAAGCGCACGTATGGGGCGCTCCACGCTGCTGCTTACGCATAATATTGAAACGCTTGGATTGATGTCGTGCAATCCTTCCATAGGAGGCATCGGCAAGGGGCACCTAGTCAAGGAGGTGGATGCGCTGGGCGGAGCGATGGCGGCCGCCACCGACGAAGCGGGCATACAGTTTCGTATCCTGAACTCTTCCAAGGGCGCGGCCGTACGCGCTACCCGTGCCCAGGCGGATCGGGCGCTTTACCGGCAAGCTATACGTGGAAGATTGGAAAATCAAGCCAATCTTTGGTTGTTCCAGCAGGCGGTAGACGATCTGATAATCGATGGTGACCGGGTGTGTGGAGTCGTTACCCAGCTCGGTTTGCGTTTTTCTGCAAAAACAGTGGTATTGACCACGGGCACATTCCTGTCTGGGCTGATCCATGTCGGGCAAGCAAATTATCGAGCCGGGCGTGCAGGAGACCCGCCTTCTATCAGTTTGGCTCATCGTTTGCGTGAGCTAAAGTTGCCCGTGGGAAGGCTAAAAACGGGAACGCCGCCGCGCATAGATGGGCGCAGTATCAATTATTCAGTGATGACGGAGCAGCCAGGAGATACTCCGGTACCAGTATTTTCATTTCTCGGGAGTGAACGGCAGCATCCGAGGCAATTGCCTTGCTGGATTACACATACCAATCAACGCACTCATGACATCATACGTGGCGGGCTGGATCGTTCACCGCTATTTTCCGGGGTGATAGAGGGGGTTGGGCCGCGCTACTGTCCATCGATAGAAGATAAAATTACACGTTTTGCAAGCAAGGATGCTCACCAAATATTTTTGGAGCCGGAAGGTTTAAGCACCAACGAAGTTTATCCAAACGGCATTTCAACTAGTCTGCCGTTTGATGTCCAGCTGGAGCTGGTTCGTTCAATCAAGGGGTTGGAAAATGCGCATATCACCCGCCCAGGATATGCCATTGAATACGATTATTTTGACCCAGTAGGCCTAAAGCGATCACTGGAAACCAAGGTGATAGAAGGTCTGTTTTTTGCCGGACAGATCAATGGAACTACAGGATACGAAGAGGCCGCAGCGCAAGGCCTGCTGGCGGGCATTAATGCGGCGCTGCAGGCGAGAGGCGAAGAAAGCTGGTGTCCGCGCCGTGACGAAGCGTACCTGGGTGTGCTGGTAGATGATTTGATTACGCGAGGTGTGACGGAGCCATACCGAATGTTTACCAGCCGGGCTGAGTATCGATTGCAATTGCGCGAGGATAATGCAGATTTGCGCTTGACCGAGATTGGATATCGCCTGGGTGTAGTGGATGAAATCCGTTGGCGAACATTTGATCAAAAGCGAGCGGCAATAGAGACAGAGCAACAGCGTTTGAAATCTGTCTGGATTAATCCCAAAGTGTTGCCACAGGAAGATGCGGAGCGCGTGCTGGGCAAGGGAATAGAACGGGAATATGCGCTGTACGAGCTTTTGCGTCGTCCGGACGTGTCTTACGCAGCGTTGATGAGCCTGCCGGGGGCAGGTGAAGCTGTCATGGATGAAAAAGTGTCCGAGCAGGTAGAAATTCAGGCCAAATATCATGGATATATTGAACGTCAGCACGAGGAAATTGCACGTAATGAGTATCATGAAAACATGGCGTTGCCGGCCATATTGGACTACCGTCAAGTGCATGGATTGTCGATAGAGGTGCAGCAAAAGCTCAATCAGCATATGCCGGAAACGATGGGGCAGGCCGCACGCATATCTGGCATCACACCGGCGGCGATATCTTTGTTGCTGGTGCACTTGAAGCGCGGTTTTCAACGCACGACAGAAGAGCATCGTAGCGTATGAGTGCGGAACAAGTATTGGAGTTGGGGTTGACGGAGCTTGGGTTGCAGGTTGAGCCACAGGTGCAAAAAAAAATGTTGGACTATCTTGCACTTCTGCAGAAGTGGAACAAGACTTATAACCTGACCGCAATTCGCCAGCCGGAGAAAATGGTAGGTAATCACTTACTCGATAGCTTGGCAGTTTTGAAGCATTTGTGGCCAGGGCGGTGGCTTGATGTGGGCTGCGGTGCCGGATTGCCGGGTTTGATATTGGCACTGATGCGACCTGAATGGACATTCACATTGCTGGACAGCAACAGTAAGAAAACCGGATTTGTACAACAAGCAGTAATAGACTTGGGATTGCACAATGTGAGCGTTTGCTGTGCGCGGGTAGAGAGTTGGCATTCGCTCGAGAAATTCGATGGGATCATTTCCCGAGCCTTTGCTGAGGCAGTTGATTTTACGATGCTGACCAAACACTTGTTGGCCCCCGACGGGGGATGGGTTGCGATGAAGGGAATGCCAGAGCAGGAACTGACCAAGCTACCGAGCGGAGTCAAGGTGGAGGGGGTAATTCCTTTGCAGGTGCCGGGCCTGGATGCTGCCCGTTGTCTTGTTATCATGAAAGCGACCTAAATATGGCCAAGATACTGGCAATTACGAATCAGAAGGGCGGGGTAGGAAAAACCACGACCACGATCAATTTGGCAGCTAGTCTGGCGGCTGCCAAACAGCGAGTGCTGCTGGTAGATCTTGACCCCCAGGGAAATGCCACAATGGGTAGCGGTATCGACAAGAGAGATTTGCCATCAACCGTCTATCATCTGCTGCTTGGAAGCAAAAATTTGAGTGAGGTTCGGTACCGTTCCGGGGTTGGGAAATACGATGTGTTGCCGGCTAACAGGGAGCTGGCGGGTGCCGAGATAGAGTTGATAGACTTGCCACGCCGCGAATCTCAGCTCAAAGAAGCACTGCAAACGGTGGAGAATGAATACGACTATGTGCTGATTGATTGCCCACCTGCGCTGAACTTGCTTACCTTGAACGGGCTTTGCGCCGCACGATCGGTGATGATCCCAATGCAGTGCGAATATTATGCCTTGGAAGGATTAAGTGATTTGGTTAACACCATACAAAAAGTACGTGCAAATTTGAATCCTGGTTTGGAAATCGAGGGATTGCTGCGAACGATGTTTGATCCGCGTAACACACTGGCGCAACAAGTGTCGGACCAGTTGCAGCAGCATTTTGGTGAAAAAGTGTATCGTACCGTAATTCCTCGTAACGTGAGGTTGGCAGAGGCACCCAGCTATGGATTGCCAGCGCTTTACCACGACAAACTATCCAAAGGGGCGAAGGCTTATCTCGCCCTTGCGGGGGAGTTACTTAATAACGCAGCAAAAGCCGTAAAAGCGTAAAACTCAAGGAAGCAATATGGTAAAGGCAAATAGAGGGTTAGGGCGAGGGCTAGATGCACTGCTGTCCGGTAATGTCAGGGAACAGGATGACGTTCTTCGCGAGTTGAAGGTTAGTGAACTTAAGTCGGGCAAATATCAGCCACGCAGTCGCATGGATGAATCCGCACTCAATGAGCTGGCAGCTTCAATTCGGGAGCAAGGGGTTATACAGCCGATCTTGGCGCGTGTAATGGAAGATGGGGGCTATGAGATCATCGCAGGGGAGCGTCGTTGGCGTGCAGCACAAATTGCGGGCTTGAGTCGGGTGCCGGTATTGGTACGCAAGGTGGCGGACGACGCAGCATTGGTCATGGCGCTGATCGAAAACATACAACGTGAAGACTTGAACCCACTAGAAGAGGCGGTGGGGATACAGCGCCTGATAGATGAATTTCAAATGACCCATCAACTCGCAGCGGATGCCGTAGGGCGCTCACGCAGTGCAGCGAGCAATCTGTTGCGCCTGCTTAAGCTTACACAGCCGGTGCAGGCTATGCTGATGGAAGGGGATCTTGATATGGGCCATGCCAGGGCGTTGCTCGCACTGGAGGGGGCTGCGCAGATTGTGGTTGCCAATAAGATAGTGTTGGATGGCATGTCGGTGCGCGAGGCTGAAAGGTTGGTTCAGCATGAATTGACCCCCATAGTTAAGCGGGACCACAAAAAAGTGACGCCAAGTCGAGACGTTATTCGCCTGCAGGATATGGTGGCGGACCGTCTGGGGGCAAATGTTGTTATTCAGCATGGCGCTAAGGGCGTAGGAAAGTTGGTGATAGGATATAAAACTCTGGAGCAACTCGATGGCATTCTTGCGATAATGGGCGTACAACCCAACTTATGAGCATGCATGACAGCATTAAAGTTTGACAGTATTTTTATATATTGCTATTATTGGAAGTTGGCTTGAGTTGGCGAGATGCATTCTGAATATTCCCGTTTGGCTGGATTGCAGGGCGCGATAGTAATATTCGGTGCTGTGATCACATATTTCGTTGTTACCCCGCCAGCGGCAAAATCGTTTGCGTATGGTAGTTGCGTTGCTCTAATTGGGGCACTTTTCCTTGCTTGGCGATTGAGGCAAGTAGAAAAAGAGAGCAATCCGAAAGCAGATAGCTCGCTACGGCACGCATACGGAGCTGCCATCGAGCGCTTTGTGTGGGTAATATTACTGCTGGCTATGGGTTTTAAATTATTGAAGCTTGCACCGTTGTGGGTATTGGTGGGGTTTGTTGTGGGACAGTCGGCTTGGCTGGTTGTCCCGGTCTGGATAAGATTGAGAACAAAAAATGACAAGTGAAGTACTGACATCGACGGATTACATTAGGCATCACCTGCAAAATCTGACCTGTAGCTTACAGGACGGTCATTTTCATTGTGCGCATGATGTTGCAGAAGCCAAGGAAATGGGTTTCTGGGCATTCAATGTGGACACTTTGGGGGTCTCGTTCGTGTTGGGCCTGGTGTTTTTGTTGTTCTTTCGCCAGGTTGCAAAGAGCGTGGCGCAGGGGGTTCCGGGCGGGTCGCAAAATTTTATCGAATGGATAGTCGAGTTCATCGACACAAGTGTGCGGGGTTCGTTTTCCGGACGTAGCGCACTGGTGGCTCCGCTGGCACTGACTATTTTCATCTGGATATTCCTGATGAATCTGATGGACTTGGTGCCGGTTGACTACATACCATTCATAGCTGAGCAAATGGGCATTGGCCACTTCAAGGTGGTGCCATCCACAGACCCAAATGCCACGATAGGTATGGCTCTCGGGGTGTTTTTCCTGGTAATTTTTTACAGCATCAAGATCAAGGGTGTAGGTGGATTTGTTGGCGAATTGACACTACAGCCATTCGGCAAGTTTGGTTTGCCGTTCAACCTGTTTCTGGAGTTGGTTAACTTGATTGCCAAGCCTGTTTCGCTGGCGTTGCGCTTGTTCGGTAACATGTACGCCGGGGAGATGATTTTTATTCTGATCGCGTTGCTGCCATTCTATGCACAATGGACGCTATCTCTACCGTGGGCAATTTTCCACATTTTGATTGTAACGTTGCAGGCTTTCATATTCATGACGTTGACCATAGTCTATCTGGACATGGCGCATCAGGAACACCATTAAACCAATTTCAAACTAGCTTAATTTTTAATAGGAGACTTAAAAGATGGAACTCGCAACCCCCCTGCTTTACATCGCTGGCGCACTGATGATGGGTCTTGGCGCACTAGGCGCTTCGATTGGTATCGGTATTCTTGGCGGCCGTTTTTTGGAAGGTGCTGCACGCCAGCCAGAGCTGATCCCGATGCTGCGTACTCAATTCTTCGTGGTTATGGGCTTGGTTGACGCTGTGCCAATGATTGCGGTTGGTTTGGCCATGTACGTTCTGTTTGCTGTAGCCAAGTAATTCTGGTGAAAACTGTCTTCAATAAACAAGTAAAGGTTCTTGCATGAATATCAATGCGACCCTTCTCGGCCAAACGATCATGTTCGCCATGTTCGTTTGGTTTTGCATGAAGTTTGTATGGCCGCCTATCATGGCGGCACTGGATGCACGCAGAAAACAGATTGCTGATGGTTTGGCAGCTGCTGAGCGCGGCAAGCACGATTTGGAGATGGCGTCCAAACGTTCTGCTGAGCTTTTGCGCGAAGCAAAAGAAAAAGCTGCCGACATCATTGCGCTTGGCGATAAGCGAGCCAGTGAGATCGTTGAAGAAGCAAAGGCGCAAGCGCACGCGGAAGGCGATCGTATTATTGTGGCTGCCAAGGCAGAGATCGATCAGGAGGTATTTCGCGCTAAAGAACAGTTGCGCACGCAAGTTTCTGCCGTGGCATTGGCGGGTGCGGGGAAAATTCTGGGTCGCGAAATTGATGCCAAAGCGCACAACGATCTGCTTGAAAAACTTGTCGCGGAAATTTAATCGTTATGTCAGAAGCAATCACAGTCGCACGGCCCTATGCCATAGCTGTATTCAATGAAGCGAGCCGGCAAGGTGAGTTGAAGGGATGGTCGGAGTTGCTACAAACAGCAACAGAAGCCGTTCTCAATATCGAGGTTCGTTCGCTCATCACTAATCCGCGCGTGCGCAAAAGTCAGCTGGAAGATCTGATGCTGGCGCTTTGT
>Ga0315272_10000447_pt1 | contig 20628 bp, 20 predicted proteins | sample C3_middle_MG_FD_203918 | JGI IMG/M metagenome (GOLD analysis project Ga0315272, IMG submission 203918) | Sediment microbial communities from Yellowstone Lake, YNP, Wyoming, USA - C3_middle | ecosystem: Environmental > Aquatic > Freshwater > Lake > Sediment | place: USA: Wyoming | collected...
TTGCAGTGGTGGATACCAACCACTCGCCCGAAGGCATTGACTACATTATTCCCGGTAACGATGATTCATCCAAAGCCGTTATCCTGTATGCCCGTGGTATTGCCGACGCGATTCTTGAAGGCCGTGCCAACGCCATTGACGACGTGGTCAAAGCGATCGTGGCTGAGAGCGCTGACGAATTTGTCGAGGTCAACGAGACTGTTGCCTGAGTTGTACCTGACCCCAAAAATGGGGGCTGCTATGCCCCCTTTTTTTAAGTATTTTTTAGTATTGAGCTAAATAAGGAGAGTTGAGATGGCGGTAATTACTGCAAGCCTGGTGGCTGAACTGCGCGGCAAAACGGACGCGCCCATGATGGAATGCAAACGCGCTTTGACGGAAGCCGATGGCGACATGACCAAAGCGGAAGAGCTGCTGCGGGTCAAGCTTGGCAGCAAAGCCGGCAAGGCCGCCAGTCGCATCACTGCCGAGGGGGTGGTGACTTGCTTCATTGAGGATGGCGTAGGTGCCTTGCTGGAAGTGAACTGCGAGACCGATTTCGTGACCAAGAACGACAGCTTCTTGGCACTCGCCAACGCCGCTGTGGCGCTGATCGCCAAGCACAATCCGACGGACCTGGCGGCGCTCGCGGCGCTGCCCTATGCCCAGGACGGTTTTGGCCCTGCGCTGGAAGACGTGCGCAAAGGTCTGATTGGCAAGATCGGCGAGAACATGAGTTTTCGCCGTTTCAAGCGTTTTGCCTCCGGTGCCAAGCTGGCGTCCTATTTGCACGGCACGCGCATCGGCGTCGTGGTGGAGTATGCGGGTGACAGCGTTGCCGCCAAAGATGTGGCGATGCACGTTGCGGCCATGAAACCGGTAGCGCTTTCGATGGCTGATGTGCCGGCCGAACTGGTGGCCAGAGAGCGTTCGGTGGCGGCCGCCAAAGCCGCCGATGATGCTGCGACGGCAACCGCTGCGGGCAAGCCGGTCCAGTCGGCGGAAATTGTCGCCAAACGCATTGAAGGCGGGGTGCAGAAATTTCTCAAGGAAGTGTCACTGTTTGATCAGTCGTTTGTGAAAAACGACAAGCAAACGGTGGAACAAATGCTCAAGGCGACAGCGACCAGCGTGAGCGCCTTTACCTTGTATGTCGTGGGTGAAGGGATTGAGAAAAAAGTCGACGACTTCGCTGCCGAAGTTGCCGCCCAGGTCGCGGCTTCCAAGCAGACCAGCTAAATTCGGACTGACCAAGCCTTAACCGTCAATAGCACCGCCAGGAGATCCCCATGTCCGCTACCCAACCAGCCTACAAGCGTATTTTGCTCAAGCTCTCGGGTGAGGCATTGATGGGCGACGACGCGTTCGGCATCAACCGCGACACCATTGTTCGCATGGTCGGCGAGGTGGCCGAGGTCACCCGGCTGGGCGTGGAAGTGGCGGTGGTGATTGGCGGTGGCAATATCTTTCGCGGTGTCGCCGGCGGCGCGGTCGGGATGGACCGCGCCACCGCTGATTACATGGGCATGCTCGCCACCGTCATGAATGCGCTGGCCCTGGGGGATACCATGAACAAAGCCGGGTTGACCGCGCGCGTCATGTCGGCCATTGCGATTGAGCAGGTGGTTGAACCCTATGTCAGGCCCAAGGCCTTGCAATACCTTGAAGAAGGCAAGGTGGTAATTTTTGCCGCCGGCACCGGCAACCCTTTTTTCACCACCGATACGGCGGCTGCATTGCGCGGTGCGGAAATTGGCGCCCAAATCGTGCTCAAGGCGACCAAGGTGGACGGCGTTTACTCGGCCGATCCAAAGAAAGACCCGCTGGCCAAGCGTTACACGAAAATTTCGTTTGATGAGGCGATGGCGCAAAACCTGGGCATCATGGATGCCACCGCTTTTGCCTTGTGCCGTGATCAGAAGCTGCCCATCAAGGTGTTTTCGATTTTCAAGGCGGGTGCCCTCAAGCGTGTCGTGCTGGGGCAGGACGAAGGCACGTTGGTGTACGCTTGAGCGTGTCAAAATGGCACTGTTTTAAACAGTGTCGTTGGGACACTCGCATGAGGAAAAAACATGGCGATTGCTGAAATCAAACAAACGGTCGAAGGCAAAATGGATCAATCCATTGCGGCTTTCAAACACAACCTGACCAAAATCCGGACCGGCCGCGCCAACCCGGCGCTGCTTGATACGGTGCAGGTTGATTATTACGGTGCCATGCTGCCGATCAGCCAGGTGGCCAATGTGTCTTTGCTCGATGCCCGCACCATCAGCGTGCAGCCCTGGGAAAAGGGCATGGGTGCCAAGATCGAGAAAGCCATTCGCGACAGCGACCTTGGCCTCAATCCCTCGTCGATGGGTGATTTGATCCGTGTTCCGATGCCGGCGATGTCGGAAGAGCGCCGCAAGGAGCTCACCAAAATCGTCAAAAGCGAAGGCGAAGGTGCCAAGATCGCGGTGCGTAGTCTGCGTCGTGATGCCAATGAGGCGATCAAAAAAACGGTGAAAGACAAACTCGCTTCCGAGGATGAACAAAAGCGCTGTGAAACCGATATCCAGAAAGTCACCGACCGCCATGTCATGGCGATTGACCAACTGGTGGCGGCTAAAGAGCAAGAAATCATGGCGGTTTAGTTGGCCCCTGCCATGAGCCAAATACCGCACCACATCGCCATCGTGATGGATGGCAACGGTCGCTGGGCGGCACGGCGCTTGCTGCCGCGCCTGGCAGGGCACAAGCAGGGGGTTGACGCGTTGCGCCGTTGCGTCTCGGCCTGTGCCCAGCGCGGTGTCGGTGTGTTGACGGTGTTTGCTTTTTCTTCGGAGAACTGGCACCGCCCGGTCGATGAAGTCTCAGGCCTGATGGAAATTTTTGTCTGGGCACTGGCCGGCCAGTTGCCCACGCTCAAAGCCGATGGCGTGCAACTGCATTTTGTCGGTGAGCGTGGCGGTTTGTCGGCCCAAGTGCTGGCGGGCATAGAACAAGCCGAACTGGCGACCTGTGCCAATTCGGGCTTGATTTTCAACGTCTGCTTTAACTATGGCGGACGCTGGGATATCGTGCAGGCCGCTGCAAAAGTGGCGGCGCAGGGCAAGCCGGTGACAGAGCTTGAGCTGAGCCGGGCCATGGCGCTGGCGCATGTGCCTGACCCTGACTTGGTGATCCGCACCGGCGCTGAGCAGCGCATCAGTAATTTCCTGCTCTGGCAATCGGCCTACTCGGAATTTTATTTCAGCGACAAGCTCTGGCCCGCCTTTGATGAAGCGGAGCTCGATCTTGCCATCAAGACCTTCGCACAACGCGAAAGACGGTTTGGCAAAACCTCAGACCAGCTGGTGGCACCGGCGGCAGGCGTCGTTGCCGCCTGAGACAAACAGATGTTGAAACAGCGCGTCATAACTGCCCTGGTGCTCCTGGCGATACTGCTGCCGGCGTTGTTCTATCACGCCAGTGCGCCGTTTTGCGCGCTGGTTTTGGTGCTGATTGGCGCTGCTGCCTGGGAGTGGGCGCGTTTGAACGGTTGTGGTTTCAGCGCCGCCCTGTTCTCTGGTTTGGTTTGTGTGCTGCTTTGCCTGGCAAGCTGGTGGCTGGGGTTGCTTGAACAGTCGCTCGTTCTGCTGTGGCTGCTTGTCGGCGCGGCCTGGGTCTTGCTGGGTGCCTGGGTTTTGCGCGGCGGTGTGGCGGCGTGGCCGGGCCGGGCACGCTGGCTGCGGCTGCTGGCCGGTGTGCTGGCGCTTTGGCTGGCCTGGTTGGCGCTGGCCCAGGCCAGAGTGATTGGCATCAACTTTCTATTGTCAATTCTGGTGTTGGTGTGGGTGGCCGATATCTCGGCCTATTTTGCCGGGCGGGCTTGGGGCGGGCGTTTCAGTCGCAGCAAACTTGCGCCATCCATCAGTCCTGGCAAAAGCTGGGAAGGCGTTTGGGGCGGGATGGCCGGGGTGGTCATTTTGGCGTTTGGCTGGCGCTGGGCCGATGCGGCCTGGGCGATTGCGGTTCCCAGTTTGTACACACGAATAGGCCAACAAGGCTTCTGGCTGGCGCTGCTTGCCGCGGTCTTCATGGCAGCGATGAGCGTGGTCGGGGATTTGCTGGAGTCGCTGGTCAAGCGCAGTGCCGGCGTCAAGGACAGCAGCGGCTTGCTGCCGGGCCACGGTGGCGTGCTGGACCGGGTCGATGCCTTGTTGCCCACGTTGCCCTTGGCGATGATGCTTTATTCGCTCTTCAAGCCCGGATGATTGATCCAGAAAACAAAGTTAGGCAGCGCCTCGCCATCCTGGGATCAACGGGTTCGGTCGGGCTGAGCACGCTCGATGTGGTTGCCCGCCATCCCGACCGATTCGAGGTGTTTGCCCTGAGCGCGGCAAGCCAGGTTGAGGTGATGCTGCAGCAATGTGTTCAGTTCAAGCCGGTGTTTGCCGTGATGGCGAGCGAGCCCCACGGCCGCCTGCTGGAGCAGAAGTGCCGGGATTTGAAGTTACCCACCCGGGTTCTGTGCGGGGCGGCGGCAATCACCATGATCGCAGCGCACGAGTCCGTCGATGCGGTGATGGCGGCGATTGTTGGCGCGGCCGGCCTGGCATCCTGTCTGGCGGCGGCGCGTGCTGGCAAACGCCTGCTGTTGGCCAACAAGGAAGCGCTGGTGGTGGGGGGCGATTATTTTCTCCAGGCGGTGGCCCTTGGCAGAGCCAAGTTGCTGCCGATTGACAGCGAGCACTCGGCGGTTTTCCAGTCGCTGCCGCAGGACGCCAGCCTGTGGCCCAGCCAAATCGACAAAATCATTCTGACCGCTTCGGGCGGACCGTTTCGCCAGCGTGCGCCTGAGGCACTGCGTGAGGTGACACCAGCGCAAGCCTGCGCCCACCCCAATTGGGTCATGGGGCGCAAGATTTCGGTGGATTCGGCCACCATGATGAACAAGGCACTGGAAGTGATTGAAGCCCATTTCCTGTTTGGCGTTACGCCGCAGCAGATCGAAGTCGTCATTCACCCGCAAAGCGTGATCCATTCAATGGTGCAGTACAAGGACCATTCGGTCATCGCGCAACTCGGCAGCCCGGACATGAAGGTGCCCATTGCCTACGGGCTGTCCTGGCCCGACCGCATGGCTTGCGGCGCGGCGGCACTCGACTTTCGGTCTATGGCCGACTTGACGTTTGAGTCGATCGAGGCCCATGGGCACCCGCAGCGTTTTCCGGGTCTGAAGCTGGCCTGGTCGGTATTAAAGGCGCCGCCCGGCTCAACCGCGGTGCTCAATGCCGCCAATGAGGTGGCCGTCGCCGCCTTTCTTGCTGCGCAAATCCGGTTTGATCAGATTCACCAGGTCAATCTGGAGACGCTTGAGGCCGTTGCTCCCAGCCGTCCGGCGTCGCTCGAAGATCTGCTGGCGCTCGATGCCTGCGCGCGGGCAGCGGCGCAACAGGTGGTGCGACGCCTGGGCGGCTGAATATGTTGACGCTTGCTGCCTTTGTGCTCGCCCTGGGCGTTTTGATTGCCGTGCATGAATACGGGCACTACCGGGTGGCGTTGGCCTGCGGTGTCAAGGTGCTGCGTTTTTCGATCGGCTTTGGAAAAATTATTTACCGCTGGCAAGCCAGGGGATCAAAAACAGAATTCGTGATTTGCGCCGTTCCGGTCGGGGGCTATGTGAAGATGCTCGACGAGCGCGAGGCCGCGGTGGCCTCGGACGAGCGCCATCTGGCCTTCAACACGCAGCCGCTGCGCTCACGCGTGGCGATCGTGGCCGCCGGGCCGTTGGCCAACCTGGCGCTGGCAGTTTTGCTGTACACGCTGGTGAACTGGATGGGCGTGGAGTCTGCAGCGCCGATTCTGGCCCGCCCGGCTGCGGGTTCAATAGCCGAGCAGGCCGGGTTGCGCGGCGGCGAGCGGGTGCAGTGGGCCGCGCTGGCCGACGACGAGCCGCAAGAGCTTGAGTCGTTTGACGATTTGCGCTGGTATCTGACGCGCGGTGCGTTGCAGGGCCAGGATCTGCGCTTGACCTTGAGTGATACGGCGGGCATGGGCCGGGCCGAGGTTTTGCTCAAGCTCAGCGCCATCAACGCCAGTGAGGTCAATGCTGAATTGTTTCAAATAATCGGGCTGGCCGGCCCTTTCACGCCAGCGCTTATCGGTGAAGTCATGGCCGGTGGTGCGGCCGACCAGGCCGGTTTGCGCGAGGGCGACCTGGTGCAGCAGGTGGGGTCGGTGGCGGTGGTCGATGGGCAGCAACTGCGCGAACTCATTCGGGCCTCGGTGCTGGACGGTCAAACGGTGTCGGCGGTCTGGAAAATAAATCGTGCCGGTCAAGAGGTGGCGCTCCATGTCAGGCCGGTGATCCAGCAAGAGGGTGCTTTGAGGGTCGGGAAAATTGGCGCCTATGTCGGCGCCATGCCCGCACTGGTGACGGTCAGGTACGGCCCTGTCGATGGCTTGTGGCGTGGCCTCACGCGCACCTGGGAAGTGTCGGCCTTGACGCTCAGAACGATGGGGAAAATGCTGATAGGCGAAGTTTCGCTCAAAAATCTCAGCGGCCCGCTGACGATTGCCCACTATGCGGGCAAGTCCGCTGGCATGGGGCTCACGTCGTATTGCCTGTTTCTGGCGTTGATCAGCGTCAGCTTGGGTGTTTTGAATTTACTGCCGTTGCCGGTGCTCGACGGGGGTCACCTGATGTATTATCTTTGGGAAGGTGTTACGGGCAAGCCCGTCTCTGAGGCCTGGATGGAGAATTTGCAGCGAGGCGGTATTGCGCTGTTGCTGCTTATGATGTTGATCGCTCTCTTTAACGATGTAACCCGTCTATTTGGTTAATGGTCTGGTGTTCCTGACCAACACTGGTTTGACTTCTCAATATTAAAAATGCAATTTAATCGCTCTTCTATTTACCGCGCATTGGCCCTGGCCGGCTTGGTGTTTGTGACCAACGCGGCATTGGCGGTCAACCCGTTCACGGTGCGTGATATTCGTATCGAAGGCTTGCAACGGGTTGAACCGGGAACCATCTTTGTATCGCTGCCGGTTCACGTGGGCGACCTTTATAACGATGAAAAAGGTTCGGCCGCGATCCGGACCCTTTTTGCGCTGGGCTTGTTCAAGGACGTGCGCATTGAAGTCAATGGTGATGTGCTGGTGGTGGTGGTTGAGGAGCGTCCGACCATTGCCGAGGTTGAATTTGTCGGCACCAAGGAATTTGAAAAAGACGTTCTCAAAAAAGCGCTGCATGATGTCGGCCTGGCCGATGGACAGCCGTTTGACAAAGCGCAACTCGATCGGGCCGAACAGGAACTCAAACGCCAGTACATCAACCGCAGCCTGTACGCCGCCCAGGTCGTGACCACCGTGACGCCGATTGAGCGCAACCGGGTCAACCTGACGTTTACCGTGGTCGAAGGGGAACCCGCAAAAATCAGTGAGATACGGATTGTTGGTAACAAGGTGTTCGGCGAATCGACCCTGCGCGGCCTGTTCGAGCTTGACACCGGGGGCTGGTTGAGTTGGTACACCAAGTCGGATCGCTATTCACGTACCAAGTTCAACGCCGATATTGAGACCTTGCGCTCCTACTACCTGACACGGGGCTATCTGGAATTCAAAGTGGACTCGACCCAGGTTTCGATTTTGCCCAACAAAACCGATATCGGAATCACGATCAACATCACCGAAGGCGAGCGCTTTGTGGTGAGCGGCATCAAGCTGGAAGGGAATTTCCTGGGCAAAGACGATGAGTTCAAGTCGCTCGTGACGATTCGGCCGGGGCAAGCCTACAACGCCGATGAAGTTGCTAAAACGACCAAGGCATTCACCGACTACTTCGGCAATTTTGGCTATGCTTTTGCCCGGGTGCAAGCGCGCCCCGATATTGATCATGTCAACAACCGGGTCGCCCTGGTGCTGCAAGCGGATCCATCGCGGCGGGCCTATGTGCGCAAAATCAATATTGCGGGCAATTCCCGCACGCGTGATGTGGTGGTGCGCCGTGAGTTCCGCCAGCTCGAAGCTTCATGGTATGACGGTGAAAAAATCAAGCTCTCACGCGACCGCGTTGACCGGTTGGGTTATTTCAAGGAGGTGGCGGTGGAGACCCAGGAAGTGCCGGCTTCTCCCGACCAGGTTGACCTGACGCTCAATGTCACCGAAAAACCGACCGGCAGCTTGACCCTGGGCGCCGGCTTTTCAAGCGCCGATGGACTCGGCCTCTCATTTGGTTTGAAACAAGACAATGCTTTTGGCTCGGGTAATTCGCTTGGTGTGCAGATCAACACCAGCAAGATCAACCGGGTCATCGTTTTCAATACCACCGATCCTTACTTCACCGCCGACGGTGTCTCCCGAACCATTGACCTGTACCACCGCTCCAGCAGTCCGTACCAGGACCAAAGTTATTACAAATTGGTAACCACCGGCGGTGGTTTGCGCTTTGGCGTGCCATTCACCGAGACCGATACGGTTTTCTTTGGCGCTGGTCTTGAAAATACCAACATTGTGCCGGGCACGCTGCTGCCGACGTCCTACCTTGATTACGCCAACCAGTACGGTTATGACAGTACCAGCGTGCCCTTGACGGTCGGCTGGGGACGGGATCGGCGTGACAGCGCCTTGGCGCCGAACTCTGGCAACTATCAGCGCGCCAACGCCGAGTGGTCGGTCGCTGGCGATGCCCGTTACCTGCGCTCGACTTACCAATACCAGGAGTTCATTCCACTTAACAAGCAGTTTACCGCCGCGTTCAACGCGGAGCTCGGCTGGGGTGTTGCCGCAGGTGGGCGTTCCTACCCCGCGTTCAAGAATTTTTATGGTGGTGGCTTGGGCTCGGTACGTGGTTTTGAGCAGGGCAGCCTGGGGCCGCGGGATGCCAGCGGCACCTCATTGGGCGGCAACCGGAAGTTGAATTTGAACCTTGAGATTCTTTCGCCATTTCCGGGTGCCGGTAATGACCGAACGCTGCGCATGTATGGGTTCTTGGATGTTGGTTCGGTGGCCGGGCCAGACGATGGTTTGGCCGTGAATCACGATGCCAACAGTCTGCGTTCATCGGTCGGCGTTGGTATCAGTTGGATTTCACCGGTGGGGCCTCTGCGGCTGGCGATCGCCAAGCCGATCAAGAAGTTTGATGGCGATAAAATACAAACGATGCAATTTCAAATCGGAACTAATTTCTAATGAACAATTTCTTACGTCGCTGCGGTGCCAGCGTTTTGCTCGGTGGTTTGCTCATCTGTGCACAAGTGCAGGCGCAGGAATTTCGTATCGGCTTTATCAGCACCGATCGAATTTTCAAGGAGGCCAGCACCGCCAAGGCGGCCCAGGTCAAACTTGAACAGGAATTTTCCAAGCGCGAAAAAGGCCTGGTTGAACAGGGTGCTGCACTGAAGTCGCTGGCCGACAAGTTCGAGCGTGAAGCGCCGACGCTGGCCGATGCACAGCGCGCTCAGCATCAGAAGCAGTTGATCGACCAGGACCGCGAATTTCAACGCAAGCGCCGTGAGTTCCAGGAAGACCTCAATGCCCGCAAAAATGAAGAGTTGCAGCAGGTTCTTGAGCGTGCCAACAAGGTGGTCAAGCAAGTGGCCGAGTCTGAAAAATACGACCTGATTCTGCAAGATGCGGTGTACGTCAACCCCAAGCATGACATCACCGATAAAGTGCTCAAGGTTTTGAATTCGGCGGCTGGCAAATAGCCTCTGTTTCAGCGAGTCAAGTGTGGCCCTGCTGCTGGGTTCTATCGTTGAAGTTCTCGGCGGTGAGCTGCATGGCGATGCCAGTCTCGCCATCGAGGGCCTGGCGCCGCTGGAGGCGGCATCTGATCGCCAGTTGAGTTTTTTGAGCCATCCCAAGTACCAGAATCAACTGGCGTCGTCCAAGGCCGCCTGTGTGATTGTCAGCCCGCAGATGCGCTCGGCGGCCCTGGCGCGCGGCGCCTGCATCGTGAGCGAACAACCTTATTTGTACTTCGCGCGCGCCACCCAGCTCTGGAAGAAGAGCCTGCCTCAGACCGTGCGTCCGCACATACATCCGAGTGCCGTGATTGATGCCGAGGCGTTTGTCCATCCGCGCGCGCGCATCGGTGCGCTGTGCGTGATTGAACGCGGCGCGCGCATCGGTGCCGACTGCGAGCTCAAAGCCCGCGTCACGGTGGCGGAGAACTGCGTTATGGGTGAGCGCTGCATCGTGCATTCGGGTGCGGTCATCGGTGCCGACGGTTTTGGCTTCGCCTCGAACGAGGGCGTGTGGGAAAAAATTGAACAACTCGGTGCCGTCAGGATTGGCGACGATGTCGAGATTGGCGCCAACACCTGCATTGACCGCGGCGCTTTGCAAGACACGGTGATTGAAGACGGTGTCAAGCTCGACAACCTGATCCAGATCGGCCACAACGTCCGGGTTGGCCGGCACACTGCCATGGCCGGCTGTGTTGGTGTGGCCGGCAGTGCCGTGATTGGCGCGCACTGCACGCTGGGTGGTGGCGCGATTGTGCTGGGGCACCTGGTGCTGGCGGACCACGTCAATATTTCTGCCGCTTCAGTGGTGACCCGCTCGATTCACCAGCCTGGGCATTACAGTGGCGTGTTCCCGATTGACGACAACGGCGCCTGGGAAAAAAATGCCGCAACACTTAAACAACTGCATCGCCTGCGGGATCGCATTCGGGTGCTCGAAAATAAACAGTCAACATAACGCCGCGCTTGGCATAAAACAATGCCCAACACCAGCCGAGCAGATCGCAGCCAAGGAAACACCATGATGGATATTTACAAAATTCTCAAGCAATTGCCGCACCGATACCCGTTTCTGCTGGTTGATCGGGTGCTCTCGATTGACAAGGGCAAAAGCATTCGGGCCCTGAAGAACGTGACCATCAATGAGCCGTTTTTTGAAGGGCATTTTCCGCACCGGCCGGTGATGCCCGGGGTGCTGATGCTTGAAGCCTTGGCCCAGGCGGCGGCGTTGTTGGCGTTTGATGCGATAGATGCGGTACCCGACCAAGACTCGGTCTATTATTTCGCCGGTATGGATGACGTGCGCTTCAAGCGCCCCGTGGTACCTGGCGATCAACTTATTCTTGAGGCTGAACTGGTGCGCATGAAAGCCGGTGTTTTCAAGTTCAAGGCGCGCGCGCTGGTCGGCGAGGAACTGGCGGTGCAAGCCGAATTGACCTGCGCCGTGCGCGTCGTTGCCTGAGGTCTTGCGAATGACTGCGATTCACCCCACCGCCATCGTTGACTGCGCTGCCGAGTTGGACAGTTCGGTCACGGTAGGCGCTTACAGCCTGATTGGTCCGCACGTCAAGGTGGCGGCGGGAACGCGCATTGGACCGCATTGTGTGATCGAGGGGCACACCACGATAGGATGCGACAACCAGATTTTTCAATTCAATTCGCTGGGCGCCATTCCGCAAGATAAGAAGTACGCGGGCGAGCCCTGCGAGCTCGTGATTGGTGATCGAAACACCATTCGCGAGTTTTGTACGTTCAATATCGGCTCGCCCGGCGGTGGCGGCGTCACGCGTGTTGGCGACGACAACTGGTTGATGGCCTATGTGCACCTGGCGCACGATTGCGTCGTTGGCAACAAGACCATCTTTGCCAACAATGCCCAACTGGCGGGCCATGTTTCAGTGGGGGACTGGGCGATCCTGGGCGGTTTTACGCTGGCCCATCAGTTTGTCAGAATTGGCGCCCACAGCATGACCGCCTTGTGCACGGTGCTGTTGGCTGATGTGCCGCCTTTTGTCATGTGCCAGGGGCAGCCGGGACAGGCCCGCTCGATGAACTATGAGGGACTGCGCCGTCGTGGTTTTTCAGCCGCGCGCATGGCCGGCGTCAAGGCCATGCACAAAGCCTTGTACCGCGATGGTCTGACTTTGGAAGCGGCCCGCGAGCGCATTGGCGCGTTGACGCAAACAAGCCCCGAGTCCGAGCCGGATGTAGAACTGATGCTGTCGTTTCTACAGCAAGTGACGCCCCAGCGCGGTATCGTGCGCTAAGGGAGCTTGTAATTGCCGAAATACTTTTCCATCGTCATTGCGAGGAGCGCAGCGACGTGGCAATCCAGGAAGTTCGGAGCCATGGATTGCCGCGCTACGCTCGCAATGACGAGAAGAGAAGTCGCAATGACGATCAATGGGGGTGCAATGCCGAGTAAAAGGTGTATTTGCTGTTTCTGTGTCCCTGCATGATCTAAACATGATGAATGTCAGCATGGTGGCGGGTGAAGCCTCGGGTGACTTGCTTGCCGGGTTGCTGCTCGACGGTCTGCGCGAGCGCTGGAGCGACATGCATGCGTTTGGCATTGGCGGCGCACAGATGGCGCAACGTGGTTTTGAGGCCTGGTGGCCGTGTGACAAATTGTCGGTGCATGGTTTTGGCTGGGAGGTGCTGGGCCGTTACCGCGAGATCGTGGGCATTCGCGAGCAATTGAAAGCGCGCTTGTTGCGCCAGCCCCCGGATCTGTTCATCGGCGTCGATGCGCCTGATTTCAATCTCGACCTGGAAGCCGCGCTGAAAGCCCGGGGTATCAAGACGGTGCATTTTGTCTCGCCTTCCGTGTGGGCCTGGCGCGCCGAGCGGATTGAGAAAATTCGTCGCAGTGCCGATCACGTCCTGTGCATCTTTCCGTTCGAGCCCGCGTTGTTGGCGCAGCATGGCATTGCCGCCACCTATGTGGGTCATCCGCTTGCCAATGTCATAGCCATGCGGCCCGACCGATTGGCGGCGCGCGCCAAATTGGGTCTCGCCGCTGAGGATCTGGTGCTGGCCATTCTGCCGGGCAGCCGAAAGTCGGAGATCGACCATTTGGCAGCCACATTTTTTCAAACGGTGGCCCTGATCAGACAAGCGCGGCCCCGGACCAAATTCATTGTGCCGGCGCTGCCCGCCTTCAAGCCGCAGATTGAGCGCTGCGCCGCTGCCACCGGCTTGTCCGGTGTGGTGCAGATTCTTGAGGGTCAGTCGCACACGGCGCTGGCCGCCTGCGACCTCACACTGATTGCCAGTGGCACCGCCACGCTGGAGGCGGCTTTGTTCAAGCGTCCCATGGTCATCGCCTACCGCGTGGGCGCGCTGTCATGGCAGATCATGCGGCGCAAAAAATTGCAACCCTGGGTTGGTTTGCCCAATATCTTGTGCCGCGATTTTGTCGTGCCCGAACTGCTGCAGGATGCCGCTACGCCGCAGGCGCTGGCGGCTGCGCTGCTGCCGTGGCTGGATGCGGGTGAACGCGACCCTGACAAAATAGCGGCCTTGCAACAAAAATTCACCGCGCTGCACGTTGCTTTGCAGCGCGACACCCCGCGATTGGCGACCGATGCAATCCAGCAAGTCCTCCAAGGCTGAGCCCGCCACCACCTGGCAAGCGGCCGTCAAACAAGCCGCGCTGGTTTGGGAAACCACCGGCCTGGTCGCCGGTGTCGATGAAGCCGGGCGCGGCCCGCTGGCCGGGCCGGTGGTGGCGGCAGCGGTGATTCTCGATGACTTGCACCCCATCAAGGGTTTGGCCGATTCGAAGCTGCTGACGGCGCGCCGGCGTGAAAAACTGTTCGATGAGATCCGCGCCAAGGCGCTGTGCTGCTCGATTGCCCAGGCCAGTGTCGAAGAAATTGAGCGGCTCAATATTTTGCAGGCGACCCTGCTGGCGATGCGCCGCGCGGTCGAGGGTCTGCGGCTCAAACCCAACCTGGTGCTGGTCGATGGCAATCGCCTGCCGCTGTTGTCCATGCGCGCCGAAGCGATCATCAAGGGCGACGCGCTGGTGGCGGCGATCTCGGCGGCCAGCATACTGGCCAAGGTGCAGCGTGACCGCTGGTGCGGCGAGCTCGACCTGCAATACCCGCAATACGGGTTTGCCAAGCACAAGGGTTATGGCACCGCTGAGCATCTGGCGGCCTTGCGTTTGCATGGCGCCTGCCCAGAGCATCGCAAAACGTTTCGCCCGGTGCTGGAGCTGTTGTGATGAATGCGCCCCCGGTTCAACACATCACGTCACGCAGCAACGATTTCCTCAAGGAACTGCGCCGCTTGTCGCAAAGCAACACCGAGTACCGCAGGCAGGCTCGCTTCTGGGCCGAAGGCGAACATCTGGCACGCGCTGCGCTGGTGCGTGGCGTGCAGCCTGTCATCGGCGTATTCTCTGCGTCGTTTTGGCCGTTGGCCGATGCGCAGCAGCGCCAGGCTGCCGCAAAAAATGTCGTGCTTCCTGATGACCTGTTCGCCGACATCAGTGGTTTGGAGTCGCCGGCTCGAATGGGTTTTGTGTTTGAGCTGCCGCCGCCCATTTCCTTGCAGCCGCGCCAGGCCTCGGTCATCCTGGACGGGGTGCAGGACGGCGGCAACGTCGGCTCGATTCTGCGCAGTGCCTCGGCCTTTGGTTTCAAACAGGTGATCGCGCTCAAAGGTACCGCCGCGCTGTGGAGTCCCAAGGTTCTGCGCGCCGGCATGGGTGCGCACTGGGGCTTGCAGTTGATCGAGGCGGCGTCGATCACCGACCTCGCCGCGCTGGCGCTGCCCATCATTGCGACCAGTTCGCATCGCGGCTCTTTTTTGCATCAGGCGCTCCTCAACAGGGCGTTGCCCACGCCCTGCGCCTGGGCGCTGGGGCACGAAGGGCAGGGCCTGAGCGCCGCGTTGGAGGCGCTTGCCAGCCAGCATGTGCGCATTGCCCAGCCCGGCGGCGAAGAGTCGCTCAACGTGGCCGCTGCGGCTGCCATTTGTCTGCACGCCAGTGGGTCTTTGTCATTGCCCGGACCGGCTTGAAACGCAGGTCTTGGCTATAATGCATCGCTACTTCGCATTCACGTACGCCTTGCGCAATTCAAGCGAAATCCCGTAAAAAAACCGTCCCAGGAGGTGCCTCTTGAGAGCGTAGGGGCGTACCCGTAACTGACCCGGAGAAAACCGTGCTTTTGTCTCTCAAGGGAAGCTTCCCACCCGCCATTTTGGCGCTCGCAGACGGCACAGTCTATGTTGGCAATTCGATCGGCGCTCAAGGTGCCAGTGTCGGCGAGGTTGTATTCAACACGGCCATGACCGGCTACCAGGAAATCCTGACCGACCCGAGCTATTGCCAGCAAATTGTCACGCTCACCTACCCGCACATTGGCAACTATGGCGTCAACGAGCAGGACGTTGAGGCAGGCCAGGTACACGTCGCCGGCCTGGTCATCAAGGACTTGCCGCTGCTGGCCTCCAATTTCCGCCAAACTGCTTCTCTGGGCGATTATTTGGTGCGCCAAGGCACCGTGGCGATTGCCAACATCGATACGCGTCAATTAACCCGCCAGTTGCGCAGTGGCGGCGCCCAAAATGGCTGCATCGTGGGCTTGGCGCAAGGCGAAGCGGTCACGCCGTTGGCGATCAATCAAGCGCTGGAGCGGGCCAGGGCCGCCACCACCATGGCCGGACTCGACCTGGCGCAAGTGGTTACCACCAAGGCAGCGTATGCATGGACGCAGACCGAGTGGCAGTTGTGCCATGCGGCGCTGGCCGGCCAACCGGGTTATGGTGAGCTGGCAGACGCCAGGTTTCACGTGGTCGCTTACGACTTTGGCATCAAAAAGAACATTCTTCGCATGCTGGCCGAACGCGGCTGCCGAGTCACCGTGGTGCCTGCAAAAACCAGCGCCGCCGAGGTGCTCAAGCACCGGCCCGATGGTGTTTTCTTAAGCAACGGCCCGGGCGACCCGCAGCCCTGCGATTACGCCATTGCGGCGGTGGCGACGCTGATAGAAGCCGGAACCCCGCTCTTTGGCATCTGTTTGGGGCACCAGATCATGGCGCTGGCCAGCGGCGCCCAGACCTTCAAGATGAAATTTGGTCACCACGGCGCCAACCATCCGGTCAAGGATTTGAGCAGCGGACGCGTCAGCATTACCAGTCAGAACCACGGTTTTGCGGTGGATGAAGCATCATTGCCGGCCCATTTGCGTGCCACCCACATCAGCTTGTTTGATGGCACGCTGCAAGGGCTGGAACGAACCGACCGACCGGCGTTCAGTTTCCAGGGCCATCCTGAAGCCTCGCCGGGGCCGCATGATATTGCCTACTTGTTTGACCGTTTCACAGCGCTGATGGCCAAGGAAAAAAATGATTAGCCCCCACGTTCACAGCTTCACCGTTTCTCTGCCCCCCGAGGGGGCCTTTGCTCCTTTGGAGCGGTCCGGCGGGAGCAAAAATGCCTAAGCGCAGCGACCTTAAATCCATTCTCATCATAGGCGCCGGCCCTATCATCATCGGTCAGGCCTGCGAGTTTGACTACTCGGGTGTGCAGGCCTGCAAGGCACTGCGTGAAGAAGGCTACAAAGTCATTCTGATCAACAGCAACCCGGCCACCATCATGACCGACCCGGCCACCGCGGATGTGACCTATATCGAGCCCATTACCTGGCAGACCGTTGAGAAGATCATTGCCAAGGAACGTCCCGATGCAATTTTGCCCACCATGGGCGGCCAGACGGCGCTCAATTGCGCGTTGGATTTATGGCACCACGGCGTGCTGGAAAAATACAAGGTTGAGCTGATCGGTGCCAAGCCCGAGGCGATCGACAAGGCCGAGGACCGGCTCAAGTTCAAGGACGCCATGACCAAAATTGGTTTGGGCTCGGCGCGCTCCGGCATTGCGCACAACATGGAACAAGCTTGGGGTGTGCAAAAAACGCTGGGTTTCCCGACCGTGATTCGCCCCAGTTTCACGCTGGGCGGCAGCGGCGGCGGCATTGCCTACAACGCCGAAGAGTTCGAGGTGATTTGCAAGCGCGGCCTGGAGGCCTCGCCCACCAGCGAGCTGCTGATTGAAGAGTCGCTGCTGGGCTGGAAAGAGTATGAAATGGAAGTGGTGCGCGACCAGGCGGACAACTGCATCATCATCTGTTCCATCGAAAACCTCGATCCGATGGGGGTGCATACCGGCGACTCGATCACGGTGGCACCGGCGCAAACCTTGACCGACAAGGAATACCAGATTCTGCGCAATGCCAGTTTGGCCGTGCTGCGTGAAATTGGCGTCGATACCGGTGGCTCCAATGTGCAGTTTGCCATTAATCCAGATGATGGCCGCATGGTGGTGATAGAGATGAACCCGCGCGTCTCGCGATCAAGCGCCCTGGCCTCCAAAGCCACCGGTTTTCCGATTGCCAAGGTGGCGGCCAAGCTGGCGGTGGGCTACACCCTGGACGAGTTGCGCAACGACATCACCGGCGGCGCCACGCCGGCCAGCTTTGAGCCCAGCATTGACTACGTGGTGACGAAAATACCGCGCTTTGCGTTTGAGAAATTTCCCGCTGCCGACAGCCGCTTGACGACCCAGATGAAGTCGGTCGGCGAGGTGATGGCGATCGGTCGCACCTTCCAGGAGTCGTTCCAGAAGGCACTGCGCGGACTCGAAGTCGGCGTCGATGGCATGAATGAAAAAACGCAGGACCGCGAAATTCTGGAGAAGGAGTTGGGCGAGCCCGGCCCGGAGCGTATCTGGTATGTGGGCGACGCGTTTGCCGCCGGCTGGAGTGTCGAAGAAGTGTTTGCGTTGACCAAGATCGACCGCTGGTTTTTGGTGCAGATCGAGCAGATCGTAAAGATCGAGCTGGAGATTGAGCGCTTGCCCGCGCCGCACAACGCCAGTGCGTTCGATGCCATCGATGCCGCCACGCTGCGCGCCCTGAAGCAAAAGGGGTTTTCCGACCGCCGTCTGGCCAAGCAGTTCAAGACCACCGACCGCGCCGTTCGCGAAAAGCGCCATGCCCTGGGCGTGCGGCCGCTCTACAAGCGGGTGGACACCTGCGCTGCCGAGTTTGCGACCCATACGGCTTACCTCTATTCCACTTATGAATCGGTCAGTCCGTTTGATACCGGCAGCGAATGCGAAGCCGCGCCCACCAGCCGTAAAAAAATCATCGTGCTCGGCGGCGGGCCCAATCGCATTGGTCAGGGCATAGAGTTTGACTATTGCTGCGTGCATGCGGCGCTGGCCCTGCACGAGGATGGGTATGAGACCATCATGGTCAACTGCAACCCGGAGACCGTTTCAACCGATTACGACACCTCGGATCGCTTGTATTTCGAGCCGGTCACGCTCGAGGACGTGCTCGAGATCGTCGATAAGGAAAAACCCCTGGGCGTGATTGTGCAATATGGCGGGCAGACGCCGCTCAAGCTGGCGTTGGCGCTGGAAGCCAACGGCGTGCCCATCATAGGCACGTCCCCTGACATGATTGATGCGGCCGAAGACCGTGAGCGCTTTCAGAAATTGCTGCACAAGCTGCACCTGCGCCAGCCCGCCAATGCAACCGCAAGAACCGAGGCTGATGCCTTGGAAAAGGCGGCGGCGTTGGGTTATCCGTTGGTAGTGCGCCCCAGTTACGTGCTCGGTGGCCGCGCCATGGAGATCGTGCATGAACAGCGCGACCTGGAGCGCTATATGCGCGAGGCGGTCAAGGTCAGTCACGATTCGCCGGTGCTGCTCGATCGTTTTCTGAACGACGCGATCGAGTGCGACGTGGACTGTGTGCGCGATGCCGAAGGCCAAACTTTTATCGGTGGCGTGATGGAGCACATTGAACAAGCGGGCGTCCACAGTGGCGATTCGGCCTGCTCGTTGCCGCCCTACAGCCTGAGCGCCGAGACGGTGACCGAGATCAAGCGCCAGACCGCCGCGATGGCGCAGGAACTCCAGGTGGTGGGCCTGATGAACGTCCAGTTCGCCATTCAGAATATCGAGGGCCAGGATGTGATTTACGTGCTGGAAGTCAACCCGCGCGCGTCGCGCACCGTGCCGTTTGTCTCCAAAGCCACCGGGGTGGCGCTGGCCAAAGTGGCGGCGCGCTGCATGGTCGGCCAGTCGCTCGCCGCGCAGGGCATCCTGCATGAGGTGACGCCGCCTTACTTCAGTGTCAAGGAAGCGGTTTTTCCGTTCGTCAAGTTCCCCGGTGTCGATACGATTTTGGGCCCCGAGATGAAATCCACCGGCGAAGTGATGGGTGTTGGCAAGACCTTTGGCGAAGCTTTCGTGAAATCCCAAATCGCTGCCGGCACCCAATTGCCCAAGCCACAGACAGCCGCGGGTGCCTCTTTGGGCAAGGTGTTCATCTCCGTCAAAAACAACGACAAGCTGCGGGCCATCGAAGTGGCCCGCGACCTGGCCAGCATGGGGTTCGTGGTGACGGCAACCAAGGGCACGGCGGCCGCCATGAACAGCGCTGGCGTGCCCTGCGCGAGCGTGAACAAGGTGACCGAAGGGCGGCCCAACATCGTCGATATGATCAAGAACAATGAAATCGTACTGGTCATCAACACGGTGGAAGAGCGGCGCAACGCGATCACCGATTCACGCCATATTCGCACGTCGGCCTTGCTGGCGCGCGTCACCACGTTTACCACCATTGCTGGCGCTGAGGCGGCCGTGCAGGGAATGCGGTACATGGACAATCTGGACGTGATTTCAGTGCAGGAAATGCATGCACAACTGGCGGGCGGTTGAAGACACGCTGAAAAGCACGGCATAATTCGATCCATTGAGGATAGCGCTGGTAAACAGCCAACATCCCGGTATGGGTTGGGGATAGAGCTTGTTGACTTCGTGTAACTACGGTCTGTCCCGCAAATCACTTGGTTTGTAACTGCGGTCTGTCCCGCAAAAATTCACTGCCGCCGAACGGGAACGCTCGGCGGTTTTGTTTTTCCCAGGATGCGGTCTGTTCCGCAGAATTTTTTAGTTTTATTGGAGCATGACGTGGCTACCCTTCCCATCACCAAGCGAGGCGCTGAAAAGCTCAAAGCCGAACTGCAAAAACTAAAAACGGTGGATCGCCCCTGGGTCATCAATGCCATCGCCGAGGCGCGTGCGCAGGGCGACCTGAGCGAAAACGCCGAGTACGAGGTGGCCAAAGACCGCCAGGGTTTCATTGAAGGACGGATTCAGGAGATTGAAAGCAAGCTCTCGATTTCCCAGATCATTGATCCGGCCGAGCTGCACGCCGACGGTCGGGTCGTGTTCGGTGCCACGGTTGAACTCATGGATGAAGATTCGCAAGCCAAGGTGACGTACCAGATCGTCGGCGAAGACGAGGCCGACATCAAGTTGGGCTTGATCAACATTGGCAGCCCGATTGCCCGTGCCCTGATTGGCAAGAAGTTGGGGGACAGCGCCGAGGTCCAGGCCCCTGGCGGTATCAAGAATTACGAAGTGATGGCGGTAAGTTACGTCTGATTTGATGTCGCGCTTACCACTTTGGGTGGCTGCTCTGTGGTGGGGCAGCCTCAGCACGGTTGGCTTTTTGGTGGTGCCCATGCTTTTTACGCATCTGCCAACACCGCTGCTGGCGGGCACTATGGCAGCGCACCTGTTCACCGCTCAGACCTGGCTGTCTTGTGTCTGTGCCCTGATTCTGTTGTTGAGTTCAAGACCAGATAAGGCCCAAGTGTCCGCTCCTGTTTTGCAAACGGCTGTTATTTTTATAGTGTCTGGCATGTTGCTGGCGCTGCTGTCAGAGTTTGCCGTGGCACCGCGGATTGTGGCGCGGGAAAATTTACGCTGGTGGCACGGTGTGGGCAGCGCGATGTACCTGCTGCAGTGGCTGTGCGCTGGGGTGACGCTATGGAAGTTGACGCCGCGTGTTTAATCGGTTGGGGACAGAGCTTGTAAACATCCAACATCCCGGTATTGGTTGGG
>Ga0315272_10000450_pt1 | contig 20532 bp, 19 predicted proteins | sample C3_middle_MG_FD_203918 | JGI IMG/M metagenome (GOLD analysis project Ga0315272, IMG submission 203918) | Sediment microbial communities from Yellowstone Lake, YNP, Wyoming, USA - C3_middle | ecosystem: Environmental > Aquatic > Freshwater > Lake > Sediment | place: USA: Wyoming | collected...
AACAGGAAGAATTGTTCTCGCGAGCGATGCATCAGCAAGGGGTTCATTTCTTAAGGAGATGGCACAGACAATTACGGAGCTTGCTTTTGATGAGCTCGATGCGCCTCCTGTGGTTGTCGGCTCACGTAACTGGATCACACCTGCTTATGAGATGGAAGAATATTTCTTCCCTCAGCCTGATTGGATTCTCGATGCCATTCATCAGAGAGTGCTCCCGCTTAAAGGTCATGAGGTAAAAAATGATTTTTCAATAAAAAAATCAATTTTGTTGAATATAAACGGTGTTTAGATTGTCTTACTGATAAAAGGTCGTTCAGAATTACTGAAAATTATATTTTCTGTTTTGACACTGAATTTACCTAAATTGCATTACCAGTAAAACTGACAATTTAAAACTATATATAAAAGGCTCATTTTGATCCTGGCATTCTTATGCCTTACTGCTATTGCATATAACCAGCAACGGAACATCGAATACTATCTGGAACAGGCTGTCCATAACAGCCCCCTGCTGAATGATTACAGGAACATCGCAGAGCTTAAGAAAACTATCACAGCGCAATACCTGGCAGCTTTTTCTGACTTTACCCATTTTTCATTTAATAAAAACTTCCTTGATCTATTCCATAAAGAAAATTAAATAGTAAAGGCTTTTGTACAGAGTGGAGTTGTGAAACAGACTGATTATCTCTCATTTCTTGTCGAAAGTCAGACACAGGAATTACTCGTCAGCCAGCTTAAAAGCCAGTATGTCAAAGACCTGATGATACTGAACGAGCTTTGTGGTATAAATGATTCCTCATGGTTTGAACTTACAGATCCACCGCTTCAGATCAGTGGAACGGTTGAAATTAAAAAGCTTCCGGCATACATTCATTACAAGATCGACAGCATCAGAATAGCAAATGAAAAGCTGGGCATTGACCTTCAATATAAGCCAAAAATAAGCTGGTTTGCAGATGCCGGATTCCTGACAAGTTATCCATGGAATTTCTACCAGCATTTCGGTTTAAGTGCGGGATTAAATCTGAACATTCCGATTTATGACGGGAAACAAAAAACATTATCAAAGCAGAAACTTGATTTTGAAGAGAACAAAAGGAAAGGTTATGACGAAAATTTCAGAACCAGGTATCTGCAGCAGATAAAACAGCTTGACCTGGAACTCAAATCACTGAATGAAATGTCAGTTCAGATTTCCGGTCAGATTAAAACATCTGAACAGCTTGTGAATGCATTGCGCGATCAGCTTAATGCCGGAATTATTCAGATGACAGAATATATTAATGCTGTTAAAAATTACAAGACTACAAGCCGAAACATTAATCTGATAAACATACAGAAACTACAGGTCATAAATCAAATGAACTTCCTACTTACCGGTAAATAAAATAATGATGGACAGACATAAAAAATCGCAATTAATTTTTTCCATTTTCTCAGGTATTTCAATTCTCTTTGCGTCATGTCATAATACGACTCCTGCTGGTGAGGAAGCCAATGTGGTAAAAACACCGGTTACAGTTATTCCGGTTGAATTCAAACAGGTTACCTCTTCGGTGGCACTGCCGGCAGTTGCCACATTTATGAATAAAAGCATTGTCAGGGCAACCACCGCAGGAACAATTGACAGGATCCTGATTACTCCCGGTGAATATATTAGTGCAGACCAGTTGCTCTTCACTATCAAGACAAAGGAAGCGATGGCTGCAGGCAAAACAATGGAATCAGATACCAGTTTAACTTTTAAAGGATTGATAAATATAACTTCACATAAGGAAGGTGTGATTAATACCATTTCATATCAGAAAGGTGATTTCGTGCAGGAAGGAGATGAACTTGCCGTTGTTTCTGAACAAAAAAGGCTTGTATTCATTCTTGATGTACCATTTGAGCTTGAAAAGTATATTGAAAAAAACAGGCATTGCAGTATAATTCTTCCTGACAGCAGGAAGCTTGACGGTACCATCACCGGGAAACTTCCTGAGATGGACATGCAATCTCAGACGGTAAGATACGTCATCAAACCTGAAGGTGCTGAGAAACTTCCTGCCAATCTTATTGCCAGCATAAACCTGGTAAAATAAGTCAGCGAAAAAGCATTGGTATTTCCTAAAGCAGCGGTTCTTGGAAATGAGACCCAGACCAGTTTCTGGGTAATGAAGTTACTTAATGACAGTGTAGCAATCAAGGTTCCGGTGAATAAGGGTTTTAAAAATAATGACGAGGTTGAAATTACGGAGCCTGTTTTTTCTGAAGGCGACAGGGTGTTGCTTACAGTTAATTATGGATTGTCTGATAATGCAAGGGTAACTATAATCAAGTAGCAACAGTATGAAGAAATTCTTCCTCTCTTATAAGAATCCCATATCGGTAATTCTTGCCGTAATTATTGTTGGTGGTATTTTCCTGTACGGACAGATCCAGATTTCCATTTTCCCCGAGATTACCTTTCCAAAACTGAAGGTCATTGCTGACAACGGAGAACAGCCGGTCGACAAAATGATGGTAACTGTCACCCGTCCTCTTGAATATGCCATAAAACAGGTACCTGATCTTAAAATTCTCCGAAGCACAACGAGCCGGGGCACTTGTGAAATATCTGCATTTCTGAACTGGGGTGCTGATATAAATGTGAACCAGCAGATGATGGAATCACGGATTTCACAGATCAAAAACAGTCTGCCTGCCGACGTTCAGATACAGATCGAAAAGATGAATCCTGCTATCCTTCCGGTGATAGGATTTACCGTAGAAAGTGATAAAAAAAACACCTGTGGAGCTTAATCTCATAGCAACATACACTGTAAAACCTTTTTTATCGCAGATTGAGGGTGTTTCTTCAGTCGGGATAATAGGCGGAAAAACCAAGGAGTTCTGGATTGAGCTTAATCAACTTGAAATGAGCACCTTTTCAATAACGCCTGAGGTAATTCGGGACATGCTCAGCGAAAATCATTTTATCACCTCGAACGGATTTCTTTCTGACTATAAACGACTTTACTTAAATATAACCGATGCCGGTTTGTATAACATTACCGATATCGGGAATGTGGTGCTGCGTAATGACGGGAAGAGAATCATCAAGATTAAAGACGTTGCTGAGGTTAATGTAAGGGAGAGAACCGAGTATAACAGGATCAACGCGAATGGCCGGCAGGGATTGCTTGTGGCAGTATTGAAACAGCCTGGAGCCAACCTGGTCAATCTGTCAGAAAATATATTATCGAGGAAGAAAGAGCTTGAAAAAATACTACCGGCTGATGTGCATGTTTCCTATTATTATGACCAGGCTGATTTCGTGAATAAAGCGATTAAGAGTGTTAATGACAGTCTTTGGCTGGGTCTTCTTCTTGCTCTTCTGATAACAGTAATGTTCCTCAGATCATTCAGGGCCAGTGCTACAATTCTTGTTACAATACCTGTAACGCTGCTGCTTACAATAATTGTTCTCTACAGCATCGGATATATACCCTGAATATTATGACATTCGGGGCAATAGCCGCTGCGATAGGACTAATAATCGATGATGCGGTCGTTGTTGTTGAACAGATTCACCGTACTCATGAAGAATTTCCCGAAAGACCATCGAATCAGCTGGTTCATCAGGCTGTTAAATATATGATGCCTTCTATGATAGGCTCCTCCGTAAGTACCATCGTGATCTTTGTTCCTTTCATGCTTCTTGGAGGTGTGGCAGGAGCTTATTTCAATGTGCTTACAAATACAATGATCATAACGCTGGTCTGTTCATTTTTTGTTACGTGGATCGGGCTGCCTGTAAGTTACCTGTGGTTTTCAGATATAAGATCATTATTTCCCACAAAGAAAAGGACAGATGTCAGGATTACCAAGACAAGAAACTGGGTAAGCTTTTTCCTCAGGAGACCTGCGATAAGCATTTTATCTGTTTTCTTTCTTGCAGCATCAATACTTTATATCCTTCCGCGTCTAGAGACAGGCTTACTTCCTGAAATGGATGAAGGATCAATTGTGCTCGATTATAAAGCGCCTCCCGGAGGGAAAGCTGACGCCCCTGGCTTCACTTTCAAAAATCACCCTTAAAGAAGGAGTTGCCGAAATAAACAGGGATAACCTTAAATCAGTTTCCATTGTTACCGCTCGTCTGAATAATAAGGACCCTGGAAGTGCCATGAAAGAGATCCAGAAGACTATAGATTCAAAAATATACCTTCCTCAGGGCTATAATATCGAGTATGGCGGAGAATATGCCGATCAGCAGAAATCTTTCAAGGAACTTCTACTCATACTGATTCTTGCCAGCCTTCTCGTCTTTGCATTGATGCTTTTCCTGTTCAAGGATTTCAGGGCTGCAATATCCATCCTGTTCATTGCTGTATTAGGTATATCCGGGAGTATGATCGCTCTTTTCATTACAAATACTCCTCTTAACGTAGGAAGTTATACAGGCCTGATAATGATAGTAGGACGACAATAAACCTGTGAACTGATCTAAGGGAGATTTTGCCAGATCCGTTATTTGTATACACATTTAACAAACTTTACATTTAGTTTTACTATACTAACCCCTTGCCTGTTTCGCAGGCGTTCCATTCTGGTTAGAAACTTGGCTTAATAATTGTTAAAAGAAAAGAAATCATAAGTATCTTTGTTTACAAATAAACTAAGGATGGAAAATGTAGTAGAGAATATAAAAAGCAAAGAAGGTTTCATTATTGATATGGATGGGGTTATTTATCATGGAAATAAGCTCCTTCCGGGGGTGACAGATTTTCTGGTATGGCTCGAGCAATCGGGAAAAAAGTACCTCTTCCTGACCAATTCAAGTGAGAGAACTCCGAAAGAACTTCATGAAAAATTAAAAAGATTCGGAATTGATGTTGATGAGGAGCACTTCTATACTAGCGCACTTGCAACAGCGAGTTTTCTTTCAAATCAAAAACCAAATGGCAGCGCATATATAATAGGCGACGCAGGACTAATCCACGCACTGTATAGTGTAGGTTACAGTGTGAATAATGTCAATCCCGACTACGTAGTGGTAGGGGATACACATAGTTATAATTTTGAAAAGGTTGAGGCAGCAGTGAATCTCGTTCTGAAGGGAGCCAAGCTGATTGGGACAAATTCAGATATCAGCGGACCAATAGAAGTCGGAATTACGCCGTCAACAAAGGCACTTATTGCCCCGATAGAAATCGCAGCCGGTAAAAAAGCCTATTTTGTCGGTAAACCTAATCCGCTGATGATGCGAAGTGCATTAAAAAGGCTTGGTGTCAGAAGAGAAGATGCTATCGTAATTGGCGACAGAATGGACACCGACGTACGATGCGGACTGGAATCAGAGTTGGATACTCTGCTTGTTTTAAGTGGGATTACCGACAGGAACGGGATCGATCAGTTCCCATACAGGCCCCGTTATATTCTTAATGGCATAATTGACCTTGTCAGCTGAAATTAATTATGGAACCAAAGGGAAAATTCAAAAAAGAAAGGAAAGAGGTTGCCCGGTTTATGAGGCGGCTCTATAAACAAGGCCTTACAACAACCTCCGGAGGAAACATAAGTCTGCGGCTTTCTGACGATGTTATCCTTATTACACCCTCTGCAACAGATAAGGGAAGGATGAAGTGGAAGGAGGTCGGAATAGTAAACATTTTTGGTGAAAATCTCACCCCGCACCTTAAGCCTTCAATGGAAACCGGAATGCATATCGCGATATACAAGAAAAGAGATGATGTTCACGCGATCGTTCATGCTCATCCAGTATTTGCATCTCTGTTTACTGCTATAAAAGCCAAAATAAACACAAATCTGACTGCTGAAGCCAAAGCGATACTGGGTAATCCGCTTTTCGTAAAATATGCTGTTATGGGTTCACCGGCTCTGGCTGAAATTGCAGCTGAGCATATTCTCAGATCAGATATACTTTTGCTTGAGAATCATGGAGTATTAACCATAGGAACAAGTCTGCTTCAGGCATTTGACAGAACGGAAGTGCTTGAAAGTGCTGCTAAGATGACTCTGATGACAGAAATGACAGGTAAAAGAAGACCTCTCGATAAAGTCAGAATAAATGAACTGGAAAAACTTTTCAGATGATCAGGGCAGTGCTTTTTGATATGGACGGTGTTCTTGTTGATTCTGAATCTCTTATCTGTAAGGCAGCAATCATAATGTTCAGTGACCTGGGCGCAAAAGTGAAGGAAGGCGATTTTCATCCCTTTATTGGTATGGGAGAAACCAGATACCTGGGAGGTGTAGCCGAACTTCACGGAATAACCATCAATTTAGAAGAAGCAAAATCGAGAACATATCAGATCTATTCCGAAATTGCCCGGGGAGTTCTGAACCCGCTTCCGGGTGCAGACTGGATCTGTGATTCCCTTTTAAATGTGCCTGATGAAGTCTTAAATTGGTAAATTGCAAAATTATATCCCAACTTTACCTCACTATTAAATAAATTCCCGGAAACAGAGGTCTTCCGAATGAGGAAAAATGAAGGAACAACGTTTAAAAAAAATCCGGAAAATGAAGAATTTTCTTGCAAAGTTCCCTCCGATAGATAAGATCACCAGGGAGATGAAAGGGATTACATATCCTGAATATCGTGAGGTGAATGGACATATTCATACGCCTTACTCTTTCAGTGCATTTATTGCTCTTGAAACAGCTTTCAATATGGCTGTAAAAGAGAAGATTGCAGTCCTTGGAATTAATGACTTTTATGTCACCGACGGGTATTCAGCATTTCATGATGGCTGTCTGTCAAATAAGATATTTCCTCTTTTCAATATTGAATTCATCGGACTTCTTAAAGATGAGCAGAAAAAAGGAATCCGAATAAACGACCCTAATAATCCGGGAAGGATTTATTTCAGCGGCAAAGGTTTGGACTATCCATTTCAGGTTGGCTTGATAGAGAAAATACAGCTGATGAATGTCAGAAGGGAGAGCCAGATTCAGATAAAAGCCATGATCACAAAACTCAATGCGCTGATTGAAAAGAATAATCCGGCTCTGAAGCTCTCGTATGCAACAATTAAAAAAGAGTATGCACATGAACTGGTTCGTGAACGTCATATTGCAAAAGCTTTGCGGGAACTCGCTCTCACAGTATCGAAAAAGGAAGAGGAACAGATCGGGTTCATCGAAAATCTTTATGGTGGAAAGAAATCGAAAACAAGCCTGACCAATCCGGCGTCACTTGAAAATGAAATAAGGTCAAATCTTTTAAAGAGCGGTGGTGCAGCTTTTGTTGAAGAAAATGAAAGTTCATTTCTTGAACTGAAAAAAATCATAAAGATCATTATCAGGGCCGGAGGTATTCCATGCTATCCTGTTTTACTTGACGATCCTTCAGGCAAATGCACCGAATTTGAATCGGATCCGGAGAGACTTTACAATTCTCTCAAACAACTTGGAATAGAATGCATTGAACTGATACCCGGAAGAAATGACGCGGCGATTCTTAAATCTTTTGTGGAGTTTTTCAACGATAAAGGCTTCATAATAACTTTCGGTACGGAACATAATACGCCTGAGATGATACCATTGACGGTCACTGCACGCGGATATGAACAGCTTGATGAGTCTTTGAAAAAGATCGCCTGGGAAGGGGCCTGTATTATTGCTGCACACCAATATCTCAGAGCCGACGGACGACAGGGATATGTTCTTCCTGATGGTTCCCACAGTATCACCCAAAAGAGGGAGTTGATTAAACTGGGACAAATGATTATTGAGTATTATTTAAACAAGTATGAGCATGAAGCCTGAAATAAAAGATCTGATTGACATTTCAAAGTATTATGGCAGTAATAAGGATTTTGTTATTGCAGGAGGAGGAAACACTTCCTTCAAGGATGATGAAACCATCTGGATCAAGTCGAGTGGTCAGGCTCTGGCAGATTTAAGTGAAGATGGACTTGTCGCATTAAGCAGGCAAAAGCTTCATAAAATCTCCGTTGCAAGTTATTCGGAGGAAGCTTTGATAAGAGAAGAACAGGTTAAAGTTGATCTCTTCAGCAGTATGCTTGATCCGGCAAGCGGTAAGAGGCCATCGGTAGAAACTTCACTTCATGAATTAATTAACTATAAATTTATTGTACACCTCCATCCTACCCTTGTCAACGGAATACTCTGCAGCCGAAATGCAAAAAATCTGACACTGAAACTCTTTGGAGAGAGTGTTCTGTTCGTTCCATATACTGATCCGGGATATACACTTTTCAAAAAACTTGAATCTGAAATCAATTTCTACCGTGACAAATTCTCACACGATCCTCAGATAATATTTCTTGAAAATCATGGATCATTTGCAGGCGCTGATTCAACAGAGGAAATAAAAAAGATCTATTCGGATATAATTCAGAAGATCAGCGAACAGATTCCAGTGCTCGAAGATATAACACCTATACCTTTTAACCCGATTCTCTATAAAGTAATTCCAGTAATAAGGGCTCTGCTTTCAGGCGATCAGCCAGGGGTTGTCAGATTCAGAAATAATTCACTGATTGAAAAGTTCTGTCATAATCAGCAGGAGTTCCATAAAATATCGCTCCCTCTGACGCCCGATATAATTGTTTACTGTAAAAAACGATACTTATATATTGAACATTCAGCAACTCCTGAAAAGATTCTCGATTCTTTCAGATATCAGCTTCCCCATTTTGTTAGTGAATATGGTTACACGCCCAGGATCATTGTCATAAAGGATATGGGGATTTTCGCAATAGCAGATACATACGCAAGTGCCGAAACATGTCTGGATGTTTATGAAGATCTTGTCAAAATCAGCTATTACGCTTCCCAGTGCGGAGGTATAAAATTCCTTATACCCGAGCAGGTTGAATTTATTGATAAGTGGGAAGTTGAGAATTACAGAAGAAAAGTCAGCCAGCAAACCGGTGCAGGTAATAAACTGACAAATAAAATTGCAGTAGTAACAGGAGGGGCACAAGGATTCGGTGCAGGCATAGCAGAATCATTATTTGCCCTTAATATGAATGTCATTGTGGCTGATCTGAATGAAGAAAAAGGTCTGCAATTCGCTGCACATTTATCGTCTGGTAAGTCGAAGAACAAGGCAATTTTTGTAAAGACTGATGTTTCTGATTCAGAATCAGTTAAGAACATGATCATCTCAGCTGTCAGGGAGTTCGGCGGTCTTGATGTAATGGTCAGCAATGCCGGAATACTCAAAGCCGGAGGTCTCGAGGAAATGGATGCCGAGACATTCTCTAAAACAACTGAGGTAAACTATAACGGCTATTTTTATTGTGCAAAATATGCCTCAGAGGTTATGAAGCTTCAGAACGTTGAAAAGACCGGGACATTTACTGATATTATTCAGATCAATTCAAAGTCGGGATTAAAAGGCAGCAACCGTAATTTTGCCTATGCCGGTGCAAAATTCGGAGGAATAGGACTGACACAGTCCTTTGCTCTCGAACTGGCTCCTTTCAGAATAAAAGTTAACTCAATATGCCCGGGGAATTTTTATGAGGGTCCATTATGGTCTGACCCTAACAACGGACTCTTTGTGCAGTACCTGAAAACAGGCAAGGTGCCCGGAGCTAAAAACATTGAGGATGTAAGAAAGCATTACGAGGATATGGTACCAATGAAAAGAGGCTGCAAACTTGAAGATGTGATGAAGGCCATCCTTTACCTTATCGACCAGGAATATGAAACAGGACAGGCTCTTCCGGTAACCGGGGGACAGGTGATGCTCAGTTGATGTGGGAGAAAAAGTGAGGGGGAGAAGGGGAGAATGGGAGACTTAGAGACATAGGGACAAACGGGAACAAAACAGTGTAACTCCGTGATAACTTCAGTGTTACTCTGTGGTTAAAAAATACCAGGAACAGATGAAAACAAAGGCTGTCAGAATATATGGAAAGAAGGATCTGAGACTCGATGAGTTTGAACTTCCTGAACTTAAGGATGATGAAATACTCGCAAGTGTTGTTTCTGACAGTATCTGTATGTCGTCGCATAAAGCAGCGCTGCAGGGTGCTGATCATAAGCGTGTCCCTGATGATATTCATATAAATCCGACAATAATAGGTCACGAATTTGCCGGAGTGATTTTACAGGTTGGTAAAAAATGGCAGTGGAAATTCAGGTCCGGACAAAAATTTTCAATTCAGCCGGCAATGAGCCAGATGGGTACTCTTGATGCTCCGGGCTACTCCTACAGATTTATTGGCGGTGATGCGACTCATATTATTATACCTCCGATTGTGATGGAAGCTGATTGTCTTCTGCCCTATTCAGGAGAAGCTTTCTTCCCTGCTTCACTGTCAGAGCCGATGTCGTGTATAATCGGAGCTTTTCATGCGAGTTATCATACATCTCCCGGAACGTATATTCATGACATGGGGATCCGTAAAGGAGGCCGTATGGCAATTCTTGCCGGGGTAGGTCCGATGGGACTGGGAGCAATCGATTATGCGCTTCACCAGGAACGGAAGCCATCTTTGCTTGTCATCACTGATATTGATGACAGCAGGCTGACGAGAGCCGCTTCAATCTTTACCCCTGAGCATGCTCAAAGAGAAGGTGTAAAGCTTGTCTATATCAATACATCAAAAATAGATGATCCGGCAAAGCAACTCCGTGATATTGCAGAAAATAAAGGGTTTGATGATGTTTTCATTTTCGCCCCGGTAAAACCAGTGGTTGAACTTGGTGATTCAATCCTGGGGATGGACGGATGTCTGAATTTCTTTGCCGGTCCGGTAAATCCTCAGTTTAAAGCCGAATTTAACTTTTATAATGTACATTATGCTTTTACCCATATTGTAGGAACATCAGGCGGGAATACTGAAGATATGATTGAATCATTGAAACTCATGAGTGATGGTAAGATAAATCCTGCAGTCATGATCACACATATCGGCGGCCTTGATTCTGTTGTCGATACCACACTGAATCTTCCTCAGATTCCCGGAGGCAAAAAACTGATATACACAAACATATCCCTTCCACTAGTTGCACTGACCGAACTTCCGCAATTAGCCAAAGAGAATCCCTTTTACGCCGGGCTCAGTAAAATTGTGGTCAAAAACGATTTTATATGGTCGCTCGAAGCTGAAAAATACCTGCTCGCAAACGGGAACCCAATTTGAAAAACGAACTTTACTGTTTCAATTCTTTTGCAAATTCTTCGGATATGTAATTCTCATAAGACATACACACATTTGAAGCAAAATCAACACCCATTGACACTACTTTGCCCCACATATCTTCTCCCATTTTATCCAACTGATCAACACTTATCTGATTTTTATAAATCGCAGCCATCATTCCGGCATTGAAATTATCTCCGGCACCTATTGTACTTACCGGTTTTATAGACTTCACGGAGAACTTGCCGGAATAACTGACAGTCCTTACATATACTCCTTCTGAATTGGCGGTATATACCATACAGTTACAGTATTTTTTCACGATGTTCCATGCCTCATCGGGACTTCCTGCCCCGAAAATGTTCTTAAAGTCTTCGTCTGAGCCCCTGATCAATTTCGCCGATTTCATATTCTCAATGATCATTGGCAGCAGCTTATCAAGGTCAGAAGAATGGGTCGGCCTGAAATTGGGATCATAAATAACAATAGCTCCGTTCTTGCTTGATGTTGCAATGAGATCCCTGAATTTATCGCGGATCTCTTCAGTAATTGCATAAATTGATCCGCAGAGTATAATATCATCCTTTTTCAATATAGGAAGCTCAGTATTCATCCTTTTTTTCGGATAATCCTGGTAAAACGTATAGCTGGCGTCATTTCTTTCATTGAGAAAGGCCAGTGCGAGCTTTGTCTTACCCTCCTTAAAATGATCAACAAATCCGGTTCCAACTCCGTTTTCAGTAAGAAAACTATCGATAATATTCCCGACATTATCGCTGGCATATTCACTGATAAAATACACCGGCAATCCTATTCTCCCAAGGGAAACCGTACTATTAAGCATTGCACCGCCTGCTTTTGCAGCCTGAGGTTGGCCATTTTTGAAAATAATATCAAAAACTGTCTCTCCTATTCCGTAAATTTTTCTCATATGAAATTTTTATAATATTCGTGTCAGGGGTGAATTTACAAATAAATTTAATATACCACAAAAAGGAAGTGCGCTTGACATATTCTCTCCTGAGAGCTTAGAACTCCAGAAGTTGAGGTTAAGGTTAAGGTTAAGGTTAAGGCTGAGGTTAAGAAATGTTCACTAATGCATCTCAAGCCTTCTTCACGAGCTGATGCAATGCAATTAATAATTAATATATTTGCTGGTAAATCAGATGAATATGAAAGCAATGATGCTTACCGGAATCAGGCAGATGGAAATGATGAATATTCGGGAACCTGAAATTGTTAATCCGTATGACGTAAAAATAAGGATGACAGTGGTAGGGATCTGTGGTTCAGATATTCATTATTATACTCAGGGGCAGATTGGATCGCAAAAGGTAGAATACCCGTTTACTGTTGGACATGAAGGCGCAGGAGTAGTAGTTGGGGTTGGATCAGCGGTGAAAAGATTAAAACCCGGCGATCACATAGCTATCGAACCCGCTATGCCATGCTGGGAATGCGATCAATGCCTTTCAGGAAGACATCACACCTGCCGTAAACTTAAATTTCTTGGCTGCCCGGGACAGGCAGAAGGCTGCCTGATGGAATATATTGTGATGCCGGAAACTTGCTGCTTTTCTCTTGGCACAAATCTCAAACCTGATCATGGCTCAATATCCGAACCTATGGCGATCGGAGTTTATGCTATAAAAAAATCGAACGTAAGCCGGGGGATGAAAATAGGGATACTTGGATTTGGCCCGATTGGAATGAGCGTGATGCTTGCGGCTAAGGCAAAAGGAATTGGTGAAATATATGTGACTGACCTTATTAATGGACGCCTTGAAATCGCCGGGAAAGAAGGAGCCCGCCTTTCAGTAAATCCTTCAGATGAGGATATTGTAAATGAAATTCTTAATAAAGAGCCATTGGGTCTGGATACTGTTTTTGAGTGCTGCGGAAAGCAGGAGGCTTTTGACCAGGCGATCACACTTCTTAAGCCGGGCGGAAAGCTTATTGTTGTCGGAATTCCTGAATTCGACCGCTGGTCAATGAACGTGGAAAATACCCGCAGGAAAGAAATTTCTCTTCAGTTTATAAGAAGGCAGGTTGATTGCGTGGAAGATGCACTTGAAATGATGAACAACCAACTTATAAAAATCGATAATATGGTTACCCATCGCTTTCCCTTTGATAAAACGAAAGAGGCATTTGATCTTGTTGCCGGCTATAAGGATGGCGTAATGAAAGCAATGATCGATTTCTGATTCACTTTCCCTTACGTATATACACTACCCAGTCATGATATTCGGGACTTTCCGGGTATGAGTCGGGGCTGCTGAATTTCAGAATATCTGATCCTTTAATATTAGTCGGAGCAAGAAAGTCTCCGGTAGCGGGATTATACCATCTGTATGAAAAGTTATTCCCGGCACAAATAGCTGTCCGATATTGAACCCTTTTGCAGACCGGTCATCAACAAGCTGTTTAAAAGTGTCAAAATGTATCCTGCTGCCGGTCCAGTTCCACCAGGTATCGCCAATCCATAAGACCGGCACACCATCGGTATACTCAAAAAAATGACCGGCCAGGGCACCATCTTTTTTTACCTTAATAAAGCCATTCCTTGCAGGATTTGCAGCTTTCTCCTGGTCACTCCATGAAATAACATCAAATGCTCCTGTTTTACCGTTCAGACTCTTGTCTGTAGAATATGTTGTGTATTTCCATCTTCCGCTTTCAGGAGGTGCAAAATTTACTTTCCATTCGGAACCTCCATTCCAGAACCCTACAATCTCAATCCGTTTGTTCAAAGCATTTCCCCCAGTTCCAATAAAGGTTGCAATTAGTAAATCTTTGCCCTTAGTCAGAGGAATATCCTTGTATGGATTTGAATAATTCTTTTTAGAATTCAGTGTTATTGAAAAAACATCCCACTGGTGAATTGGCCCAGCCTGACACAAATCGCTGAAAAGAAATAAAACAGCTAACTGAAAAAAGACTTTGAATTTCATATGCATCAATTTTAAAGACATTTTGTGATGGTACTTAACAATGCACTATCCAAATAAGAATTGTTTGAAAATAATCATTTTTTATTATTACCCCTTGTTAAAATTACTCCTAAATTAGGATCAATTAATGCCTAATTCCGAATATCATGAAATCCACAATGAATCAAATGCGTTTTATCTTTGCTCTGGCAATAATATTACTCTCATCTCACCACACCTGTTTTGGAGAAATAGTCGTTTACCAGGCGCCTCCCGGACTAAAAACAAGTCCTGATTTTACCCTGAATGCGAATAACGTACCTGTATGGGTCGAACGAATCGGGAGCAAATTACTTTCATTCAATTACGACCTTTACAGCGGAAAAGAAATGGAGGATCTGAATATTGCAAGCTTTTCCTGTTCCGGGACGGTAAAAATACAGATAACTGCTAATGAAAATATTACTTCATATGTGATCCGGCCAAAGAGCAGAAATATTAAAGCAGAGCTACAGGGAAAAGATCTTGTTATTTCGATTTCCGGTCCTCAAAAGATTTACATAGAGATAAATAAGCTGCCGCACCTGGCTATATTTGCAAACCCATTGGAAATCAATGTACCAAAAAAAGGAGACCCTGGCGTACTTTTTTATGGGCCTGGGACTTATAGTCTTGATTCACTTAATCTTCAGAACAACCAGATAGTTTATATCTCTGGAGGTGCTGTACTAAATACAAAAATAAGGGGTAAAAATCTTCATAATGTTACAATCAGAGGCAGGGGAATATTACAGGGCAATATTGATATATCCGGCACATCTGATCTTAATGTTGAGGGTATCTTTATCCGCAATACAGACGGATGGACCAATACCCTGACTGATTGCCATCATTGCAGCTACCATAATGTCAAAATCTTCAGTTATGAAGCAATCTATTCTGTTGATGGTATAGACGTTGTTTCGAGCACTGATTTCACCATCGACGACTGCTTTATGCGCTGCCGTGATGATTGCGTCGCTATTAAATCTGGAGATAGTAAACTGCACATTGACTCAGTTTTTGTTTCAAATTGTGTGATGGTTGGGTGGGCATGCAGTGACGGAATAACGCTTGGATTCGAGCTGAATGGAGGTCCCGTTGAAAATATCTTTGTTAAAAACTGCGACATCCTTTATGCCCGTGGCGGAGGCAGAACGAATGGGCATTCGGGCTTCAGCATAGTATGCGACGGTCCTGCACTGGTACGTAACATTCATTTTGAAGATATAAGAATCGAGGAACAGGTAGAATTTAAAAATCTCGAATTCATTGTAACCGATGGAACACTCTATGGAACAGATCCACCGGGACACATAAAAGGTGTCTGGCTTAAGAATATCAGTTGGGAGAATTCCGGGAAGCCCTTCATAATAAGCGGATACTCATCAGCTAACATGGTTGAGGATATCACATTTGATCATTGCTTTGCCGGAAGTAAGATTCTTAAAGGCTTTGCAGATGCCGATTTCAGGATAAATTCATTTACAAAAAACATAACATTCAAATAATCTAAAAATCATAAAATGAATAAAAAGATCATCTTACTCACTGCTTTAATTCTTGGAAGCTGTTGCATTTATGGCCAGAATGTAGGTTCATCACCTGAATATATTAAAGCCTTAACTCCAGAATGGAAGGGAGAGCGATTCTCTGACGGCAGGCCAAAAGTATCAGATGCGATTCTTGAGAGACTGAAGAATATTTCCCTGGAAGAAGCATGGGGAGTTCTTCGCAATAAAGGCTTTCAGAATCAGTTTGAAGGCGATTGGACGATAATACATCCTGACCAGCCAATGACAGGCAGAGTAGTCACAGCACAGTATATGCCGCTTCGTCCCGATCTGGAAAAACAGGTTAAGGAACAGGGAAAGGCTGAAAACCGTTCAATGAAAGGAGGAACAAATTCATGGCCCATTGATGTCCTTGTGAATGGGGATGTGTATGTTGCTGACGGCTATGGTAAAATTGCTGACGGTACTCTGATCGGTGACAATCTTGGCAATTCAATTTATGCAAAATCTCAGAGGGGTGTCATCTTTTATGGCTCGGTCCGCGATCAGGAAGGATTATCAGAGATCAAAGGTTTCAATGGATGGATAAAGGGATCAGATCCTTCATATATTCAGCAGATGATGCTAGTTTCAATAAATGCTCCTATCAGAGTTGGAAGGGCAACAGTGCTTCCCGGCGATGTGGTTCTGGCAAAAAAGTACGGAGTGATTTTTATTCCAGCCTACCTGGTTGAAGACTTAGTTTTGACATCTGAGTTTACTGCCCTTCGTGATGAATTTGGTCATCAGCGCTTGCGCGAGAAGAAATATCTTGCAGGACAGATTGATAGCGAATGGAGCGAAGAGATCAAAAAAGATTTTCTAAACTGGTTGAATAATTATCCGGATAAATTACCAATGTCGAAAGAGGAACTCGATAAATATCTGAAGGATAGAAATTATTAATTGAATCAGCCTTCGTGTTACTTCGTGTTTGCCTTTGTGTCCTTTGCGGTAAACATTGTTAAACACAAAGGTACGCGAAGGTTACTCAAAGGGTCACAAAGAAAAACTTTAAAATTCGTATTTATTTAATAATCATCTGAAATAATGAAGAGTATTTTACGACAGAATGTGGATAAAAACAGAAAACAGGAAAAATCCGATGCAGAAGCTGTGAAATCAGAAATTGCAAATCCTTCAACATCAAATGACCGCCGAAATTTCCTGAAAAAGGCTGCTTTCGGTGGTCTGTCACTGGCAGCAATGATGAAATTTCCGATTGGAGACATCATTTCTCATACAACTTCAAATGTGCAGAGGTCATCTGCTCCTTCTGAGTTAAAGATCACTGATCTGCGATATGCACTGACATCTGTTTTGGGGGGAACAGCAATAATAAGAATAGACACTAATCAGGGCATTTATGGATTAGGAGAAGTAAGGGACGGTGCTGATCCAAGGTATGCACTTATGTTGAAAAGCCGCATTCTCGGACTGAATCCCTGCAATGTTGAGATGATATTCAGGATAATACGACAGTTTGGGGGCCAGAGCAGGCAAGCCGGCGGCGTTTGCGCGGTAGAAATGGCTTTGTGGGATCTTTGCGGAAAAGCTTATGGTGTACCTGTGTGGCAATTATTAGGCGGCAGGTACCGCGACAGGATACGCCTCTATGCTGATACCCCCGAGGCCAAATCTCCTGAAGAACAGTCTGAACTGATAAAGTACAGAACTGAGGATCAGGGCTATACCTGGCTGAAAATGGATCTATCAATCGGTGAACTTATTAAAATACCCGGTACTCTTGTTAATCAGAAATTCTGGATAGAGAACGGAGATCTCAGGCAATGGCAGGGTGGTTATATGTCATATGAGAACACCAAACACCCTTTCACTCAGATACAAATCACAGACAAGGGACTCGATGAGCTGTGTAAAATAGTAGAGAATATAAGGAATATGGTAGGATATGACATACCAATTTCAACAGATCATTACGGTCACTTTGATCTCAATAATGGCATCAGGTTAGGCAAAGCCCTTGAAAAATACAGGCTCGCCTGGATGGAAGACATTGTTCCCTGGGAATTGACTGATCAATGGAAAACAATGTCCGACGCTCTCGAGACTCCCCTCCTGACCGGAGAAGATATTTATCTCCTTAATAACTTCAAACAACTGATTGATATTCATGCAGTCGATATTGTTCAACCAGATCTTGCGACATCAGGAGGGATTCTGGAAACCAAAAAGATCGGAGATTATGCAGAGGAACATGGTGTAGCAATGGCTCTTCATCAGGCTGGTACCCCGGTCTCATTCATGGCAGATATACATTGTGCTGCAGCAACCCAGAACTTTTTAGTATGTGAACATCACAGCGTGGACCTTCCATGGTGGGAAAGCCTCGTAACAACAACCGATGGAAGACAACTTATCTCAAAGGGATTTGCCAATGTTCCTCTCTCAGCACCGGGCCTAGGCATAGAACTAAACGAAGAGGAGGTTAAAAAGCATCTCAAAACCGATGACAAAGGATATTTCGGACCTACTCCTGAATGGAATGAGAAACGTTCTCACGACAGGCTCTGGAGTTAATAGTTGTTTTTAATGCCATTATAGTAATCAAAAAGAACATACCAGGCTTTCTTTTTTTCACCCTTATCGGAGATCAGTCCCTTCCGGTTCCATCCCTGCTGATATACCGGATGCATTCTTCCTGAAGATCTATAGTCAGCAAGCAGCCATGGGAAGACCCCCGATAATTCCTTCATCGTTCCAAACATTGCAACCTGGTCCTTATAGATATTCGCCTGGTAATCCTCATGCCATGATTGTGCTTCATCCTTTGGTCCTGAATTATTCCCATAAACAGCCTCTCCTCCGAATTCTGTGATTATTACCGGCTTATCGTGGCAGATAAAATTCCACTTAATATCTTTTGCCGGCCCTTGCCATGGCACATACCAACCCAGATATTCATTCAGCGTAATAAGATCAAAATGACAATATAGAGTATCCCAAACACTCATTACGTTGTTATTGTAATTCTCGTCGTTAATTACTGACGTTATCAGCCTGGTGGAATCAAGCTTCCTGCACTTATCGGTCAGATCAATCAAAGCTTTATCCCTTTCAGGCGAAGAGTCAGTCTCATTCGACAGACTCCAAATAACCACACTGCACCTGTTTTTATCCCTTGTTATCATTTCCCGCATCATCCGGTCCATTTTATCTGCTACTCCGGGAGCGGAGAATTCTATCTGCTGATAAACAGGAATTTCGTCCCAAACCATAATTCCCATCTTTTCAGCAGTTTTTATCATGTTCTCACTATGAGGATAGTGGGCTAACCTGACAATATTGCAGCCAAGCTCTTTCGCCCATTTCAGAAGAAGAAGCGCATCCGATTCTGAATATGCCCGTGCAGCTCTTAGGGGATTCTCTTCATGGATATTTATTCCTTTTAGAAATACCGGCTTCCCGTTCAACTGTACTTTTGTGCCGCTGGTACCAATGCTTCTGAACCCTATTTCATCAGTAATAGTGTCTGTCTGACATTGAATTATGACCTTATATAGTTTCGGGGTTTCAGGTGACCAAAGTTTGATATTTCCATCAAATTTAACTTCAGCCAGTCCTTCTCCGTTTGACTCGCTATTGTAATTAATTTTTAGTTCAGGAATCTTCACCGTAATATTCTGTGATGGATTTTTTCCATTGATTTTTATCCAGCCAAGGACATTGTTGAACGAATGCCGGCCAAGCTGAATAAAATAATCAGAGATAAATGAACCGTTGGTTTCAACAAGGTTAACTTCCCGTGTTATCCCTCCGTAATTGAACCAATCGTAACCGAGTCCTGGAATCCCATCCTTCTTTCTTTGATTGTTTACCCTTACAATCAGAGTATTTTTTCCCTGTTTGACAGAATTGGAAATTTCAAACTGGAAAGGGGTGAATCCTCCTTCATGTTTGCCTAACAGATTTCCGTTCAGATAGACATCAGTAAGATAATTAACAGCTCCGAAGTATATAAATAATCGCTTGCTGCTTTCAAGGGAATAATTAAATGTTTTTTTATACCATACAGTACCTTCATAAAGCTTTAATTCAGGCAACTGGGTGTTAAAGTCACCTGGTACATTTAATGCGGGTCCTCCCTCAAATGAATACTCAATAAAGTCCGTCTTCTTTTCAGGTTTTTTTTCCTGCCATACCTGCCTCCAGTCGCCGGCACCTGTAGGATCAATTATAACCTGCCATCTGCCATCGAGACTTGTGCAGTGCCTGGATGATATATTGATCATAGCACTCTGTGCATCAAGCATATAACAAAAGGCAGAAAACAGAAACAGAAAAACAAGATTTAATTTCATTCCTTAAATGTTTGGTTAATCTTCAATTATTTAAGATAATTCCTGATAAATAAATCACGTGGTTTAAAGAAATCTTCCTGCCATTTTTTAGCAAGCAGACCCTCAGGCTGATGATGTGGTCTGTATGGAACTGTGGATATGATTTTTTGTCCGGGAGCCTGGTTCACAGCAGCATAAACAGATGTAGAGGGACAGGTCATATCAATCAATCCGATTTCAGTGTATATGATTGCTTTTGAATCTTTCAGGATATTTGCAGCATCAAAGTAAGGCAGAGCCTTCAGCATTTCCTTTTTTGCAGAATTAGACTCAAATGGCTGCGGCCACCCTCCCATTCTGCCAGCCATTGACCCAAACCAGTCACACATAGCCGGTACAATTGCAACTACTGCGCTTACCCTGTTATCCAGTCCGGCTGCTGCAAGTGCCTGTCCGCCTCCCTGGCTTTCTCCGATAACAAGAATTCTTCTTCCATCCCATTCAGGTTGCCTCGTAAGAAAATCTATTGTGCGCAACAAACGCAAATACATTCCCCTGAAATATACTTCATCCCTGTTGGTCAGACCCT
>Ga0315272_10000451_pt1 | contig 20509 bp, 14 predicted proteins | sample C3_middle_MG_FD_203918 | JGI IMG/M metagenome (GOLD analysis project Ga0315272, IMG submission 203918) | Sediment microbial communities from Yellowstone Lake, YNP, Wyoming, USA - C3_middle | ecosystem: Environmental > Aquatic > Freshwater > Lake > Sediment | place: USA: Wyoming | collected...
TCCGACCTGCACGAATGGCATAACGACTGGAGCACTGTCTCGGCCAGAGACTCAGCGAACTTGTATTATCGGTGAAGATGCCGATTACCCGCAACTAGACGGAAAGACCCTGTGAACCTTTACTATAACTTGGCAATGAATTCTGGAACGGTATGTGTAGCATAGGTGGGAGACTTTGAGACGGGGGCGCTAGCTCTCGTGGAGTCGTCGTTGAAATACCACCCTTATTTTTCTGGTATTCTAACCTGGGCCCATTATCTGGGTCGGGGACATTGCCTGGTGGGTAGTTTGACTGGGGCGGTCGCCTCCTAAAGAGTAACGGAGGCGCCCAAAGGTTCCCTCAGGCTGGTCGGAAATCAGCCTTCGAGTGTAAAGGCATAAGGGAGCTTAACTGCAAGACTGACAGGTCGAGCAGGTACGAAAGTAGGGCTTAGTGATCCGGTGGCTCCTCGTGGGAGGGCCATCGCTCATCGGACAAAAGGTACTCCGGGGATAACAGGCTTATCGCGTCCAAGAGTTCACATCGACGACGCGGTTTGGCACCTCGATGTCGGCTCATCGCATCCTGGGGCTGAAGTAGGTCCCAAGGGTTTGGCTGTTCGCCAATTAAAGCGGTACGAGAGCTGGGTTCAAAACGTCGTGAGACAGTTTGGTCCCTATCTGTTGTGGGCGTAGGAGATTTGAGAGGATCTGACCCTAGTACGAGAGGACCGGGTTGGACGAACCTCTAGTGTGCCAGTTGTCCCGCCAGGGGCAGTGCTGGGTAGCTATGTTCGGTCGGGATAACCGCTGAAAGCATCTAAGCGGGAAACCCACCTCAAGACTAGATCTCCCGGGGAGCAATCCCCCTGAAGACCCCCGGTAGACCACCGGGTTGATAGGCTGGGCGTGTAAGGGTGGTAACATCCTGAGCTAACCAGTACTAATAGGTCGTGCGGCTTAACCACTAAATTTTCTGCTTCTGACAAATTCGGCTTTTTTAGTATTCTTGCGTATTCAGTGTCAAACCTGTTTATAAGGTTTCTCGGTGGCTATACCGGAGGGGTCACACCCGTTCCCATCCCGAACACGGAAGTTAAGCTCTCCAGGGCCGATGATACTATGACCGCGAGGTCATGGGAAAGTAGGACGTCGCCGGGAATATTTTTGTAACCCATCATCGTAAGATGATGGGTTTTTTTGTGTGCCGGTTTCTGATAGTATTTGGCAACTATTCAGCTCGGTTGCGGAGCTTTATCGCAACAAGAGCGCGAGTGCCGAGCTGCACCCGATATTCACAGTGTCCAGGCGACGCGTCCGAAGGGGAAGCGACGCGAACGCCGATCATGATGGAACAACAACCAGTCCAGGCGCTCCTTGCGATAAAGCGGAGTAATTGAGCTGAATAGTTACCGTATTTGTTCGTAATGCGTCGTCAGATCATTTCTTCTCTTATTCAGCCGCATAAAACTCCAGACTCCTGTCTGGAGATGCAGCGGCTCGGCCGAAGGCCGCCAAGCTTGCTTGTAACATTAAAGATGCCCCCGGCTCCTGCCGGGGGAGATTCACTCAGCCAACCCGCGCTTTTGTTTTCCATCAGAAAAATCTATGCGGACGCGCCAATAGTACTCCCCTGCATAGCTATTCATCATCTGCTGATAATTTAAACAATACCTGACTCTCAGTGGAAGACGCATATTGTGCAAATTCAATATGTTGATATGCGCTATATTCTGGTACAGGTCTTGCTTATAAATTATCCACTTGAACAATAAACAAGCATTGGAGGTGCGCATATGAAGCTGGTGAAATGTATTGTTCAGCCGTACAAGCTTGATGACGTGAAGGAAGCGATCACCGCGTTGAACATTCATGGTATGACTGTTTCCGAGGTCAAGGGGTTCGGCCGTCAAAAGGGGCATAAGGAAGTGTATCGCGGCGCGGAGTATACCGTGGACTTCGTGCCCAAGGTAGCGATCGAAGTGGTCGTAGCGGACTCCATGGTGCAGCAGGTCATCGATGCTGCCGTGAAAGCGGCGCGATCCGGTAAAGTAGGGGACGGAAAGATCTTCGTGATGAATGTCGAACAGGTGGTCAGGATCAGGACCGGCGAGTCGGGCGAGGCGGCCTTGTAAGAGAATTGATAAGACAGAATATTAAAAGAAAACCTTAACTGCGTCTCTCGCAAAGCTTGCAAAGGTCGCAAAGGACGGCAAAAACAATAGGTTTATTGAATTCAAGAGGTACATGCATTCCTTTGCGCGCTTTGCGCGTTGCGAGAAAATGCTTTGCTTCGTTCCAGCTTTTCCGGGTTAGAGGAAATGAAAAAATATATGCAGGAGGATCTGTTGTGAAAATAACGTTCAAGGGAAAACACACGATGCTGTCCCTCGCATCAATAATGACCGCCCTGGCCGGTTCCCCATCTCTCGTACACGCAGCAGAGGCCGTAGCAGCGCCCAAGGTCGATACCGGCGACACTGCCTGGATACTGATGTCCACGGCGCTCGTCATGCTCATGACCCCGGGACTGGCGCTGTTCTACGGGGGCATGGTAAGAAGGAAGAACGTGCTCGGCACCATCATGCACAGCTTTGTCGCCATAGCGCTCGTGAGCGTCCAATGGATCATGCTCGGGTATTCGCTCGCATTCGGCCCCGATATCAAGGGATTGATCGGGAATCTCGACTGGGTCGGATTGAACGGGGTAGGGCTTTTGCCGAATGTTGACTATGCTCCGACGGTCCCGCATATGGCGTTCATGATCTACCAGGCAATGTTCGCGGTCATCACGCCGGCGCTCATCAGCGGCGCATTTGCCGAACGCATGAAATTCTCCGCCTTTATCGTTTTTACGCTCCTCTGGACCACCATCGTGTACGATCCGGTCGCGCACTGGGTGTGGGGCACGGGCGGATGGATGAAGAACCTCGGCGTGCTTGATTTTGCCGGAGGCATCGTGGTCCATGCAACTTCGGGATTTTCAGCCCTTGCCGCGGCGCTCTATATCGGCAAGCGCAAAGGGTTCCTGCACGAGCATATGCCTCCGCACGATCTCCCCATGACCGTGCTGGGCGCGGGGCTTTTGTGGTTCGGATGGTTCGGGTTCAATGCAGGAAGCGCGCTTTCCTCAGGCGGGCTTGCCACCATGGCCTTTGTCACGACCCATACCGCAGCCGTGTCGGCCACGCTCACCTGGGTCTTTGTTGAATGGTATCACCGGGGCAAGCCGACCATGTTCGGAGCAGCCACGGGCGCGATCGCAGGATTAGCAACGATCACCCCCGCAGCCGGGTTCGTCGGCCCCATGCCCGCCCTGGTCATCGGCATTGTTGCTTCGTTGTTGTGCTATACGGCGCTGAATGCAAAAACGAAGTTCGGGTATGATGATTCTCTTGACGCCTTCGGGGTCCATGGCGTCGGCGGTACGGTCGGCACCATCCTGGCAGGCGTCTTTGCATCGGTTGCCATCAATGCTGCAGGCGCGAACGGCCTGCTCTTCGGCAATCCCCGGCAGCTGGCAGTGCAGGTCGGGTCCGTGGCGCTGGTCGCAGTCTATTCATTTGTGGTAAGCCTGGGTCTCTTTAAGCTGATCGATCTGGTGATGGGAGTTCGAGTCGACCGCGACCAGGAAACAGAAGGGCTCGACATCAGCCAGCATGGTGAGAATGGGTATACGTCGTAGGGAAAGAAACGCAGAGCGCAGAGGGCATGGGGTGCTACGGATATCCGGAATTCCAACTTTCCCCTCCCTTCGATGGGAGGGGACTAAGGGGAGGGTGAAGTCTCCGGCGTTCGCGCACCCCCACCTAACCTCCCCCATCAAGGGGGAGGGACCTGCTTGGAATTGCAAGCCAATACTTTTCGCCAAACGCTCTATTACGTAAAAAGCCCATCATATGTTGATGGGTTTTTTTTTATTCAATGCACGTCCACCGGCGGTCCGCCTGGGCCCGGCGCCTTTTGCCACTTCATGATAAGCACCAGCGGCAGGACGGACAGGATCAAAAGGCAGATGATGAGGAAAGCGTCGGTGAACGCGAGGGTCATGGACTGCCGGACCAGTTCCCGGTACAGCATGCCATCAGCCCCGGCCGCAGGAAGGCCTTTTGCCGCAAGCATTCCCGCGGCTTTGTCGTGATAGATCTGGTAGGACGGGTCAAAGGGCGACAAGTGCTCTACCAGGCGGGTTTGATGGAGCTGCGACCTGCGGGAGAGGATGGTCGTGGTAAAGGCAATGCCCACGCTTCCGCCAAGGTTCCGGAGGAGGTTGTACAGCGACGTTGCTTCGGTCATGTGTTCCTTGGGGATGTGCGACAGCGTGAGCGTGGTGAGCGGGATAAAGGTCATGCCCATGCCGAATCCCAGAAACACGCGCGGCCAGACAAAGGTCCAGAAATCGGTCGTGAGATTGAACCGCGACATCATATAGGTGCTGATGGCGCATACGCAGATACCGACGACCAGGAAGCGCTTGGGATTCACCTTGCCGATGAACTTGCCCACGATGGGCATGGCGAACATGGTCGCGATGCCGCCCGGGCCGAGCACGAGCCCGGCGTAGAACGAGGTGTAGCCCATCATCATCTGGAGATAGATGGGCAGCAGCACTATGCTGCCGAAGAGATTCAGGAACACGAAGAACATCACCGTGGCGCCGCTCGTGAACGTGCGGTCTTTGAACAGTTTCAGGTTCACGATGGGCTGTTCGGAATAGTATTCATTGATCAAGAGCAGCGTGAGCGAAACGACGGAGATGACGCCGAGGCTGAGGATCAGGTTGGAGCTGAACCAGTCCTCGTTCTCGCCCTTGTCGAGCATGAATTGGAGCGCGCCGAGTCCCACGGAAAGGAAAACGAGCCCCCAATAGTCGATTTTCATCTTCTGCCGCTGCATGTAGGGCGGGTCCTGGATCACGATGACGTTCATAATGATCGCGAAGATCCCGATGGGAATGTTGATATAGAAGATCCATCGCCAGGACAGGGTGTCGGTGATCCATCCGCCCAGCAGGGGGCCGACGATCGGGCCGAGCATGGCGCCCATTCCGAAGATGGCCATTGCCAGTCCGTGTTTCTCGCGCGGAAATGATTCGAGCAGGATCGACTGGCTGATGGGAACGAGCCCGCCGCCCGCGAGTCCCTGGATCACGCGGAAGAAGACCAGGCTGTTCAGGCTCCAGGCGGAACCGCACATGAACGAAGCGAAGGTGAACAGAGCGATGGAAGCGATCTGGTAGTTCTTTCTGCCGATGAGTTTGGCCAACCAGCCCGCCATGGGAATGACGATGGCGTTCGAGACGAGGTAGGCGGTAATGGCCCAGGTGGCTTCATCATAGCCCGCAGAGAGCGAGCCCCTGATGTGGTCGAGCGAGACGTTCACGATCGAGGTGTCGATGATCTCGATCAGGGTCGGCAGCATGACCGTGAATGCGATCAGGCCAAGGCTCTTGGTTTTGTGCTGCACGGTCATTTTGCGAGCACCGTGGGCTCCACGGACATGCCGACTTTAAGAAGATGCTCCTTGTCCGCGTCCTTTTCAAGAGAGATCTTGACCGGGATCCGCTGGACCACCTTCACGTAGTTGCCGGTCGCGTTCTCCGCGGGGAAGAGCGAAAAAGACACGCCCGTGCCGGCCATGATGCTGTCCACCGTGCCGTTAAATCTCTTGCCGGGATAGGCATCCACCGTGAACCGCACTTTCTGGCCCGGCCGGATGCGTGCAAGTTCGGTTTCCTTGTAATTGGCAACGATATGGATGTCTTCGAGCTCCACGACCGCCATCAGGGGCTGCCCCACCTGCACCTGGTTCCCCGTCTGGACGGACTTTCGCGTGACATAACCGTCCGACGGCGCAAGAATGGTCGTATAGCTCAGGTTGAGACCCGCCTGCCGCAGCTGTTCGTCGGCGAGTTTCACCTGTGCCACGGCGATCTCCTGGTTCGAGACGGCCTTATCGTACCGGTCGGCCGAGTTGGCATCCTGGTCGAAAAGGGCCTTGGCGCGCTTCAGTTCCCGTTCTGCCTGGCGGAGGTTCGCCCGCTGGAGATCGAGGTTTGCCCGTGAAGCTTCAACGCGGGACCGGTAGTCCATGGGGTCCAGCTCGATCAGGATATCGCCCTGTTTCACCTGTTGGTTGTCGACAACGAGAACGGTCTTGACACTGCCGCTTACCCTGGCCGCAATGGTGTGAATGTTGCCCTCGATAAAGGCATCGTCGGTGGAAATGTGCGTCTTGTTGTATGCACTGACGAAGTATCCTGCGATCATGCCGATCGTGACGACAGTACCCACGATCATGAATGCTTTTTTCTTTTTCTGTCCGTTGCCGGATGGTGATTGTTCAGCCATGGTTTAACTCCCCGAGTAAAAATTCCAAATTACAAATAATATCCAAATTCAAAATTCCAAGTTCCAAACCGTTTGGTGCTTGCCTCTTGATGTTTGGAATTTATTTGTTACTTGGTGTTTATGATCTTGTGTTTATTTCCCATACGTCGTCACCAGGTCCTTGCCCATGGAGTAAAGCAAATTGGCCTCCGCCCGCTGCATGGCATAGGTTGCGCGCCAGAGGTTGGATTCCGCCGTGGACAGGAGCGTGACCGCGTCCACAACTTCGGTCGTGGTTCCCACACCCTCTTTGAACCTCAGCTTCTGCAGCCGCAGGTTCTCAACAGCAGAGGCAACAGCGGATTTCGCCACTTCGACCTTTTGACGGGAGGTCTGCTGATCGAGATACGCCGCCTTGACCGCGAGTCTGACGGTATCGAGCATCTTCTCACGGAGAAGCTTGAGCGACCGCAGTTCGCTGTTTGCCATGCCGATCTTCGATCTGCTCGCGCCGCCTGACGAGAGGTTGACGTTCACTCCGGCGATCAAGGACCAGTTGTCCTGGTGCACCTGGTATCTGTTCTCCTGGTACTCATATCCGCCGGAAACATAGAGCGTGGGAAGGTATTCCGCTGCAATTGTCCGGACGCTCTCACTTTTTGCCGCGATCTTCGCGTCCATGTCCCTGAGGTCGGAGCTCTCCGCCTCTGCCGCAATCCATGCCGCTTCCAGCGTGATGCCGGTCGCAGGACTGGGGCTGACCTCGTCGGCCTGCACAAGATCGTTCAACGGTTTCAACAGCAGGCTGTTGATCCTCGAGGCTTTGAGCGAACGGAGGTCTTCGGCGGTCAGAAGCCGCTGACGGGAGTCGGCAAGCGTGACCTCGGACTGGAGCACTTCGTTCTTCGTGATGACGCCGGCCTTGAACCGCACTTCAGCGTCCTTCCGGTGCGCTTCGTAGCGCGTGACCTCTTCTCCGGCCACGTGCAGGAGCTTTTCGGATTCGAGCAGGTCGAGATAAGAGACGATAAAATCCAGAGCAGATTGGTTCCTCACCCGCACGGTCTCGATCTCACGGGCTTTCAGACCGTATTTTGCCGAATCAATGGAGGACGAGGTCTTGCCGAAGTCGTAGAGCATCTGCGTGGCCTTTACCCCGTAGGTGGTGAACTGGTCCTGGGACGTGGGGACCGCCTTGCCGCCGAATTCTGCCTCGGGCTGGTACCGGAGCCACGTCTCGCGTCCATAGAGGTCAATAGAGGGGAGCCAGGGGGCGCGGGCGAGAGAGACCGTTTCCCGTGCAACAGTTTCATCGGATTGTGCGATCTTCACATCTCGCCCGTTCTCGGTAACGGCTTTGAGCCCTTCTTCCAGCGACAGGGCATGGCCGGTAAGCGGCACGAACAGCAGGGCTAGTGGCAGGGCAAGGAGCAATCGTTTCATGATAGTACCTCAGATGTTTATGCGGATGTAAGTGCTCACTATACTACACTAAAAAAAAGGAAAAATAAAGTCTGGAAATGCGGCACGGGAGCAGATGAAGCGCTGCTTCTTTTCCGTCCATTTAGTAAAATTATTCCAGTGATCGCACGAAGCAGGATCGGTTTACAGATCTTGTACGTACAGTTCCAGACAGCGCACTTCGCAGCTCACGCCGCAACCCAAGATCCGCAATTGAACCACCCACTCGAATCGCTTGCGTTTTTTACCGAATTCGCCTATTCTCATCATGAAGTACCATTTTGGCTCCTCAAGATGGGGTGGCAGAAGGCCCCGTATCGTGGCGATGCTGTTGTATCGGACGACTCGGAATCGTTGAATGTCAAACCGCAAGACCCACGGCGGTGCCGGGGTCTTCATTGCTTTAGAAAAGCGCGATGAGTTAGTTGGCGTGAAGAAGAAATTGCGGCTGATTCAAATCAGCTGCTGTTTGCGCATCAGCAGCTCAATCGCTGCTCTGAAGAGGAGGCCCTTATGAGAAACCGGAACAACATCGTAAGCACAGGCAGACACACGACCCTTCCGTCATTCCGGGGGTTCTCCTGGCTGATCCTGTCAGTGCTGCTCTCTGCCACAAGCGCCATCGCGAGCGATCTGATAATTGATTGCCAGGCTGAACATCTCGGGGGTACAATCGCTACGGGGACCCCCTTTGATGTTGACGTCTATACCACAAGCGTGGCACTGCAGGGGGTGGGTTTCGCAGGCTCCGGGAAGGTAGCCGTGCCTTATCCCGAGTTTGGCAAAAAAAGAGAAGCAGTCAACCTTGTCGAGGTCAAGGTCGATAACCCGGCGATCATCGAAATCATCGAAAGTATACGTGGAGGATTGGTTACGCTTCGGGGAAAAGTGCCCGGTGAAACCACGCTGCGAGTGAAAACACGCAATAAATTAGGCATTACGCAGACGGCGACCGCGACGGTGAAGAGTGCCGTCCCGAAAGAGGTGCGACTGAACCTGACGTGCAGTGACGGGTGGTCGAAGACGCAGACGCCGGTGCAGTTGCCTGTCAACCGGGAACTGGATCTCACCGCGGAGCTGTACTCCGATAAGACACTCATCATTGTCAAGGGTTTTCCCGAGGTCGACCTTGGCGCCCTCATCCCTGTTGAACGCAAAAACGGCAGGAAAACGACAAAAGACGAGTTTATTGCCACGTATCGCACCTCGATAAAAGCGCCGGCCTCGGCGACCAAGACATCCTTGAAGATCCCTGCCTACGGTTACGAACTTCCCATCCAGGTGTATGAGCCGTCGGCTATCAGCGAGATCCGCATCAGCGCACCGGAAAAGATTTGCGTGAACTGCGGACGCTCTGTCAAGCTCGACCTGCTTGTTGGCGGAGCGGTGCCCTGTTTAGAGGCGGCCATCCCGGTAGATGTCACGATCGGACCCGCCACGGTTTGCAGTCTAAAGAATGACGTCCACCAGCGGAAGACAGACTCCGGCAATACGGTCTATGAAATGCCACATGCCCAGAATCTGGCCCTTGTGGAATCCGGCAACGGTACCTGTGTTGTTACGGTTGAGGCCAAGAGCATAGGGAAGTCGGCGAGTAGGCAATTCGAGATTAAAAATTAAAGCACAGTTAGAGGTGTGACGCCCTCGGTCCTTAGGCTGTGAACTACGAACTACGAACAACAAAGTATCAGATAGCAACAACGTCCCAGAGATCTTCCCAGCGGTGGCTCAAGGCCCCGGTTATGGAAGTGGACAAGGACAGAACGAAGCGGAACGTCGGAGGCGGCAAGGCGAACACCAAAGGCACACCGCAGGGCGGCGTTATCTCGCCACTTCTGGCCAACCTCTATCTGCACCTGTTAGATAGGATATGGCATAAGAAGACGCTTCAGTATAGGCTCGAAGCGCGTCTTGTCCGGTATGCCGATGATTTTGTAGTGCTGTGCAGAAAGGGAACCGAGCAGCCGATGGCAGTCATACGCCGTGTGCTCGAACGACTGGGACTTGCACTTAACGAGAACAAGACCCGCTTGGTGAACGCCAAGAAAGAAGGCTTTAACTTCCTTGGCTTTGAACTTCGTATGGGGCGAAGTCGGAGAACGGGCAACCTTTACCCCCTTGTGCAACCGTCACAAAAGGCCCTGAAGAAGATCAAGGACAACGTTACTGCATTAACGCAGAGACGAATGACACCGAAGCCGCTCAGCGTGATAATAGAAGAGGTCAACACAGCACTTAGAGGCTGGGCCGGATACTTCCATTATCGCAACAGCAGCAAGGCGTTCAATCGTCTCAAGTTTCATGTGGAAGCGCGCTTCCGCACGCATCTGCGGAAGCGGTATAAGATCAAAAGCAGGGCTGCGGGCTTTACCAGGTTCACCAACAGGTCTTTGTACGAGAAGTATGGGCTCTATAAAGTGCCGACGACAGCGGGTTGGTTGAAGGCGCATGCCAGACGGTGAAGAACATCGGAAAGCCGTGTGCGGGAAAACTGCATGCACGGTTTGATGAGGGAGGGCTGGTCAGAGCGACCAGCTCTCTACTCTACCCATAGGGTGCGTATAGCAACTCAGTCAAAGAGTGAGTGAAAATGAATAAACATCTTGAGAATCAACGTCCTCAAAGTTCCCGGTACGAGGAGTGCATTCGCAACCTGACCGCATTCTGTCTCACCATAGCGTTTCTCGTCATCACGGCGCTGATCGTACAACAACTCTACCATTCTCCCCAGAAGCCTCTCGCTGAACTTGGGCCGCTTTTTCTGCATCCCGAGGGGCTCTCACCGGAACCAAAAGAACGGACAGTTTATCTTGTTCTCATTTTATTGTTAATGCCTGCCATCATAGCGTCGCTTCGAATTACTGAGGCATTCCGCGGCATATACGACGTGCAGAGGTCGCAAAACAGGGGTTCGGTGGGTACTTATTTTCAGATGGCTCTGATCCTTGTCGTTTCCGTGTTGTCGGCGGTCCCTTTCTGGAAGTCCAATTTCATGGATTTGATACTCGGCGGAGAAATAACGAATTACAGGCGGTTATATCTCTGGGGGGCCGCGCTTTTGTCAGTCTCGCTCCTCTCTCCCTATATTCTGCCGCAACAAGCGGGGAACCTTACGAAGCGAATCATGTTTTTTCAATCACAAACAGTGACGACGGTTCTCGCAGTAGTCTCAGTCGGAGTCATATTAATTTCTGTTTTGTCTTTTCGGGTCCATAGTGTTTCGATGGCCGATGAAAGCGGCAGGAACCATTTCGAAGCGATGTTTTATTCCGTATCGCAGGTTATTGGCGGCAAAACCTTGCTGGCTGACCTTCCTTCGCAGTACGGTCTGTACGCGGAAATCCTTAATCCTATTTTTGCGATCGTGAGGCTCTCCGTCCTGAATTTCACCGTGATTATGTCGCTGTTGCAGATTATCGGGTTTTCTGCATTGTTGTGGGCCTGCTTTCGACTTGTCCGAAACAATGTGCTGAGGCTCTTATGTGTGGTTGGTGGTTTCATCGTGATTGGGTCGACGTGGTGGGCAATCAATGCTGAGGGATATGCCGACCCTTACTATCAATATTGGCCGTTTCGATTTGTCTTCCCTGCGGTAGCTGTCATTGTTTTTCAGTGGGCAGTGAAACGGAGGTTCACCATAATACATATTGTAATAATGTCTTTGTTCGGAGCGTTGGCCATCATATGGAACCTGGACTCCGGCGTTCCGGTTGCCGGCAGTTTTATCGCATATCTTCTCGTTCAGGTGATCTTCCCTCATGAGAATAATCGCGGTCGTCAAATGATAAAACTGCTGCTGGCAGGGGCCACGGTAGTCCTCTTTCTCGCTGGGTTTGCTTTCTATCTCCAGTATAAGGCCGGGAGGGCTATTGCCTGGCTGGAGTTGTTCAAATATCAGCAGCTCTTCTACAAGGCAGGGTACTTTATGATGCCGATACCCGTATCATTTCACCCCTGGATGGTGGTGACCGGATACTATGTATTCGGAATTGTAGGCGCCTTGTATATGCGCATCAGGCATAAGCCATCCATTGCTTGGGACGTGATATTTTACCTGAGCGTCCTGGGTCTGGGACTCTTTTCATATTATCAAGGCAGGTCCCATGAGGCGGTGTTCACAGCGGTCATCTGGCCTGCCATTCTTATCGCCTTCATTCTAGCGGACCGTACGTTAAGGTCCGTACGGGCGAGAGTATTGCCCGCCATTCTATCCTGGAGTGCCTTACCGGTGATCCTGTTCGGCCTTGTTTTGACCGGTGTTTTTGTCGAGGGCCTGCCCGTATTAAAATCTATGACACGAGCTAATTGGAAGGCTGTCCTGAATCCACGTAAAACTCCGGTAACGGAAAACGTACAATTTATTCGTCAGCATGCTGGTTCTGCGAAAAGGGCGGCAATTCTTGCGCCTTATCAGGCCACTTATTTTGCCGAGACGGGTTTGGCGTCTGCGGTGAACGGTCCGGGAATAGCAGAAACCATTCTTGTTGCGGATCAGGCGAGAATGATCGACAGCTTAATCGTGGAGCCGGTGGAGCACTTGTTTATCCAAAGCGATCAGAATGCTAAAGTCCCTCAAATATACGCAAGGCTATTGGGACGGTATCATGTGAAAGGCCTGAGCGAATACGGAATGCTTTACCTGGAGCCGTGAGTTCGCTGGAATCTACCCTTCAAGTAAAGAGGACGGAAGAAACTCCGGAGAAGGAAATACGCCGTGGGTACTCATGGGGTCAGACTCAAAAAATTGAGATGTAAGTCGATCCCAACGTCATCGCCCAGGAAATAGTTGAAGATCTTGAAGCTGCGCTGAATATTTGTGAATTCATACTGTCTGCCTATTAGAACAACGCGACCAGTTTGCACAATTAACAACCTTCCCTCCCTGTTTCTCATTTCTGCCAAAGCCCACGCCACCCTGTTTACCGCAATTTCAATCAGTTATGTTTTGGCACGCGACCTGCAATGTACAGGGCAAGACTGAACGAAAAGGAGGATAACAAAATGAATACCACACTTTCAAGAAAAACAGCTTACATCGGGGCAGGCGCAGGAATGGCGCTCTTTGCGATCTTCGGACTGCTTCCCGGCAGCCTTTTGGGCGGCGCAGCAGGGATCAAATTAGCCGGGATGCTCTTCGGGCTTCCCCTGGAATCGGGCATCATCTCGCGGTTGATCATACTCGCTTCAATGCTGGTGGGCGTCATGGTCTCGGGAGTCACGATCGTAACAGCCACGGCCACCATGGGCTGGCTCGTCGGTGCAACACTTCAGGGCGAAGCATCAGAGCAGACAGCAGCAATCGGCAGCAAATAAAGAATACAAACGACTAACCAAAATTTCAATACAAAGGAGATACGACCATGAAGAACGAAACAGTAAAATCGGGAATGAAGATCGGTGCAACAATTGGCGGGCTGGTGTTTGTGGTGGCGGGGATCGTGCCGGGATTCTACTTCGGCAGCTTCGGGACCCTGATCCTGCTCCAGAAGATCATGGGCGGCGCAGTGGAACCGACACTCTTTGTGCGGGCTGCGATCGTCATGGGCATCGGCGTCGGGATCGCCTGCGCAGCCACGGTAAGCATCGTCGTAGGCGGCCTGCTCGGCACCGCGGCCGGGTTCGTCGTATCAGCACCCGCGGCAATGCGTGAGAAGCAGGCAGTTGCAGTGAAGTCGTAACCGTAAAGCGATTGCTCAAGCACGTGGAACAAACTGAAGGCAGATCAAGGGCGATGAGAGATCATCGCCCTTTTTAATCGGTACTCCGGGTTGAATTCCCCGCCGCTTGCGGCGGAGTAGTTTATTTGGGGTGTGGCTGTTGAAACTGCTTGGTGCGAAAAGCCCGAGAGGAAGATAGGTGTTCCCGGCATCGCGGCGTGAACGGCTAAAAGCACTTGATGTAAACTTGATAATTCAAAATAACATTGTATCTTGCACGTGCAAACAGGACTCCATCTTTTTATCGGCAATCCTGTCATCATCTTTCACCTGGCCTAACAATAACGGAGAATCCGGATCATGCAGGGCAATGTTTGCTTTGACAAGACTGCTGCTGTAGTTGGCATAACAATAGCGGCAGTTATGAGAACATGAGTTATAGGCGCCAATGTCTACACTGCTTACACAACCACACTTCTTTCGCTGGCCCTGAGCTTTTTTAACCGAGATCTCCCTTCCCAGTATTTTGGCAATCTGCTTATCATCAATGCATTTCCCGTTAACAATCCCCAAATCGGTTAAGTCGATCTCCTCTGCGCACGTCTCCAGTCGCAACCCATGGGACCGGCAGATATTCATGAAATTGCCGGCTATCGCCCGCATGGTCGCCTCATCGATAGGTTGAGCGTGCAAGCCTATGAGGTTTCTTGTTGACTTTGAATAAAAATCAACGAAGCTGATAATACATCGATCGGTATACGGCGCCAGTTTCTCAACGAAAGCTTGAAACTGCCTGTAATGATAGTGCTGGTCTAAATGAGCTGTCAATACGATCGGATCGTATCGCCAGATGATCCTTTCCCTGCCGATCATGTTAGACAGCTTTATGAACGTAGAGATCAGCTCCTGTTTGTCAGGTAAATTCGTCTCGACCTCTCTTCCATAGGGCGTCAGCGTGAATTGAAAATAATAATGATAGTTCAACCGGTCAAGCACCTCTAGTTTGTCCATGAGATTGGCCGGGTTCTTCGTCCAAAAGACGATGCAATCGACCACCTCCGGACGTAATGAGATCCTGCTGATCTGTTGCGCATTAAAGGGGTTCCGGACCAGAACAAAGCCTTCTTTGATCCTGTTCGTGAACCAGTCGCTGTAAAAGGCCGGTATATCGGTTCTTCTGCTGGCGGAGATGATCATAATTGTACCCTGACATAATTTATCACTAGCCTCATTCCTTTTACAACTGTTTTTAATTTCCGTTGGATCTACTCGATCCGGTACTTGTCCGGCGCGAGACTTCCCGGAAGAAAATGAACACTTATTGCTGTTTGTGTATCAGGTTTTATGATATAGTTTTTGAACAAAAACTTCTTGCTGTCATTGCTCTTGTTTTTTTCGATTCGAATTACACAATCGGGAGGATTTCCATGAACGTGAAACTCCGGGTATTTCAGCACAAGTCCTGTGCGCGCGCTTTTCTTGTGCTGCTGCTCCTGTCAAACGGCCTTTCCTCAACCAGCCTCCTTGCGTCGCCTTCGTCACCAGCCCCTGTTGATCCGCTTCCCGCCAGTCTGAGCAGCCAGGAACTGTCTGCGCAAGGCCGGCAGGAATCGATCCTCACGATTACGAAATTCGGACGCTATTCGGTGACGGTGAAAAGCGATCAGGGCACGGGCCTGCAGCTTATCGACCGCATGGCAGGGCCCGGAGAGATCACGGGCAGCGCCGGAGAAAAGGACGGAAGGCTCGACCTGTTTCTTGAACGGGGGAAGTACAAGATCGTCACCCATGGCCATGAACGGGCTTCCGGCTCCGCGCATCTTGAAGTTCATCCTTTCATCGAAAAAAACATGCCACAGCCGCCTGCCCTTATTGAGCTCAAACTCACCGAAGAGGTGTTAAAGGATTTCGAACAACGCTCATTCTGGCTGGAGATCAAAGAACGCAAAAGAGTAGTTTTAGAAGCGGCAGGCCGGAGCCTGGCGGATCTGCGTTTATGGACTAACGGCAAGTGGCTTCTCGATGTGGCGCCTGCGATCACAACCGTACAGGCCAAAACGGGCCAACCGCTGCGGGTCTGCCGCCTGACCGTGGACCTGGAGCCGGGGCTGTATCTTCTTTCCGCCTATGGCGGCGCTCCTCTGCCCTGGGCCGATGACAGCGGACTCTCTCCATTCTATCTGCGCTCCGGCATTCCCGAGCTTGGCTCGGTGACGAGAAGACGCTTTGTGGTCAGCCCCTTTGGAATGGACCGCTTTCTCGTACCGGGCAGCAGCACCTACTTCAGGCTCGAGCTGCCGGAAGCGCGCGAGGCCTCCCTCCAGGTGGGCTGGTTCGATCCGGCGAATCCATTCAACAACACCGGAACCATGCAGACGATTTCGAAGAAATCCGTACCCCCGGCAGCCGAATTGTCAATGGGTGGCAACAATAACGCAAAGCACGTCGTTACTATTACTGGTGATGCAGGGTCGGCTTATGTGTATCAGCATTTTGAGTCGAATTACCGCTATTCATTCCAGGGCACCGGAGAGTACTGGATCTCCAGTGTCCACTCCGGCCATCCGCAGGATTCCATTGACGCGACGGGGATACTGACCGCAGGACACGATGCCTTCCGGGCCCGTCCGCTGTTTGAGCAGACCATCGAGCTGGACCAGAAAACCTCCTATGCCCGGCAAGCGAATTTATTAAGTGTCCTTACGCTGTTTCTTAAAGTAAAAGCAACCGGCAGCTATCAGGTGCTCGCGCAAGGTGTTGAGGCCCGGTTTCTTATCGAACCGTTCTTTACGCAGCGGCCGTCGAATTACGCTTCGCCGCGTCCGCGTCCGAGCGGTTCCACCTGGGACCTTGATGCGGGTTACTACGTGTTGACCATCGAGCCCGAGAAAAAGGGCATCATGGATCTGGTCATTCGCCCGGCGTCCCAAGCCAAGCAGGCTGCGGAAAAGAAGGAACTGCTCAAGGAAACGATCGGCGCCGCTGTGCAGGCTGCTGTTCGTTTTCCCCGCGTCTCTTTGGACCGCGATTCCTGGTATACCCTGTACCTTAATCTTCAACCGGAAGTCAGAACAGGGCTGGTGCTCCGGTCCCTGCCGCTGGACCTCAGGGACCCGCTGCCGATAACGCAGCAGCCGGGAGAAACCGTGTCCGTTCCGATTCAGGTTGCCGAGGAAGGCACGCTTCGGGCCGAGGCGGAAGATGGAGCCCTCATGGACCTGTCCCTGGACAACGGTCCATGGCAGAAGACCTGCGTGGTGGGCGCGGGCAAGCACAGTGTCTCGATCAGATCGAGTTCCAAAGACACGATCAATTATGCGCTCCAGATCGAACCGAAGCGGTTTGAGACTGGAACGCCGCTGCCGGCATTGTCCGAAGCAACGCTGGCCGGTCTTCCCGATTATCCGGTGCTCACGGCGAATACGCCGCGTTTTTTCGATCTGGGACGCAATTCTACATCGACCTTTCTTCTTCGCGCCGACAAACCCGATCTGTATCAGATCCAGACAACGGGGCTTTTGGCAACGAGCGGCGGTCTTCGCAGCCGTACAAGTCCTGCTCTGGTTTCGGAGTCAGGAAATGGTCCGGGAAGAAACTTCTTTCTTCAACAATATCTGCGTGAAGGCGACTATCTCATTGCCGTTGCAAGCGAAGGCGAGTCCCGTGGCCACCTCGGCCTGACCATGTCCCGCACCGGCCTTATCGATGGAGGTTTCATTACCAGTCGCACTCCCGCCCGCTTGTCCCTGCCTGCCGGGAAGTCCGCAGCCTACCATTTTGTCATCACGAAGCCGGGCGAATACCGTTTGCGGGCGTTCGGTCTTGAGCGGACCTTCAAATGCCGTCTGGAAGATGAAGAAGGATGGCCGATCGAGGCTCCCAACGGCACTGCGGACATTACGCGCACTTTCGCAAAAGGCAAGTACCGGATGATCATCCTGCCGGAGATCACGGACGCCCGGATCGTAACGATCATCGAGCCTATCCTGCGTGCCCGCCAATATAAAGGGCATGGTCCCAACCGGCTGTCCCTGGCTGTCCCAATCGATCACCGCTGGATGGAGCCGGGACCGGGCCAGAAGCGGCGGCCGGATCAGTGGACCTTCGTAATGCCGGCGACAGGGGACGTGGCCATCGAATTAACGGGCGAGATGCAGGGCGATCTTCTGAAAATGAATCCGGACAAAACATCGTCGCGCATCGGCCTCATCCCTCCGCTCCGGGGCTGGACAGGAAGCCTGCAAGCGGGAACGTACCGGATCGATGTTCTCTCCCTACGCGTCAACAACCAGGCGCCTTACCGGCTGGCGATCAGGCCTGTTCCCCTGATGGACGGAATGCGCCGGGACATAAGCGCACCCACGAGTGTGCCGATCGCAGTCGGACGGGATGGGCTTGTGGAAATATCGTCGTTCGGCTCTGTTGATGTGAAGGCGAGCCTCATGACCGATGACGGCGTCGTTGTCGCAGCCAATGACGACCGGCCGGATGACTGGAATTTTCAGATCGCCGTGAACCTGAAGGCAGGGGTCTATCGTTTGCTGGTGGAGCCGGTAGGGATTGATCAGGGTACCTGCACGGTTTCCGTTCGGGTCCCGAAAGAAGAGGAAGGAAGCGCCCTGGTGCTGCCGGCCAGCAAAAAAATAAAACTCTCCGAAACGGTCCGGCTCTTCCCCCTTTCGCTTCCGGCGCAGGGAGAATTTTTTCTTCTTTCCGCCAAGGCTCCGGAAAACGTCGGCATGGCAGTTGAAGTCGCTGACTCGGGGGGCTGGAAAACCATCGGCGCATCCACGGGCCGAAGCGCACGGCTGGAGATCCCTCTCCGCGAGCCCGGCACGCTGACCGCGAATGGCCATTACCGTTTGCGCCTCTGGTCCCTGGACAGGCGCGATACCGTTGCCGAACTCAGCGCCAGCCTGATCTCTCCAACCGTATTCAGCGAAGGGGACCTGAGGAAAGGTGTATCCCTCACAGCGGCCGCGGCGGCAATACGGATCGAACGCAAGGGACTGTTGCAAATAGCGGAAGAGGTCCGTCATCTTCGCTGGTCCACGGGCCCGCTCCGTGCCTGCGAAGAAGCGCCTGATGGCATCCTGGCACTATCGGGCGGCTATATCTGGGTTGCAGGAGAGGGAGTCCGCAATCAGTCAGCAGGTCCTTTGGCGCGCGCAGAAAGAGTGGAACTCGGTTCGGGCGAAGGAAAAGCCGTGCAGATCAGGATGCCTGACCGCGAAAAGGTGATATGCGATCTTTCTGCGCCAACGGGAGGACCGGTTTTGTTCATCGCTTCCTCCAGGACCGGGCGACCGGGTGTTGAGCTGATGGAACAAGGCAAAGAAGGTCCATTGAATATCGACACCATAGCCATGGGCGAACACGGGTCGCTCAGCCTTTCGCTCGAGCCGAAAAAACCGGTAGCAAGACTCTGGACCGCATCGTCCGGTCATGAGCCCTTTGAAACGCGCCTCACGCAGATCAGTTTTACCTCGCCCGAGAGAATCCCTGTTCGCGACAATGGAGCGGAGGGACTTACCGGATCGATCGAGGGCGTGAAGGCGCAGGTGTACGAACTCCCCAAAGGCTCCAAACGCATCAGGCTTTCTTTGGGAGAAGGCCTTGCGGCCGCGCTGGTAAAAAATGACCGGATCGTGAGCACCCATTGGGCAGAGGGCAATCCCTTTACGGAAACCGTCGAATCGGATGGGGAGAAGCTGGTTCTGCTTCACACACGCCCGGCTGAGGACCGCTTTGCAATCGAGCTTATTCCTTTGAGCAGTGCGCTGACGACGCCTCCTCTCGAGATCGGCAAACCCTACGAAAAATTTCTGCTCAACTCAGGAAGACAGCGACTCAGTATTGCGCCGGGGAAAACGCCCCAGGACAACAACAGGACTTTGCACGTCAGGGGGAGCGCTAAAGACCCGATCTTTATCGACCAGGCAGGCTTAGTTGCAACAGGAAAAAACATTGTCATCGCGGAACAGGGAGGAACACTGGTCATCGAGCATGGACCGGGCGCCGTGCTTTCCTGGTTGGACAGGCCGGGAGAGGAAGCCGCTGATCTTTGGGCGTCCCGCGAAAAGTCGGACGGGGGATTGATAACGCCGCCTGCATCGATACCGCTCGAAGGGAAGCTCCGGACCTTCCGGGTAAGCGCCAACAAGCCCGTCATGCTGCATGTGCGAAGCGCAACGCCCCTGACGACTTACCTCGATCGAGGGGACAAAACGCCTGAAGTCGAAGTGTACTCCGCAGGAGTCGTTCTCGACGCCTATCTGCCGAAGGGCACGGCCGAGCTGCGCCTTCGGGCCTTTTCCGGCGAGAGCATGTCGGGCCGCGTGGATATTACGGCCTCAGCAGTTATTCCTACTGATGAAGGGCTGGGGCCAGAGGTGCTGCTGCCGCCCGGATCGGCCAGGCTCTTTTCGTTCAACGTCAAACAGGAAAGCACGGTCGGCGCAGGGGTGAAAGCGGATTCGGACAGCATCAACATGGAGATCCTGAACAGCTCAGGCCAGGTCATGGGCAAGGGCTCGGCCCAGATGCTTCACGTAAAGCCGGGCACGTATCTGATGAAGTTGCAGGCTCCTGACAGCAGGGTCCCGGTGAGAGCGAGGCCCGCGCTCGTCGGCTTGAGGACCCCGGACAGCGGCCCTCCCGAGGAGGAGATCCGGAAATATTTGTTCCCGGACCAGGAAGCGCCGCTCACCTATACCAGCAAACGAGGCGGCGCGTTGCACAGGAACAGGCCCGCAAGGGCGGTTGTCCCTGTGCATGAAAAACAGGAAGAGGAAGCGGGCTCCGAAGAAGGCGCGAGTGAAGGAGAAGAGCCTGCAAGTGAGCCGGAAAAGGGCGAAGGGGAATAATAGATAAACCTGACCCGGACAAGCAGGAACCGAAAAGTCTAAACTAAAGGCGTCACTCGCAAAGCCGCAAAGAACGCAAAGAACCGTCCCCTCTGTGCAACATGCACATGGGTTACATTTTAACCTATGGACATAGGTTACACTTTTATTAACTTAGGCCCGACTTTCCCGAGCCTTATGTCGAGTATGCCGATAGGATGAAAGCCTAAACGGATTT